>Ga0209580_10000998_pt1 | contig 13662 bp, 13 predicted proteins | sample Coa_R1_5_FD_187153 | JGI IMG/M metagenome (GOLD analysis project Ga0209580, IMG submission 187153) | Surface soil microbial communities from Centralia Pennsylvania, which are recovering from an underground coalmine fire - Coalmine... | ecosystem: Environmental > Terrestrial > Soil >...
TCAGCAGCAGATCGCTGCGGGCACCGCTGACATGCAGTGGGACACACCAGTTCCCACAGCCGACCTGGCCCAGCTTCTGCAGGCCACACCCAGGGACCCACGGCTCGTAATCGGGCCGCCGACCTCGATCCGATCGACGAGGCGAATGTCGCGTACGGACCGGAGCGCGTTCTTCAGGGTCTCCGCGATTCCGGCCGAGAGCCACGCGACGGCTTGGTCGCCGGCAAGATTCGCGAAGTCGGTGACTCTGATCGCGCGGCTGGGTACGATGCCCTCAGCGTCCCCGCCGCGTGCCGGTCTCACATCAAGACGTTCCACGCTCGCGACGAAGCGGTAGCCACGTCGTGGCACGGTTTCGATATAGCGGGGCGTGGCAGGGCTGTCGGCGAGGGCCTCCCGCGCTTCCGACACGACCTGCGTCAGCGCGTTGTCGGTGACGGCGACGTCCTTCGATAACTCGGCAAGGATGCCCTCCTTGGAGAGGAGGGCGCCGGGTTGATCCGCGAAGAGAAAGAGCAGGTCCAGCGCCCTCGGCGAGAGCGCAATCGGTTCGCCGTCGCGCACAAGGCGGTACGCCGTGGCGTCAAGCACGTACGGACCGAAGCGATAGCTCGCGGCAGGCGCGACCATGGCTTGCCGTGCAGTGTAAACCGAACTCCTGGAGCGGACCGCCTGGCGGCGCCTCAGAAAAAGAAGATCGCGCCGGCGGTGCCGACCGTCGAGGTGACCACTCGGGCGACCTCGGCGAGTGCAGCATCGCGCGCGGCTTGGGTCGCGGTGGATCCAACGGAGTAGGCGGCAATGACCACGGGCGCGCCGCTCGCGAACCAGGCGAGCGCCACGTCGTTGTTCGATCCGTGAGCGCCCGTCCCAGTCTTGTCACCCACGCGCCACCCGGTCGGAAGACCCGCCCGCAACTTGGTGGCGCCTGTGCTGCTCTCGAGGAGCCAGCTCACCAGCCGATCTCGCGAGGGACGAGTCAGGGCCGTGTCGAGAAGGACAACCTGCAGGTCTTTGAGCATGGCGGCTGGCGTGGTCGTGTCCCGATCGTCGCCAGGTTCGGCCGAGTTGAGTGTCGGTTCGATGCGATCGAGGCGCGTGACCGAATCCCCGATCGATCGGAGGTACTGTGTGAAGCCCGCGGGTCCACCGAGCGTCGCCAGCAGGAGATTGGCGGCCGTGTTGTCGCTTTGCTCCACCGCGGCCGCCGTGAGACCCTCGACCGTCATCCCACCGTCGCCCACGTGCGCGCGAGTCACGGGCGCGTAGTCGAGCAGATCGGTCGCGCCGTACGGAATCACGCGATTGAGGTGCTCCTGGCCCGCGTCGACGCGCGCGAGCACCTGTGCGGCCAGCAGCACCTTGAACGTGCTGCACATCGGAAACCGCTCGCGGTCTCGATAGGCGAGGCGCCGGCCGGAGCCCGTGTCGATCGCGGCGACGCCAAGGCGTCCTCCGAGCGTCGACTCAATGGCACGAAGACGGTCCGTCGCCGTCTCCGCGGCGCCGGTCAAGCGATCGGATCCCGAGACCTTGATTGACCTCAGGACCGCACTGGCCGATCCGACCAGGAGGGCGCGGCGGGTGCAGATCACTGCCGTTTCGACAAGTAGTCGTGGATCGCCGCCGTGGCCTCGCCGAGCGTCGCTTCGACGACATTCCGTCCCCGAACGAGGGATGTCGTCAGGAACCCGAACTCGTCGCCGTCGGCCGGCATGGCCGGCAGATCCACGCGCCTGCGGATCGAGGGATTGATGACGAGCGCGCCGCTGACACCGGCTGCGGGCGTGGGCGCGGCGAATGCCGCTGTTTTGCCCGCCATCGCAGTCATGCCAGGAATGGCGAGCTCGGCTCGACCCGGCCAGCTGAGCCACAAGCGGGCCTCGAGCGTCCGATGCGTGATGCCGTAGCTCGTCAGAGCCCGGTCGATGTATCCGACCGCCGCGCGCTCGCCGTCACTCGCGGCCGTGCGGTCTACGTCAATCGCATGAAGGGTCGCTTCGATATTGGCGATCGACACCTCGGCCTGAATCGCCTTCGGGCCTGCGGCTGCCTGCGACCGGCCCGCCGCCTGACCGACGGCGAGAGCCATCACGATGATCAGCCACGTGACGCGCTTCAATCGAATTTCCACCCCAGGCTCGTGTGAACACCTTACCAGTCTTCCAGGTGTCCTCGGTTGATCGGCGGGGACCCCGGCACCCCGCCTGGCGCGCTTCGCTCGTGGGGCCCCACCGCCCCACGCCGCGCGCGCGACTTCATCTGATCGGCGGGGCCCCCTGCAATACTTCGGCGAATCTCTGACTCGGCACACCAGTTTCTTGAAAAGCCCGGGTCGATCGCGTCTAATCCGCTCGAATGGTCTACCGGTTTGGTCCGTTCGTGGCCGATTGCACCGCGTATGCCGTTCGGCGCGACGACCGCCGGCTCGACCTCACGCCGAAATTGCTCGACCTGCTTTTCTACCTCCTCGAGCGGCCCGCCACGCTCGTCACCAAGGAGCAGTTGCTCGAAGACGTCTGGCCCGTCGCCAACGTCACGGACAACGCCCTGGCTCAGGCCATCTCGGATCTGCGCGAGGCGCTCGGCGACTCGCCGTCGGCCCCCGCCTACGTCCGCACCGTGGCCCGCCGCGGCTACCGGTTCGTCGCCGACATCCACGCGGTCGCCTGGTTGTCGGCGGGCATTACCGAGACGGTGGCGAGCGACCTGGCCTCGATCGCCGAATTCTGCGTGACCGACCGCTGGCGCGTCGTCCATGCCGCCCGCCGAACGCGAGGATCGCTCCGCGATCTGGGCGAGGCTCTCGGCGCATCGCTCCTCGTCACGGGCGGCTATCAGCGGATCGGCCCACAGCTGCGGATCAGGGCCCGCCTCGTGGACGTCGCGCTCGGCGAGGCACTTGCCGACGGGATCCTGGGCGACTCGTGCGCGGCCGTCACGGCGGTTCCGGACTCCGCCAAGGGCGAGCGACTCGTCGCCTTCTACACGCGTCTCGATGTGTCGGTCGAGTCGCTGTGGGAACAACTCTGTCAGACCGAACTGCCGCGGCTCCGGTTGCCGCGGCGCGATGGGCTGTTTGCCATCGAGGCCATTCCGACGCTCGGCACGGGCAAGGTGGACGTGCGGGGACTGCGGCAGCTGGCCGTCGAGCGCGTCAGCACCTCATAGGGGCAGGAGGCACACATGGCGCTATTGGTGGCTCTCGTCCTGGTGGTCTTCGCGATCGTCGTCTGGGGCGCGATCGACGATCTCCGGCGACGCGTGGGCGCGATCGAAGCTCGCACCCGTGAGCGAGAGGGCGCACTGCCCGTCGTGGCCCCCGCGGCGCCTCAGCCCGCCCCCGCCCCACGGACGATCCAGCCGCCAACGCCGGAACCGGTGCCCCGCCCGATGCCCGCGCGGGCGCTTCGGGTTCCGGCGGAACGGGCGCAGGTCGCCCCGGCCGCGCCTGTCACGGTCGAACCCAAAGAGGGCTGGGAGCTGGAGGTCGGCACGAGCTGGTTGAGCAAGATCGGCGCGCTCGTCGTGGTCATCGGGGTCGCGCTCTTCGCGCGGTACGCGTTCGCCCGCGTCACGCCGATCGGCCGCGTCGCGAGCGGCTACGCCGTGACGCTCGCCATGCTCGCCGTCGGCGTCGCACTCGAGCGGCGCGACCGCTACCGGAACTACGCGTATGCCCTGATTGCCGGCGGCTGGGCCGGCATCTACTTCATGACGTACGCCATGCACGCCGTCGACGCGACGCGCGTCATCGACGACGAGCTCATCGCGGCGTCGAGCCTGGCGGTGGTCGGGATGGGCATGATCGCGCACTCACTGCGGTATCGGTCGCCAGTCGTCACGACGCTCGCGTATGTGGTCGCGTATGCGACCCTGGCGCTCACGCCGCTCTCGGGGTTTTCGCTCGCGGCTTCCATTCCGTTGTCCGTGTCCGTCATCGTCGTCTCGCAGCGTTTCAACTGGTCGCGCGTGTCGATGGCTGGGCTGGCATCGACCTACGGGCTCTTCGCGGTCCGAGGAGTCATGTTCCCGGGTGGCGTGATGGATGCCCAGGGCATCGCGCCCTATCTCACGCTCGCCGCCTACTGGGTGACATTCGACGTCGCCGACATTCTCGCGCTTCGCCGCGCTCGGGACGCGGGGAGCGCCATCGCGCCCCTGTTCGCTTTGAACACCGTCGGTCTCTTCGGCGCGGCCGTTCTCGAGTTGCCAATGGACGACCCGATTCGGCTGTCCTGGTTCCTGGCCGCCGGGGGAATCGGATATCTCACGAGCGCGCTCGTGCGTGCGAGAGCGCTGAGCCGGCAGCCCCTCGAGCCGGGTGAAACAACCGTCGTGGCGTTCGGGACCGTGCAGGCTTCTTTGGCGGTCGCGGCAGGTTTGTTTGCGTGGGCCGTGGTGATGCGGTTCAGGGGGCGCCGCGAGGTGCTCGTGCTCCTTCTCGAGGCTGAGATGCTTGTCGCGTCGGGGTTCGCGCTCCGAGATCGGTACATCCGGTTGATCGGGTCGGCCTGCGGCCTGCTGGTCACCGCGTTCGCGCTTCAGCTCGTGACGGGCAACGCCATGACATCGATCTGGCTTCCGTGGCCGGTTCACACATGGACGCCCGTCGTTGGCCTCGTCGCCGCAGCGTGGTACGGCAACCGGGAATGGCTGCGCGGACGGCGCGACGCGCCCCTCGGCATCGAGCACGGTTACACCTGGATCGCGTCCGGACTGGTCCTGATCGTGTTCGCCCGTGAGTTCAGCTGGCTTCACGCCGGGATGGCGAGTCTGTTCTTCAGCGCGGGCCTCGTCGAGGCCGGCCTGCGACGTGGGAGAGAGTACCGCTACCAGGCGTACTTCGCGGCCCTGGGCGCCGCCGAGTTGATCTTCCCGAGCTTCCTCGTGGCCGCCCTGACGGTTCGCGACGCCTGGGTCGTGCTGCCAGCATCGGTCGCGACCGCGTATGTCATCGCCGTTCGCCTTGGGCGCCGCGCGGGATCTGCGTCTGGTGCCGATCTCTCGATTGCGGCCGGCGCCATGGCTTGCCTGGGCACGGCATTTCTCGCGGTGTTCGAGTGGCGAATCCTCGAAGAGGCCCATCCTCTGCTCGTGGGGCCCGTGTGGGCGCTCACGGCGGCGACGTGTCTCTGGGTCGGCATCTTGAGGCCGGCGGCCGCCGTGCTGCGGTGGCACGGCTACCTTCTGCTCTTCGCGGCCGCGGCCAGGGCCCTCCAGCCGATTCTGCAGACGACCAGTGCGCCGACGGACGCCATCGTCTGGATGTCGTTGGTGATTGCGGCGCTCTATGGGGCGAGTCTGGCTAGCCGGAAGGTGATTGGCCCTGTCGGAGGGACTGGCGGCCCGATGGCGCAGCTCGAGGACACCTGCCGTCTCGCGGTCTCGACGGCAGCGACGGCCTGTCTGACCGTGCTGATCGTCAGCCAAGTGCGGTCATCGTTGGTGACGCTCGCGTGGGGCGCCGAAGGGATCGGGTTGCTCGCGCTCGGCCTGCCGCTGCGCGAGCGCGTGATGCGGGTGTCGGGCCTCGGGCTGCTCTTCCTGTGCATCCTCAAGCTCTTTATCTACGACCTCTCGGAGCTCGAGGCCTTCGCGCGGATTTTCTCGTTCGTGGGCCTCGGCGTCGTGCTCTTGAGCGTCTCCTGGGCGTACACGAGGTATCAGGAGCAGATCAAAAGGATCTTGTAGACGAAAGGCTGAAACGCGCGCTCGCTGCGAGCTGGAGGACTGCCGACGAGTCTGGTCACGCCAGCTCTGGTGGTCCACCAGGGGCTTGCCGATCTTCCGTCCTCCGCGTCTGAGGGACGGCGGTCGGTGGCCGGTCGAGGCACCGTGTTTCTAGCGGTCTGCAGCCGCCGACGTCCGAGAGAGGGTTCGAGTCAGTCGGCGGTGACCCGACTCGATCCCTCTTCTGCGTCGCCTGACCGGTCTACTTGCCCGCGCGGTCTACTTGTCTACTTGATAGCCCCGCAGTCGGCTGATGTCCACTTGCCGGCGTAGGTGCCGGTGATGTTCATCGTCTGCGTACCCATCGAGGACGTGCCCTTGAAGGTGCCCGCCATCGCCTCGGGGGTTGGCGCTTCGAAATGCATCACGCCAGACATCTTGCCCTGGCCCTGGTCGCACGCCATCTGGACTTCGAGGACCGTTGCCGTGTTCGTCGTGATCGTGGTCTTGCAGTTCTTCTGGTCGGTCAGCATGCCCTGGTCGAACTTCTCTTTGGTCAGGCACTCCTTGATCGTCGACGTGTGCGGGCCCATCGCGCCGGCCATGGCGGCCTGCACGGCGGCCGCCTGTTGCGGCGTCATCTTGCTGGTGTCGGGCATCGGGACGTTGCCCGTCATGTTCGTCGTCGAAGTGACCTCCCAGAGGCCCATCTTGACGTTGATCTTGGGGGCACCCTGCGCGACGAGAGCGGCGGTCAGCCCTGCGATCATGGCGGTCGTGCCGAGGGGTCGAATGGAACGCATCATGGGAACCTGGCTCCTTCGTCGGACATTGTAACGCGGCTCATGTGGCCTCGCGCCCGGCGATCGTCAGTCGGTGCCTTGCCGCCGATGTCGAATCAGCTCTACCGCCATCGGCAACAGGGACACGACGACGATGCCGAGGGTGATGAGCGAGAAATGCTCCTTGACGACCGGAAACCCGCCGAAGGTCAGACCCGCGCCCAGACAGACCGAGACCCAGGCGGCCGCCCCGGTGAAGTTGTAAATCAAGAACACAGGGGACGGCATCGTCGCGACCCCGGCGACAAACGGCACGAACGTTCGCACGATGGGCACGAACCGCCCGAGGATGATCGCCTTGCCGCCGTAGGCATCGAAGAACGCGTGGGCGCGGGCCAGGTGGTCCCGGTTGAGGAGCCGATGCGCCCAACCCGAGCGATCCGTGGCGCTGAAGACGCGCGGGCCCACGGCACGGCCAATCGCATAGTTGACGGTGTTGCCGGAGAACGCCGCGGCGACGAGCAGCGCGAGGGTCGCCGGCGTGCTGATGACGCCCGCCGCGCACAGCGTGCCCGCCGCGAAAATCAACGAATCGCCGGGCAGGATCGGCGTGACGACCAGGCCCGTCTCCGCGAACACGATGCCGAAGAGCAGGCCGTAGATCCAGGCGCCGTATGTACGTGCGAAATCCAGCAGGTGCCGGTCGCTGTGCAGCAGCAGGTCCACGAGCTGGCGCATGCAGGGCGGACGGCGCCGCGCTCAGCGGTCGCTGCGCGCGGGCGAGCTGGCGTCGTGGACGACGACGACGACCTCGCCCGGCTTCATGAGACCGAGGTTCCGGCGGGCGGTCTCTTCGATCGCGTTGGGGTCGTGCTTCAGACGCTCCGCCTGTTCGGCCAGGCGGAGGTTGTCGGCTTGTATCTGGTCGAGCGCCGCCTTGAGGGCTGCACTCTCGCGGTTCGCGCGCAGCTTCGCCAGGTAACCGTTCTCACCGACCAGCGCATTGACCATCAAAACGGTCGACGAGATGAGCACGACGTAGGCGAGGAAGCGGCGGCGGCGGTTCCGAAGCTCCTGTCGGGTGCGCGGCAGCCGGCGGCCCGGGGGTCGGGCCGTCACCTCCGGTGGGGCTTCGCCTGCGCCTGTCATCGACGATAAGGTTGTAACAGGTTTTTGACGTCCGTACAAGGGGAAAATGACGGTGATGACCGACTGCGTCGTGGCCATGACCACTGTGCCCGCCGACTTCGATGCCCGATCGCTCGCCGAGGCCCTCGTGACGAACGGCCTGGCGGCGTGCGTCGCCCTGGTCCCGTCGATTGAATCCGTCTACACCTGGGAAGGCGTGCTCCAGCACGACCGCGAGCAACAACTGGTGATCAAGACGACGCGCGAGCGGGTCGACGCGCTATGGGCGGTGCTGCGCGAGCGTCACCCTTACGAGGTGCCGGAGTTCCTCGTCCTTCCAGTGGTCGACGGCAATCCGGCCTATCTGGATTGGGTGGCGCGTTCGGCTCGCCCGCCGAGCGCCTGATCGAGGTCGGCCTCGAGGTCCCGCACGTCTTCGATTCCGGTCGAGATGCGGATCAGGCTGTCCGACAGGCCGATGGCCTTGCGCCGGTCGGGCGGTACGGACGCATGTGTCATCGACGCCGGGTGGCATACGAGTGTTTCGACGCTGCCGAGGCTCTCAGCGAGCGCCATGAGCCGGAAGCGCCCCAGGACGTCGCGGGCCGTCTCGAACGAGTCCACCTCGAAGGCCAGCATCCCCCCGAAGCCGTGGGGCATCTGGCGCCTGGCCAGGTCGTGCTGCGGATGGCTCCGGAGGCCGGGATAGAGCACCCGCCGGACGTTGGGATGGCGCTCGAGGAAGGTCGCCAGCGCCAGGCCGTTGGCGCTGTGCTTCGCCATCCGGATCGGCAGGGTCTTCGTGCCGCGCAGCACGAGCCAGGCATCGAACGGACCGAGAATGGCGCCCGCGGCATTCTGAATGAACTTGAACCACTCGAGGTCGTCGTCGTGCCGGACGACCACCACGCCACCCACCGAGTCGCTGTGCCCGTTGAGGTATTTCGTCGTGCTGTGAATCACGAGGTCCGCGCCGAGATCGAGCGGTCGCTGCAGGCAGGGACTCGCGAACGTGTTGTCGACCGCGAGCTTGACGCCGTGGCGGTGGGCGAGGGCGGCCATCGCGGCGATGTCCGTGATGCGCAGGACGGGATTGGTCGGCGTCTCGACGAACAGGAGCTTCGTCTTCGACGTGAACGCGCGCTCGACCAGATCCGGCTGCGACGTGTCCACGAAGCTGAACGTCACGCCGTAGTGCGTGAACACCTTGTCGAACAGGCGGAACGTGCCGCCATAGGTGTTGTCGGTGACAATGACGTGGTCGCCCGTCGCGAGGCGGGCCACGACCGCGTTGATGGCCGACATGCCCGAGGCGTAGGCGGCCGCCCCGATGCCGCCTTCGATCGCGGCCAGGTTCGCCTCGAGGGCCGCGCGGGTCGGATTCTGCGTGCGCGCGTACTCGTAGCCCTTGTGCCGCCCGAGTCCCTCCTGCACGTACGTCGACGTCTGGAAGATCGGCGTCGTGATGGCGCCGGTGGACGGGTCAGGCACCTGACCGCCGTGAACGCAAATCGTGTCGAAGTGTGCGTGTGGGTCGAGCTTCATGTGCCCTCGGCGGCTAACGATAGTCTGTTATAGTTCGGTTTTCAATTTTGCGGTTTCCCCTCCTACGCACGCTGCCGGGCAAACTGTTCGTCCTGTCATCGATTCCGCTCGTCGTGTTGCTCGTCGTCCGTGAGTTCGTCGCCCTGCCCGATCTCGTCGAGGTGTTCCGCAAGGTCCTGTCGCTGGCGTTCTTCGTGTCGATCGTCGCGATGGCCGCCATCGTCCTGCGGCAGCATCGCCATCGGCTGTTGTGGCGCGTCCGGCGGAAGCTGCTCGTGTCGTACGTCCTTCTTGGCTTCGTGCCGGTGACGCTCGTCGCCGCGTTCATGCTGTTCAGCAGCATCGTGCTCTACACGTACGTCTCGGCGTACGTCTTTCAGCAGGGGATGGCGGCGATTGCGGACGCGGCGCATCGGTCGGCCGAGATGGTCGCACAGGAGATCGGCGCCACGCCGCAGGCGGCGAAGCTGGCGCTCGATCGCGAGTACGGCCGCCGTGTCTTCCAGTTCCCCGAGCTGTCGATCGCGCTGGTGCCGGTCGGATCGGCCGCGCCCGTTCGGGCGCCAACCGCGGTCGCCGGACCGTGGCGATACCTGGCTGCCCCGGCGTCAATCCCGTCATGGATCGTCGTGGCGCGGGACTATCGCGGCTTCGTCGCGGTGTCGACGACCGGCTCGGCGCACGCCGACATGCTCGTGGTGCGGGCCGCGGTGCCGCTGTCCGATGGCCGCGCGTTCGTCGTCGTCGACCTGCCGATCGATCAGAAAGTCATCACCGATGTGCGCGCGCGCACCGGCATGCAGATCGGCGCCATCACGGTGAGCGAGGGTCAGGCCGAAGCGGCGCCGATCCGCGGCAGGAGCCAGGTCATGCCTCCTCCGGCCCAGCCGACACGATCGGAGCTCCCGACCACCTCGGCCTTCCGGCAGACGGTCGCGTTCCTGGGCTACAACGAATGGACAACGCGCGCGCCGCGTACCGTCTCGATTCACCTCGAGGCACCGGTCGCCGACCTCTACGGCCGCCTGGCCGCCGCGCAGCCGGGCCAGGCGGGTCTTGGTGCCGGCTCTGACCCCTGGTCGAGTTTTCTCGACGTGCTCCTCGCCATCGGCGTCCTGTTCCTCGTCATCCAGGCCTCGGCGCTCATCGTCGGCGCCTTCTTCGCGCGGCAGATTACGTCGGCGGTTCACGACCTCTTCGCGGGCACCGAACGCGTGCAGCAAGGCGACTTCGCGCATCGGATCCCCATCCGCACGCGGGACCAGCTCGGCGACCTGGCCGACTCGTTCAACCGCATGAGCGCGAGCATCGAACATCTCCTGCACGTGCAGCGGGAAAAACAGCGGCTCGACGACGAGCTGCGCATCGCCCGGAGCATTCAGCAGTCGCTCCTGCCCGTCGAGCCGCCCGCCCTCGACGGGCTGGACGTCTCGGCGGTTTGCGAACCGGCGCGTGAAGTCGGGGGGGACTACTACGATTTCTTCGACCTCGGGCCGCGCCAGCTCGGCGTGCTGATGGCTGACGTCTCGGGCAAAGGCACGTCGGCCGCCCTGTACATGGCCGAGTTGAAGGGCATGATGCTGGCGCTCACCCGCTCGGCGCGGTCGCCGCGACAACTGCTCGTCGAAGCCAATCGCTTGCTGGCGGCGCACCTCGACAACCGCAGTTTCATCACGATGACGTATGCGATCATCGATCTCGACGCCGGAACAATGACGTGCGCCCGGGCCGGGCACACGCCGGTGCTCGTCGTCGCCGGCGGCGCGTGCCACGTCGTCTCGCCTGAGGGCATGGTGGTGGGTCTGCGCCTGCCGGGTGCGGGCGAGCGATTCGAGACCTTGCTCGAGGAGCACACGCGCCCAATCCACGAGGGCGACGTCATCGTGCTGTATACCGACGGCGTCACCGAGGCGATGAACCCCGCCGGCGATCTGTTCGGCGATGCAGCGCTCGCCTCCGTCCTGGAGGACCACGCGTCCTGTGACGCCGCGGCCCTTCGTGACGCGGTGCTCGGCGAGGTCCGCGCGTTCGTCGGTCTCGCCGAACAGCATGACGATATGACGATGGTGATTCTGAGGGTGACCGCGGCGTGAGCCCGACGGGCCGGACGCGTGGCCGCTTCGAGGCACCGGTCGAGGTGTTTCGGACGGCGGTGTCGATCGAAGCGGAGGTCGTCCGCGGGCTGCTCGACGCGCACGGCGTCGACGCCACGGTCTCCTCGACGCTGTCGCTCGCGGGCTCGCGACTGCAGGTGGGCCAGGCCGAGTTCAGCGTCAGCGTGCCCGCCGGTTCTGCCTGCGAGGCGCGCGATCTCATCGCCAGTCACCTCGACGAGGCGGCGGCATCGGAGATCCGCCGGATCTCCGAGACGCTCGGCCCGCTCGAGGCCCGCATCGGCCACAAGTTCCGCGACCTCGGGCTGCTCGAACATGCCCTGACGCACCGCTCTCGGGCGCACGAAGACGCGTCGGGCGGCGTGATCGACAACGAGTCGCTCGAGTTCCTGGGCGATGCCGTGCTCGGCTTCGTGATCGCCGACATGCTCTTCCATCGCTTTCCGGCCCACGACGAAGGCTACAAGTCGAAGGTCAAGGCGTCGATTGTGTCGGCGGCGTCGCTGACGCGGCTGGCCGAGCAGATCGATCTCGGTCGTTTCGTGCTCCTGGGGCGCGGGGAAGAGAAGACCGGTGGCCGACGCAAGCACGCCATTCTTGCCGACAGCTTCGAGGCCCTGATTGCGGCGATCCACCTCGATGCCGGCATCGACGCCGCGCGCGCGTTCATCGTCTCTCGGTTCGGCCCTCTGATCGAGAACGCCGGTGATCGAGCCGACGAGGCGGCGTTCACGGACGACTGGAAATCGGCCCTGCAGGAATGGCTGCAAGCCAACGGGCGCGGGCTGCCCGCCTACCGCCTCGCTTCGGCCGAAGGCCCCGACCATCGCAAGCGATTCGACATCGAAGTGCTGGTCGGGGGCGTGGTGGAGGGCCGGGCCGAAGGCCGATCCAAGAAGGACGCGGAGCAGCAGGCGGCCCGCGAGGCCCTCACGAAGCTGAAGGGCTAGTGATCGCGCGTGAGCGGCGGGGCCCCACGAGCGAGGCGCGCCAGGCGGGGTGCAGGGGACCCCGCCGATCAACTTAGTCGATCTCGATGATGCCCCCGGACCGGGGCTCGCCCGGGCGATCGACCGCGGAGAGCGCCGACTTCCCGGCGGAAATCGGCGCCGATGCCTCGACGCCTGCGGCCTCGGACGGCCTCAGAAGCCGCGCCATCGCGTAATCGCGCACCTCGCGCACGACGTCGGCGTCGGTCGGCGGCACCGGCCGGCCGAACAGCCGGATGTACAGCTTCAACAGCGGATCTTCGATTGAGTACCGTTTCCGCGGCGACGTGATGAGGTCCACGTCCTCGAGCCACGAGAGGTAGTCCTTGGTCGAGCCAGGCGTGCGGTGGAGGCGGCGGGCGATCTCCGTAAGGTTGATCGGCTCGTGATCCGCGAGGATGCCGAGGATGGCCCTGAGCGCGCCGTAGCCGCGCGCGCGTTGCAGCCGAAACTCGTAGCTTTCGCGGCAGCGCGCCGCGAGTCGGCCCGTCGGCGCCATCAAGGCCGCCAGAGCGGCCACCGGATCGATCGCCGGGCCGAGCGATGACAGCGCCTCGACGATGAGCGCCACGTAGCCAGCGCGGCCGGCGGCCAGCGCCAGCACCGGGCCGGCGACGACAGTCGACTCGGCAAGCCGGGACCCGTTGAAGAGCCGGGCCGCGGCCTGGACCTCGGTCACGTCGAGCGGCGGCACGTGGATGACCTCGAACCGCGCGGGCGCGTCACGGAGCAGCCGGTGGGTGCGCGCGGTGAAGCGCGACGCCAGCACGAAGCGGTTCGGGCTGGCGGCGAGCCGCTCGACGACCTCCCGTTGCACGTGCCGAAGGCCGGGGAAATTCTCGAAGGTCCTGACGTCCAGGGCCTCGTCGATGAGAAACGTCACCGAGCCGCCATCCGGCGTGCTCGTCTCGTCGAGCAGACCGACGAGCGCGTTGAAGGCGGCGCGCGGCGACTCGAGCGAGGGCTCGCTCGGGGACGCGCGCATGACCAGCGGCGACGCGGCGCGGATCGCCAGGAGGCAGCGCTCGGGGGTCGTCGCGGCGGCGGCAAAGTCGAGGTACTGGGCGCGGTCCGCGCCGAGCTGCTGGGCCACGCGCAGCAGCAGCGACGTCCGGCCCGCGGCACAGGGGCCGAGCACCACGGGAATCCGTCCGGCGTCGAGGGACGCCAGCACACGACGTTCGAGTCCGGGCCTCTCGATGATCACGACGCGGCCCCCGGTGTCCGTCCAGGTGGCTGGTCGAGCATGGGCATCTGCAGACCATGCCGCCGTGCGGCGGCGATCGCGGCTGGATAGCCGGCGTCCGCGTGACGGACAACGCCGATCCCGGGATCGCACGTCAGCACCCGCTCGAGCTTCTCGTCCGCTTCGCGCGTGCCGTCGGCGACGACGACCATCCCGGCGTGGAGGGAATAGCCGATGCCGACGCC
>Ga0209580_10001000_pt1 | contig 13652 bp, 14 predicted proteins | sample Coa_R1_5_FD_187153 | JGI IMG/M metagenome (GOLD analysis project Ga0209580, IMG submission 187153) | Surface soil microbial communities from Centralia Pennsylvania, which are recovering from an underground coalmine fire - Coalmine... | ecosystem: Environmental > Terrestrial > Soil >...
CGGCTTGTCGACGAAGCCGCTGACGATGTAGGCGACGGCCTTGAAGGCATGGGCGCGGAGGATCGGATATGCGGTCGTGTAGAGGTCCGTGTATCCGTCGTCGAGCGTGATCACGACGGGCTTGCCGGGCAGCGGTCGAACGCCGGCGAAATAGGCGCGGATGTCATTGAAGTCGACGGGGTGGTAGCCGTTGTACAGGAGCCAGTCCATCTGCGCCTTGAAGTCTTTGGGCGCGACCGACAGGTTGTAGCCGACCAGGTCGGCACGCGGCGAGGGCGGCGTGCGTACGTAGTGGTACATCAGGATCGGGAAGGACAGCGTCTTGTAGCCGAGGGGCACGATGCGGCTCTTGGTCTCGAACCACTCCCTCCCGCCCACCTCGGCCTGCGCGACCAGGATCGGCGGCGCGATCACCACGGGCGCTGGCGCGGCTTTCGGGAGGAGCAGCACCGAATCGTTGACCTGGAGCAGGTACCCGGCCGCCACCACGAGGATCAGGGCCGCGGCCACCCGGCCGATCACAACGCGCACGGTCGATAGCTTAAGGTCGTGGCCAGACCGGAAGCCATGCCGAATTCGAAAACGATCGCCGTGGACATCAATCCGGCCACGCGGGAGGTGATGACCGGGACCGAGATCTACGCCCGCGAGGTGTGCTCGCGCCTGCCCTCCGCCGGGCCCGAATACAGGTGGAGATTCCTCGCTTCGCGCCCCCGCGCAGGCCTCGGGGTCGACCTGACGGTCCTCCCCATGCGCCGCCTCTGGACGCAGGTGAGGCTGCCCGTCGCGCTCGCGAGGCGTCGGCCCGACCTGCTCTTCGTGCCCTCCCACGCGATCCCCTTTCTCTGGCCCGGCCGGGCGCTCACCGTGGTGCACGACCTCGCGTTCGAGCGGCATCCCGGCGCATACTCGCCCGCCGAGCGCATGTACCTGCGGCTCACCACGCGGTGGGCGGCCATGCGCTGCCCGCGACTGATCGCGGTGTCAGAGTCGACCAAGGCGGACCTGGTCGAGCTCTACGGACTCAAGCCCGAGCGCGTGCGTGTCGTGCCGCTCGGGGTCAGCGCACCGCAGGCCAGCGCCGCGCCGGCGAGCCGTCTGGCCGAGCTCGGGGTCGACGGGAATTTCGTGCTCCAGGTCGGCCGCGTCGAGGCGCGCAAGAACCAGGTCGCCGCGCTCGCCGCGGTCGAGCGGCTGGACGGCGTCACCCTCGTCGTCGCCGGACCGGAGCGCGACGCCGCCCTCGCGTCGCGGCTTCGGGATTCGCAGCGCTGCCGCGTGCTGGGCAGGGTCGACGCACCGACTCTCGAGCTGCTCTACAAGAAGGCGAGCGCGGTGATCGTGCCCAGCCTGTACGAGGGCTTCGGTCTTCCCGTGCTCGAGGCGATGGCGCGCGGGAAGGTGGTGGTCGCGGCCATGGCGTCGTCCTTGCCCGAGGTCGGAGGTGAAGCCGCGCTGTACTTCCACGAGTCGGCCGGCGCGGACCAGGTGGCGCAGGTGATCGACGCGGCCATGCGCGACCAGGCGCTGCGCACGAAGCTGGCCAGGGCCGCCCGCGCGCGCGCGGCCAGGTTCACGTGGGACCGGACGGCGGAGGGCGTCGTTGCGGTGATCAGAGAACTGCTCTAACCCACCAGCTCGGCGGCTTCGCATCGAGTTCGCGAGGACCCTTCAAGCTCGCCGGAGGGCGTCGTCGACCGCCTTCCAGGTCAGCCTGCCGGAGCGGCTCCAGCTGAACTGAGCGGCGCGCAGGATGCCGCGCCTCCTCATCGCGGCCGCGAGGTCGGTGTCGCCGATCACCCGCTCGAGGGCCTCGCGCCACGCCTCAGGGTCGCCCGGCGGCACCAGCAGCCCGGCGTCGGCCACGACCTCGGGCAGGCTGGACGAGTCGGAGACGATCACCGGCGTGCCGCAGGCCATCGCCTCGAGCGGGGTCAGGCCGAATCCTTCGTACCAGGCCGGGTGCGCCAGGACGCGGGCCAGGCTGTAGACCGCCGGCAGGTCGGCCGGGTCGAGGGACTCGACCTGGTGCACGCCTGCACCGAGCCGGCCGAGGCGATCGCGGATCGACTCGTAGCGCCAGCCGTACGAGCCCACCACGACGAGGTCCGGCCGGTCGCGCATCATCGCCCAGGCCTCGAGCAGGGTCTCGAGGTTCTTGCGCGGCTCGATGGTCCCGACGAAGAGGATGAACCGCTCGGGCAGGCCGAGCCTCGCCCGTACCGCCGCCAGCTCCTCGCCGCTGACCGGCCTGAAGCCCTGCGCGACCCCGTGGGGCACGACCTCGATCCGCGAGCGATCGACGCCGAAGATGCCGACCACGTCCTTGGCCGTGTTCTCGGAGACCGCGACGATCACGCTCGCCCGAAGCACGGAACGCGGCACCACCAACCGGATGCTGAGCGGCTGCCGCCCCGGAAACCATCGCGGGTTGCGGTAGATCGCGAGGTCGTGGACGGTGATCACCGACGGACATCCGACGCGGCCGAGCGGGAGCACGCCGGCCGGCCCGAAGTAGGCGTCGGGCTTGAGGCGCCGGATCGTCGCCGGCCACTGCAGGTGCCGGCCGATGAACCGCGTCTGCGGCAGCGGGCGGTACGACAGGCCCGGGACGTACATCGAAGCCCGCGGGGGACCGAACACTGTGAGCCTGCAGTCCGGGCGGTCGACGGCCATCGCGTGCAGGATCTGGGTCGTGTAGACGCCGACGCCCGCGCGCGGCCGCTCCAACCCTGATCCGTCGACGACGACCTGGAGGTTGTGGCTGCGCACCTACCTCAGGTAGCTCTGGTTCCGCTTGAGGACCTCGAAGCTCTCGAGCGCAAGCCCCGTGCCCCTGACGACCGACGTCTGCGGTTCGTCGGCCACGACGGCGGGGATGCCGGTGTGCATCGCGAGGTAGCGGTCGAGGCCGCGCAGCTGCGCGCCGCCACCGGTCAGCACGATGCCGCGGTCGAAGATGTCGGCGGCGAGCTCCGGCGGCGTCTCCTCGAGCACGTCGCGCACCGCGCCGACGATCAGCCGCAGGGGCTCCTGGATCGCCTCGGTGACCTCGTTCGAGGAGACCTCGAGATTCCGCGGCAGGCCGGAGATGAGGTCGCGGCCGCGCACCTCGGTGGTGAGCGGCTGCTTCATCGACACGGCGGAGCCGACGGCGATCTTGACCTCCTCCGCGGTCCGCTCGCCGATCAGCAAGTTGTGCTTGCGCTTCAGGTACGCGGTGATCGCGTCGTCGATCCGGTTGCCCCCGACGCGGATCGAGTGCGCGACCACCATGCCCGACAACGAGATGACCGCGATCTCGGTGGTCCCGCCGCCGATGTCGCAGATGGCGTTGCCGCGCGGTTCCGCGATGGGCAGCCCGGCGCCGATCGCAGCCGCCAGCGGCTCGTCGATCAGCCACGCCTGTCGCGCGCCGGCGGAGATGGCCGCCTCCGTCACGGCGCGACGCTCCACCGAGGTCACCCCGGACGGAACGCAGATCATGATCTCGGGCTTGAAGATCCGCTGGCGGCCCTGGACCTTGCCTATGAAGTGGTGAAGCATGCCCTCGGTCACCACGAAGTCGGCGATGACGCCCTCGCGCATCGGCCGCACCACCTGGATCGACTCGGGCGCGCGGCCCACCATCTCGAGCGCCTGCCGGCCGACGGCGAGGATGCGCGTACCGTCGCGATTCACCGCCACGAGCGACGGTTCGTTGACGACGATGCCCTCACCCTTGACGAAGATCAGCACCGTCGACGTCCCGAGGTCGATGCCGATCTTCTTCGAGAGCAATCAGAGCCCGCTCATTCGTAGGTGTGCGGTGCGCTGACCGTCTCGGGGTCGATCGTCGCGTTCTTGATCCGCGCGCCGACCGACGAGAGCTTGCCCGCCATGTCCTCGTAGCCGCGCTCGACGTGCCACGCGTTGCGCAGCAGGCTCTCGCCCTCCGCGCACATGGCCGCGATCACCAGCGCCGCCCCGGAGCGGATGTCGGGGATCGCCACGTCGGTGCCGCGCAAGCGGCACGGGCCGTGCACCACGGCGTGGATGCGGCCCTGCACCGTGATGCCGGCGCCCATCTTGGCCAGCTCGCGCACGTGCTGGAACCGGTTCTCGTGCACGTATTCGGAGATGACGCTCTCGCCGTCGGCCTGCGTCATGAAGGCCATGTACTGCGCCTGCAGGTCGGTGGGAAAGCCTGGGAACGTCCACGTCGACATGTCGATCGGCTTGAGCCGTGTGTTGGGCTGCCGCCCGACGCGGAACCAGCCGTCCCCGATGTCGACATGCGCGCCGGCCTGCTCGAGCTTGAGCAGCACCACGTGCAGGTCCTCGGGCCGGCTGCAGTCGATGCGCAGCTCCCCGCCCGCGGCCGCGACCGCGATCGCGTAGGTGCCGGCCTCGAGGTAGTCGGCGATCACCGTGTGCTCGGCGCCGCCGAGCTCCGTCACCCCATCCACCACCAGCCGCTCGGTGCCGATGCCCTCGATCCGCGCGCCCATCTTGCCGAGCAGGCGGCACAGGTCCTGCACGTGCGGCTCGCGGGCCGCGTTGAAGATCTCCGTCCGGCCTTCGGCCAGCACCGCCGCGAGCAGGATGTTCTCCGTCCCGGTCACCGTCGGGAGGTCGAAGACGATCCGCCCGCCGCGCAGGCGGTCGGCCTCAGCCACGATCTCCGTCTCGGTCTCGGTGACGTGCGCGCCCATCTGGCGCAGCCCGCGCAGGTGCTGCTCGACGCGCCGGGCGCCGATGTCGTCGCCGCCAGGGCGCGGCACCCTCGCGTGGCCGAAGCGGCCGAGCAGGGCGCCGAGCAGGACGATGGTGGCGCGCATCCGCCGGCCGAGCTCGTCGGGCACCTCCGTGAGCATGGCCTCGCCGGCCTGCAGGACGACGGTGCCCTCGCCTTCGGCCTTGCCGCCTAGCACGCTCACGATCTCCGCCATGAGGGACGCATCGGTCACCCTCGGCACGCTCCTCAGGGTGAGCTTGTCGGCCGTCAGCAGTGCGGCCGCCATCTCCGGCAGCGCGGCGTTCTTCGATCCGCTGACGCAGATCCTGCCCGCCAGCTGCGCCCCGCCGGTGATCTGGAGGGCGTGGTCTCGGCCCGGGATGGACTCCATGTGTGGGCTAACGGTAGAGCGCCTTCCGCGTCAGCCGCGCCGGGCCCTGGCCAGCCGCAGGCGGGCTTCGGCCATCGCGAGCGCCTGCTGAAACTCGACCTCTTCGGCGGCGGTGATCGTCCCGGCGAGCTTTTCCTGCGCCCGCCGCCGAGCCTCCTCCGCGCGTTCGACCGAGATCTCATCCGCGTGCTCGGCCACGTCGGCGAGCACCGTCACACGGTCCGGCAGCACCTCCAGGAACCCGCCGCCCACGAACAGGATCTGCTCCTCTCCTCCCAAGACCTCCTGGATCCGGAGCGGACCCGGCTTGAGGATGGTCATCAGCGGAGCGTGCCGCGCGAGCACACCCAGCTCGCCGTCCGCGCCGTTGGCGATGATGAACTCGACCTCGCCCTCGAAAAGGCTTCGCTCGACGCTCACCACGCGCAGCGGGTATTTCATTGTTTCTTCTTCATCTCCTCGCCCTGTGCCCGGGCTTCGTCGATGGTGCCGACCATGTAGAAGGCCTGCTCGGGCAGGTCGTCGTGCTTGCCCTCGAGGATCTCGCTGAAGCCACGCACCGTTTCTCGGATGGGCACTGACTTTCCCTCGCGTCCTGTGAAGCGCTGCGCCACGTTGAACGGCTGCGAGAGGAACCTCTGGATCTTGCGCGCACGAGACACCACCTGCTTGTCGTCTTCCGACAGCTCCTCCATGCCGAGGATGGCGATGATGTCCTGGAGGTCCTTGTAGCGCTGCATCGTCTTCTTGACGCCCTGGGCCGCGTCGTAGTGCTCCTGGCCGACGATCGAAGGCTCGACGAAACGACTCGACGATCCGAGCGGATCGATCGCGGGATAGATGCCGATCTCGACGAGCGACCGCTCCAGTCGGACGGTCGCCCCGAGGTGGGCGAAGACGGTCTGGATGGCCGGGTCGGTGTAGTCGTCGGCGGGCACGTAGACGGCCTGCACCGAGGTGATGGAGCCCTTGCTCGTCGACGTGATGCGTTCCTGGAGCTCGCCCATCTCGGTGGCCAGGGTGGGCTGATAGCCGACGGCGGACGGCATGCGCCCGAGCAGCGCGGACACCTCGGACCCCGCGAGCAGATAGCGAAAGATGTTGTCGATGAAGAGCAGCGTGTCCGCGCCCTCGGCGTCGCGGAAGTACTCCGCCATCGTCAACCCCGTCAGGCCGACCCGCGCCCGAGCGCCGGGCGGCTCGTTCATCTGCCCGAAGACCAGGGCCGTCTGCGGCAGCACGCCGGCGTCTTGCATCTCGTGGTACATGTCGTTGCCTTCGCGTGTCCGCTCCCCCACCCCGGCGAAGACGGACCGGCCCTTGTGCTGGTAGGCGATGTTGCGAATGAGCTCCTGCACGATCACCGTCTTGCCAGTGCCGGCGCCGCCGAACAGGCCGATCTTCGAGCCCTTGGCGAACGTGCAGATGAGGTCGATGACCTTGATGCCCGTCTCGAGGATCTCGACCTTGGCCTGCTGCTCTGACACTGGAGGGGCAGCCCGGTGGATCGGCCACCGTGTGATGCCTTCGGGCGCGGGCTCATCGTCGATGGGTGCGCCGATCACGTTGAACATCCGGCCGAGCGTCTCCACGCCGACCGGAACCGAGATCGGCCCTCCCGTGGCGTGGGCGGGGTCGCCGCGGCGGAATCCGTCTGTCGCGTCCATCGCGATCGTTCGCACCACGTTGTCGCCAATCGCGCCCTCGACCTCCAGCACGACCGTGCGGCCGTCCTGCGTCTTGACCTCGAGCGCCTCGAACAGCTCAGGCTGCTCTCCCGGCGGGAACTGGACGTCGACTACCGCTCCGATGACCTGGCTGACGTGGCCGTTCTTCGTCTTCTTCTCCTTACTGGCTGCGTGCTCTGCCTTCGCCATCCCAAACCTCCCTCAGCTCGACGCCCGCATGGCTTCGGCGCCGCTAACGATCTCCATCAGCTCTGTGGTGATGCCGGCCTGGCGGACCTTGTTCGCGTACAGCGTGAGCGCATCGATCAGGTCGCCCGCCGCGTTGGTCGCGTTCTGCATCGCGATCATCTTGGCCGAGTACTCGCTCGCCTTGTTTTCCAGCACCGCCTGGAACACCTGCGTCTCGACGTAGCGCGGCAGCAGGCCGTCGAGCACCGACTCGGGGTCCGGCTCGTAGATGTAGTCGGCTCGAGGGCCCTTGCCCTCGGCCTCCCGCCGTGGGATCTCGGCCGGGATCAGCACGACAATCGCCGGCTCCTGCTTCATCGTGGAAATCCATTTCGAGTAGCAGAGCAACACGGCGTCGGCGTTGCCTCTCGTGTACTCCTCCAACCCGACCGTGATCGCCGGCAGCACCTCGGCCACAGTCGGGCGGTCCGCCACGCCGCTCACCTCGGCGATCACGTCGCGGCGATACCGGAGCAGGAAGTCGCGGCCCTTGCGCCCGATCGTGACGTAGCGCTGACCTTCCGTGTAGTGCTCGTTCATGTAGCGGGTGGCGGCTCGGATGTTGTTCACGTTGATGGCGCCGCACAGACCCTTGTCGGTCGTGACCAGGATCATGACGGCCCGCTTGCCCTCGCGCCGGACCAGGAACGGGTGCCGGTACTCGGTGGCCCGCTCACCAACCGTCTGCAGCACCTCGAGCATCTTCTCCGAATAAGGTCGGGATGCCTGGACAGCCGCCTGGGCCCTCCGCAGGCGCGTCGCCGCCACCACCTGCATCGCCTTGGTGATCTTCTGCGTGTTCCGGATCGACTCGATCCGCCGGACGATGTCCCTGAATGCCGGCATTTACCTGGCCTTGGGTCGCCTGGGTTTCGGCTCGTCACCGGGACCTGCGTCCGGGTCCGCCTTCGCCGGCGGGTCCGCCAGCGTCGCTCGGATCTGATCGAGCTGGGATGGCCGGCTCGCGCCCTCGTCGTCGGCTGAGCCCGTGGGAGGCTTCTCAGCCCTCGGCCGTCTCTTCGGCTTCGCGCCGGGGCCGGCTGCCGGCGCCTGCGCCGCAGGCTCGACCGTGGCCGCCGGAGCGTGGGCCTGGGGCTCCGCCCTGGCTGCCGGCGCCTGGCTTTTCGGCTGGGTCGTGACACCGCCTCCGGTCTCCGGGCCAGGCGTGCTCTTGGCGCCCTCGACGCCGAACTGGTGGTTGAAGGTCGAGATCGCCGCCTTCAGGCGCTCGAACAGCCCGTCGTCCAGGGCCTTCTGCTTCTCGATGTCAGCGAGCAGCCCGGCCTGCTCGCTCTTGAGGAACCGGACGAAACCCGCCTCCCACTCCCGGACCCTGGCGACCGGGACCTTGTCGATGAAGCCCTGCGTGCCCGCGTAGAGGACCGCCACCTGCTCGGCCAGCGGCACCGGCTGGTATTTGTCCTGCTTGAGCAGCTCGGTCAGGCGCGCGCCGCGCTCGAGCTGGTTTCGGGTGGCGGTGTCGAGGTCGGAGGCGAACTGAGCGAACGCGGCGAGCTCGCGATACTGGGCGAGGTCGAGCCGCAGCTGCCCGGCGACCTGGCGCATCGCCTTCGTCTGCGCGTCACCGCCGACCCGCGAGACGCTGATCCCGACGTTGAGCGCGGGACGTTGGCCTGCGTTGAAGAGGTCGGCCTGCAGGTAGATCTGGCCGTCGGTGATCGAGATCACGTTGGTCGGGATGAAGGCCGAGACGTCGTTGGCCTGGGTCTCGATCACAGGTAGAGCGGTCAGCGACCCTCCACCGTGGGCGGGGCTCATTTTCGCCGCCCGCTCCAGCAGTCTCGAGTGGAGGTAGAAGACGTCCCCCGGGTATGCCTCGCGGCCTGGCGGCCTGCGTAGGTTCAGCGACAGCTCGCGGTAGGCCCAAGCCTGCTTGGTGAGGTCGTCGTAGCAGCAGAGGACCTCTTTGCCCTGCTCCATGAAATACTCGCCCATCGCGCAGCCCGCGTAGGGCGCGATGAAGTTGAGCGAAGCCGCGTCGGATGCGGTGGCGGCGACGATGATCGTGTAGTCCATCGCGCCGTTCTCCTCGAGCGTCGCGGTGGCGCGCGCGATCGAGGCCGCGTTCTGCCCGATGGCAACGTAAACGCAGATCAGGTCCTTGCCTTTCTGGTTGATGATCGTGTCCAGCAGGACTGTGGTCTTGCCGGTGAAACGGTCACCGATGATCAGCTCGCGCTGGCCGCGGCCGATCGGGATCATCGCGTCGATGGCCTTGATGCCCGTCTGCACCGGGCTGTCGACGCGCTTGCGCGTGATGACGCCCGGCGCGATCTTCTCGATGGGCAGGGTCTTGGTCGTCTTGACCGGGCCCTTGCCGTCGAGCGGCTGGCCCAGGGGATTGACCACGCGGCCGATCAGCGCCTCGCCCACCGGCACCTCGAGCAGGCGCCCGGTCGTCCGCACCTCGTCGCCCTCGTGCAGGTGTCCGTAGTCGCCGAGGATGACCGCGCGCACCTGGTCCTCCTCCAGGTTGAGGGCGAGGCCGTACGTCTCATGCGGGAACTCGAGGAGCTCGCCGGCCATCGCGTTCTGAAGGCCGTAGATCTGCGCGATGCCGTCGCTGGCCGCGACGATTCGCCCTACGTCGGCCGACACGAGGCTGGCGTCGAAGTCCTTGAGCCGCTCCTTGATGACTTCCGAGATCTCTTTCGTGCTGATGCCCACTTCGCTCTCAATCTCCCTAAGACACGCTGGCCAGGCGGCGGCGCAGCTGCTGCAATTTGTTGGACACGCTGGCGTCGATGACGCGGTCGCCGTACTGAAGCTTGAGCCCGCCGATGATGCGCGGGTCGACCACGACCTGGACGCGGACCTCTTTGTGCAAGCGTTCCGACAGCTCGCGTGAGATGCGGTCGCGGTCGGCCGGCGTGAGCTCGATCGCCGTCGTCACGGTGGCGCGCACCCGCCCCGCCGCCTCGTCGGCCATCCGCTCGAAGTCCGCGGCGATGTCCTCGATGTCGGCGACGCGGTTCGACTCGATGAGCAGCTTGGCCAGGTTGGTCCCCTCATCGCCCAGCGCACGGATCGACGAGACGAGCCTCATCCGCTCGCCGGCGTCGAGGGTCGGGTTGGAGAGCACCGCGGCGACCTCGGGCTCGGTCAGCAGATCGCGGGCAAGCGCCAGGCGCCCATGCCATTCCTCGATCTGGCCTTCCTGCTGGGCCAGCTCGAACACGGCGCGCGCGTACCGCCTAGCGGCTGCCGTCGCCACTCGCAACCTCGTCCTGGCGGGCGGGCAACTCTTCGGCCGTCGACCTACCGTGGCTCACTCGCCACCTCCTCGATCGCCTTCTCGATCAGGCGCTGGTGCTGCCGGGCGTCGAGCGTCTCGCCGATCACCTTCTCCGTCGCGGTGACCACCATGCCGGCCACCTCGGAGCGGACCGACTCCACGGCCTTTTCGCGCTCGGCCTCGATCTCCTTGCGGGCGGCCTCGGTCAAGCGCTTGGCATCCGCCTCGGCCTTCTGCCTCATCTCCTGCCGCACCTGCTCCGCCGACCGGTTGGCGCCCGACACGATCTCCTGCGCTGTACCGCGCGCGTCCTGCAGGCGCTTTTCCGCGTCGGCCAGCCGCTGCTCGGCTTCCTGGCGCGCCTTCTCGGCCTGCTCGAGCTCGGCCTGGATCGCCTTCTGCCTCGCCTCGGCGGCCTCGATGATGCGCGGGTACGCGTAGCGGGCGAGGACCCCCATCATCAGCAAGAAGGCGGCGAGCTCGATCCAGAACGTCGCGTTGATCTCGAGCAGGCCGGCGTCGACGAGAAGCATCGCTAACCCGTCACGCCGTTGGCGACCGCGTAGATGAACACGAAGGCAAGGGCGAGGTTGATGAAGTACATGCCTTCGACGAGCGCGATGATGAGGAACAGGAAGAACTGCATCCGGCCTTGAGCCTCTGGCTGTCGCGCCACGCCCGCGATGGTGGCGTTGCCGGCGAGACCGTCGCCGATGGCGGCACCGATCGCGCCCCCGCCCAGTGCCAGGCCGCCCGCGATCAGGGCTCCGGCGATGGCGATTGCGTGATTCATTGACTCTCCTCCTTCAGTTGGACGTGGCTGCGGACATGGCCGGAGTTGGTGCGGCCCTGCCGTGGGATTCTGCTTCGGATTCGTGGACGCCCTCGACGGCCATCCCGAAGTAGATGATCGTCAGCAAAAAGAAGATGAACGCCTGCAGCGTGCCGATCAGGAAGACGTCGAACGCCTTCCACAGCCCCACCAGGACGATGGACAGGCCGTAGGGCAGGACCGGGAGCGGGATGAGCGGCAGCATCACGGTCAGCACCCACAGCATGATCACGCCGCCGAAGATGTTGCCCATCAGCCGGAGCGACAGCGAGACCGGCTTGGCCAGCTCTTCGACGACGTTGATGAAGGTGAAGTAGACCCGCAGCGGAATCGGCAGGTTGTGCGGCCGCGTCAGGTGGTGGAGGAAGCCGCCGAGGCCGCGCACCTTGATCGAGTAGCCCTCAGCGAGCACGACGACGAGCAGTGCCATCGCCAGCGTCTGGTTGAAGTCGGTGTTGGCGGGGGTGAAGGGATGCGGCAGCGGCAGGAGCTCGATCCAGTTGGCGATCAGGATGTAGAAGAAGAGCGTCAGGGCGAGGGGCAGGATCCACATCGCCTGCTCGCCGACCGTGTCGCGGATCAGTCCGCGCGCGTAGGCGATTACGAACTCGAAGACCATCTGGAACTTGCCAGGCCGCCGGCTGTCCAGCCGGTTGACCACCCAGAAGGTGAAGGCGAGCGTAAGCGCGATGGAGACCGCGCTCGAGATGAGGCTGTCGTAGTTGAAGCGGCACAGGATCGCGGTGCTGCAGAGGTCCACGGCGGGATGAGTCACCGGTGGGTTTTCGATGTTGAGCAGCTGGATCATCGGGTCAGGGTTCCACGCAAGGCGAGGCTGCCGAGGATCACGTGGGACAGCACGAGCCCGACCGCCGGCACCCAGATCACCTCGGTGCCGATGAGGTAGCCGACCCCGACCGCGAGGCCGCTCTGGACCATGAGCCGGGCCAGGCTGACCACCCTGAACGGCAGACCCGAGTACAGGCTGCGGAGGGCGAGCACGCCGCTGAAGGCGCCGATCAAAAGGCCGCACGCGAGGGCCAGGCCGGTCCGCGGGTGCCCCGCGGCGGACAGCATGAGAAGGCTCAGCAGCGCCACGGTGATCGAGCTCGCCGCCGCGTTCCACGCGGCACGCTCAGAGGCGCCGGCGACCCCCGCTCGTTCTTCCCTCATAGATAGCGTTTGATCCTCACGTACGCCGTGGCGCCGGCCCCGACGATGCCTACCGCAACTCCGATCAGCAGGAAAACCGGACCCGTTCGAAAGGCACCGTCGATCACGGCGCCTGCGACCAAGGGGAGGATCATGGCGCCAGCGATGGCGGCTCCCAGTCCGGCGAGCTCACCACCGCCGGGACTTCGACCGCCCATCGGCGTCATACCCGCCGCTAATGCTACCGGGTACCCGGTTCGGCCAGGAGTCGGCGCATGAACGGTGCCGGGACCCGCCAGCCGGTGTGCACCAGCACGTCGGCGGCGACGGTCGACGTGAGCACCGCGGTCACGACAATGGCGACGGCGAGCACGCGGCCGTGGCCGAGCAGCGTGAGGCCCAGGGCGCCGAACAGGGCCGTGGCGGCGTAGAAGACGTAGCACGTCTGGCGCGGGTCGAGCCCGAACGCCTGGAGGCGATGGTGCAGGTGGTTCAGGTCCGCGCTGGCGACCGACGCCCGCTCGCGGCGGCGGCGCAGGATCGCCCAGGCGGTGTCACCGATGGGCACCGCCAGAGCGAGCACCGGAACGGCCAAGGCGAAGCCGACCGCCACCTTGGCCACGCCGACGATGGAGATCATGCCCACCGCGATGCCCAGGAAATGGGCGCCCGAATCGCCCATGAAGATGCGGGCCGGGTAGAAGTTGAAGAGGAGGAAGCCGGCGCAGGTCCCGGCCAGCGCGCCGCTCAGCTGCACGACCTCGATCTGATTCAGCTCGCCCGCCGCGAGCATGAGGACGACGGCCACGATGAAGACGACTCCCGCCGCCAGGCCGTCGACTCCGTCCAGGAAGTTCACGGTGTTCTGCATGCCGAGCAGCCAGAAGAGGCTGACGGGCGCGGCGAGCAGGCCGAGATGGACTATGTGGTGCAGCGGCAGCCCGAAATAGGTGATCTGGATCCCGAAGATGAAGACGGCGACCAGGGCCAGGAGCAGCTGGAACCCGAACTTCACGAGCGGGCTGACCGGCCGCCGGTCGTCGATCACCAGCAGCAGGGCGGCGAGCCCCGAGACGATGAGCACTCCGGGCGTCGCGCTGTAGTCGTGCAGGAAGATCAGGACGGCCGCGGCAAAACCTGCATACATGGCGAGGCCGCCGAGCAGTGGCGTCGGATTGGCGTGGGCGTGGCGGCCGCCCGGCTGTGCGATCACGCCCAGCCGGCGCGAGAGCCAGATCGCGCCCGGCACGGCCGCGGCGCAGACCACGAAGGCGACCAGCAGCGGCCAGAGACCGGGCAGCAGGTGGTCGCGCAGGCTCTGCAGCGCGCCGCCGCCGAAGAAATCACTCATCGACGGCGCGTGAGTCTAGTCGAAGGCGTACGGGACC
>Ga0209580_10001002_pt1 | contig 13650 bp, 12 predicted proteins | sample Coa_R1_5_FD_187153 | JGI IMG/M metagenome (GOLD analysis project Ga0209580, IMG submission 187153) | Surface soil microbial communities from Centralia Pennsylvania, which are recovering from an underground coalmine fire - Coalmine... | ecosystem: Environmental > Terrestrial > Soil >...
TGGGCTCAGCCGGGACACCCCAATAACGCGATTACGTTGTTCCTGGGCTACGGACAGGCGCAGAGCGGCCGCGTGGGCAGCGATCGCGGTTACAACGCCTATTCCGTGCGCCCGGCTTCCAATCCGTACATCGCCCAGGGAGCAAAGGTCAGCATAGCCGCACCCGCCAAAGATGGAACAGAAAACCCGAACATCGTTACTCACGGCGGAAAGCAGTTTTGGAACCTAGCCGTTACCCAGGGCCATTTCTCCATGGAGGGCCGCGAACCGGTCAAGGCTGCTGATCTGGAGGAGTACCGCAAGAACAAGAATTTCGCCCATGAACACGATATCGAACCGGCGCCGGATGAAACGCTCTATCGTCCTGGCAACTTCCCCTATGGCAGCCCGGACTTCAACCGCCTGGGTTATGCCTGGGGCATGGCCATTGATCTCAATTCGTGTATCGGGTGCCAGACCTGCGCGGTGGCCTGCCAGGCTGAGAACAATATCTCTGTAGTAGGTAAGGAGCAGGTGCAGCGCGGCCGCGAGATGCAGTGGATCCGCATTGACGCTTACTACGAAGGCGATCTTAATAATCCCAGCGCCTATTTCCAGCCCATTCCCTGCATGCAGTGCGAAAACGCCCCCTGCGAATACGTGTGTCCGGTGGGCGCTACCGTGCACAGCACCGAAGGCCTCAATGACATGGTCTATAACCGCTGCGTGGGAACGCGCTACTGCTCCAATAACTGCCCTTACAAAGTGCGGCGGTTCAACTTCATGCTTTACGCCGACTATGACACGCCCAGCCTCAAGATGCTGCGCAATCCGGATGTGACTGTACGCAGCCGCGGTGTCATGGAAAAGTGTACGTACTGTGTGCAGCGCATCACGCAGGCTCGCATTGCCGCGGAAAAGAGTGAGCGGAAGATACAGGATGGTGAAATCACGCCTGCGTGCGCCCAGGCCTGCCCTACGCAAGCCATTATTTTTGGCGATATCCACGACAAAAACAGTCGCGTATCCAGGCTCAAGGATGATTCGCGCAACTATTCACTGTTGGCCGAGCTGAACACACGCCCGCGTACCACCTACATAGCAGAGGTGCGAAACCCCAATCCCGAACTTAAGTCAGGAGAAAAGAAGAGCTAGAACTCATGCCTGAGTTTGAAAATCCCGATGTTTTGCCACCAAAAGGCGTAAGGCCGCCTCTGCTCGGGCCGGGCCATGATCTGGGCACGGTGACGGACCGGATCGCCGGCATTGTGCTGCAGAAGCACACGCCGGTCTTCTGGCTGATGATTTTCGGTGTGTCGGCAATGCTGTTCGGCGTCCTGAACGCTGCCATCGGCTACCTGTTCTTCAGGGGCACCGGGATCTGGGGCATTAACATACCCTCCGGCTGGGGCTTTGCCATCATTAACTTCGTCTGGTGGATCGGCATCGGCCACGCCGGTACGTTGATCTCCGCCATTCTGCTCCTCTTTAAGCAGAGCTGGCGTACCTCCATCAACCGTTTTGCTGAGGCCATGACCATTTTTGCCGTCATGCAGGCCGGGCTCTTTCCCTTGATCCATACCGGGCGCCCCTGGCTGGCGGCTTACTGGCTCTTTCCTTATCCCAACAGCATGGGAGTCTGGCCGCAGTTCCGCAGCCCGCTGATCTGGGACGTATTTGCCGTCTCCACCTATTTCACTGTGTCACTGCTGTTTTGGGGAATCGGCCTGATTCCGGACTTTGCCAGCCTGCGCGATTCAGCCAAGACACTGGTCGTGCGGCGTATTTACGGAATCTTTGCCATGGGTTGGCGCGGCTCAGCGCGGCATTGGAACCGCTATGAGACCGCTTATATGCTGCTGGCCGGCCTGGCCACTCCGCTGGTTCTCTCTGTCCATAGCGTGGTGAGCCTTGACTTTGCCAGCGCGGTGCTGCCCGGATGGCACACCACTTTCTTCCCCCCTTATTTCGTTGCCGGGGCTATCTACTCCGGCTTTGCCATGGTGCTGATCCTGGCTATTCCATTCCGCTACTTGTATGGCATGCAGGACTTTATCACCCTGCGGCATTTACAGAACTGCGCCAAGCTCATGCTGGCCACCGGCTTGATTGTGGCCTACAGCTACGCTATGGAAGCTTTCTTCGCATGGTATAGCCCGGACAAGTACGAACGGGCAGCCATGTGGAACCGCATGACCGGCCCGTATAAGGGCTATTACTGGACCTTGATCCTGTGCAACATCATTCTGCCGCAGTCGCTGTGGTTCAACAAAGTGCGCTCCACCCCCTGGCGGCTGTTCGTGGTTTCCCTGGTTGTGAATACCGGCATGTGGCTGGAACGCTATGTGATTATCGTTACCAGCTTGCAGCGAGACTTCCTGCCCAGTTCCTGGGGTATGTACTGGTTCACCAAGTGGGATTTAATGACCCTTCTGGGAACCATGGGCTTCTTCACGCTGCTGTTCTTCCTGTTCATACGATTTATGCCTGCAATCTCCATTTTTGAAATCCGGTCGCTGCTGCCGCAATCGAAGGTGAAAGAATGACCGCCTCACATTCGCATGCATCGCCGATTTACGGGTTGATGGCGGAATTTGAGAACCCCACCGACCTGGTGCACGCCGCCAAAGGGGCGTTTGAAGCCGGCTATCGCAAGATGGATACCTACACGCCTTATCCGCTGGAGGAAGCGGCGGAGGCGGTGGGGGCGCATCACAATCGCGTACCGCTCGTCACGCTCATTGGCGCCATCCTGGGAATGGTCGGCGGTTACTCCCTGGAGTACTGGGTCTCAGCCGTAAACTATCCCATCAATGTCGGGGGCAAGCCCTATCACTCCTGGCCGGCATTTATTCCTGTCACCTTCGAATGCGCCATTTTAGGAGCTTCACTGGCAGCCGTCTTTGGCATGTTGACGCTCAACGGGCTGCCGCAGCCCTATCATCCGGTCTTCAATTCACCCAATTTTGTGCGTGCCAGCCGCGATCGTTTCTTTCTCTGTATCGAATCACAGGACCCCAAATTCCGCCTGGAAGATACCAGGCGTTTTCTGGAGGGCTTTCGCCCGCACGAGATCACGGAGGTGCCGTATTAGAGCTTCGGCGACAATCCGCACCTCACTGCTGGCATTCTGCGGGATATTTGTCCTGGGATTGGCTGGATGCCGCCAGGACATGCATAACCAGCCCAAGTTCATTCCACTGCGTTCGAGCGAGTTCTTTCCCGATCACCGTTCCGCGCGTTATCCGGTGCCCGGCACGGTCCCGCAACTCTGCCCGGCTGGGGCAAGACCCGATTCGGCGCTCTGCATAGATCCCAACACAGATGCTGCCCAGCTTGATCCTGACAGCTATTTTCTTTCCGGCAGGCATGGCGCTGTGCTGGGAAACGATCTGCCGATTACGCCACCCAATATGCACGATTTTCTTAAGCGCGGCCAGGAGCGATACAACATTTACTGCTCGCCGTGCCACTCCTTGATTGGCGACGGCAACGGAATGATTGTGCAGCGCGGCTATAAGCGTCCGCCCTCCTTCCATCAGGACCGGCTCCGCAATGCTCCTCTTGGACATTTCTTTGACGTCATCAGCAATGGCTTTGGAGCTATGCCGGATTATGCCGCGCAAATCCAACCGGAAGACCGCTGGGCCATCGCTGCTTATGTCCGGGCCCTCCAGTTGAGCCAGCATGCCGATGAAATGAAAGACCTGACGGATGAAGATCGGAAAAAGCTGCAAGCTCCGTCGAAGCCTAAGATTGTTATTCCGCCTACTTCAAAGAACGAGTTGGAAGAGCCCGCGGGAGGTGTGAAGCCATGAACACCACCACTCGGGTCACGCCCGCTGATTTCGCGCCGCCCGCCGTCATTCCACGGCTTGGCTCTAAAGCGGCGGTTGTGGGCGTGCTGTTTGCTGCCGTAGCGATCATTTGGGGATTTCTGAATCCCACGCTGGTCCTCCGGGCTTATCTCGTGGGCTTCATGTTCTGGCTGGGCGTGAGTTTGGGATCGCTGGCTCTGTTGAACCTGCAGTACACCACCGGCGGCCATTGGGGGGTATTGGGACGCAGGTTCTGGGAGGCTGCCACCAGCTCATACAACATATTGCTTCTATTCCTGCTGTGGCTGCCGCTCGTATTCGGGATGAAGATCATTTATCCCTGGGCCACCATGAAGCCGGAGGAGCTGTTGGAGGACCGGGCACGGCTTTGGCTGAATCCCAAGCTGTTCGTGATCAGAGGCATTATTTATTTCATCGTGTGGTGGTTCTGGGCGTGGCGCTTGCGGCGCTGGGCGGAAATCGAAGAACGAGGCGAAGCCACTCCGCAGCGATTTGTAGGCATTCAGAACTTCAGTGGCGTCGGAATCATCCTCTACGGTTTGACCATCACCTTTGCATCCGTAGACTGGGTGATGTCTTTGAATCCCATGTGGTGGTCCACTGTCTGGGGCATGTTATTCATGGTTGGTGAGTGCCTGACCGCCTTTGCTTTCACCATCTGGCTGCTGGCGCGACTGACACAAACAGAACCTCTCGCCCGCATCATCAAGCCGGACCACTTCCATGATTATGGCAAGCTGATGTTTGCCTTTGTTGTCTTGTGGGCGTATCTCTCCTTTTCCCAGTGGATCGTCATCTGGCAAGGCAACATCACGGAGGAAATCCGCTGGTATCTGGATCGGGCGCACGGTCATTGGAAGATCATCGCCATCCTTTTGATCTTCCTCCACTTTGTCTTGCCGTTCTCCATCATGCTGTCGCGCAGCTTGAAGCGCCAGCCGCGCAAGCTGGTGGTCATGGCCATATGGATCATGATCATTCGCCTGGTGGATCTTTTCTGGCAGATTCAGCCCAGCTACCACTCCAAGGGTGTTTCAGGAGAGGCCCTGGCCCCCATGAACTTGCAGGTTATTTTCTCGAATCTGGTGAATGTATTGGCCATCGGTGGACTGTGGCTGGCGCTGTTCTACTGGCAATTGGGCAAACGATCGCTCATGCCGGTCAACGATCCCGAATTTATTGACATGCTGGAATCGAAACATGGATAACTTCAAACCCCAAGGCGGAATGCACGTCAGGGCAGGCCACGAAGACACTGACATCAATTTGCGCGGAGTCATCTTGTTTATTGTGATTCTGGTGATCTCCGGCGGACTGACCTTTCTGGCTGCGAGCGGGCTGTTGAGACTTTTCGAATGGTGGGAGAAGACCAATGAAGCCCAGGCCACACCCGTGCAGGAGCAATTGCACGAACAAAGAGGCGACCTGGCGAAAAAACAGGGAGCCAGGCCGGCCCCCGATTGGTACGATCGCGAAATCGATGCCAAGGTAATGGAGCGGACTTTCGCCACGCCGCGCCTTCAGGATGATGACGCTACTGACATGAAGGTCTTTCTCGAGTCGGAAGATGACTGGCTTTCCAGCACCTTTAAGGACTCTGACGGAAATGTTCATATACCGATTGACCGGGCGATAGACCTTCTATCGGACCCGAAGCGCGGCCTGCCCGCAGTGAATGGGACATTCACGCCGGTCCCTCAATACGGTAACTTGACCGATGTTGCCGACGCAGCCAGGCGGCGGCTGAACGAGTTGAACGCCGGTGCTGCACAACAGAAGAAGAAGTAGGGAAAAGCAGTGATCAGTAAAACACAAATTCGAAAGTTAGTTGCCGGTGCGGTGCTCCTGGCCTGCGCCAGTGCAGTTGTCTGGGCGCAAGCCGCTCCCAAGGGAGAGTTGGGACAAGCACCTCCAAATCAAAAGCCTTCCATTCTCGATCACGTAGGAATTGACCAGCATTTGAACCAGCAGATTCCGCTGGACCTGAGTTTTGTGGATGAGCACGGCCAGCCGGTATTGCTGCGGCAGTATTTTGATCAAAAGCCGGTGATCGTCAGCATGGTGTATTTCCAGTGTCCCATGCTTTGTTCCCAGGTGCTCAGTGGCTTGACCTTCACCTTGAACGGTATGCCTGATTTTAATGTTGGCCGCGAGTTCAATGTCATCACCGTCAGCTTTGATCCCCGAGACAAACCGCAAGATGCCCAGGAAAACAAGGAGCGGTATATCAAACGCTATCGCCGGTCCGGCTCCGGCGAGGGATGGCATTTCCTGACCGGCAAGAAGGAGCAGATTGATGCTCTTGCCCAGGCACTCGGCTTTCGCTATGCCTGGGACGAAGAGAACCAGCAGTTCGCGCACGCCAGCGGAATCATGCTGCTTACGCCCGATGGACACATTGCGCAGTATTACTACGGAATTGATTTTCCTCCTCGCGACGTTCATCTGGGCCTGGTTGAGGCTTCCAAGGGAAAAATCGGGAGCATCGTGGACCAACTGGTGCTCTATTGCTACCACTACGACCCCAGGCAGGGAAGATACGGGGTCGCGATATTCAACGTTTTGAGGATCAGCGCCCTGACCACGGTCCTGCTGCTGGGAGGGTTTGTGTTCTGGATGGTCCGGCGTGAGCGCAGGGCCAAATCAGGCGAATTAGGCTATGCAAGGTGAACTGAAATAGATGCAATCTAATCTTCCATTATTTCCCGAGCAGGCTTCAACCGTCGCCGGACAGGTGGACGCCCTCTACCTTTTTCTGATCCTGCTTACGACGTTCTTCTCCCTGCTCATTGCTGTTCTCATCATCTACTTTGCCATTAAGTACAGGAGGTCTACAGGACGCAAGGCGGAGCAAATCCACGGATCTACATTGCTGGAAATTGTCTGGACGGTGATTCCGCTCGGCATCTCCATGGTGATCTTTGTGTGGGGCGCCGCCCTCTACTTCCACATTCAGCGGCCTCCGGGCGATGCCCTGGAAATTTATGGAGTGGCCAAGCAGTGGATGTGGAAGTTTCAGTATCCCGAAGGGCAGCGGGAAATCAATTCGCTGCACGTGCCTCTCGGGAGACCGGTCAAAGTCACTCTGATCTCGGAAGACGTGATCCACAGCTTTTTCGTGCCCGCTTTCAGGATCAAACAGGACGTGCTTCCGAACCGCTACCGGATGGCCTGGTTCACGGCCACCACTCCGGGGACGTATCACCTGTTTTGTTCTCAATATTGCGGCACCAACCACTCGGAAATGGTGGGCGAGGTCACAGTCATGAAGCCGGAAGATTTTACCGCCTGGCTGGAGAGCGGCAAGGCGGAAGGGTCGCTCGCTTCCATGGGCGAAAAACTCTTCCAGCAATTCGGCTGTACCACCTGCCACCGGCCGGATTCCGGCGCCCGCGGCCCCAATCTGGAAGGAGTCTATGGGCGTCCGGTGCGCTTGCAGGACAACCGTGTAGTGATTGCCGATGACAATTACATTCGCAATCACGTCCTGAATCCGGGAACGGAAGTGGTGAGCGGGTTCCAGCCTATTATGCCCACCTTCCGCGGGGTCATTACCGAGCAAGGCATGCAACAGATCATTGCCTATATCAAATCTTTATCGGAACAAACTGGACAGCCGTTGAATAATCGCACTGATCCCACGAAGATACGCGATAACGAGGTGCCGAACGTCCAGCAGCAGATGCAGCAGGACAACCAGAATCAGAAACCATCAGGGAAACAACCATGAGTACCGTTGCACAAACCCCCGAACGGGTCATGCCGGACAGGCATTACCTCAACGACAATTATGGAATCAGGTCTTGGCTGCTGACGAAGGACCATAAACGCATCGCCATTCTCTACCTGATCAGTATCAGCGTTGTCTTTTTTATTGCCGGCATTTTTGCCAGCCTCATCCGGTTGCATTTGCTCACCCCCAATGGGGCCCTCTTCACGCCCGACACTTATAACAAGATGTTCACCATGCACGGAGTGATGATGGTGTTCTTCTTCCTGGTTCCTTCCGTGCCGGCCGTGCTGGGCAATTTCGTCATTCCCCTGATGGTGGGCGCCAAGGACCTGGCATTTCCCAAGATCAACCTGATGAGCTGGTACATCTACATAGTTGGCGTCACCTTCGCCATGGCCGCCATTGTTAGCGGCGGAGTGGATACCGGCTGGACTTTTTACACGCCGCTCAGTTCCGGTTTTCTGCACACCAATGTGATTGTGATGGTGGTCGGCGTCATCTTTGCCGGTTTTTCCTCCATCTTTACCGGCCTGAACTTCATCGTCACCGTGCACCGCATGCGGGCTCCTGGGTTGACCTGGGGCCGCCTGCCGCTGATGGTTTGGTCGAATTATGCGACCAGCCTGATCATGATCCTGGCCACTCCTGTGCTGGCCATCACCTTGATCCTGCTGGGGCTGGAGCGCGGGTTCCATATTGGAATTTTTGATCCCAAGCTGGGTGGGGATCCGGTGCTGTTCCAGCACATGTTCTGGTTCTACTCCCATCCCGCCGTCTACATCATGATTCTTCCCGGCATGGGAGTGATCAGCGAGATCATTCCTTGCTTCTCCCGCAAGCGCATTTTCGGCTATTCCTTTGTTGCTTTTTCCAGCATTGCCATTGCCGTGTTTGGATTTGTGGTGTGGGCGCACCACATGTTTGTGGCCGGCATCTCCGTTTATTCCGCCATGGTGTTCTCGCTCCTCAGCTACGCCGTGGCCATTCCCTCAGCCGTCAAAGTCTTCAACTGGACGGCAACCATGTATAAGGGTTCCATCAGCATGGATACCCCCATGCTCTACGCCATGGGCTTTATCGGATTGTTTACCATTGGCGGGCTGACGGGACTGTTCCTGGCTGCTTTGGGACTGGACGTTCACATCCACGATACCTATTTCGTGATCGCCCATTTCCATTTCATTATGGTCGGAGGCATGGTGATGGCCTACCTGGGAGGAATCCATTTCTGGTGGCCCAAGATGACGGGAAGGCTGTATCCGGAAGCGGTAGCCAAGCTGGCCGCGCTGATTACCTTCATCGGGTTCAACCTGACATTCTTCCCCCAGTTCGTCCTCGGATACCTGGGCCAGCCGCGCCGCTATGCAATCTATGCTCCCGAGTTCCAGGTCCTGAACGTGCTGTCCACGGCGGGCGCTTCGGTATTGGCCGTGGGCTTCATTTTGCCGGCGCTGTATCTGACCTGGTCCTTGAAGTATGGTGAGGTGGCAGGCGACAACCCGTGGCGGGCGACGGGACTGGAATGGCAGACCACTTCGCCGCCCCCAACCCATAATTTCCATGAAACCCCGGTAGTCACGACCGAGGCCTACCATTACGGCTCCGAATCCGAAGAGGAGGTTCGCGTTGTCCCATAGCACCACAACTACAGAACATCATCCGGCCCAGGTCCATCATTTTGACGACATGGCGCAGCAGAAGGAAGCCTCCACCTTTGGCATGTGGGTCTTTCTGGTGACGGAAATCATGATGTTCGGCGGCGTGTTTGTGGCTTACATGATCTACCGCCTCAAGTACTACGAGGGGTTTGTCGCCGGAAGCACGAGCATCGACGTGACCTGGGGATTCATCAACACGCTGGTGCTGATCTGCAGCAGCCTTACCATGGCCCTGGCCGTTTCCGCCGCACAGCGTGGAGTGGTGCGGTTGCAAAAGATCTTCATCATTTTCACCATGGCCCTCGGGCTGGTGTTCCTGGTCATCAAAGGCATTGAATATCACCAGAAGTGGGTAGAGCACCACGTGCCTGGCGGCACCTGGCAGACGTTCGATCCCCAGGATATCCATCAGGACCTGATCAAAGAAGGAAAGACCCCGCAAGCTGCGACTGAGATTGCGCATCAGACAGAGATTTTTTTCTGCTTCTATTTCGCCATGACCGGCCTGCATGCCCTGCACATGATTATCGGCTTAATCCTGATGACATGGCTGCTGCTGCGCGTGAGTCGCCGCGAATTTGGCCCGGATTACTACACGCCGGTTGAACTGGGCGGGCTGTATTGGCATTTTGTGGATATTGTCTGGATTTATCTTTTCCCGTTGCTGTATCTCATCAACCGGACGCACGGAAAGATCTGAGGGGGACTGTTTATGACGGAAGGCGCACATCCAACTCACAAAGTTTATTACCTGGTGTTCCTCGCGTTGGTCATCGGAACAGTGCTTACGTGGCGCATCGCCTTTGTTGATCTCACATTCTTCGGGATCAGCTTCAATCCTGAGGTTGCCGTTCTTATCGCATGCACCAAAGCCACGCTGGTGATCCTCTTCTTCATGCATGTGCGCTACTCCAGCAAGCTCACCATGCTGACCGTGGCCGCCGGATTCTTCTGGCTTCTCATCATGATTAGTCTTGACCTGTGCGACTACCTGACGCGAGGCGCGGTCAAGCCGCTCTAGTCTCGTTTACTAAATACTGATTTTCACGGGTTAATCGCTGCCCCGGCCAGGACGCCGGGGTTTCTGCGGTGTTTAACGGCTGTCTGTGTGGCGGGGCCGTATTCCAGGTCGCGCGTTTCTACAACATATTTGCCTTTAAAGCGCACATCCGCTACTGCGTGCGTGGACGTGCGGAGCCACATGCCATCCACATTGGCAAACACCATCAGGATGTGGATGTCACGGATCCACCAGGAGGGACTCTTGGCCGGATTACCCTCGACGCGGTGAATTCTGTAATCGGCGGCATCAATCCAGATCTTCCCGCGCAGCAGGTCCTTTTCCTCGCGCCTGGGATTCATGCTGAGGACGTAGCAGTTGCGGCCGTCAACCTGCTCCTGGCCCAGCAACTGGAACTCATAATTTTCCGGGGAGAGTTCCTTGCGTTGTGCCTCTTTCGGGGCCTCGGTTTCCTTCTGCAGAATGTCGCGCAGCACCTTTCCGCCCATGCCGCCGCTGCTGCTCTCAATGTTGTATTGCTTCTGGTTCGGAGGCAGGACGGTAATGCTGGCGATCACCTGCGCCTTGGGCTGGTCCTGCTTGTCCAGAAGCTGATAGTCGCGTTTAACTGTATAAGCGCGGACTTTGGCCTGGTTCCCCTGCTGCGTTGAGATCATGCGTGCGACGATGGTGTTGACATCCGGCGTCTGGCCCTGTTGCTGGGCCGCCATGACGCCCGCCAGAAAAACCAACACCAGGCCCGAAATTGAGGAACGCAGCACCACTTAACCCCACTTAACTGTTCCGTAAACAATTAGAGGCAGTTTAAGGGAAAAAAGAGGCCCGGCAACAGGCAAGCCGGAATCGAGAGTTCCTCAGGCGAGTCGTTCGGAAGCCCTGGCCAGCGGGGGAATTGGGCACGGGCCGTGATTGACCCTCAGATCAATTGACAAAGGTGAATCGAATACCCAAGCCACGATCAAAAATGCATCGTTTCGGATTCACGATAATCCAGCCCCGGCAAGGGCGGAACCTGCTGAACCCAGGCCGTAAGGGTGGTAGGAATAAAAACAGGGCGGGAGTCCAGGCGCAAGCGGTACGATTTAGCGCCTTATGCGAAAACATATTGTGGGTCGTATTTGAAGCGATGTCTTTTCAAAAATGCTATGTATTCCTGTTCGAAGCTCCGTTTGCGGTGATGTTTTTCCTGGTCCCGGATGTACCGAATCACAGCACCGGTATTGGATTCGCTCACGCTGAATGCCCCATATCCGTCCTGCCAGGCAAATCCTCTTTTGTGTTCGCTCATCCATCGTGAGGAATTGGCTTTGATCAGATTTGCCGCCTTTGCCAACGCCATTATGGGCGGCACATGAAACAACACATGCACATGGTTGTCGGTCCCATTGATCGTAATCAGCTCAATACCCTTGTTATGGCAGATGCTGGCCATATAAGCCCAGAGTTTGGATTGCATTTCCTTGGGTATGAGTTTTTGTCGTTGTTTGGTGCTGAAGATCAGATGGATATGGATGCGGGCAAAGGTATGGGACACGCGTTCCCCCGAATGCCGAGCATTGTACAGCCCGGAACAGAAATACGTGCCGCCCCGCTGCGCTGGGGCTCTGTTTGTTTTTTTACCCTGACCCACCCCTCACGGGGTGGTCTCAGTAGATTCCGCCCTTTCAGGGCTGGGACCTGGTCAGTCCACGAAATTCGCCGCCCGGTGTCAGTCTATCCAGATAATCGGGATGAAAACAAGACACAAGAAAATTGAAGCGAATCATCAAATCAACAATACCGCTTGAACAAAAAGATCCGCATCTTAATTTAGCTGCACCCGCTCGTGCTTCCACAACTCATACATCGATAGCAACTCCCATTCCGCGTCATGATGCTTCCACACACATGACAGCTCGGAGCATCGCCCATGTCTATCACCCCTTTCATGGCATCGGCGGGGTGGTAAACGCCGCGATCTACCAAATGCAAGGTTGAGTCATCGGCCATGGGCTGGTGGACTACACCACCCTTGGGAGGAAAAGTCTCCACAGCTGCAGGCGACTGTGCCACACGATCCTCCGGGGCCACACTGCCATCGAGAATTACCGGCTGGGCTACGGGTTTGCCCAGATTTTGGAACAAATCATATTGCTGGCCGGCCACAAACCTGAGTTCGATCCAGCGGAAGATGTAATCCATGATGGACTTGGCAATCGGGATTTGCTGGTTGCCGGTGAAGCCGCTGGGTTCAAAGCGGCTGTGGGCGAACTTCTCGCACAGCAGCTTGAGCGGGACGCCGTGTTGCAGCGCCATGGAGACGGCCAGGGCAAATGAATCCATCAGCCCGGAGACCGTGGAGCCTTCCTTGGCCATGCGGACAAACAGCTCGCCCGGAGTACCATCGCGGTAGAGGCCCACGGTGATGTAGCCATCGTGGCCGGCAATGGAAAATTTATGGGTGATGGAGGCGCGCTCGTCCGGCAGGCGGTGACGCTGGGCCCGCGGCGGCGCCGATTCCTGCTGCTGCACAGTCGGGGGACGCACTGCCGCCAGCGCCAGCGCCTTCTGCTCCGTGGTCAGCTTGAGGAAGGCCTCATCGTCCGCGCTCAATCTGGTTTTTTCTGCCAGGGTGCCGCGCTTGGCTGCCTCGTCGCGTGTGGAGGCTGCCATCAGCGGCTGCGCTTTTTTGGATCCATCGCGATAGATGGCCACGGCCTTCAGGCCCATCTTCCACGATTGGAGGTAGGCCTCCATGATGTCTTCCACCGTGGCTGCCTCCGGCAGGTTCACGGTCTTGGAGATGGCACCGGAGATGAACGGCTGCGCCGCCGCCATCATCTTCACGTGGCCCATGTAGTGAATGCTGCGCGTGCCTTTCTGCGGCTTGAAGCTGCAATCGAAGACCGGAAGGTGCTCGTCCTTGACGCCGGGTGCGCCCTCAATGGTGCCGGTGGAATCAATGTAGCTGACGATGGAGTTGATCTGGTCTGCCTTGTAGCCCAGCCTGGACAGCGCCTGCGGCACGGTATTGTTCACGATCTTGATCATGCCGCCGCCCACCAGCTTCTTGTACTTGATCAGCGCCAGGTCCGGCTCGATCCCCGTAGTGTCGCAGTCCATCATGAAACCGATGGTCCCGGTGGGCGCCAGCACCGTAACCTGCGAGTTGCGGTAGCCCACCTTCTCGCCCAGAGCCAGCGCCTGGTCCCAGCAGGTTTTGCTTCCTTCGTACAGATTGGCGGGAACGTTTTCTTTTTCGATCTTGTTCACCGATGCCCGGTGCATGCGGACCACGTTCAGGAACGGCTCGCGATTGATGTACCAGCCGGGGCAGGCCCCACCTGTAACTTCACGCTCAGAAACACGCGATGTCGCCGGAGCCAGGCTCGGGCAGTGCTCGGCAATGCGCGCCGACTGCAGGTAGGCTTCGCCGCACAT
>Ga0209580_10001003_pt1 | contig 13645 bp, 14 predicted proteins | sample Coa_R1_5_FD_187153 | JGI IMG/M metagenome (GOLD analysis project Ga0209580, IMG submission 187153) | Surface soil microbial communities from Centralia Pennsylvania, which are recovering from an underground coalmine fire - Coalmine... | ecosystem: Environmental > Terrestrial > Soil >...
CCACATTTCACCCGAGGCTCGCGCGCGGATGAGCGAGGGCATGCGCCAGTACTGGGCGAAGCGCAAGGCGCGGAAGGGGAAGGCCAAGTGACATTCTGCCAGCCGGCGCTCTCATGAGCACCAAACGCATTCTGGCATCCAGAATCCATGCTGGCCCAATCCGACACCAGACGCTGCCGGACGATCTCGTCGCTCGCATCCGCTGGATTCACGACGCGCTCGCCGACGTTGATGGCAAGTCGCTGGACGCCAGAATCGACACCTTCCGCCGAGATGCCGACCCGGAGGGAGAGGTCGTCATTTGGCAGAATCTCGCCATGGCGCACGTCGCGTATCGGCATAGCCACCCCTCGCTGACGTTCGACCAGAAGCGCGAAGCGCTCGCCGTGCTGGTGCATCTTTCGATGGGCGTCGAGCGACGGCTCGAGCACTTGGACGCACACGCCTCGAGCGAGCTCCGAGGGCTCTTCGCCGGCCTCGACCAATAGAGGAACCGGCATCTCCTAGACGGACGTTGAGGGAATGGCTCGCGAGTGACGTGACAAGTCAGGCGCGCTTGAGCGGCCGCTCGAAGGGGACGATGTGCTCCCACTCGCTCGCGTCCGACCGGGCGACGACGGCGACGACCGGCTCCGTCTCGCTCAGATTGAAGACTTCGTGGGGGACGCCGGGCTCGATGAAGATGAAATCGCCGGCCTCATTGTCGAGCGCCCGCTCGAGGGCCGGCCCGTACTCGTGCCGCACGCGGCCGGCCAGGATGTAGAGCATCACTTCGAAATCGACGTGGATGTGCGCGCGGGCCACGCCGCCCGGCGGAATCGTGGCGACGTTCATCGAGAGCTTCCTGGCTCCGACGTTTCTCGCCGACAGGCCCGACTTGTAGCGGATGCCGTTCCAGCCACGCGCGCTGCCGCCGCCGCGAATCGTCAGGATGCCGTCGGCACCCTCGACTGTGCCGAATTCCGGACCGTCGTTCATGGCTCATCCTTTACCGACACCGAACCCTCGTCGACCGTCCGGATTGTCCCACGGGACGACGCCGTCGCACAGCTGGTGACCGAACATGGCGCGCGCTCTCCGGCACCATGGCGTACGCGCGTGGTCAGACTCGCTGATTCAGCCGACGCTCGAGTCCCGTGATGGACGCGACGACGTCGTCAAAGGCGGGGATCGGACCGAACACCATGCCGGTCATACTCTCGTAGTCGCGCTCGAGGCGGTCCAACATTCCGGTCGCTGGCGCCACGGCGAACGTGCCCGGCGCGGCGCTCGCGAGGTCGAACGGCGCGCGGTCGAAGAACATCCTGGCATGGCGCACGCACTCGGCGCCGAGACGAAGGTCGGCCACCGCCGCAGGTCCGACGTCGGCGCCGAGTACGCAGTGGACGTCGTAGTAGTGCCGCGAGATTCGTTGACCTTCCTGACGCAGCTCGTTCCTGTTCTCGAACCAGCGGCGCAACCCGTGCAGGATGACGACCTTGTCCCAGAACGTCCGCTGGGGCTCAATCGTCGTGACGTGGCGCACGCGAAGCTCGGGTAACGAGGCGTCGACGGCGACGTACGGCTCGATGTCCGCCGCGACATGGGGATCCAGTGCGGACTTGGCGCCGGCCTCGATTCTGACGGATGGCCGGACGTACGGGGCCCCGGCCGCCACGATGCTTGGATAGTGCACAAGGACCGTCCGACCGTCCGGATCCTCGTCGTCGAGCGCGACCGTTGCCGCATCGCGGCGAACGCCGGCGGCCTCCAACGACCGGGCGACGACGACCTCGAGTTGGGCGGCTTGCCGCTGATGCCTTCGAGGGCCTCGAGCGGCGCCGCCTGTCCGAGGTCGTCGCGGAAGACCGTGATGTCGATGTCCTCGGAGAACCGATGGATGAGCCCGAAGGCCTTCGACAGCGATGTCCCGCCTTTGAACAGCAACCGAGGTCCGCCCGGCGGCAACCGATGAAACAACGCATCCAAGGTCCAGCAGACTCAGAAATCCTTCTCCACGTACTGCTCCGTCGTGCCGATGCGTCGGGCCGCGGTCGCAAACAGGTCGCGACGGTCGGCGTCGGTGGCGCCGATGATGCGCGCATAGGCGGGATTCACGACGGCGATCCTGGGCCGGTGTGGGACCGTCTGGCCGCAGCCCGCGCGGTCGATGCCTTGCGGGGCCCAGGCGCGAGACCGTGGGTCGGCGGCGACGCGAGGAGCTCCCGGACGAGAGACTGCATCCAGATGGGCAGGGTGTGGATGCCCTGCTTCAGATCGTTTCGGAGCGTGGCTCCGTGCTTCTTCTCGTCAAGAATCACCTTCAACCGCCGGACGATTCTCGCGCGATCGGCGTCGAGGAGATCCTGCGACCAGTAGAGCGCCTGGATGATGCGCATGGCCGGGTGCCCCGCCCAGTAGAGCCGGCTCGGGGCGGCCGTCTGAAAGCGGATCTGCTGGTTGCCGAGTTGGATGGGACGTAACCGCGCGTCGGTCAGCACCGTGATTCGCGCCGGTACGGCCGTCGTCAGACCCAGATCATTGGCCGCAGTGAGGCCGTCGATGACGACGCGGCTTTGGTCGCGCCGGGCGACGGCGTCGATGACCGCGTGATGGTCTGGCACAGTCGGGCGGCCAGTGAGGGCGTTCGCGCGCGGCAGGTAATAGATACCGCGATCGAGTCGGGCGAGGGCCCGGGCCTGTACGAGTCGCTGGAGCGCCTTGCCGACGGCCGCCCGCGGACCGAGGTGCAAGAAATCGACGGGCGTCCAGACCTGCGCGGGGTGTGCAGCCACACGCTGGACGATCTGCGAGGTGAGGTTCAGGGCGGGCCCGCGGCCGACTGACATTTGTCCCAAGTATACATCATGTTTGGGACAATATAGAGCGACGTTACTTGACGAATAAAAAGCGAAACCATAGACTGGCCGCCCCATGCCCGGAAAGGCCTGCCGCGTCACGTACAAGGACCTCGATGGCGTGGGCCACAGCGTCGAGGTCGTGGCGGAATCGGTGTACGAGGCCAGCGTGCTCGCGCTCTCCGCTCTCTCGAGGCATGAATGGATCGAGAGCGTCGGTCCCGGGACGCGGCTCGACATCCAGATCATCGAGCCGAACATCACGCACACCCTGCTGGTGGCACAGCTCAAGCAGTGGCTGGACAGACCGCCGACGAGTCCCGCCGACAGCATGAAGAAGCGCAAGTTGCGGGAGTTGTTGGCGAGTTAGACCGACGTTAGCGGCGGGCTGTTCGGATCGCGCCAGCGGACGATTCCAGCGGCGTCGGCTCAGACGAACCGGCAGCCACATACCTCCGACAGTGCGAAGGAGGCAATCTTTGTGGGCGTCACCTCTGTCGAGGCAAACGCCAGATCGATCTTTGCGCCGAACGTCAGCGCCGGCCGACCCACGCTCGCCAGCACGCAGGCGGCGCATACGGTTTCGGCAAACAAGATGTGAACGTCTTGGACGGCGGCGCCGACGTAGATCGGACCATTGCTGCACCAGGTGTCACCAAGCGTGCGACCCGGGCGAGCGTGTGCGTAATCGCTCAGGCGCCCGTAGAGGTCGCCGATCCACCCCTCGCCGGCAGGGTGGCCGGACCGACCGAACAGTCTCCGCCCGCAGGCCGCGTCAAGCTTGTCGTCAATCACTTGCACCATTGGCGCCGCACGAATCACGTCCGCGCTTCGCTTGAAGGAAAACTGCCCGCTAGCTCGACCGCCGCCAGGGAGACCTCGCGCCGCTCGAGCGCATCCGTCGAGCATCAGCTCGAGGGACGAACGCAAGCTGCTCACCGACTGCCGGTAGAAGCCGTGGAGGAAATCGAACGTCGCAGCGTATAACTCGTCACTGACGTCTCGCATCGCCCAGAGGATCGGCTCGTCTGGTTCGTCGAGGATCGCGATCACCGGTTTGGAGAACGCGACCGTCAGATCGTTCTGAGCTCGGAGGTGTCGTCCATGCTCATTCGAGGTTCGAATACTGACATCCGTTGGCAACGTTGTCAGGTGATCCCAGGTGTCCTCATCGACCAGGTCGCTGGGCGACGGATCGGCTTCTAAGTCGCCGACCGCGAAGTCGTCAGGGTCTAGGACGACACGGCTCGAGCGAAAGTCCTCTGGAGGAAGCTTCTGGGCCATCTCGCCATTCTGCCCCTTCTCGGCGCTGAGCGAATTCCTACCGCTGTAGTGCTGGAGCCCGATTACGAAGTGTGACCTGCCCTGTCACGGGTCGCTGCTATCCTGCTGGTTGGCGGAGTTTACCCAAAATGGCAGATCGACAGTTCGCTAACGGTGATGTGGTGCAGTTGAAATCGAGCGGTCCGAGAATGACCGTGACTTTCTGTGCGGATGAGATCGGGGGACGGCAATACGATTGTGTCTGGTTCGAGGGAACGAAGCAGATGGCGGGACGGTTCCCGGAGGCCGCTCTCAGGCCGTTCGAGAAGCTCACAGCCGCCAACGTGATCCGGTCCTAGGCGTTGTGTGGAGACCTCAGCATGAGCGAGACATCCAAAGCACTGGGAATGGCGAGCGCGTGCCAGACCTGCGGCGGTATTAACAAACTCACAGGTAAGGAGCGCCTCGGCCCGTGGCAGACCGCCGTCGACCCCGGACGCTTCAGGATGAGGCTGGCTGAGTACGCCTGCACAGCGTGCGGACGCAGGGACTGGATGGAGGCTGAAATGATCGAGGGGGAGAGCCACACCTGAGCACCGTCCTCGAGGTCGTGGCGGAGTCGGTGTACGAGACTGTCGAGGAGGGCGCGCGATCCGTCGCTACCGTGGGTAACGGACTCGCCATTGAGTGGTATCCAAGACTGGCGCGCGTCAGCCGGTCACCTATACAGTCGCCGTGGGCAACGCACGGATAACAGCACAAGGGAACTTGCGTGAGAATGGCGCAGGCGGCACGGCATCTCGTTCTTGAGCCTGCGAGGGCCACTCGAACCGGCATGCGCGCTTCCGAGATAGGAAGTGGAAGCGCCCAGAGTTGCGCCCTCGGGCTCACCTGCTGCGGCCCAGGCACAACGGCTGCCCTGCTAATTAGCGCAGGCAACGCTACTTGTAATGTTGCCCCGGGTAGTGAGCGACCTGCCCATAGGCAATTCGCCATTTGCCACCGGCGTTTCGCCACAGCCACGTGGCTGTCCCGTGTTGCGTAGCTGCGTTTCCGTTGCGATCCGTCACCGTCTCCTGAAACCTAGCGGCTACGAGCGCGGCATCAGACGCGAGGACAGTGACGTTGAGATCGCTGAATCCACCTTCGATCGCCCGCAAGGTCGGGAAGGCGCTGCGAACGCCTGTTGCCATCATCTCGTACGTGAGACGCTGGTCGTCGTTGAACATGTAGAAATCAGACACATTTGCGAAATGCTCAAGCAGCGTGTCCGCGTCAAGGGCGCGTTCCGCTGCCTCGAACGAACGCATGCGTCGCTCGACTTCCTGAGCGACCTGACTCCGAAGGGACTCGTCCATAGTGGTCGCGGTCCTGGCGCAGGCGGCTACCGTGAGAATGCCGGCCGCGGCGATCAGACGAGATCTCGATAGCATCGTCGTCAGCCCTCGCACGTGCAGATGAATCCGGCCGCAAGTTGTCAGTCCGAGCATAACGCAAGACCCGCGGCGACCGATCCAGGAAAGGGCCCGTTACCGGTTCACAATAGCGCCGTCGGGCGCGGGCCTTGCATGTCGTAGACACGGGCACCTTGGGCCCACACCGCGCGTGAGCCCTGGAGCGTGCGACCTTGGCGCACCACGCCTCTACTCATTCGGCGGGACGCGCGCAGCCTAGCGGGCCGGACCGATCACAGCTAGGAGCGGCACGACCGTGAACCCGCAGGCCACGAGCGGAAGGGTGTGGTGGGCTTTTGCTTGTCCCCCGAAGCGTGGTCTACATGGCGGTGGTGGGACACCGCGCGACGGTCCGCATCGGACAAGAGGCTGGTCGGAGGCTCACTTCCGGTGGCGTCGGCGCGTCCGTCCCTATGGCAAGCGCCATACGGTGTTCGGGTGACGGTGAAAGCAGAGCAAAGGACCAGAATCGAGATCGTGTAGGCCTCGCGCACTTGAAAGATAGCGAGCCATCGCGCGCAAACGTAAACGCGAACGAGTCGAGCGGACATGACAGGCCTTCACCGATCGCCTTGACGAACGCTTCCTTCAGCGTCCATATCTCTATGAAGCGGACTGACTGATCGTCCCGTCCCAGTTCCCGCAGTGCTGAGGCCTCGTGTGCCGAAAAGAAACGTTCCGACAATGCTGTGATGTCAACGTTGCGATCAATTCGTTCAACATCGATTCCGAGCTCCACCGCGCGGCCGACCGCGCATGCGACCAAGCCCGCAGTATGCGACAAGTTGAATACGAGATGAGTGCGCAACGCGTCCTGAGGCGTCAGCTGCGGTTTTCCATTCTTGCCGGCCGTGAAGATCCACTGTTCAGGCTGCGTGTCGCCGTGTGTGGATAGAAGCTGGCGCAGCATCGCGTGCGCGACGGTGAATTCGCGCCGATCGCGTTCGAAGTGGAAGCGTTCTCGCCGATGTTGCTCGTCCAGCGATAACTGCGCCTTGGCGACCCCGATGTCATCTTCAGAGAGCTCGGCCGTGAGGCAGTACGTTACGTGCACTGCGCAACTTGCGCCTTCACTAGGGCGCACCGTGACACCCGCTCGTCCCGCAATCCGCTTGCGGCTAGACCCGGCTCGTAAGGAGCTACTTCTGGGCACAGTCGAGCACAGCGCGTACGCGCCGCTCCGGCTGATCGGTAGCCATTTGCACGAGGCGAACAATCTCGTCGAGCAGTTCGCGAGCGACTGTCGCCGAATGCCCTCGTCCATGTCGGCAACTTAAGGTGCCGTCCACTTCGTGCTCGACAACACTCAGGTCCACTGACCGCTGGCGCCGTGTCGAGTGAACAGGCGCGTCGCGCATCGTCAGCGAGGGACCGAGCTTCGTCGGTGCCGACATCACAAGGTTGTGGTCGAAGGAGATGTAGTCATCGGCCCACCCGGTCGCAGTGTTAGGCCTGATCCTCCTCTGCATCGCGCGCATGAGGAGCGAGGTGGGGATCTCACCGTGATCAGCCACGGCCCAGATGGCGCGTTGCACGCGCGCAAACAGCACGTTGGCCGGTTCTTCTAGGTCGACCTCGACGCCTACTGGCCAGCCATTTGCGAACCATCCGAGCAGGCACTCAATCTCCAGACGCGCTCGGTTTGCCGAGTAGGTCCAGATGACCACCGGCGTCCTGCGGGTCCGCCGGTACAAGGCGAGAACGACGCAGCCCAACCACACCGCGCAAGATGTCAGCCTCAGAGATCTGGCGGCATGTCGGACAGCAGTAAGCACCGCTCGATCGACGGCTCGCTCGATCCGAACGACGGTTTCCGAAGGCGCTTCAACTGCTCCGTGCGGCCACAGATCGCGCGCTGTCACTAGCCGCCCGCCAAAGCGATCCCAATAGCGTGCGCAGACACCCTCGATTTGGGCCATTGCGTCCGGCCCGTCAATCACCTGCTGCTGCCACGCCGCATAGTCCACGTACTGAACCGATGGTTCCTGCAGCCGTAGCTCAGGGGCCGTCGGCCGCGCACAGTACTCGCGCTCGAAATCTCGACGCATTATGAGGAGGGATGCTGCGTCAATGACCAGGTGATGAAAGACAAGCAGGAGGAGGTGCCGTCTGACGCCACACCTCGCGACTCCGGCCCGCATCAGGGGCGCCACGGCGCGATCGAATGGCTTCTGGATGAACTCGGACACGAGTGGATCGCCGTCGACAGACCTGTCGGCCGGGATATCGTCGAGGCGCGTGAGAGGAATGGTTACGGAATCGAGCAGAGACGCCCCGGCGATCGACGGAGGGATGTACCCGAAGCGAGCGAAAGCCTCTAGTAGTTCGGCCTGCTTGCGGCCACTCACACGGTCGAGGTCTGGAAAAGCCGTCCGCAGCACTTCGTGCCGGGCAAATAGGCCCTGCAACCATCGCTGAACGGCGTCAACGTCGAGTTCGCCGTCGAATTCGAGGCCCCAGGGCAGGTGCGGCTCTGAGTCCAGACCGCCCTTTGCCCTTCGCACGGATTCGGCGATCAGGTACGCACCTTGGTTGACTGACAAGGGCAGCGGTTGATCGCGCGACACCCGCTCGATCGGGTCCACTTCGCTAGTGAATGGGTTCACCGGGGCCGTAGCACGCTTCGCGACATGTGCTCTCCTGGCGAGTTGGTGTGCCTGCTGGAATGGGAGGGCAATGCGTCACTGCAGAATCCAGAGCGCGAGGGGCATCGCCCCGCGCCCTCTGTTGAACACGCCCGTGCCCGAGGCTCGCACGGAGCAAGCCTCGCCGCGCTCACCGTTCCATACGAACGGGCAGCAATCGGCTTCGAGCTGCCGGAACGCCACGGCGTCGCCCTCCAGCACTGGGTACACCTCGGCCTGCGGCTTTTCGTATCGCTGCACGACATGGGTTCCGATGGCCTGCGCGAGCGCCTGCGCCCACTCTGACGAGGTACATCTTCCGCCGATGCTGACGCCCACGCCGCCGGACCCGCCGCCGGGCTTCAGTACGAACTCATCCTTGTGTTGGTCGACGTACGCCAGGAGATCGATGCTGCGGCCATCGAGGGTCGTCTTGGTCGGCCGCAAGGCTCGGGTCCATGGCACATGCGCGCGTACGACCGCGCGCAGGTCCGGGTCGAGTGGCAGCTCGTACTGCTCGTCGGTCAGTAGCTCCAACGTGTGCTTATAGCTGCATAGCACGCCAAGGCTGACGCCGTTGAGCACATGGACAGCGCCCGCCTGGATTGCCGAGAACAGCCCCTCAGCTTCAGCACGGCGTGCGAAGATCTCCGTCCAGTCAACGAACACGAGGTGGTCGATTGGCTGTTCAGCGAGGTAGAGGCGGGTCCCATTCCACTCGTACTCTTCGGCCCTCGCGACGACGATGTCGCGCCCCCGGGCGGCCGCGTAAGCCATGTGCCGAAAGCTCGGGTCTTGCGCGAGTGCAGGTCCAGTACTGACCACCCCGACCGTCGAGGCGCCGTTCCCCTGCGCTTTCGCGCACCATCTCGTCAATGCCTCGGTTGTCAGATTGAACAGTGAGAGGCTGCGGAACGGAAACCGCTCGCGAAACGCGGCGGCGATCGAAAGCCGTTCGAATGCGTCACCAAGTTCGAAATACTCGTTCATCCCCTTCGGCTCCGAGTTGTATTCGATGAAGTGCGGGCGTTGGGACGCGTCGATCAGTGCGTCGAACCGACCGATCGTCGGCCACCCGGCGCGACCGTCGTCCAGAGCGAGAACGTCCTCGAGATACTCCGGGTATGCCAGCCGCCGGCGGAGGCGTTCGTCCCGGCGAACGACATGCACCGCCGCGAAAAGGGCGCGGCTGAGCGTCGCTGCGACCGTGACGAGGGCTTCGTAGTCCGCTTCAAGAATGAACCGCGGCCGAAGGACCAGCTTGAGGGGCCCTCCGGAGGGATCGACGAGCGCATGCTCGCGGACGGCCCTTGTGAGGGCGTCCGTCGAGCTGCTCGAGTACTCGCCCGCAATCCAATCGGCATACCGTTGGGCCGCCTCACCCAACAGCTGACGGCTCGCTGCGCTCGTGGCGGACCGCGTCATCGGCGTTTAGGCGACGTGCGCGAGCTGATACGCGACTTCCGCGGCGAGCGCGCCAATCGTCCTCTTCTCCATGAAGGTCGTCATCGCGACAGTGACTCGGAACCGATGACGCACCCGAGCCAGGACCTGCATCGCGGCGAGCGAGTGCCCCCCTATCTCGAAGAAGTCTTCGTCGATGCCGATGCGATCGAGCTTGAGGACCTGCTGCCACACGTCGACGAGCGAACGCTCGACCTCGGTTCTGGGCTGCGTCAGGCCCGCGGCGGCTGGGTCCCTCCCCCGTGAGTAATCGAACGTTCCGAGCGCGGTGTAGTTGATCTTCCCGTTGCTGGTCAGCTGCAGTGACGGCACCACGACGATTCGAGAAGGCTGCATGTAAGCCGGAAGTAGCTCCCTCAGACGCGCGCGCACATCGCCGCTCACGTCGCCGAATCCAGTCGCCGGAACCAGGTACACAACGATGCTGGTATCACTCCCGTCCGTATCGACGACGACCACCGCGGCTGCACGCCCGACGCTCGGCTGTTCCATGCATGCGGCTTCGATCTCTCCAAGCTCCACACGATACCCTCGCACTTTTACCTGCCGATCGAGCCGGCCCAGGTACTCCAGTCGGCCGCCAGGCTGCCACCTCGCCGCGTCTCCCGTTCGATACAACCGTGCCCCCGGGGTGTGGCTGAATGGTGAAGGCACGAACCGCGTCGCTGTCAGCTCGGCCGCGTTTGCATATCCCCTCGCAAGTCCCTCCCCTCCGATGCACAATTCTCCGCGTGCTCCGGCAGCCACTGGTTCGCAGCCTTCGTCCAGTACGTACACGCTCACGTTGTCCAAGGGCTCGCCAATGGACGGCGTGTCGCCTTCGATCCTGCACACGGTTGCGTCGACCGTCGCTTCGCTCGGCCCATACATGTTGTAAGCCCTGCAACTGGGTAACGATGCCAGGCGGCGCCACAACGGACGATCGATCGCCTCGCCGCCAATCAGCACACATCCCGGGTGCGACGACTCGCCGCCGCCCAGTCCTTCCTCGAGCAGCGCACGGACCTGAGATGGCGTACAGTCGACGACGTCGACCTTCATCGTGACCGAAGCCTCGAGGAACAGCCGCGGATCGAGGCGAGTCTCGTCTTCATACAAGCACAGCGTATGGCCGTTCAGCACCTGCATGACTTGCTTGATCGAAGCATCGAAATGGGGAGGAGCGTTGACGCCGACGTGGACCGAGTGATCACCGTGCTGGACGTAGATGCGTGCAGTGAGTGCCTTCACCAGATTGAGCACGGAACGGTGAGATACGAGCACGGCTTTGGGCAGACCGGTCGAGCCCGACGTATGAATCGCGTACGCCACGTCCTCGCTCTCCGCCGCAGTGTCGGGAGGACTGCCCCTGCGCCGGTCTGGTTGCGCTGTAAGGTTGACGACCAGCTCCGGCCGGTGATGGACGTGCGAGAGCGATCGCTCGTTCGCGAGAATGGACGTCGGCGACAGCCGGTCCAGAACGCGGTCGATCCTCTCCCGTGGCCACTCGGGATCGAGCGGCGCGAAGGCGGCGCCAGCCTTCATAATTGCGAACGTGGCGACAATCGAGTCGATAGATGTGCTTAGACTGGTTGCGACAAACCGCCCCGGCCGCACGCCGTAGTCTCGGAGCATCGTAGCGAGTGCGTCGATGCGAGACGACAACGCGGCGTACGTCAGTTGCTGGCCGCTGGACGATATGACGGCCGGCACATTCGGTGTCGCTGCGGCCCAGGAGTCAAGAGCTGCGGACACCGTCGTGATCTTCCCCGTCGAACGCCGCTTACCAGTCTTCACCGTCTCCATCAGAACACCTCCTTGCGCTCGAGGTGCATGTTGATGTCTGCGGGGGTGAACCATGCCTCACGCAACTGCTTCTCGGATGCTAGCTCCAATTGATCCGTGCGGTGCCGAGACTCCGGCTGCGAGCTGTTTCCGTACGCCAACAGCACCTTGGCGCGAAGTGGTGCCGAGAACTCCACCACAGCGATATACGAGTCGCCTGAGAATGCTTGAAACTTACCGCGGCCGTCCGGCTCGTACGCGATCACACGCACAACGCCGTAGGGATCACCAGTGTAGCCGTTGCCGGCGAAATCGAGACCGTCGCGACGAAACCGAAACACGTCGCCCCAGGAGACGTCGATCCGCCCGTAGCTGGCCGACACGGCTGTCGCTGCGGCCTCCAAGTCTTCGACTGCCGCCGTCGGATCGGCTAAGTGTCTGGGCGTCGTCAACGGTTCTGCCTCGCTCCATGGCACCGCGAAGGCTGGCGATCGCTTCGTCCACCGCTGCACAAACTGCTGGAATAGCACGGCGCCCCGGCTGGCGGAATCGAACGCTCTGTCCCAGGTCGCAAGGACGTCTGCGGCCTTCTGTGCATTCGGATGCCCGCTAGCGCGCGCGGCGGCGATTAGCTCGTTGACGACCCGGTCGGCAAGTTCCACGTGTGTCGAATACTTCGCCTCGATCACCTCGTCGAAGGCGAGCTTCTTCGGTGCCGAGAGCAGCTTCACGGCACTTTGTGCCCGGAAGCCCATAAAGACAGGTGCCATGTACGTCGGATAGGCGTGCCGGTCGAGGGGCGGCGGGAACGTCGTCGTCCACGGTGGGTCATTGGAGTTCTGGAGCCAACCGCTCGGGGGATCGAGAACCCGCGGGAGCGCCTCGAAGGCGTGGACCTCGTGCCACAGCGTGTCAGATGTCCAGCCGGGCACCGGAGCGCTCCAATCGTAAGGACCGGGAGGCCTTACAGGTACGCTTCCATTGAACAAGTGGAGAATGTGTCCTGCGCGATCGGCGTAGATGATCGTGAACATCGGGATCTGCTGGTCTCTGACGGCCTGCTCGAACTGGCCGAGGTTCTGCGCCCTGGCCATGTTCCACCATTCCTCGCACATCCTGGCCCGATCGAGGCCCGCAACCCGCAGGGCCAATGGATGTCCTGCGCGCTCCGATACGACCGGGCCTTGAACGGAGGACTCCACGGTTAGCACTTCTTCGCGCAGAGTGCCGTCGTCACGCCTGACCCGGATCGTTTCGACGCGCTTCTCAAAGTCGCGCCTCTGACCATCGTAGATGTATCCGTCGCCGCTCTCCTTCAACTCGAACAGATCGGCGGCGTCAATCGTGTTGACCGTGTGAGTCCATCCGAGCGAGTTGTTAAACGCGATACCGAGAACCGGAAAGCCGACGAACGTAGCGCCGTATGCGTCAATGCCTGGGCCGGCCAAGTGAGCTTCAAAGAACGTGTAGAGGTCGCGCCATGGCAGGTGGGGGTTTGCGACGAGTATCGCGTGGCCATCGGCTACTTTGGACGGGCCAAGCGCCCACCCATTGGAGCCGCTCGACGGGTCCGGATGGGCCATTCGGGCGATGGTCGTTCGATTGACGACGAAGGTGAAGAAGATGACCCGCTGCACGTGCGCGAGCACGTCGACGGCAGAGACCGGTAGCACCTGTTTGAGGTCGGCGGACACTTGATCGCCGTGAACTCGCGCGTACTCGTTCACGCCGGCAGCGAATGCGTCGAGGTTCTCACGAAATGGCGGAGTCTGGTGCCTGTACCATTCTTCGGCCCGGCCGGGCACGTCATTGATCCGCACCCATTTGTCCGAATCCAGGTACTGGCCGCCCCAGTACTCCGACGCACGGCCTCTGGCGGTCCCGTACAACCGCAAGAGAAGGTTGGCGTGGTTTTCCATCTGAGCCCACCCAAACGCTCGGAACAGTAGGGGGGCCGACGTTGCAGTGATGTGCGGAACGCCGTACGTGTCCCACAGGATCGATGCGCCGATCCGCTTGCTGGAGTTTGTGGCAAAGAGGACTAGCAGCAATGCAATCGCCAGACGCCCGCGCCGACTGTTGGCAGTCGTGGCCGTTGCTCGGCGCCGCACACCTTGAAGGACACGGGGCGCACGCGGCCCGGGCGCCGGCCATGCGCGCCGCTCTTCGATCTCATGAAGCCGACCGGCGCCCACCCGGCCGGCCAGTCGTTGCGCCGGACAAACTGAATTCTGGTCCT
>Ga0209580_10001004_pt1 | contig 13643 bp, 12 predicted proteins | sample Coa_R1_5_FD_187153 | JGI IMG/M metagenome (GOLD analysis project Ga0209580, IMG submission 187153) | Surface soil microbial communities from Centralia Pennsylvania, which are recovering from an underground coalmine fire - Coalmine... | ecosystem: Environmental > Terrestrial > Soil >...
GCTGCGGCCGATCCGGCGCCTGATTCCGGCGATCGCGGGGCTCGACCTGTCGCCGCTGTGGGCCATCATCGCCATCCAGGCGCTGATCATCCTGATGCGCTGACCGTGGTGTTTTTGCCGCGTGCGCGTGCTTGAGCTGCGCGCGTGCCGCGGCTGCAGCTGCTGCCGGAACACGCGCTTAGCGCCGACTTCGCACCGAGAATCAGAGCATTGGCGCGGCCGCGGCACGCGTGCCATGTCGCGCGCCGCGGCCGCTGTGGCGCACCGCTTCAAGTGCGCGGTGCGGGAAAACCCCTGAAAAAAAGGCATTTTCGCAACACCCGAACACAAAAAAGCGCTTGCGTACGCGCGCGCATGTGCTATTTTCCCGCCCCGATTCTCATCGCACGGTGCGCATGCACGCGTGTTTGGCAACACTAAATTCCTCTAGGAGTATCGCGATATGGCGAAAAAGGGTGGCGCACCGACGAAGTCGGAAGTCCTGACAAGCATCTCCAAAGACACCGGGCTCTCCCGCAAGCAGGTCGGAAGCGTTTTCGACTCGCTGGGTGGCGTGATCAAGAAGAGCCTGCGCGGCAACGGCCTGTTCACCATGCCCGGCCTGCTGAAGATGAAGGTCGTGAAGAAGCCGGCGACCAAGGCCCGCGAGGGTGTCAACCCGTTCACCGGCGAGAAGATGATGTTCAAGGCCAAGCCGGCGAGCAAGAAGGTGCGCGTCATGGCCCTGAAGAGCCTGAAGGGGATGGTCAACTCCTGATTCGCCTGCCCGCGGATTCGCGGGACGAAAGCCCGGCGCGAGCACAGCTCCCGCCGGGCTTTTTGCTTTGCAGCGACGCGTCAGCCCTGCTTGGCCACCGGCACGATGGTGAGCTCGACCCGACGGTTCTGCGCCCGTCCCTCCGGGGTGTCGTTGGAGGCGACCGGATGGTTCTCGCCGTCGCCGACCACTATCAGGCGCGCACTACGCACCCCGCGGCTGGTCAGGTACGCCGCCACCGACTGGGCGCGGCGCTGCGACAGCGCCTGGTTGTACTCCACTCTGCCGACCGAGTCGGTGTGCCCCGCCACCTCCACCATGGTCTGGTCGTACTGCACCAGGGTGCCGCTGACCTTGTCGAGCACCGGGTAGAAGCTCGCATTCAGGTCGGCGCTGTTGCTGGCGAAGGTGACGCCGCCCGGCATGTCGAGGGTGATGTTGTCATCCTTGCGCACCACCTCGACCCCGGTGCCGGCCATCTTGGCGCGCAGCGCCGCCTCCTGCCGGTCCTGGTAGTTGCCGATGGCGCCGCCGGCCACGCCGCCGATCGCGGCGCCGATGAGGGCGTTCTGGAACTTGTCGCCCCGGGTCAGAAGACCGACCACCGCGCCGACGCCGGCGCCGATGCCGGCCCCGGTACGGGTCTTGTGGTAGTCGGGGCTGGTGGCCGCCTGCTGCACCGGGACGCAGGCGCTGAGGTAGGCGAGCAGCAGCGCACCTCCACTTGTGTGGATCTTTCTCATTCGCGTAGTTCTCCTCCTGAAAAATCGACAAGCGCAGTGTAGCCCGCGGCCGCGGCGGCGGCGGCGGCTGTCTCAAGGCGGCGACGGGCGCTAGGCGGCCTGCGCCATGAATTCCAGCACGGCATCGCGCAGCTCGTGGATGCGGCCGTGGAAGAAGTGGCCGGCGCCCGGCAGCACCCGGATGGTGGGCGCAGGCGTGACGCCCTGCGCCCAGGCGAGCACCGCCGGAGCGGGCACGACCTCGTCGGCATCGCCCTGCACCAGGAGCCACGGGCACGGCGGCGGCGGCGCCTGCGTCACGTCGATCTTGTTGATGCCCGGGGCGATGAGCACCAGGCGCTGCGCGTGCGCTGCGGCCGCCGCGCGCAGCGCCACCACCCCGCCGAAGGAGAAGCCGCCCAGCCACAGCGCCGCCTGCGGCCAGCGCCCGCGCGCGTAGCCGATGACGGCCGCGAGGTCGTCGGTCTCGCCGCGGCCGTCGTCGTAGGCGCCGGCGCTGTGGCCGACGCCGCGGAAGTTGAAGCGCAGCGCCGGCGCGCCCAGCTGCCGGAAGGCGCGCGCCACCGTCCACACCACCTTGTTGTCGAGCGTGCCGCCGAACAAAGGATGCGGGTGGCAGACCACCGCGACCGCGCGGGGCGGTGCCGCGGCGTCGGCGGGGGTCTCGAGGAGGGTCTCGAGCGCTCCGGCCGGACCTGGGAGCATCAGCCGCTCGGCGGCGGGCGGCTTCAACACCAGCTCAGGCCGCCGGCGCGGCGGGCGCGGCGAGCCGCACCAGCAGGCGGTTGAGGCGCTGCACGTACTCGGGCGCGTTGGCGAGCGGGGTCCCCTCGGCGAGCGCCGCCTGGTCGAACAGCAGCTGCGCGAGCTCGGTGAACTCCGCCGGGTTCGAGACCGCGTCCAGGTACTTCACCAGCGGGTGGCCGACGTTGATCTCGAACACCGGGTGGACCTCGGGCGCCTTCTGGCCGGTGGCGGCGAGGATGCGCCGCATCTGCTCGGTCAGGTCGTTCTCGCCGAGCACCAGGCACGCCGGCGACTCCTTGAGGCGCTCGCTCACCCGCACCTCGGTGACGCGCTCGCCCAGGGCGTCCTTGATGCGCTTGAGCAGTCCCTTGCTCTCCTTGAGCTCGGCGTCGTACTGCGTGCGGTCGGCGGCGCTGGCCAGGGTGCCCAGCCCGAGGTCGCCGCGCGTGGCGTCCTTGAAGCGCTTGCCCTCGAAGGCGTCCAGCTGCCCCATGATCCACTCGTCGATGCGCTCGGCGAGCAGCAGCACCTCGAGCCCGCGCTCCTTCAGCCGCTCGATGGCGGGGCTGCCGCGTGCCGCGGCCAGGCTCTCGGCGATCACGTAGTAGATGCGCTCCTGGCCCGGCTGCATGCGCGCCACGTACTCGGCGAGGCTCACCGTGGGGGTGTCGTGCGACTCGCGGGTGCTGGCGAAGCGCAGCAGCGGCAGGATGGCCGCCTGGTTGGCCTGGTCCTGCGCGACGCCCTCCTTCAGCACCGCGCCGAATTCCTTCCAGAAGGTGGCGTACTTGTCCGGCTCGTCCTTGGCGAGGCGCCCGAGCAGGTCGAGCACCCGCTTGGTGAGGCCGGCCCGGATGGCCTCGACCTCCGGGTCCTGCTGCAGGATCTCGCGCGAGACGTTCAGCGGCAGGTCGCTCGAGTCGACCACGCCCTTCACGAAGCGCAGGTACAGCGGCAGGAACTGCTCGGCGTCGTCCATGATGAACACGCGCCGCACGTAGAGCTTCAGGCCGCGCGCCGCGTCGCGCTGCCACAGGTCGAACGGGGCGCGCGCCGGCACGTACAGCAGGCTCGTGTACTCGCGCTTGCCCTCGACCTTGTTGTGGCTCCAGGCGAGCGGGTCGGTGAAGTCGTGGGCCACGTACTGGTAGAACTGCTTGTAGTCCTCGGCCGGGATCTCGCTGCGCGGCAGCGTCCACAGCGCCTTGGCCTGGTTGACCACCTCGTACTCGAGCGAGGCCTCGCCCTCCTTGCGCATGCGCACCGGGAAGCCGATGTGGTCGGAGTAGCGGCGGATGAGGCTGCGCAGCCGGAAGGCGTCGGCGAACTCTTTGGCGTCGGCCTTCAGGTGCAGGGTGACCGCGGTGCCGCGCTCCGGCAGCGTCACGGTCTCGACCGTGAAGTCGCCGTCGGCGCCCGACTCCCAGCGCACGCCCTCTTCCGCGGCGGCGCCGGCCTTGCGCGAGCGCACCTCGACGCGCTCGGCGACGATGAAGGCGGAGTAGAAGCCGACGCCGAACTGGCCGATCAGCGCCGAGGCCTTCTGCTCATCCCCCGACAGCGAGCGGAAGAACTCGCGCGTGCCCGAGCGCGCGATGGTGCCCAGGTTGGCGATCGCCTCCGCGCGCGTCATGCCGATGCCGTTGTCGGTGATGGTCACGGTGCCGGCGCCGGCGTCGGCGTCGATCCTGATGCCGAGCTCCGGGTCCTGCGCCAGCAGGGCGCTGTCGGCGATGGCGGCGAAGCGCAGCCGGTCGCAGGCGTCCGAGGCGTTGGAGATGAGCTCGCGCAGGAAGATCTCCCTGTGGCTGTACAGGGAATGGATCATGAGGCGCAGCAGCTCGCGGACCTCGGCCTGGAAGCCGTGGGTTTCGCGCGCGCCCGCGGCGGGGGTGTCGGTGGTCGATGCCATGGGGGAGTTCCGCGTCAGTTTCGCCAGCGCCAGAGCGGCGATCATGGGAATCGGCACGGAATTTTCAAGCGCCGCGTGCGGCGCGGGCCCCTGGCGGGCCGCGGGCGCGTGCTAGACGGTGAGGTTCAGAAGGTGGCGGTGGGCGAGCAGCAGCGTCGCCCCGGCCAGGAGCGCGCCGGCGGCGGCGGTGATGGCGGGCACGGCGGCGGCCAGCACCTCCGAGGCGGTCGAGGTCGCCACGTGGCGACACGCGCCGACCAGGTCGTCCCATTCGTCCCACAGATGCAGAAAGAACTCTTCCACGGCGAGCAATCTACGTAAGGCCGCGGCGCGCTGGCGTGCGCGCGCTCACACTCGCACCGCGTGCGCACTCGCTTGCAGGGGAACTGTGGGCTGCGTAGGCTTGGCCGCGAACCGCGTCACTGCGCGGATGTGACAGAACATCGCCACCATGCAGCGCATAGTCGTCCTGAACCCCAAGGGCGGGTCCGGCAAGACGACCATCGCTATCAATCTCGCCAGCTATCTCGCCTCGCGCGGTCATACACCCGTGCTCATGGATTTCGATCCCCAGGGGTCCTCGCTGCGCTGGGTGAAGAAGCGTCAGCCGAGCCAGCCGCCCATTCACGTCATCGCCGCCTTTGAGAAAGACACGCGAACCACGCGCGCGTTCCAATTGCGCGTGCCGGACGAGGCCACGCACGTCGTGGTGGACACGCCGGCGGCGCTGCCGGGCCAGGAACTGCCGGCCATGACGCGCGACGCGCACAAGATCATCGTGCCGGTGCTGCCCTCGGACATCGACATCCACGCCTGCTCGCGCTGCATCCGCGACCTGCTGCTGATCGCCAAGATCCACCGCGAGGACAACCGCATCGGCGTGGTCGCCAACCGCATCCGCCGCAACACCCTCATCTACCAGGCCCTGATCCGCTTCCTGCACACGCTCGGCATCCCGATCGTCGCCACCATCCGCGATTCGCAGAACTACGTGCGCGCCGCCGAGCTCGGCGTGGGCGTGCACGAAATGAAGCGCTACCTCGCGCAGGAGGACGTCGAGCAGTGGCTGCCGCTCATCGCCTGGCTGAACCCGCAGGCCGCCGCCGGGCCCTCCGGGGAGGGCCCGCCCGCGGGCGGGCAGGAGACGCAGCAGGACTCGCCGTCCGCCGCCACCTCACCGCCGCTCACCGCGGTGGTCGCGAACGCCTGAAATCAAGCCTGAGGACGGGCTCCTGAACGGTGCCTGAAGAGCCGCTGCGCCCGATCGCGCAAGCGGCAGCGGGACGTTACTTGCGGGGCTTGCCGGCGGCGCCCGGCGGGGTAGTGCCGGGCTCGGGGGCCCAGGTGTCGCGCACCTGGTCGGCCCAGTTCTTGTAGTTCGACCACGTGTACAGGTTGCGCGTGATGGCCGCCTGGCGGGCACGGGCGCGCTGCATGCGGTCGAGCCAGTTCGCATAGGCGTCCGCGCCGCCGGTCGGAGTGGCCGCCGGGGTCGGTTCGCGCTGTGTGCCGGGCGCGTCGTCGCGTCCCCTGTCACTTGAGCTCATGAGAAGCTCCTATAGATTAAGTGCAGCGTACGGCGAACCCGCGTCGCTCCGCAGGAACTGGTTCACAGGCATGTCGCCACCCGCATACGGTGGGACCCAGCTCTCGTGACGGTCTCAAGAAGTGTGCGGCGTACGCGCGCGTTATGTCACCGCGCCACTGCGCGGCGTGCTCACGCGACCAGACGGTACACCGGGCGATAGGCGCTGCCGGGCAGGCGCATGCGCCGCTGCGCGACGAACGCCGCCAGCAGCTCATCCAGCGGCTGCATGATCGCGGGATCGCCGGACAGCTCGTACGGCCCGGCGCGCTCGATCGCCTGGATGCCGTACTCCTTGACGTTGCCGGTGACGATGCCGGAGAAGGCGCGGCGCAGGTTCGAGGCCAGCTCGTGCACGGGCTGGTCACGGCCCAGCTCGAGCGCGCGCATGCTGGCGTGCGTGACCTCGAAGGGCTGCTGGAACTCGCGCCGGATGGAGAGCAGCCAGTTGAAGTTGTACGAGTCGTTGTGCCGGCGGCGGAACTCGCGCACCGCATCCATCCCCCGCACCATGCGCCGTGCCACCTCGGGCGGGTCGCCGATGATGATGGTGAAGCGCCGCGCGGCATCCGCCCCCAGGGTGGCAGCGAGAAAGCGGCCGATCTGCTCGAAATAGTCCGCGCTCTCGGCCGGACCTGTGAGCACGATCGGGAACGGCTGCTCGCGGTTGGCCGGGTCCAGCAGGATCCCCGCCAGGTACAGGATTTCCTCGGCCGTGCCGGCCCCGCCCGGGAACACCACGATGCCGTGCGCCATGCGCACGAACGCCTCGAGGCGCTTCTCGATGTCCGGCATGATCGCCAGCTGCGTCACGATGGGGTTCGGGGGCTCGGCGGCGATGATGCCGGGCTCGGTGATGCCGATGTAGCGGCCGTGCTCGATGCGCTGCTTGGCGTGCCCGATGGTGGCGCCCTTCATCGGGCCCTTCATGGCGCCCGGCCCGCAGCCGGTGCACACGTCCAGGCCCCGCAAGCCCAGCTCGTAGCCGACGTTCTTGGTGTACTGGTATTCGCTGGCGACGATCGAGTGCCCGCCCCAGCACACCACCAGGTTCGGCCGCGCCTTGTAGTCGAGCAGGCGGGCGTTGCGCAGCACGTGGAACACGGCGTTGGTGATGGCCGCCGGGTCGCTCAGGTCGAAGCGGCCCGAGGCGATGATCTCGTTGGAGATGAACACCACGTCGCGCAGCACCGCGAACAGGTGCTCCTTGATGCCGCGGATCATCTCGCCGTCGACGAAGGCGGCGGCCGGGGCGTTCTGCACCTCGAGCTTCACCCCCCACGGGTGGCGCACGATGCGGATCTCGAAGTCCTTGTAGCGGTCGAAGATTTCCTTGGCATTGTCGGTCGGGGCGCCGGAGTTCAGCACCGCCAGCGCGCAGCGCCGGAACAGCGGGTACAGGCCGCCCTGCCCGGTGTCGAGCAGCTTGTCGATCTCGCTCTGGGACAGGTTCTCGAGACTGCCGCGCGGCCCGACGCGCGCGTCGACGAACTCTGAATAATCGGTGCTCACTGGCTAGGGCAGGATCTCGATCGGCACGCCGTCCGGGGTGAGCATCCAGATCTCCGTCATGTCGGCGTTGGACACGGCGATGCAGCCGTCGGTCCAGTCGTGGCTCTCATAGTAGTCGTTGTCGTGGCGCGGCTGGTTGGGCAGGCCGTGGATCATGATCGAGCCCCCGGTCTCCCAGTGCCGCTTGTGCGCCCGGCGCAGGTCCCCGGCGTTGGGATAGGACACCTGGATCGACAGGAAGTAGTCGCTGCGCGGGTTGCGCCGCTCGAGCCGGTAGGTGCCCTCCGGGGTGCGGAAATCGCCCGAGCGCTCCTTCTGCCCGACCGGGGCGAGCCCCAGCTGCACGTGGTAGGCGCGCACGACGTTGCCGCCGTGCATCAGCACCAGGCGTCGCTCGGACTTGTGCACCACGACCCGGTCGACCGTCGGCAGCGCCTCGAGCGGACTGCGCAGGTTCACCGCCTGCGCATCCGGCAGCCCCGCCTGCGGCAGGCCGTCGCCGCGGGCCACGGCGGCCGCGCCGGCCAGGGCGAGAATCGCCCCTAACCTCATGAAACTCATCCTGTTCCCGTGCGCCGTGTCCATCCGGTGGAAATTATAGGCGCTCGGGCTTCGGCACGGCAGGTACGGGCGTCACACGCGACGAGCCGTCGCCGCGCACCGACGTCACACTGCGCGGGGAGCGGGCCGGGTCAGCCGCCACTGCCGATCTCCTCGACGCGCGGCATCACCACCTGCGTGCCCGGGTGCAGGTCGGCGAGGTTGGCGTCGGGGTTGTACTGCTGCACCAGCCACAGCGGCAGCGCCGAGTGCTGCGTCAGCGTCCACAGCGAGTCGCCGCGGCGCGCGATGTACACCTCGCTGCCGACGATGCGGTGGGCGGCGAAGTAGCCGGCCTGCATCTCGCGGTGGTACTCGTGGCGCAGCGTCTCGAACACTTCCGGCTTCACCTGCGCGAAGTCGAGGCGGATGCGCTCGCCGATGCGCACCGGCGTCTTGAACTTGAGGTGATTGAGCTCGCGCAGGCGTGCGGCCGTCACGCCCAGCCAGTCGGCGTAGTGGCCGAGGGTCTCCTCGGCAGCGACGCGGATGGTGCCGTCCTGCGCCACGCTGTAGTCGATCGGGTCGGCGCTCTGCTCGGCATCCGAGGCGGCCGGCCCCAGTGCCGGTCCCAGCGCCTCGGCCTGCGCGGCCGAGACCGGCTCGGGAGCCGCGGCGGCGTGCGGGCGGTTGCTCGCGGCCACCTGCGCGGCCGCCGCGGCGGCATCCTCGGCGCTCTCGCGCTCGGCGACCTCGGCGGTTACCGCGCCGCCCGGCGAGGGTGGCGCCACGGTGGCGACGGTGGCAGCGGTGGCGGCCGCCGCCGCGCTCGGCGGTGCCGACACCGGCGGCGGTGGCGGCGTGGCCGCGGCGAGGGTGACGGGCGCCGATTCAGGCACGCTGATGGTGCGGCCGGGCCTGAGCGAGGCGCTGGCGCGCACGCGGTTGAGGCTCGCGAGCGCCTGCACTGTGACGCCGTAGCGCTCGGCGAGCCTGGCGAGCGTGTCGCCCTGCTGCACGCGGTAACGGCTCGGGCCCTTCTGGCCGGCGAACAGCTCGGCCGGTGCCAGGCGCTGCGCCAGCAGCTGGCTGGTCCACTGCCCGTCTTCCTGCGGCAGGCGCAGGTGATAGGCCTTGGGCACGCGCCGTGCGCCGTTCCACACCGCCGGCAGCAGCGCCGGGTTCAGGGCGCGCAGCCGGGCGGCGTCGATCTTCAGGGTGTGCTCGAGAGCGGACACCGAGACGTACGCCGGCAGCGAGATCTCCTCGAAGCGCGCCTCGCTCTCGCGCTGCAGCGGGCCGAAGTACTTCTCCGGGTCGCGGTCGATGTCGAGCGCGGCGAGGAACGAGACGTAGAAGTTGCGCGAGGCGAAGCCGAAGGTACGGCTGGTGTAGCTGCGCACGATCTTGACGATATCGTCGCTGCCGAGCTGTTCCTTGGCGCGGCGCACGCCGGCGCTGCCGTGGTTGTAGGCGGTGAGCGCCAGCGGCCAGGTGCCGAGCACCCGGTAGTTGTAGGCCAGCAGCTGCGCGGCCGCCTCGGTGGAGCGGAACGGGTCGAGCCGGTCGTCCACCGCGCCGTCGATGCGCATGTAGCGCCGCCCGGTCGAGCGCATGAACTGCCACAGTCCGGCGGCGCCCACCTTGGAGTAGGCGGCCGGGTTGAACGAGGACTCCACGTGCGGCAGCACCGCCAGTTCCGCCGGCAGGCCGAGGTTGGCGAGCGTCTCGGCGATGTGCGTCTCCCAGGCGCCCGAGCGGATGAGGCCGGCACGGAAGCGGTCCGACTGGCCGAGCTGGAAACGGATGTCATCGACCGCGTTCTTCAGCCGCGCCGGCGTCCCCTCCGGGCCCCACATGTCCTTGATGTGCTGGTCCTCGGCGGTGAGGCTGCCCTCGGGGGCGTCGGCGATGCGCTTCAGCGCCGCCGCGATGCGGACGCGCGCGGTCTCGACCACGTGCTCGCGCTCCGAGGAGCTGCTGTTGGGCGGGAAGTGCAGCGTCTCGTAGACGACGCCGAGGTTGTACTCGTCGTGCAGGAAGCCGGAGTTGGTGTCGACCTGGGTGTAGACGCGGATCCAGAACTGCACGTCGCGCTCGAGCTGCGGCGGGCGCGGCATGACGTCGTCCGCGGCCGCGGGGCGTGCGCTGCCGAGCGTCCCGGCCGCGAGCAGCGCGAGAGCGGCGAGCTTCAGGGCCCGAAACCGGCCCGGCCACCGCGAACTACTCCATGTCGAGTTCATTTACACCCCTGTAAACACCCATATCTGCCTTTCTCTTCAATAGCTTATGACTTCTGCAGTGCCGCAGCCGGGCGCAGCCTTCGCCGCGAATGCGTCGAATAACCTTACACTCGGGTGCCTGACCCGCCGACAGTCGCCCGCTGGGCGACTCCGGACCGGACGCCTTTCACCCCCCGGAGGGGCCTGCAATGTGCACTGCGTCACAGTTGCAGCGCATCCCGGACACAACATGTTCAATGCGCCCGCATCCGCAGCCGGCTGGCACGGGTGTTGCTCTTCTCCATATCAGCAACGGCATTTGGCCGGGAAGGAAGCGACCCACGGGATAACCGAATAACAGCGCGGATACGGAATGCAGCCCAAGGGCCCGTCGGATACCGCGCGTAACCGGATAACAACGAGAAGACACTCCTCCACACACAAGCAAGCGACCGACAACCCCGCCCTCCAGGCGGGGTTTTTTTTCGCCGCCACGGCGCGCGCCGCGGCCGCCGTGCTCGATTCGATCCTCAGCGAAGTCTCGGCCGCACTGCAAGTGGCATTATCGTGCGATGAGTCCCACTGCGCAGGATCGGCGGCGCACGCGCGCGCTCGGCCTGCTGCTGGCGGGTGCCGCGCTCCTCGGCGGGCGCGCACCGGCCGACGAACCCGCCGCCCCCGGCCTGCACGAAGAGGTCGCCTTTTCGGGCTACTCACCGCTCGCGGCCACTCCTGAGCTGGTGCGGCGGCTCCTCACCCCGCTGGCCGCCGCCGAGGTGCAGCGGCGCGTCGCGCGCACCGGCAAGACCCTCATCGAGCAGTCGGTCGACATCACCCAGGAGAGCTTCAGCGTCTACGTCCCGCGCAGCACCCCGCCGGGGGGCTACGCGCTGCTGGTGTTCGTGCCGCCGTGGAAGGACGCGCGCCTGCCGCCGGGCTGGGGGCCGGTGCTCGACCAGTACGGCGTGCTGTTCGTGTCCGCCGCGCGCACCGGCAACGATGCCGACGTGATCGGGCGGCGCGAGCCGCTCGCCCTGCACGCGGCCTACAACGTGATGCAGCGCTACCGTATCGACCCGCAGCACGTCTACGTCGGCGGCTTCTCGGGCGGCTCGCGCATCGCGCTGCGCCTCGCGCTCGGCTACCCGGACCTGTTCCGTGGCGCGCTGCTGAATGCCGGCAGCGACCCGCTCGGCGCAGATCCGCCGACGCCGCCGCCACGGGAGCTGTTCCAACGCTTCCAGGAGGGCTCGCGCCTGGTGTACGTGACCGGCGAGCGCGACCTGTCGCCGCTCGCCATGGACGGCAGCAGCCTCGACTCCATGCGCAAGGCGTGCGTGTTCGGCGTGGACGGTGAGACCACGCCCGGGGCCGGCCACGAGGTGGCGAGCCCCGCCGCGCTGTCGCGCGCGCTGCACGCGCTGCTCACGCCGCAGGCGCCGGAGACCCGGCGCCTGGCCGCCTGCCGCGCCGGAATCGACCACGAGGTCGAGGGGCGCCTCGCGCACGTGCACACGCTGCTGGCCGCGGGACGGCGCGAGGCGGCGCAGAAGGAGCTGACGCAGACCGACCGGCGCTTCGGCGGACTGGCCGCGCCCGGCAGCGTCGGGCTGCAGGGCCAGCTGGGCACGCCCTAAGCACAAAAAAGAGGCAGCCGCTCGGGCTGCCTCGTTCGACGTCACGCGGATCTGTCAGTTCGCGTTGGTTGTCGCAGTCGTGTCGGACTTACCCACACTTCGAATCGCCGCAGTTCAGGCACGTCATGCAGCCGTCCATCATCACGACCGCCGCGGTGCTGCAGCGGCCGCACAGCTGCGCGCCTTCCGGGAAGTGGCCCTTGGCGAAGGCGTCGGTCTGCTTGGCGCGCGCCTCGAACTCGGCGCGCTTCTGGTCGACCAGCTTCTGCTGATGCACGTCGAGCTGGGGCTTGCGGATCAGGCCGATGCTCTGCAGGTGCTTCTCGATGACGTAGCCGAGCTCGGCGATGATCGAGGGCATGAACTTGCCGCCCGGCTGCCAGTAGCCGCCGCGCGGGTCGAACACCGCCTTGAGCTCATCCACCAGGAAGGTGACGTCGCCGCCCTTGCGGAACACGGCCGAGATGATGCGCGTGAGGGCGACGATCCACTGGAAGTGATCGAGGTTCTTCGAGTTGATGAACACCTCGAACGGGCGGCGCTGCTCGTATTCGGTGCCCTCGTTCAGCACGATGTCGTTGATGGTCACGTACATGGCGTGGTCCGAGATCGGCGTCTTGATCTTGTAGGTCGAGCCGATCAGCACCTCGGGCCGCTCGAGCTTCTCGTGCATGCGGATGACCGTGGCGGTGTGGCCGTGCTTGTCGCGCACCGTCTCCGCCTCGCCCGCCTGCAGCGGCCGCGCCGCGGCCGCGGCCTTCTCCGCCGCCGCCTTGTCCTCGGGCTTCTGCACCTGGTACTTGACGATTTTGCGTTCGATCTTGATGGTCATGGTCGGTATCCCGCAGCGGCCGGCGCAGCCCCCCGTGTGGGGGCGCGGCGGCGGTGCTGCAATAGCTCAGTACTTGCCGAAGTAGCCTTCCTTGAGGCTGTCGTAGAGATTGGCCGTGGTGTGCAGCTCACCGTCGTACTCGATCTCCTCGTCGCCGCGCGCCTCGATCACCGTGCCGTCATCGAGCGTGAACTTGTAGATGGTGTTCTTCAGGTCCTGCTCCTTCACCAGCACGCCCTGGAAAGCCTCCGGGTTGAAGCGGAACGTCGTGCAGCCCTTCAGGCCCTGCTCATGTGCATACAGATAGATGTCTTTGAATTTGTCGTAGGCAAAATTCGTAGGCACGTTCGCCGTCTTAGAAATCGATGAATCGACCCACTTCTGGGCCGCAGCCTGCACTTCGACGTGCTCCTTGGGGGTGACGTCATCGGACGCAATGAAGTAATCCGGCAATCTCTCAGCATCGTTCGTTGCTCCAGGTTGGGCGTTCGGGTTCACCAGCTCGCGGTACGCCAGTAACTCGAACGAAAAGACGTCGATCTTCTCCTTGGACTTCTTCCCTGGGCGGATCACGTTCCTGAAGTAATGGTGGGCGAACGACGGCTCGATGCCGTTGGACGCATTGTTGGCGAGCGACAGCGAGATCGTGCCGGTGGGCGCGATCGAGGTGTGGTGCGTGAAGCGGGCCCCGGTCTCGGCCAGCTCGTGCACCAGGTGCGGCGCGACACTCGCGACACGCTGCATGTAGCGGCTGTACTTGGCGTGCAGCAGGCGCCCGGCGATCTTGGCGCCCGGCTTCCAGCCGTCCTTCGCCATCTCGGGCCGCTTGCGCAGCATTTCCTTGGTGACCGTGAACTCCTCGTTCATGATCGGCGCCGGGCCCTTCTCGCGCGCCAGCTCGAGCGCCGCTTCCCAGCCGGCCACCGCCATCTCGCGCGATACGTCCTCGGTGAACTGCACCGCATCGGGCGAGCCGTACTTCATCTTCAGCAGCGTCGTGGTGCTGCCGAGACCGAGAAAGCCCATGCCGTGGCGGCGCTTGCGCAGGATCTCCTGACGCTGCTGCTCGAGCGGCAGGCCGTTCACCTCGACCACGTTGTCGAGCATGCGCGTGAACACCTTCACGACCTCGCGGTACTCACTCCAGTCGAACTCG
>Ga0209580_10001005_pt1 | contig 13643 bp, 9 predicted proteins | sample Coa_R1_5_FD_187153 | JGI IMG/M metagenome (GOLD analysis project Ga0209580, IMG submission 187153) | Surface soil microbial communities from Centralia Pennsylvania, which are recovering from an underground coalmine fire - Coalmine... | ecosystem: Environmental > Terrestrial > Soil > Unclassified...
CCGGAGATCGTGATGACAAAACTCGATGGCCACACGATCACCTATGGCATGCGCCAGAATGCCGATCTGCTGAATACCACCTACCGCTTCTATTGCGAGCGCATCATTCGCAACCTGGCCGAGCATTACAAGGACAATCCGGCCGTCATCGGATGGCAGATCGACAACGAGACCCCTCCGGGCGGAGCCGCCAACAAAGATATCCAGGATGGATTCGTCGAGTATCTGCAGCACAAGTTCAAGACGATCGACGAACTTAACACGAACTGGGGACTGAATTACTGGGGCCAGAGGCTGAACGATTGGACGGAGATTCCTCCGCAGAGCGGGATTCTCAACCCGGGATGGAAGCTGGAATGGACGCGCTACTCGCAGTGGATCACGACGGACTTTCTGGCGTGGCAGGCGTCTCTCGTGAATCAGTACAAGCGTCCGGATCAATTCGTGACGCAGGATTTCGCAGGACCGCCGCGGCCCGAAGTCAACGAGAATGACATTTCGAAGAGTCTCGATATTGTTGCCGCCAATCCATATCACGGCACGCAGGACGAGTTCGACGGCGAGGGTTCGTCGTACGAGGGCGACTACAGCCGTTCGCTGAAGCACACGAACTACCTCATCACGGAAACGAATGCGGACACGATCGGATGGGACTCGAAGAATCAGTATCCGCCATACGACGGCCAGTTGCGGCTCGATGTGTACACGCATCTGTCTTCCGGCGCGAACATGGTCGAGTACTGGCATTGGCATTCGATTCACTACGGACAGGAAACCTACTGGAAAGGCATTCTCGGTCACGATCTCGAGCCGGGACGTCCGTATCAGGAGATGAGCAAGACGGCTCACGAATTGCGCCGCATCGGGCCGCAGATTGCCGATTTCAAACGCACCAGTCCGGTCGCCATCCTGTACAGCTCGGACTCGTACTGGGGCATCGAATTCATGAAGTTCAACGATCACGACAACTATCGCACGGTCCTGAAGCAGATGTATCACGTGCTCTACAAGAGCAACGTCGGCATCGACTTCGTGTTTCCCGACAGCACGAATTTTTCGGATTACAAAGTGATCCTGGTGCCGCCGCTGTACGTGGCCACCGACGCTCTTCTGAACAAGCTGGTCGACTACGTGCGCAATGGCGGTCATGTGGTGATGGCGTTCAAGAGTGGATTCACCAACGAATTCGATACGGTGCGGTGGACCACGATGCCCGGCCCGCTTCGCGAGGCCGCGGGATTCCACTATCAGGAGTTTTCCAATCTGCGCCAGCCTCTGGCGCTCAAGGGCGATCCCTTTCATGCAGGAGACGGCAACAAGGTCTCCGATTGGGCGGAGATGCTCACGGTAGATACGGCCCAGCCCCTCGCGTTTTACGATCACCCTTTCTTCGGAAAGTATCCCGCAATTACGCAGAATTCTTTCGGAAAAGGAAGCCTTACGTACGAGGGAACGGTGCTATCGGATGCGCTGCAGACGAAGGTGCTGTCGGATGTTCTGCAGCGGGCCGGCGTGGCCGGCCCGGATCAAAGCCTTCCGGTAAGCGTGCGCGCGAAGCATGGTACGAATCGCAACGGAAAGATGGTGCACTACTACCTGAACTATTCGAGCGATCCGCAGACCCTAACCTATTTGTATGGCGCCGGAACGGAATTGCTGACGCAAGCGGCCGTCGCGCAATCGCAGAAGATCACCGTTAAGGCCTGGGACTTGGTGTTGATTGAGGAGAAATGAAGCCCCAAACAGGCTCCTGGAAACACAATTCAGCATCCCGATTTGAAAGGGTGCGGCTTTCAGCCGCACCGTAAGAGCTTCACGATCAATCGCGGCTTCGGCCGCTGGGGTAAATTGCCGGGATGAGAAAGAGTTTTTAAGCAGCCTGCTAATCTAAGGGGAACGGGCGCACTTGAAACGAATTGCATGAAATCTTCACAATTACATTTAGGTCGGTGCAGAACAGCCTTCCCGTGGGAGCGGAAAGTTAGGAGCAAAAAGTGATCTACATTCCCGTAAATTTTGAAGTACTGAGGCTGAATTACTCCCGGCGAATACCCAATCCCAAAAAACCCGACAGCTCGATTCTCGAGGTGAAAGAACTGCAGAACTACATGGACTCGCTCCCACCGAAGAACACGCCGCGCTGCATTCAGGTGAGTCATGCGTTGAACTTGGCGGGTCAGACAATACCCGCGACGAACCCAACCGCCAGACGCACCAACAACGAGCCGATAACGGTTGCCGGCGTGCCTCGCAACTACATCCGCGCGGTGGATGAATTGGAGGCCTGGCTGACGTTCAAATACGGTGCCGGTTTAGACGTCAGGGGTTTCGCGGGCTTGCCTAAAACCAGCAATGATATGGCGGCCATGAAACTTCAACTCTCATCCGTGAAAGGAATCCTCCTTTTTCGCGAATCCGGCGCTGGAATGCACACTGAGCTCTGGGATGGTAAGCAAATCCTGCAAAGGGATATGGATGAGCCGCACCTGTTTTCGCGACCTCGAATCCTGGTTTGGATTTGCGATCCTGATCTGCAAACAAACTGAGAACTGTAGTACAGCTCGCAAACAGCTTGCGGCGAAGCTAGAGTCGCGCCCTTTCAAAACAACCTCATAAGAATTTTCCAGCAAGAAAAAGGGCTTCCGTTTCGGCGAGAAATTGCGTCCAAGAAAGGATGCTTTACGTCAGACGCATGAAATGGACTACGCTGATCTACTCGGTCGCACACTGCGCTCTCTTTCTTACGATCGCAATCATTGCAGGCACAGGCGCTGGGGCACAAAGCACCACGCAACCCGCGCCACCGCAGCCTCCGGCACAGCCAGCCTCGCAGTCCGGAGCGAGTCTTCCGCCCATTCAACTGGACGGAGACGAAATCCTCCATCATCTCAGCCAGGTGATCAGCTGGTATCGGCACTCGACCATGGGAGTTCGCGACGTCGGGCTGCCGAGTGACGCGATTTACCAGGAAAGCGCCAAGGCCCTCGGCGCCCAAGCCGTGCAACTCGCCTTTCAGTCAGCCAGAGCCGAGAGCGCTCTCGTCATGGCGCAAAAGGGCGATGGGCAAAATCAAGGCGCGTCCGAAAGCACGCAGAGACTGGAGCAGGTGAAGCAGAGGACCACTTCACAGATCGATCAATTGCAGGCGCAGGTCGGGAATTTGAACGCGAAAATTCCCAAGACGCCTGCGTCGAAGCGCACTAGTCTCATTTCGCAGCGTGATGCGCTCAACAGCGAACTCGAACTGCAGAAGTCCCTCCTCGATGCTATTGAAAAGATGGCAACATTCGTCGAGAACAACGGAGAAGCCGGGCGCGGTCTGCTGGGCAACATCAACCGGCTGGCGCAATCCATCCCCGAGGTGCTTGGCCACACGATCGCCGACAAAACCAGCGCGACCCAAGACAAGGTGGAAGCGGCGAAATCCCCGGCAAAACCGTCGCTCGCTAACTCTGGCGGGCTGGTTGAGGATGCGATGACACTCTATGACTACCTGAGTGCTGTTCACCAGATCGACACTGTTATCAATGAAACGAACTATACCCGTGATGTGGCTGAGCATGTGCGTTCGCCGCTCCGGGATGCAATGCGGGCCACCATTCAGCGAAGCCAGCAACTAGCCGGCCAGAATACCAGCAACGATCCTCAACAACTACAAGCGCAACGCCAGGAACTCGTGCAACTGACCGAGCGGTTCAAGCTGCTGGAAAACCCGCTCCTCCCGTTGAGCCAGGAACTCGTCATCTTAGGCAGCGCCCGCGCGAATCTGGAGCAGTGGCGCGACTCGATTGCCCGGGAGTCCAAATATGTTCTGCGATCGGTCCTCTTGCGAGTGCTGGCGATCCTCATAGCGCTGGGATTGGTCCTGGTGCTTTCTGAGGTCTGGCGTCGCGTGACCTTTCGCTATATCGGAGATCCCCGCCGGCGCCGGCAGTTTCTGGTATTGCGACGCGTGGTCATTGGCTTTCTGGTAGGCCTTGTTCTCATCTTCGGCTTCGTCAGCCAATTCAGTTCGCTGGCTACCTTCGCCGGATTCATTACCGCCGGCATCGCCGTTGGGTTGCAAGCTGTGCTGCTTTCGGTCGCAGCGTACTTCTTCATTATCGGGCGCTACGGGATCCGAGTGGGCGACCGGATCAGCGTGGCTGGGATTACCGGAGACGTCGTCGACATTGGCCTGGTCCGCATGTATGTGATGGAACTTGCCGGAACCGGGCTGGATTTCTATCCCACGGGACGTATCGTAGTGTTCTCCAATTCCGTGCTCTTTCAGACAAGCACTCCACTGTTCAAGCAGATTCCCGGAACAGAATATGCGTGGCACGAAGTAGTAGTGACGATTGCGCCGAATGGGAACCACAAGCTCGTGCAAGAGAAATTAATGTCGGTGGTCGACGAAGTCTATTCGAAATATCGCGACGAAATCGAGCGCCAGCATGCCGCGGTCGAGCGACGGGTTGATATACAGGTCGACGTACCGCGCCCTGAGGCGCGCCTACAGTTCGCCGACGGGGGACTCGAGTTGATGATCCGCTATCCAGTAGAAATCCGGCGCGCGCCCGACACGGATGAAGAAATGACCCGCCGGGTGCTGGACTTGATCTCGAAAGACGAAACTCTGAAGACGGCGGTTTCGGGAATCCCAAAGATCCGGTCGCCGATCCGAGGATAGGCTCTGACGAGCTACTGTGGAAAATGCGCAACGATCAAGTGCCTCAAGAGACGAGACTGTCTCTTCTGACTTATTTCACCGTCTGTTCAAAACAGAACAGACCCCGACCCTACATCAGTATTAAGTTGCTTTCATATTTACCGACCGGAACAGACGCGGCGGGAACCCGGTCCGTCCCGTGTCGGTCACCTGTTGTAGATGGGGTCTACGACCCAACTGATGTTCGCCTCCTTGGTGGCGTGGTGGTACTTCGCACCCCAGAGATACCCACTGCGCCACTGCCTTTCTGCGGACCACGTCTCTCAGCGGCTAAAGCCGGACTGCGTGAGATCTAATTTGGCAGATTCAGAGTGGAACAAGGCCAGCCGTTTCTAGCCGTGAAGCGGCGAAAGAATAAAGCCCACGACGTCAGCCGGGAGTACAAGTGGGAAATAATCCAGCCCCAAAGGGGCGAAAGAGGAGTTCTCACGCACACTCTTTAGCCCCTGAGGTCTCGCAAGCAAGTCTTTCTGGAATTTCTAGAGCGTAGAACGCCATCGTCAAGGGCGAGGGCATGTCGCTCGATGGTCCATTTCTTCGTTTGTGGTAAGTCGTCTGTGAAGAGGAAGAAATGCTGGCAGTTTTCACAGGCTTTTTACATCTTTACTGTGATGGCGAGTCGTATGATTTCTTCTCCTCCCCTATACTTTCGCTGAGAAGTGATCCCCGGGGTTTTGAGTATAGAGTGGCCAGTGTCCAGCTGGCATTTCGGCGATGGTTGCCGAAGCGGCCCACGAAGGCAGTCATGAAGAATCTATACGAAGTTCTGCGCTCAAAAGAAGAGGAGGTTTGCCAGTTGCGCCAGGAGACGCAGGCGCTTCGCTTCTTGATCGGGTTGCTCGACAGAGAAGACGCAGCAGACGCATCTCCGGCCAACCCGCCGAACGGATCGAGTACTGTTTATCTTCTGACGAAGTCGGGCCGGCTGGAGCTAATCGTCCGAGACGCGCCGCGTCTCCGATTTTCTGGCGAGATGCGCATGCCAATGGAAATCCTGAGAATTGGGAACGAATTCCATATCTTCGTTCCAACTCCACAGCCTATCTCTTCCGGACTACTGGAGGAAGGGGCCGCATGACGCTTCTTGCCGAGCGAGGACATCACGAGTTCGCGTCAGGATTTTATTGCAGCAAAGCGGATGCGAGTGTAATCGGCTGTCCACCGCCCGTCGGCATCGCACAGAATGGGCTTAAGCAGGGCCGTAACTTCATCGAGAAAGCCGGAGCGTTCCTCACGAGGCAACGCGGCCGTGAACGGATTGGCAAATGTGTCCAGCCATCCCCGCATTCCGGTTGGCAACGGGGTGGGGCGCGGAATCAGTTGTACATTTTGCGGCACGAACCCGGCCCGCGCTAGCCGCCGTTCATAGTCTTCGGCTGTCGGGAAATACCACGGAATCCGCGAAACAGCGTCTTTCACGCCTCGGCGCTCCAACGTAGCCACTAACGCGACGGTGATCGCGCCCACGCACGCATGGCCGCCCAACTCACCCACGAATCTTCCCCCGACCCTGAGGGCGCGAAAGGCACCCGCAATCGGCGCATCCGGATCATCCTTGATCCAGTGCAGCGCGGCATTGGAAAAGACCGCATCGAATTCGTTCTCAAAGACCATCGTCCGGGCATCCATCACCTTCGCATCAATGCGGCGCTGAACAGAAGCTGCGACCATGTCCGGAGAATTGTCGATACCCACCACGTGCGCACCCAGCGCAATCAGTTTTTCGGTCAATACTCCGTCGCCGCAACCCAGATCGAGAATGCGTTCGCCCGAACGCGGCTGAAGCAAATCCAGCACAGGTTGCCCGAGCGCGGGCACGAAATGAGCGTTTGCCGCGTAGGTAGTCGCACTCCAATGCTGCGAGGATGTGGATGGGGCGGAAAAAGCCACGCAGAAACTCCTTTTCTAATAGGGTATCCGATTGTAGAGGCACAGAGCCGCAGCCCTCGAAATAATCCGCATTCCGAATCTGACACTTACCTGCCGCAGAAAGGGTGATCCAAGCCATCCTGCGCCACGAAGATATCAGAACGACGCAGAGAACGAACATCAAGGCGGTGCCTCAAGTCGTGACCGATGCCATGAGACAGTTGTAGGCCAGAATTGCTTGGGCAGCAGTTGGGCAGCAGGTCGCGGTGATCTGACGCTAAACGATTTGGAAGGCTGGAGCCGACGAGCGGACTTGAACCGCTGACCTGCCGATTACGAATCGGCTGCTCTACCAACTGAGCTACGTCGGCCTCGACGGGACGGATTTAGTGTACCAAATCGCAATACATCTCCTGCGCAACGCGCTCCGGACGGACCAACTTCGTTTGCCGATACCGATTCGCCTTGACCCTTCACTCCGCGCTCATCTCCGCGAGCGCTCTCTACTTGAACCGGCGCTCCACGTCCGTCGCAGAACATGAATCTTGCCCAGTGAGTTTCTCAATGCAATCGAAATCCACTCCCTGGTGGATACGAATACCCGACACAACATCTCGAACCTAAATCGATTCACGACAATTCGCAGAACAATATCCAAAACGAAAAGGCCACCCGGCAACTGGGCGGCCTTCTCTTCAAGGGAGAATAGTTCCAACGGAGGCTTAAATTCCGTCAAAACTTTCTGCGGAAATCTTATGAGCCGAAAAACAGGGGTGTCAAGCGATTTTTGGGAAATAAACGCTAGTGTTTTCAATCACTTAGAAAATGGGTTAACACGGTTCAAAACTGTACCAAATTGAGACAAAACCTGCTGCCGAAGGTTCTAAGCCGATACCGCTGAGGCACTTACCGGGTTCTAGGAGGGGTTCCCGGGCACATTGCCGGTGGAATCTCCCCCACCGGTCGAGCCACCCTTGACCACCGTCTCAGTCAGGTGCAGAGATATGAATTCCATCTGTTCCGGGCGATCGAACACCTTGTCGGGATAGAAACGCTTCATCAAAATGCGTATTCCTCCGAACGCTATGCCGGCGATGATCGCGAGCCCGGCGAGAATCGCGCACAGAATGACGATGTTGAGGATCAGCATGTAAAGGTCGCGGACTTGTGTGTCGCTGGTCGGAGTATTCCAGGTGACGCTGGCCTCGTAGTTCACCATGCCGAGGAGAGATTTGGCATCGCTGTCGGAGATTCCGCCGGAAGCTATGGCGACGATCGGTCCGCTGCGTTTGTCGAAGAATGTACCCGAACCGTTGATCGTCGAAACGCCGCTGTGGTTGGAGTCGGTCACACCGTGCGCTGCCTCGATACGGCGCAGATGCTCGGCTGCGAGTTGCGGAGTCGGATACGAGATCAAAACCAGTATGGCCTCGCCGCTGGGCGTCTGGTAATGGCCGAGAGTGAGCTCAGAACTCGCGCCGAAATCGACCTGATCCGAAGTAACAGGCAGTTCCAGGGAGGCCAGTGCAATCGGCCCCATCACGTATTTCTGCGTGTTGGCGATGTAATGACGACTTGGCAGGAATTGGATGAAGGCAGGCAGGTTCCCTGCGCTGCCTCCGGGATGCGGCAGAGTTCCGGCTAATTCGCGCAACTCCGATCCTGACATCGGGGTTTGTTTGCTGAATTGCGCATCGATCAGTATGTGGCCGCGATAGAACAGAACGCGGTCTCCCATCGAAGCACCCTGATCGCCGATCTGCTCCTTGTTCATCTCCGGATGCAGGTAGTACGTGTACGCGCCGAAGGCTCCGGAAGCGTCGGCGAAGCGCGCCGCCCGAACCCTCAACGTACGGCCGTCTTCACGGGTATAGATCGCCGAGGCAACATCGGTGAAGCGGTATTCGCGGAGCACTGCAGCGTTCGTGGGATCGGCCGTAGCCGCATCGCTGCTCGTCTGAGGCGTGCCTTGTATATGCCAGCCGGCGAACGCCTGGGGAAGAATTGCGGGAGTTTGCGCAGTGGGCGCGGATGCCGCGAACACCATCGCAGAAACACACCCTAAGATCGGAAAAACCAGTAGGAAACGGGGAAATCGCATGAGACTGCGGGCTATACCCGCATGCTTATTAGACCACAGGGGTGCCAGAAAAGTTTCGTAATGAAGCGGCAAGCGACCGACTCTGCAAGCCGTTTGAAACGCGCCTGACGAAAGCCGGCTAAGTGCCGGGAAAGACTGCATATACGGACAGGTGCCGCACCCCCGTGCCGGGTTCCCTACACGTGAGGGCCATTCACAGATTGAGGGGGGGCCTGCAGAATGTTGATGGAGTAAGAATGCCATCGAGCAGTATGGAAGTTACGAACAAACGCCGGGGAACCCGCACCAAGGCCGTTCTTCCGGTCAGGATTAAAGGCAAAGACAGCGGTGGCAAGTCTTTTGAGGAATTGGTTCACACGCTCGACGTGACGCCATCAGGTGTCCGGTTGGGCTCGATTCGGCGTGTGTTGAGCGTGAAGGATGAAGTGACGATTTTCTTCCGCCAGCGAAGAATGCAGTTTCGCGTGGTCTGGACGAAGAAGATGAAAGGCACGTCTGAGTTTCAAGTAGGACTGCAAGCTTTGACGCAGGAGAAAGAGGCTTGGGGACTCACCTTTGCCGAACCGGCAAAAGAGCCCGTCAAGGCCCTTAGCGCCTCTCTAGTTTCGGCGCTTGCATAATAACCAAGGGGAGAGCCATGGAGGAAAACACCAATCGTTCGTTCGCGTGGTTGAAGCAGCTGTGGTCCGAGGAAAACGGTCAGGACATTGCCGAATATTCCGTGATGCTGGCGGTCATTCTTGTCATCGTAGTGGGCACCGTGCGCCTGATCGGATCCAACGCGAACAACGTCTTTTCGCAGGTCGGTAGCGCGATTCAGTAACAGCGGTTTCGTGTCGAGTAAGACTGATGCGCCAGCAGCCCTTCGCAAGGCTGCTGGCTACTTTTTCACCGCAAATTCTTACACCACTATCCGCAATGAGAAGAGCCTCCCGATTTTGAATAGGGGGCTCGATTTCTTGCGCTTAGCAGCTTACAACCCGGCAACGATCAAGCCGCGAGACCCTGCTTACTTGATCGTGGTGACCGCCGTGTGCCACTGGTGCTGTAGACCGAAATGCTATTTCCCGGCACGTTCGCCACATAAATCAAGCCGCGCTTTTCCATCGACTGCCAGTCCAAAAGGAAAGAAGCTCATCTCGGCGACCAGCACCTTGCGAGTGCCCGCCGTGTATTCCGTTAGAGAGTGATCCTGGTTGGCAGACTCCGCGTTCTACTGCCCAGCCGCTTTGTCCAGCTTGCTGGCCATCTTCACGCCGCTGAGGCCATCCACGTACTTGGCGATGCCACGATAGAGCGAGTCGGCGATGCGCTGGCGGTATTCGCTGGTTTCGAGACGATGTTCGTCGCCGGGGTTGGACACGAACGAAATCTCCGCCAGGATCGACGGCATGTTCGCCCCGATTAGTACGATAAAGGGAGCCTTCTTCACACCGCGATTCCGAATCCCGGGATTCTTTGCCGACAGGCCGCTGTGCAGTGACTGTTGCACGTCGGCGGCAAACTCACGGGATTCCTCGATCTTTTCCTTCAAAGCGATTTTCTTCACCAGATCCTGAAGTTCGTAAATAGACTTTTCGGAGACGGCATTCTCGCGCGCCGCTACTTCGAGCGCATCCGGCGAAGATGTGAAGTTCAAGTAGTAAGTCTCAACCCCGCGGGCCGCAGAGTCCTGGCTGGAATTGGCGTGGATCGAGATGAAGAGATCGGCGCGCTGCTGGTTCGCGATCGCAGTGCGCGTCTCCAGCGGGATAAACGTGTCGTTCTTGCGCGTATAGACGACCTCCGCGCCTAATCGAGTCTCTAGCATCTTGCCCAGGCGGCGTCCGACTTCGAGCACCAGGTCTTTCTCCTGCAAGCCGTTGGGCCCGATGGTGCCCGTATCGTGCCCGCCGTGGCCGGGATCAATAACGATCTTGCCGATCTTCAGGCCCAGCGTGCGAATCAGGGAACGGTCACCGCGGGCCGTCGGCTTGGCGACGCGGATATCCAGGTCTGGATCTTTCTTGCTGGCGTTCAGCCGCGAGGACGATTTTCCCTTCGGCTGAGCTACCGACGGGACATCATTCATTGCCGTCTCGGCCGGGGATTCATCGTCCTCTGCCGTACGGCCCTTTTCGCTTTTACCTTTCGTCCTGGCGGAAGAATGCGGAGTGCGAGCTTGGCTCTTTGCCGTGGTCGACGAAGCGGTGTCGTCGTCATCGTCGTCGGCCTCCACGATGACCTTCTTCACGGTCGGCGCGGTGGTCTTTGCGGCGTCGGCGTCTTTGGCTGAGCGGGTGTCCGGAGCCTCATCCTTGGCGGCCACCTTCTGATCGTGAATCTCTTCCTTCCTGGTGACCGGCTTGCCAGCCAGCGCCTTCATGTCCGCCTTCACGACGGGTTGGGGAACATGCGTCTTCACCTCGGCCTGCGGAGGCGCTTCGACGTCCGCCAGCGTGGCGGCTTCTTCTTTCGTCAGCTTCGCATGCGCGATCTTGTCGTTCTTCCCGTGAATATCAATGATGAGGCGATAGGGATTCGGCAGCAGGAACGCTTCGTAGGTGGAGAGATCATCGACTTCCAGCACCACTCGCGTGCGTCCAGGCTGAAACTGGGCGACGCGGATCTTCTTCAGAAAACCGTCGTCCACTTCGAAGGTCTTTCCCACCAGCGTGGAGGCGAGCTTGGTGTCACGCAGATCAAAGAAGATGCGGTCGGGGTGAGAAATACGCTGCGATCCGAATTTCACTTCGCTTTCGAGGTCGATTGCAACCCGGGTGTAGTCCGGTGTCGACCAGTGGCGGATCGCGGTCACGCGCGGTAGACGATGCGAATCGGACTCGGAACTTTCCGAGCTGGCAGTCTCATTCCGACTCTCAGTTTTTTCGGTTTCCGGCTGCGCATCGCGGACGGCTTGCGCCGTCACCTTTTGCTTGTCCCCAGGCTTATCCCCAATGCCGCCACCCGGTCGTGATTCCGCCTTTTTCTCGGACTGGGCATCAATCTCCGCCTGCGCCTTCTTCTCGACCGACTCTTTCTTGAGTTCGGCAATGGCCTCCTGCGCATCCTCCACCAGGCGGTTGCGCGGATAGCGCTTCAGAAACTCTTCAAAGGTGGCGCGCGCCTGATCGGGATCGTCCAGATCGTCTTTGTAGATTTCACCGATGGTGAACAGCGCGTCGCCGCGATATTTGCTGCCCGGATATTCCTTTCGCAGAAACTTGTACTGGGCGATCGCGGAATTCAGGATCTTGTCATCTTCGAAGCGACGGCCCATCTCGACCAGCGTTTCGGCCACTGCAACTGCGCTGGGATCGGCCTTGCTGGAAGTCGGGGCGCCGTAGTAGACGCTGCGATAGGCGTTGAGAACGCGCTGGTAGTCGCGCCGGGTGCGCTCGGTCGGGGGACGGCCATTCAGGGCTTCCCGCATGCGCTCGGCGGCAGCAAAGTGATCCCGCGCCCAGGATTCGCCGTGACGTGGTCGGGCGTGTGCCGGCATCGCGGACAAGGCCGCCATGAACAGCAGCACTCCCCAGCTGAAACCACGTAGGGTCAGGGTCACTTTCAAGCTCAATCCGTTGTCATCCTGAGGCAGGCGCTCTTTGCCTGCCGAAGGACCTGGGCGAGCCGCGCGAAGCGTCCACGTTCTTGACGGACGAATAAACCGCGCTTGGCTCGCTTCCTTATTACATCGTTGCAGTTGAACTGCCTGGGTACCTGAGAGAATTCAAATGCTTAGTAAACAGATGCTGCCAACTTAGTCCGTGTTGCTGATGTAAAGCACGCCCCGCTCATCCCGTTGAACCTTCACGGGATCGCGGCTGGCTCCGGTTTGCGAAAGATCGAAGCCTCCATAGTAAAGATGCGTAATCTTTCGCACATAGTCTTGGGTCTCAGCAAAATGAGGAACGCCCGCGCTACGCCGCACGGCTCCCTCGCCCGCGTTGTACGCGGCCAATGTCAAATTCACGTCGCCGTTGTAGTTTTCCAGCAGGTACTTGAGATGTCGGACTCCGGCGTCCACATTCTGTTGTGCGTCGAACGGGTTCTTCACCTTCAACTCGCGAGCGGTCTTGGGCATCAGTTGCATCAGTCCCATGGCGCCTGTGCGCGAAACCGCATTGGAATTGAAGTTCGACTCGACTTTCACCACGGCCCGTACCAGGTTGGGATCCACGTTGTGCCGGGCTGCCGCCATCACGATCGATTGATCAATCTCGTCCGCCGAGGCCTGATGCCCGTGAGAATTAGCCTGAACAATCTTGGCGTTCGCCGACTGCACCGATTCGCGCCCGTAATATTGGCTGACCTCGGCGGCTGCCGAGCGCGCGGCCTTGCCTGAGGCAGTGTTGGCCCCGGGAACAGGCTTCCACCGGTTTTCTTTGCTGCTCCAGTACGCCAGATAGGAGCGCTTCACTTGCGGAGATGGGGCTGCCTGACGCTCTTTTGCCGGAGCATCTTCGTTCACATAAACCGTGCGGCCGTGCTCTTCCGTCGTAGCGATCCCGTGCGAGGTATCGTCCTCTTCGGCGGCGCACGCCGCCGTAGTCGTGAAAGTAAAGGAGGTCGCGAGTACAGTCGAAGCCGTCAGCATCCAGGTTAGTTGCAGGCGCTTGCGCATATCCGGGCGTGTCCTTTCACCAATCCTTCGCTGGAAGGCGCGACCAGACAAGCTACGCCCTCCCGTGCTCTACCCGGAACCTGTACGGAGAACGATCAACCAGAGTAGGACGATTATAGGTGGGGAGGCTAGGGGCGACAATCTCTCCGAAGGGAGTAGAACCACCGGAGTAATTTGCGGCAAACGATTGAAGGGCAAGTGGATTACGGCGTTCCAATCGTGTAGTTGTGACGTCGGAGGTAACCAACGCGATGGTTACCAGGGATGTGGGGACAGCCGCCCTCGGCTGTCCGCGGAGCGAAGCTCCGCCAGGGGGTCGCCCTTGAGATGCTTTCGACTCAGCAGCTATCCTGTCTGAC
>Ga0209580_10001007_pt1 | contig 13602 bp, 6 predicted proteins | sample Coa_R1_5_FD_187153 | JGI IMG/M metagenome (GOLD analysis project Ga0209580, IMG submission 187153) | Surface soil microbial communities from Centralia Pennsylvania, which are recovering from an underground coalmine fire - Coalmine... | ecosystem: Environmental > Terrestrial > Soil > Unclassified...
CGTGCTGCCGCATGGTCACTCCCGCGCTTGCCTCGACCGCCTTTCCAACCGGCTCACCAAGATTGTGAGCGAAACGCGCAAACTCCGCACCGCCTGAGAGTGGGCAGAGATTGACCGGTAATGTCGGCAATCCTTCCCTTACCGGGTTAGGTAAGAGTAGCCCGTCAACCGGGAGCAATGGTGATCATTTCCTATGACCCGACTTGCAGTAAGACTCATCAGTACCTATGGCCACCTGCAGCTTTCGCGCAGCACGTTCTCATGGCAGGAAGTTCACAACCACTAGTTCGCCTACGGGGGGCGGGGGGAAAGCCCCGAGTGCCCAAGGCATAGGTCCACCCTCCGAGACTCCGTTGATCAAGATTTTCGGCGGCAGCGAACCGCCGGTTCTCACCTGCACCGCGGCTTGGCCGACGATCTGCGGCGACTCGATAAACAAGTTTGTGAACTTGTAACCGGGCGTGTTGGACGCCGTGACCACGATGCCGTACTGCACTCCTTCGATATCGAAGTCGCTTCCTGTGCCATATCCGCAGGTGGGATTCTGCGACGTGTCGGACGAATCGGTCAGCAGCATGCCGGTGAAACGGGAGAACACGAAGAAATCGCTAACTTCGAGGCTGTCCACGCGGCCCGCTACCAGGGCCGTCCCGTTGTTCAACACCCACGTGTCGATCGGCTGGGGATATTGCTGGCCGGCTACTACGTCCCAGAAAACGCTGTGCACAAGATGCCGCAAGGTTACGTGGTCCGCGGCGTGGTCAATGTTGATGTCGTTATGAAACGCCCCGATGAATAGATCCTGGGCCAGGACCCGGCCGGACTCGATATCCAGGAAGTTGTAAGCATTCGTCACCGTGGAACGGACGACTTTCGTTCCGGGAGAGGTCACCAGAATCGTGTAGGGATAGACGTCGGGAGCCGAAGCGCTGGTATTCACCTGGTTTGGATAATGGAACAACAAATCGGTGACCCCTGCCCCGACGCCTTGCAAAGTCAGGAACGGGCGACTGGTGTTCGTAACTAATAGGGTGGCGGCGATTGTGAATGCCGCCGGATTGCCATCAATATCGAAGGGGCCTTCTACGGGGCCGGACAGGACCACACCCGCCGGTACAACCAGCGTGCCCGTGGTGAAGTAGCGGGTCTGGCTGAGGACAACGGAGCCGCCTCCGGCTGCGCTGGCAGCATTGATCGCGCTTTGAATCGCCGCCGTGTCGTCGGTGCGACCATCGCCTTTGGCCCCGAACGAATTCACCGGAAATTCGTCAGCCACTGTGGCGACGCCAAGAGTTCCCCGCAGTGAAGCGGAGACGATGTCGGTGGCGGTAATAGTTTGAAAGCCTGCGCTCGTCAACGTAGCCGAGAAGGTGCCAGTTCCCTGAGGCAGCGTCGAGTCAGGAGGAAGCGTAGCAGCGGGGTCGCTGCTGGTGAAGTGCACTTTCCCTGAGTAACTCGTCGCCACTGCGGAGTTGGCATCGAGCGCGGTCACGATGAAGGTGAAGGCAATCCCTGCCCCGGTGCTGGCGGGGCCACGGACGGAGAACTGTGTGGTCGGCGGTGGCGGCGGTTGGGGAGGAGGCGAACCACCACCGCCACAACCAGCGAGGAAGCCCAAACCGGAAGCAAGAAACAAAAGCTGCGAAACTTTCCTCATTCGTTTCCTCTTGTCACCAGGGGTCTGCACTCCGAAAACATCAGGGCAGAATATTTACGATGATCGTGCCCGGCGCCGGCGGTGGATATGCGCCGCTGGCCCAAGTCCCCCGCTGCGAGCCTCCATTGATCTCAATTAGCGGTGTCTGAGAGCCGCTTCTCAGCTGCACGGCCGCCTGACCGAGCCCCGGCGCCGCCCCAATATCCACATTGGTGAACTTGAATCCAGGAGAATTGGTGGCGGTGGCGACGATGCCGTATTGCACGGTATCCAGATCGATGTCGCTTCCCGCGCCATATCCGCAAAGAGGGTTCTGCGACGTGTCGGTCGAATCGGTCAGTAGTATGCCGATGAAACGGGAGAACGCGAAGAAATCGTGCAGTTCAAGGGCGTCCGCGCGTTCCACCACCAGGGCCGTCCCGTGGTTCAACACCCAGCCATCGATGGGACGTGGATATTGCGCGCCCTCCAACACGTCCCAGAAAACCTGGTTCAGAAGATTGCGCAGCGTGATGCGGTCCAGCGTGTGATCGACGTGGACACCCGTATTGAAGGCTCCGATGAACAGGTCCTGGGCCATGGTTCGGCCGACTTCAATGTCAAGGAAGTTGTAGGCATTCGTCACCGTGGAGCGCGTCACTTTGGTGCCCGGATTGGTCACCAGGATCGTGTATGGATATACCGTGGGAGCGGCAGCGCTGCTGGCCACCTGGTTGGGATAGTGGAAGAGCAAGTCGGTCACTCCTGCGCCGACTCCTTGCAAGGTTATAAAAGGGCCACCAGTGTTGGTGATCAATAGCGTCGGTGCGACCGTGGTTAGCGCCGGATTCACTCCTGCCACGTCGAAGGGGCCCTCGATGGCTCCGCACAGGACTACGCCCTGCGGCACGTTGAACGTACCGGTGGTGAAGTAGCGGGCAACGCCGAACACCACCGACCCTCCCCCGGCGGAACTTGCGGCATTGATCGCGCTTTGAATCGCCGCCGTGTCGTCGGTGCGACCATCACCTCTGGCCCCAAACGAATTCACCGATGCCCCGACACACACGGCGTGCGCGACGGTCCCGAGACTCGCGCAGAGAATCCAAGAAAGAACGATTGCGATTCTGGCCTTCACCGTCATCCTCCTGTGCAGAGCGTCTCTGGATCTGTCATAGCCGTGCCGTGCGATTTTACTGCACCGTGAGCATCGTGGAAGTGGAGTGCTTTAGCGCTCCCGACCCATCCGCACCATTCACGGTAATGGTGTATATTCCCGCCGGCGTGCCGGGCACTGGGGGCGGAGGCGGGCCATTGTTGCCTCCGCCACACGCAACCTGAGAAGCCAGACCGGCGAACATCACACAGGCCATCGCCGCGGTTGCGAGGATCTTCTTTCTTTTTTCTTGATCTGAGCCCAAACCAACGCCGGTCGCAACCAACCCGATCAGCGGCAGCCAGAGAGCGTAGAGGAATCCAGGAGCGTTACCGGAGAGCAACGCGCCGCCGGGCGCCGTAGTGTTCACGGTCAGCGTGGCCGGAGTCCCAGGAGTTGTGGACCCTGGTTTGATAGAGCAGGTCGGAGCCAAAGCCGGCGCCGGCGTCACGGAACATGTAAAAGACACCGAGCCGCTGAAGGCATTCATTGCGGCTACATTCACTGTGGACGTGGACGAAGCGCCAGGACTTACCGAACCTGGGGTGAGAGCAATAGCCGAGAGCGAGAAATCTGGCGACGGCGGGGGTGGCGGGACCAACTTGAACACCGTGGTGCTGGTGGTGCCGTAGAGGTTGCCCGCTGCATCCAGAATCAAACTAGCGGCCGGAGATTGCCCGTCTGCCTGCCCCGTGAGACTGTAGAGTACGGTCTCGTTCCCAGCCGCATCAATCTCGAAAATAGTGCCGCAACCTACCGGTACGGGGGGATTACCCTGGGTACAGGAACCGGTGCCACCTTCAAGCGTGGTGCCGAAAATGTTGCCCGTTTGGTCTAGAACTAAGCCGTAGGGCCCAAACCCGTCCGGCGATCCAGCGAAGCCGTGCAACCCTGTCACCGCGCCGGCCGAATCGAGCTTAAGAACGCCGCCACCACATACCGTGGTGCAATGCGAGCCCGAAGTCTTTGTGAAATAGATATTGCCCGCCGCGTCCAGAACCAGTTCCCCAGTTGGCTCGCCCGAGTAACTTGGGGAGCTGTACACGATCGTCTCTGTCCCGGCCGGATCCACCTTGAAAATCTTTCCGGCGGGGCCGTTTGCAAACGTGGTTCCGTAGATATTGCCCGCAGCGTCTAAAGCCACATTTCCTGTGGGTGCCATGCCGTCTCCAGCCTGCCCGGTAAAGCTATACATCGTGCTCTCGTTACCGGACGGATCTACTTTGAACACGGTTCCACATCCGCTCGCACAGTATGGGCCGGCGGTAATGCCACCGGAGAACGCAGTGCCGTAAAGGTTTCCCGCTGGGTCCGAAACCAACCCTCCCGGTCCGGCGCCGTCGGCTCCTCCGGTAAAGCTGTAGAGCACAGTCTCCGCGAGGGAGGAATCCAGCTTGAAAACTGTTCCGAAGCCAGAAAGACCGCCGCGAACAGTGGTGCCGTAGATGTTGCCCGCAGCGTCCAGAACCAAGCTTCCTTTTGGAAAGCTCCCATCGGCCCCGCCCGTGAATGTATAGAGAATCGTGACCGCGCTGGCCGGATCCAGCTTGAACACTGTTCCGAATCCGGAACCGCCAGAGGCCGTTGTGCCGTAGAGGTTGCCCGCTGCGTCCTGGACCGAAACCGCCGGGCCAACGTTTCCGCCGATGGTTGCAAGCGTGGTGAAGCTCTGCGCGTGCGCCAATTGGGTGGCCGCGACCGCTGCCAGCAGCATGATTGCTAGAGCCGGCACGATGCTCGCCGCTCGCCGTCGCATCAACAAACTCCTGCACGAAAGTTGCTTACTCTTGGTCATGGAATCCTCCACATCAACCGGAACCGTTTTCATATCGACTATCTTCCCTGCAATGGCACGCCTTGGATGTACAACTGATTCGTCCGCCACGCCTGGTGCGAAGGCTGGGTTGCGTTGGGGACGAAGCGGGGCGCCGTGTTCGGTGCGACCGTGCTCGGGTCCACCAGACTGTAGTCGCAACCCGCGATGCCAGGATGATTCCCGTCGCATGGAATCAGGAGGACGGCGTGGTTATTGCCATCCATGTCCAAGCCGTTGAGGGCGATCTCTCCGCGATCATTGATTTGCCCGGTTTCATACAACTGAAGGCCGGAGTTGGGAGGAACCAGAGTATTCAGGTCCACAATGGGACCGCCATCCTCCCACACGAACGCTGATCCGACGCAACCGTTACCAGTTCCGGAATAGCCGAGTACCTGACCAGACGAGTTGATCGACGTGCCTACCGCGCAATCCAGGGCGTTGAGTCTGCCGAGGTCAGTCACTTGCCATTTCCCCCCACGCTTCCGCCAAAGCATGGCATCGCGAGGGGGGCCACTCTGATCCCCACCGAAGCCGACGATCTCCCCGTTCTCGTTGATTGCTCTTGCATCGGCGAAAAGTCCCGCGGTGGTGGGCAATTCCGTAATCCCGCTCGCGGCATCCCAAACAAAAGCGTGAATCTCCAGATCGCCGGCCAGAGTGGAGCCGCCGACGATTTGCCCCTTGTTGTTTTGAGCAACGCCGTAAGTGCAGGTGCCGCCCAGGCTGCCGATGTCCCTCATCCCATTCTTCTCGTCCCAAATAAAGGTGCCGGTGGTTAAGGGCAGGATGCAAAGAGGGGTTGGATCCGAACTGGTATAGGACCAACCAACGACTTGTCCACTGTCGTTGATCATCTGCGCGATGGCATTGGTTCCGCTGCCCAAAGTGCCCAAGTCCTGCATGGCTCCGTTTTTCCAGTAGAATGCTCGCGACTCAAACCCCCACCCATAAATTCCGTTGGGATCGGGAATCGTATCCAGACCTTGTCCGACGACCTCGCCACGGCTGTTGACGGCCGACGGAAAGGCAAAATACGTGCCCGGCAACGCTCCGATGTCAGTCGTCGTGCCGTCGTGCCCCCAAAAAACCCCATGAAGCTGGACTGGAAGCCCGATGATAGGATCCGACTGGTTGACGTCGTCGACTCCGGTCATCAGCCCATTGGAGCTGATCCAGTTCACCTGGCTGTTGGTTCCACCGGGGAGTATCCCCAGATCGACCTTGGCGCCGTTCTTCCAGATGAATCCGTGACTGGCGTAGCAGTCGGGAGGGTGATTTCCACAGACCGGATCTGTGGCGGAAGTATCCGCCGTGCCCGCGATCTGGCCGCGATTATTGAGGACTCCGGGAGCGGGTAATCCCGGCAGATTCAGAAAGCTTTGCGGCCCGCCGAACGTGCCTACGTCGATGAGCTGATAGTGATCGTATTGGTGGGCCGGCGTTTGAGTGCCTTGCCCCGCCAGCGAAACTACCATCGCCAGCGCGAAAAACGTTGTTGCAACGATGCGAGCCCACGTCCTGGAAGTCATGTCCTTCTCCTTTGCATCCCGCGGCCACCGAGGTTGCGAGTTGCTGCGAGCACTGTGGCTCAGAACGGACTTTCCTAACAATGCAAAGCAAGTCAAAACCGGGTCATTTCGCAGTCACCGGAATATCCGCCGTATTTCCAAGAGCTTGCGGACTGACCGGCAAATGCTGATGGGAGGTTTGTATCTGGGTTAGCTGGCGGCAAGGTGCTAAAATCCCTCACTCGCGGCCTGCGAGGCGTACGTGGGGCCTTAAATATTGGAAGAGGTCAATCAATCCCGCAGGAAAGCCCGTTTCGAGAGCTTCCAGCTAGATCTTCGCTCGTGTGAGCTATTTCGTGACGGAGAAAAATCCGCCCAACTTTCCGAACAACCGTTTCGAATCCTGGCAATGCTCCTGGATCGGCCCGGTGATCTTGTGACCCGGGAAGAGATTCGCAGCAAACTCTGGCCGAACGGAACCATCGTCGAGTTCGAGCACAGTATTAGCGCCGCGATGAATCGGTTGCGGCAGGCGCTGGGCGATACTCCGGAAAATCCGCGCTACATCGAAACTCTCGCCCGCCGCGGCTATCGCTGGAAAACTTCCGTCGAGTGGGAGGAATCTTCGCCCGAGGCAGCGAGCCCCGCGCAATCGGAAGTCGGTGAAATTCCGGCGGCCGCCGGCGGAAACATGATCGGCAAGAAGGTGTCCCACTACCGCGTGCTCGAAGTGTTGGGTGGCGGCGGCATGGGCATCGTGTACAAAGCCGAAGACATTCGGTTGGGACGCCGCGTCGCCTTGAAATTCCTGCCCGAGGAATTGGCTGGCGACCCCGAAGCGTTGAAGCGTTTTGAGCGCGAAGCGCGTGCCGCATCCGCGCTTAACCACCCGAACATTTGCACGATCTATGAGATCGACGACCATGAAGAACAACCCTTCATCGTGATGGAGTTGCTGGAAGGCGAGACTCTCGCCGAGTTGCTCAATGCGCCAGCGGGGCGAACAGCGCCGCTTGCGTTGGAAAAGCTGCTGAACCTCGCCATTCAAATCACGGACGGGTTGGATGCCGCCCATCGCACAGGAATCATTCATCGCGACATCAAGCCGGCGAATATCTTCGTGACCACACGTGGCCAAGCCAAGATTCTGGATTTTGGTCTGGCCAAGCTGGTCACGGATCGTCTGCCCGCTGAAGCCCCGCACGAACCAGAGGATGGAACCGATGATGCGCATCGCATGCCACCTGAGGCCGGCGTGTCCTATGGTTCCAAATTACTGCTCAGCCGGACTGGCGTGGCGATGGGCACCGCTGGGTACATGTCTCCCGAGCAGGTTCGCGGCGACAAGCTGGATGCGCGCAGCGACTTGTTTTCATTCGGCTTGGTCCTCTATCAGATAGCGACAGGGCTGCAGCCTTTCACGGACGACACCGCGCCTGCGCTCCACGACGCGATTCTCAAACGCTCTCCCGTGCCGGCGCGGCAGTTGAATCCCGCCATTCCCGCGAAGCTGGAAGCGACAATTAATCGGGCGCTCCAGAAAGATCGCGAGTCGCGTTATCAGACTGCATCAGAATTGCGTGCCCATCTTGAAACCCTTCAGCGGGAGCTGCAGCCGAGGTATCGCTTCGGCCCTTGGGCGGTAGCGTCGGCAGTTGTCGCCGCGCTCATCATTGTGGGCGTGGCTTTCTGGTTCTGGACAGGCGAGACGCCGCCCACTGCCGTCCTGCCCGATGTCAAGTTGCGGCAACTCACCACCAACTCCAGCGAGAACGCGGTCATTAGCGGCAGCATCTCGCCGGATCGAAAGTACCTGGCCTACACCGATCGGTTGGGGATGCATCTCAAACTCATTCAAACCGGGGAGACCCGCACGATCCCTCAACCTAAGGGATTCAAAAACAATTCGGTCGATTGGGAGACCCCCTGGTGGTTCCCCGACAGCACCAGGTTTCTGGCCAATTCACATCCCCTCGGTGGCAACTTCGAGAGTTGGTCTTCGCTGGATACCAGCATTTGGATCGTCTCTGTTTTGGGGGGTGCTCCGCAGAAGCTTCGCGACGAGGCCCACCCATATTCCATTTCACCGGATGGTTCTCTAATTTCCTTTGGGGCAAGCAAGGGCGGACTTGGTGATCGCGAAATTTGGTTGATGCAGTCTGATGGCGGGCGGGCACGGAAGGTTTTCGACAGTGATGAGAACCTTGGGATTGGCGGCCTGCAATGGTCGCCAGATGGACGACGGGTGATTTACGCTGCGGATTTGAAAGATGGAAAACAGACCTTCATGGGCGGCGACCTGAAAGGTGGACCCGCCACCGTCATCCGTTCTCCCTTCGACTTGAAGACTGCGGCTGAATTCTTATGGTTATCCGATGGCAGGATGATCTACAGAACGTGGGACTCCCCTTTGAACTTCAACTCCCCTACTTGCAATCTCTGGCAGATACGCTTGGATCCGCGGACCAGTCAATTCATTGGGAAGCCCCAGCGCATCACCAATCTGGCAGCAGTTTGCGCTTCCCAGCTTAGCGCAACGTCGGACGGCAAGCGCCTTGCCTTCGTGGAGTTTGGACAGCGTGCCAGCGTCTATGTGGCCGACCTTCAGGCCGAGGGTACCAGCCTTGCCAACCCAGTCCGTCTCACTTTGGACGAGGGGTGGAATAACCCAGCCGCTTGGACGGCAGATGGCAAGGTAGTTTTCTTCCATTCCAACCGTAACGGTGCAACTGCGCTGTTTAAACAAACTCTCGGCCAGGACAGCGCGGAACCCTTCGTCACGGCAAGAGAGGACGAGGACTTGGGCAACGCCTGCCTGAGTCCGGATGGCGCTTGGCTTTTCTATCAGGTTGAGCCTAAGAACGGCGGTCACTCGGCGCCATGGAAACTCATGCGGGTTCCCATAGAGGGAGGATCTCCACAGTTGGTTTTGACGGCTGACCGCGATGGGGGGGCAATGTGCTCCCGATCCCCTGCAACGTTGTGCGCCATCGCCGAACGAAGCGCGGACCTCAAACAACTTGTCTTCACCGCCTTTGACCCGCTGAACGGCATTGGACGCAAGCTCGCCGAATATGCAACCGATCCTGCGGTGGCCACGGCCGATTCCGAATGGCACCTCTCTCCCGATGGCTCCCGCATTGCCATCCCCAAGGACCGCGAGGGACGAATCGACATTGTCTGGGTGAACGGCCGCGCGCCGCAGCAGATCAAAGTGAAGGGATGGAATACCTTGACTGGCGCGGATTGGGCGGCAGACGGCAAGAGTCTGTTTGCCTACACATCCAAGGACCGAGGGGCGGTCTTGCTGCGCGTGGATCTACAAGGCAACGCTCGCGTTCTGTGGGAGAACAAGAGCGGCGGTGAAAACACCTACACCGTGCCCTCCCCCGACGGACGCCATTTGGCGATACAAGTCAGGAGCCAGGATGCCAACCTGTGGATGATGGAAAACTTTTGAGTGCAACACGCAGTGCCCGGGATCTTCTGCCCCAGCTTAGAACCGCAGTTGGGCCTTCAACTGAATCATTCTCGCAGACGAGCCGCCACCCAGGATGCCGGTCGGAGGCTGGGTCAGGAACTGAATCTGCCCGAAGGTTGAATCCGACATGAAGTTGTCTCCGCCGCCAAAGTTGGGGTGATTGAAGACATTGAAGAACTGGAACCCGATTCCAAACGCTACGTTTTCCCGGACTTTCGTGTCCTTCATAATGGCGAAGTCGGTATTGAAATAGCTGGGTGAACGGAATTGATTTCGCCTTTGGACAAAGGACACAGCCTTACCGCCAATACAAGAAGGACCTGACGGTCCGAATGCCCCTGGCGATGGTCCCAATGTCCCGGTATTAAATCCCGTCTCGCATCCTGTCTGCACGAAAACTGCCCCGGGATTGGGCGTTATCTGATCCTGTTGGACCTGGGGCGGCAGGCAAGGATGGGGAGCAAGTGGAAAAGCTGCGCCTTCCCCGCACGGCACTTCTGGAGGGATCGGTCCGACCGGCACGGCATAAAGCAGCCCGAAATAGTTTTGTGGTGATTGAAGTTCTTGCGATTTTGCAAAGTCGAACACCGTATACGGTTCACCTGTGCGGAAAAACATGGTTCCTGAAACCTGCCAGCCCTTCAATAGAATATCCGGGCCATGGCCGCCCAGCGCCGCCTTCAACGGAAGTTCCCAAACATAGCTTCCGTTAAAAGAGTGGCGAAAATCGTATTCTGCCGGTCCGTAGGCGCCGCGAAGATTTTTCGGGTCTTGCGGACTCAGTGAGTCTCCGCCGCCGTTGAAGAACAAATCTCCGCCATTGGAAACTTCATCGAAGGCGTGTCCGTACGTGTAGTTGAACTGAACCATCCCCTGGCTCCAACGGCTAAGCCGGTGCTGGAACGAAACCACCATCCCGTTGTAGTTCGAAATAGCAACCGAAGAGTTCTGCTGGACTTCGCTGAACCGCGGGTCGGCACAGGGAAGGACCGGCGGGCTGCTGCACAATCCGGCGGGTAGCGAACCGAACCCCCATGCGTTTGCATTCGGGTCTTCGACCAATTCATGAATGCCGTGATGTCCGAAATACCCGACGTTAAGTGAAGTCCTTGAACCAAAGCCCTGCTGCCACTCCAGGCTCCATCTTTGATATTGCGGCAAGTGCGCCTGCCCTTTCCACCCAATGACTCCCGGAGGAAAGAAGTTGGCGTCCAACGCCTGAATCTGTGTCAGGGTTTGGCCAGCCGCAAAACCATTTACGAACTCCGTATTGGAATCCTTCGCTATCTTAAACAGATTGCTTGGTGTCTCATTGGGAGTCAGGTTGTCTCCTGAGACCGTGAATTGGTTGTTGAGCGGAACGCTGCTACCGGTGATCGAAGGCCAACCGGCGACGGGATCGTAAAATATGCCAAACCCACCGCGCAGCACCGAACTGTGCACAGCCCCAAAAGGCTGCCAAGCAAAGCTGAATCGTGGTGACCAGTCGATGCTGTCGAGGCTGGGGAGGCCTTGCCTCTGATTGACCAGGATCGCCTTACTGTACGGCTGGCTGGGGTCATGGCTGATGGAATCAAACGGACCAGCAAGCCGCGCAAAACATCGGCTTGCACACACTGGATTGGCCTGATGTTCTGCCCGTAGCGACAACGTCAGCGTCAGGTTACTCCGCGCCTGCCACTCGTCCTGGCCATAAACTCCGGCTTCGTAAAAACCAATCCGTTTGGAATTCGGGCCCATCACGAAGTTTTGACTCAACAACGTCGAATCGGGGTTCCGATCCGTGCCCGCCAGGACCCCCGGATCCACACCGCCCCAGTAAAAGGCATCGAGCGTTTGGGAAGTCAGGTTCCCGATGGTATTAATCTGATTCGCGAGGGTCCAATCGATTCGCACAAAGTTCGCGCCGAACCCGAACTTGTTCTTGCCCCGGGTTTTCACCACGTCTTCGGAAACCTGATACTGGGTATCGGCCCCGCTGAAAGCGGGATTGTAAATACTTCCCAATCTGGAGAATGCGCCCTGTGAACCATTGACGCCAAAATTCAGGATAGTGGGGAACGCAGCCAGTGCCTGGGCAGGATTGTTTGGCTGCTGGCTCCAATCCTTATAAGAACCCGCCAGAACGAATTGGCTGGCTGCCGAGGAACCAAAGGTGTGGGTCTCGACGAGATTGCCTTCCCACCACGGTCCCTTGGCGTCGGTATCGAACAGCGAATCGATGGGATCGGTATAACGCGCATTGCGGGAAATATCGTATTGCAGGCGGAGAAAGGCCCGGTCGCTTGCGCTTATGTTCCAATCCACCTTGCCAGACGTGAGTGTTTCTTGACTCGCGCGGCTGCGAGAGGAAAAGAAATAGCGGGCGCAAGGTACGGGAAGGTTCGTGACTGGGTCATTGCCCAGGCCAGTAAAACCGGTGCACCCGCCGGGGTCCGAGGGATCGGGGCCACCTGAAATCGCCGACCTCGCTCCCGGCGCGGCGTTGTAGAGGTTGAAGATCTTAGTGTAGAACGCATAGGTCGCGGAATTCTGGCCGAACCTCGGGTCCGACTTGATATTTGCAAACGTTGCGGCTTCAAACTGTGGACTCGGAATGCTCGCAAGCGAAGTCTGAGGTACAAACAGCCGCAGGCCCTCGGTATCCAAGAAGAAAAACAGCTTGTCCTTCTTAATAGGGCCGCCCACCGAGCCCGCCCACTGGTTGGCAATGTCGAAAGGCCGCGGACTTCCGAACGTGTTACTGAACCAGTCGTTGGCATTCAGCACTCGGCCGTTCCAGTAATACTGCATGTTGCCGTGAAATTCCTTGCCGCCTGATTTGGTCAGGTAATTGATGTTGCCGCCGGCCGCGCCACCAAATTGGCCGGAGTAGCCTGTAGTCACTACGGTTGCTTCTTGAATCTGGTTCTCGCCCAGGCCCAGTCCGAGGAGGCCCCCGACCGCGGTGTTCTCGCCGTTGTCGTTGTTGTTCAACCCGTCGATGGTGAACAGGTAGGAAGTGCCCGGCATTCCCAGAATCGAAAAGCTGCCGCTTGAGTCTGTGTTCATCACCGCGCCGGGAGCGGTCATCGCGATGTAGCTGAGATCATTCCCCGGATTCGGAACTTCGGAAATCTGCTGCCCATTTACGGTTGTGGAAACATCGCCATTCTCCGCGTGGACTAACGGCGCTTCTGCGGTCACCGATACGCTGGTCTTCGCTCTCGCGACCTGCAACGTGACGGTCACCGAGATTGGAGGCCCCAGCAGAACTGTTACCGACCGACGCTCAGTTTGAAAGCCGTCGTGCGACACGGTCAAGGTATATCTCGCCGGCGCTAGGAAGAAGAACCGGTAAACTCCCTCTCGATCAGTTTTCGTTGCTTGGATCGTGCCTTTGTAGTCGTTCTTGATCTCAATATCGGCACCAACGACCACTGCGCCGCTGGAATCAGCCACGACCCCTGTCAGTCCGCCTGAGTTCGTAGTCTGCGCAATCGACAGGCTTGAGGTCAGCGTGCCAAGCACGAGGCCCATAAAAGCCAAAAGCGAGGATCGCCAGTCAAGAATCTGGATTGCACGTCTGACGGAGGAGATCATTGAGCCGGAATCTTAGGCTCCTTGGGCTGGGAGGTCAATGAATTGAGCTAAAGAACTCCGGTCCTGGCCTGCCCGTCACCAGCTTCACAAAGGACCTCAATCGTCGAATTCCCTGAAATTGGTTTCTGGATGGCTCTAGGAAGGACGTTTCTTCCCAAGGTCTAGGACAGATTGAATGGAAACAAAAGCCCATACAGACGGAGTATCGAATTCAACCTCTCTATCAAACGAATATCGCTCTGACTGACAGTTGGTTCAGCGAAAGGCGCTTCCGTTCCCGAATGGAGTAATTCCCTGTTGGTCGGTAATTACCGGCCAACCCTTCGGGTTACATTCTAAAAACTCTAGCCGGAAAGCTTTATTCTCTTGGGATTTGGGTTTTTCAGGAGAAGGAGCTCTGCTTCCGGTTCAGATCTTGGC
>Ga0209580_10001008_pt1 | contig 13597 bp, 16 predicted proteins | sample Coa_R1_5_FD_187153 | JGI IMG/M metagenome (GOLD analysis project Ga0209580, IMG submission 187153) | Surface soil microbial communities from Centralia Pennsylvania, which are recovering from an underground coalmine fire - Coalmine... | ecosystem: Environmental > Terrestrial > Soil >...
TCCCGGCCCCACGCTTCATGCAAGCGGGGGAGGAAGTTTTCAACGGTGTATCGAAAACGCTTGATTCCGATGCGCAAGTCGTGGAACGCGACGTTAGTGCGATTGCGCAATGCCCGACGATGCAGCGCATGAGCTTCGTGCCAACGTTCTAGCGCTAAATGGGCAAACACCGGGCTGTCGAGCGGGATTCGGGCGGCGCGACCGGGCAATTCGCCGGCCCATGCGCTCCATTGCTTGCGGTTGAACTGCTGGAGAGCCAAGGTTGCAGTCTGTTTGTCTTGCTGTTCTCGCACGCGCAAGAATCCTGCGAAGGTTTTGGCTGCGTCATCATTTTCGGGAGCGAGCTTTTCAATCCATTCTTGCAGCACATGTGTGTCCCGCAACGTGCCGAGGCTGCGGAAAAGCTGCCGGCCGGATTTCTTCATTTTCTTCCAGGCAGGAGCCGAGTCGAATACCATGATGCCGTCGGCCATGGATCGGCAACGGCGCAAGGAAGTGCGCAAGTCGTGAACAGGATCGGAACCGAAGCCTTCTGCGACCTTCTCGCACTGGACCAGTACTTCGTTCATCCAATAGCCGAGGCCAACGCGCTTTTCCAGGGAAGCTGGGGTCGCCATAGTCAAAGATTATTATGAATCACAGGGGACAGCAGAGGAAGTGAATCGACTGCATCGGCCCTCAAAATTCCAGGTAGCCTCCAACAGCCCGTCGCGCACCGTTCTCGCCTCCGCCGGAGAGCAGGCCGGTAATTCCACGCAAGGCCTCCCAGGCCGCCTCATTCAGCGCGGGGTCAGAACTGACGAGTTCACGGATCATTTCCCAAGCAGCAAGGTTGAGCGCGCCCTCAGGCGGAGGCCCCATGGCCAGTGAGACCGCGCACTGCGGGCAAAAGCAAATCCGCTTGGCCGCCGATTTTTGGCGAGGCCGTATGCCCACCGTCTGCGTGAACATATAGACGGCCACCGATTTGTTCCCGGATTCGAGCTCCCGATTGCAGCGAAGGCAGTACAAATTTTCCAAGTGTGAGTTCCTGGATATTTCCCCGATTACAAGATGCTGTCCGCAGACTTGGCTTGCGGCAAGTATGTAGAAAGATTCGCAGCGCTGGAATCAAACTGTGCTCTAGCCATTGTTGACGATGTCGTGCACCCTCGTCGCATGAGTTTCGGAAAGCTTGAGCTTGTCCGACCCCGGTCCCGCCGTGGCTTGCCCACGCTGCAGCCGGGCGTAAAAGCGCGACGGCGCCAGCAGGTTGCCGCGGTTTGCTTCCGAATTCTCAGCACTGGCGTCGAGTTTCTATTGGTCAGGACGCGGCGCGGGCGCTGGACATTCCCCAAAGGTGGCGCGCAAGGTGGACTTACCCATGCCCAATCCGCAGCTCTCGAGGCCTTCGAGGAAGCAGGAGTCCACGGACGCATTGAGGAAGTCGCGTTTGTGAGTTATGCCCTCCGCAAATTTAAGGAGGTTGATGAAGGACGCGAGGTCGAGGCATTTATACACGCTCACTTGTGCGAAGTTCTGGAGCTTGCCATGCCGCAAGAAGACAATCGGAACCCGACGTGGTTTTCTGCCCTCAAGGCGAAGCGGCGATTGCGAGAAGGTCGCACACAGCAAAATGGCGCGGAACTTGCGCGGGTGGTCGATCGTGCTGTGGCTCGGATCCGGCGCTTGCCTGCGAGGAGTACTTTGGTGAACGATCCTTTGTTAACGGTGAAATTCGAGGCATGCGAAATTGATGTGCGCCGGTTGAACACGCAAGCATCGAGCATTCGCTCGCTGGGACGCGACGGACACAACTTGTTACGAGGCTCGGCTGACTCTAAGTCCAAGCAGTTTCGCGGCAAAATCCTGCAACTCGGGCCGTCTCCTCAGAAGCGCTAACCCCTCTGGAATTCGTCATTTCGGTGAGTGCTTGTGCACACCAGGTTTGTCACTTGAATGTAACTTTTCAACGTTGAGGGAATCTCAAGCATCTAGAACTGCTAGAGTTGCGTAATACCTATAAGGGCCTCCATGCTGATCAAGAAACCACAAGACATTCGTTCGTCGGAAATCACTCCTAAAGACGTTTATCTGAACCGCCGCAAGTTCCTGGCAGGAGTCGGGTTGGCTGGGGCAGTCGCGGCGACGGGCCTCGGCTTGAAAGAGTTGGTCGCGCCTGAAGAACACGCCTTCGCAGACGAAAAGATCCCGGGGATTCAGAAGAGTTCGCTTTCCACCAATGAGAAGATCACGCCACAAAAGGACGTGACTCACTACAACAATTACTACGAGTTTTCGACCGAAAAAGAAGAACCCGCGGACTTGGCGAGGAATTTCAAGACACACCCGTGGAAGGTGACCATAGATGGAGCGGTCAGCAAGAAGCAAGTGCTGGATGTGGATACGATTCTGAAATTCGCCGTGCCTGAAGAACGCATCTATCGTCATCGCTGCGTAGAAGGCTGGTCGATCGTGGTGCCCTGGGTGGGTTTTTCGTTAAGCGAACTGATCAAGCGCGCCGAGCCGCTGGGCAAAGCGAAATTTGTCGAGTTCACCACGATTTATGATCCGGGGCAGATGCCCGGGCAGCGTCGCGAGGTGCTGGAGTGGCCCTACGTCGAGGGCCTTCGCATGGACGAGGCCATGCATCCGCTGGCGCTGTTGTGCTTTGGAATGTACGGCGAGTCCTTACCGAACCAGGACGGGGCGCCGTTGCGCATCGTGCTTCCGTGGAAGTATGGATTCAAGAGCGCGAAGGCAATCGTGCGAATAAAGTTTACCGACAACCAGCCGGTCAATACCTGGAACAAAGCCGCGCCGAACGAGTACGGCTTCTACTCCAATGTGAATCCGAATGTGGACCATCCGCGCTGGAGCCAAAAGACTGAAAGAAGGCTGGGAGAATTTTTCAAACGTCCGACCCTGATGTTCAACGGATATGATCAGGTGGCGAGCTTGTACTCGGGGATGGATTTGAAGAAAAACTTCTAGTGGTTCGTTGCTAGAGGCTGGTGGTTAGCGGTTAGCGATTGAAGTTGCCGGCGCGTTGGAGTGCATCTATTTGGCAAGCGACTCGCAACCAGCTACTAACCACTTTTGGGCGGAGGGCGCGATGAAATTCCTCGTCTTGTGGCATTTCGATATCAGTCGATTGGGGCCTGAAGTCATCCGGGCCATTGCGCAGCAGCCCGAATACGGGCAACGGCTGGAGAAGCAGGGCAAGCTGGAATGCCGTTATCACGTAGTCGGCAGCCACGGCGGCGCATGGATTTACAAGGTGGACTCAAACGAAGAGCTCGACCGGTTGCTAGCGACGTCTCCGGTCTATAACTACGCCACATATCAGGTGTTGCCGCTGGCGGAAATGGGCGATCCGGGCACGGTGGTGAAGAAAACATAGCCCAAAGCTTGCAGCCCAGAGCCCAGAGCCTGATCTTATGATTCGCTATCTTAAAGTCGCCGTTTTTCTGGCCTGCTTGGTGCCACTCGGGCTTTTGGGATGGGATGCATACATGCAGACCCTGGGCGCGAATCCGATTGAGAAGATCACTCACACCACCGGCGACTGGACGCTGCGATTTCTTCTCATCACGCTTTCGATAACGCCGGCACGGAAACTCCTCGGCATGCCAGCGCTTATCAAGTTCCGGCGAATGCTGGGCCTGTATGCCTTTTTCTACGGTTCTTTGCACTTTTTGACCTACATTTGGCTAGACAAGTTCTTCAATCTCCATGAAATGCTCGCCGACGTGGCGAAGAGGAAGTTCATCACCGTCGGTTTTACGGCTTTTGTCCTGCTGATTCCGCTGGCTGTGACCTCAACTGCAGGATGGATCCGGCGCTTGGGTGGAAAACGCTGGCAGCTGCTGCATCGGCTCATTTACATCACCGCGATCTGCGGCGTGATTCACTATTTGTGGCTGGTCAAGGCGGATATTCGCAAGCCTTTGGAGTACGCAGCCATCCTCACAGTCCTGCTTTCTTACCGTGTTGTGGTGTGGATCATCCCAAAAATCAAGAAGCCGGGCGCTTTCTCGTTGGTGCGGCGGCCGCAGCCACTCGCCGAGTGAGCCCCGATTTGCCTTTACAAATCTTCCGAAACTTTTACCTTTCGACTACAACCCGGCAACAACTTTCCCCGATAATGAGGGTTAGAATTTTCTGAGTACATCCTCTTATTTTCAAGCGCTTCGACATTGAAGGAGTTCAGCCTTGCAAACGCTCACCCGCGTGCCGAAATTCTATTTTGCGTTGGGAATGCTTTCGCTCCTCGCTGCCGTTGGTTGCGGCACATACGGAGGTTCGCCGAGTCTGGTTCACACCACCGGAAACTTTACCAATGGGAGCCTGAAGGGTTCTTACGTTTACCAGATACACGGAGTTTCGGTGGCAAGCGGTAGCGTCTATCGCCAGGTGGGAGTGTTCACCGCCGATGGAAACGGAAATATTACCGGCGGCACTGACGATTCGAGTGTAAACGCAGGCGGAACTGCCGTCAGTGGAGTCTATACCGTGGGGAATGACGGGACCGGCTTCCTGACGATAAATACGTCTCTGGGGCAGATCACGCTGGGCATCACACTGGTAAGTTCGTCAAAACTTGAGTTGATCGAGAATGATGCGGCTTTGGATGCCGCCGGAACTGCGGAATTACAACAATCTACGGTTGCTCCCAGCGGAACCTTTGTATTTCGGTTGCACCAGGACGCTGCCGCTCAGAGCCCGAGCACAGAAGCGACTGAAGTGGGCGCGTTCACTGTATCCAGCGGAGCTGGAAATGGCGCGATGGATCAAAATCTGAATGGAACCTTCACGTCTCCAAACCTGACTGTGACACTTAACGCTCCGGTGAATTCCGGACGCGGCACCGGCAATCTGGTGGATACCTCAGCGAACTTCACAACAGCTCTTGTGTATTACGTCGTGAACAATGGGAAGCTGGTTCTGCTGGTGACCAATGCGGGCGCGGTTGGCTCGGGCAGCGCTGAGGTACAAACCGGCAGCGTCGGTGGGGGCCTCTCTGGCACCTATGTCTTCGGCAGCAGAGGCGACGATTCATTCCTCGACGGAGTAGCAACCGCCGGACAGTTTACAGCGAGCGCTGGGGTGCTTTCTGGGACGGAAGATGTGATGGTAGACGGAAATTTTTCTGCAAACGTCAACTTCCCGTCAACTTGCTACACCGCGGGCTCAGCCGGAGGCATTAGCGGCCGTGTCGTCCTGACCAGCGGTTCGGGCGCGCCTTGCTCGGGTAGCACGACGCAAGTGTTTTGGATGGTGAGCCCGTCACGGGCATTTTTCCTAGATAACAGTGGTACGACTATCGAAGACGGGACTGTAGACTTGCAGACCGGGAACTCGTTTTCGGCATCTTCGCTTAAGGGACAGTTTGTGATCGTTATGGATGGCTTGGATCGCACTCCGGAACAGGTTGGTCTCCCCGATCAGATCCTGGCTCGATTGGGAACGTTGCAATTTGATGGAGCCGGCAATCTGACGCTGAATGAACTGGTAAATGCTTCAGGCTCGGGCGGCGGCGGACAGAGTCCTGGGGTCCTGACGGGAACATACACGGTGGCCAGCAACGGTCGAGTAGTCGCGAGCCTGAACGGAAACACTCTTAATTTAGTGATGTATGCGGTGTCGGGTTCGCAGGCTTATGTGCTGCAAGGCGATGCTGGCGTGATCACGTCAGGGACTGTGGAACTGCAGTAGTGAGTGATTTGTGGCGGCTTGATCGGAAGAAGCGGTTCTGTACACGTGTCATCCTGAAGCGGCCACAGCCGCTGGAAGGATCTATGGAATGTGGATTTCCTATTTCTGCTCGGGCGGCCGCCCGAGCGTCACACTCTAATCCCCGCATACCCAGGGCTTCCGCCCTGGGCTAAGCTTTTCCGCTCCTCTGGAGCTGGATTCTGCAGCGACATTCTTCACAGTTTTCACACCGGTATCTTGCCATCGCCGATCATCACTTATCATTTCGTTGTCGTTCCGATTGTCCTAAATAGAATTCTGCCAATTCCAGATCGGCAGGCGTGGTGATCTTTATGTTCTGCGAAGAGCCCATCACCACAGCCACGGAATGTCCGGAACGCTCGACCAGCGAAGCTTCGTCGGTCCCCATAAATCCGTCGGCAGTCGCTTCATCAAAGGCTTTTTTGATCACCGCATATTGAAATCCCTGCGGTGTTTGCGCCATGACGACCTTCTCGCGGGGAATCGTGGTTTTGATCAGTGCACCTTCAGGGGTGCGTTCGACTTGTTTCACCGTATCGACTGCGGGTACTCCCGCAATTGCCGCCCCATGCTTTTTCGCTGCTTCGATCACGTCGTGAATCATTTCGTCGGTGACAAAGGGACGCACCGCGTCGTGCACGAGAATGACATCTTCGGCAGCGGCAGAGACCTGGGCCAGCGCATTCGCAACCGAGTGTTGCCGATGCTCGCCGCCCTCCAGTAATACAGTCTTTTTCGTCAGGACCTCAGGTGCTTCCCGCTCTAGGCGCGAGCGGAACGGAGCAATTTCCTCGTTGCGCAGAGCCACGTAAATTTCAGCAATCTCGGGGTGCTTGGCAAACTTCAGGAGCGTGCGAATCAGAATGGGCTTGCCTTGCAACTCCGCGAACTGCTTGGTAGCAGCGGGCTTCTTAGCCTTTGTCGCTGAGGCCATGCGCGTGCCCAAACCTGCAGCGGGAATTACGACAGTAACCTTCATCGCGGGCGAACAGTATATACGAGTCGGAAGCACCGGGGAGTGCTGCGCAGGTGTGCAACCGGTGGCGTCGATCAGGCAACAAAATTAAGCCACTCTCACTGAGATTCGGTCCCACGGAGGAAATGTGAGACGAAATCGCACCTGGTTTTCGCTGGTCAGCTATTGCGTTGTGATGGCGTTTGCGGCCGCTCTGGTGTTTGCAATCATCATCGCCGGAGGTTCGGTTGCGCTGGCGAGCCATCAGGATGCAGCTGCCGAGGACGGAAAAGAAGTTGCTCCCGCGACTCCTACGCAGCAGGCCGGCGTCGCCATCACCGGTATGATTACGGATTCACATTGCGGCGCGCGGCATATGCGGAGATCGAATATGACCTCCGCCGAGTGTGCGCGTGCCTGCTTCCGGAAAGGCTCGAGCTATGTTCTGGTGAATGGCAACCGCCGCTACACGCTCATTGGCGGAGAGGGCGCTGTTGATAAATTGCTAGGAGAACGCGCCAGGGTGATTGGCACGCTGCAGGATGATGCAATCGTGGTGGATTCTGCCGCGCCGCTACTGTGATTACTCGACCGGTTGGTCCGCCGCGACTACAACCTTCTTGGGCTCCGAAATCGGCACCGCCGCTGCGCTCATGGCCGGCCGCTCACCGCGTGAGCCGGTACGCTCGTCCCACTTGCCGAAGATCATCTTGCCGGCGGTGGTCTGCAGCACGGAAGTGACCGAAACATCAATCGTTTTTCCGATCATCTTGCGCGCGTTGTCCACCACGACCATCGTTCCGTCGTCGAGGTAAGCGACGCCCTGGTTGTACTCCTTGCCTTCTTTCAGGATGAACACCCGCATGGTCTCGCCGGGCAGAACGATCGGCTTGAGCGCGTTCGCCAGTTCGTTGATGTTCAGTACCTGCACGCCCTGCAGCTGCGCAACCTTGTTCAGGTTGAAATCGTTGGTGATGATTTTTCCCTCGTAGAGCTTGGCCAGTTCGATCAGCTTCAAATCAACTTCGCGAACGCTCGGGAAATCATCTTCGACGATTTGCACCTGCAGAGACGCGACTTTTTGCAGCCGCTGAAGAATGTCGAGGCCTCGGCGCCCGCGATTGCGTTTGAGCGAATCGGCGGAGTCGGCAACCAGCTGCAGTTCGCGCAAGACGAACTGCGGCGTGACCACCACGCCATCGAGAAAACCAGTCTCGGCAATGTCGGCGATGCGACCGTCGATGATGACGCTGGTGTCGAGAATTTTGTAACTCTTTTTTAGTTGCTTCTCGCCACCAAAGATTCCGCCCAGCGCCGCCAGGTTCAGCAGGTCACCTTTGTTGGCGCCGACCAGCAGGCCGACGTAAGCCATCAGCAGCATGACGATAATCTGTAGAAAGCTGCGGAGGGGGCCTTCGCCCAGGCTGTTGCGGATGACGAGGGCAAAGAGGTAGGCGCCAACGATCCCGAGAATGCTACCGATTGCCGCGCCGATCAGGCGTTTGAGGCTGATGCGATGCAGCCGCCACTCGAAGATGATGATGGCCGATCCGAGCAGCGCGCCGATGATTGCGTCCAGCCGCTGGTTGGGGCCGAACGGGCGAATCAGGTAACAGGTGACGGCTACAAAAAGAATAAGGACTAAGCGAACGAAAATGATATCCACAACAGTGCCTCCCCCGGGAGAGCCGCTAGCAACGTGGTCTCCCTGCCGGCCACGAACAACGAACCATGCAAAACGGCCAGCCTTTTATCGGAGCCTGATATGAGATGAACGGGCTCCGTGCCCCCGGCACATTCGAGGGCCAAATCATTACGAAAAAAGTATATACCTCGTGGCAAGAAAATAAGCTCAAGCCGCGGTTCAACCGGCTGCCAGCGCGGCCAGACCTTTGAATTGCTAGACTGTTCCCGTGAAGGCGGTCGTCATAACTCGTTACGGAGGTCCTGAGGTCTTAGAGATTCGGGACGTTCCTGCTCCGAATCCAGGGCCAGGTGAAGAATTAGTTCGAGTCGAAGCGGGAGGGCTGAATTTCGCTGACACTATGACGGCGCGCGGCGGGTATCCGGGTACGCCGAAGCCTCCTCTGGTCGCGGGTCGTGAGTTCTGCGGAACTCGCGAGAGCAACGGCCAGCGCGTGATGGGCTACACGCAATGGGGAGCGTTCGCCGAAAAAGTTGCCGCTCGTACTGGGCTGCTCTGGCCTGTTCCCGCTGGCTGGAGTTCTGAAGAAGGCGCTGCTTTTCCAGTCAATTTCTTCACGGCATATTTCGCGTACTGGAAAGCTGGAGTATTCGAAAAGCCAAAAAGCGCTCGTGTGCTGATTCATGCGGTTGCAGGCGGAGTCGGGACAGCGGCTGTCCAGGTTGGAAAAATTCTCGGCGTAGAAATGTACGGGACTTCCTCGTCGGGGGAAAAGATCGAGCGCGTAAGAACACTCGGCCTGCAGCACGCGATCAACTACAAGAAGCAGGACTATGAAGAAGCGATCCGGGAACTGACCCACGGCGAAGGCGTGGACGTCGTCTTTGAAATGTTGGGCGGCGAGCACACGGCCAAAAGCGTGCGTTGCTTGCGCGACTTCGGACGGGTGATTGTCTATGGCAGTGCCACCGGGCAGCGCGGGCTGTTCGACCCCGGCATTCTCTATGCCAAGGGAGCCAGTGTGCATGGGCTGTGGCTCACGTATTTGTCTGCTAAAGCGGATCTCATGATGCAGGCGTGGGAGTGGCTTGTGGCGCGTGCTAATGGGGGCCATTTGCGGCCGGTGATTGGCGCAGAGTTTCCTATGGAAAAAGTCAGAGATGCGTACCAGCTTCTTGCAGAGGGGAAGAATTTCGGGAAAGTAGTGCTGAAGATCTGAAGGGGTGGACGTTCCCGACCGTCAAACTGTCTGTTCGAACTCTCCCGCCAGTTCCTGATGTTTCTCTTTTGCTGCTTCGACTAGCGCGCGGAATATCCTGCGCGAATGCTCGTCATCGTCCACTGAGCGCTCCGGATGCCATTGCACCGCGAGCACAAAGTGGTCGGGAGAAGTACCTTCTAACGCCTCGATGATGTTGTCATCTGGACATCGCGCGACGATTCGCAATCCGTCGCCAATGATTTCTGCCGATTGATGGTGGCTGGAATTAACGGGAATAGAAGCACTAACGGGAAGGGCACGAGTTTCACTCGTGCCGTCATGGGAATTGAACAAATTTTCGGCACGGCTGGAAGCCTTGCCCTTCCCAATTCGCTCTGCAACATCCTCGGAAAATTGTCGAGCTTCGCTCGACTGGACAGCCGAGGGCGGCTGTCCCCACGCGGACTCCGGCTGCGGCTGTCCCCAGTTGGCAACTGCTGGGGGGGAATTCTCGTTGCTCGCCGATACTCCAACAATTTCGGCCAGCTTCGATCCAAGATCAATTTCTACCGTGTGCGCGACCGGAACTTTTCGTCCCGCCTCATGATTCACGCCCGATTCGATGTGCTGCACCAACGTCCCTGACCGATACACGTTGAGAATCTGCAATCCGTAGCAGATGCCGAGGATCGGCTTGCGCATGTTGTAGGCGTCCTGCAGCAGCAGTTCATCGACGGTGTCGCGCTTGGGATCGGCGGCTTCGGTTTTGGGATGCCGGCGCGCATCGAACTTTGCCGGATCGACATCAGCCTTACTTCCCGGCAGCAGCACCGCGTCGCAGCGTTCAATCAGTTTCATAACTTCGGCGGGAGTGCGGTCCAGCGGGATGCGCACCGCTTCTCCGCCTGCAAGTTCGACGGCGCGTTCATATTGCGGGATGGCGTGCTCGGCATATTCGGGATCGGCGCCGTGCGGAAGCGGAATCGCAATCCGGGGCTTCATTACCTCGCGCTCTCCATCTGGTTTTCAAGCTGCTGCAAGGTCTTCGCTTGCCGGTAGTGACGAATTTCCATGAACGTTGCGGAGACGATTACGATGGCCGCGACCATGGCTGCGGCTGGAAGGGCGATGTGACGATAGGCGACCGTCAAGTTTGGATGTTGGACGCCTCGCAACTTTGCCGCGAGCAGAATTCCCAGGATTCCAAGCAATAAGCTCACGGCAAATGACAGCAGCGTGATCACAAACGTGACCAGCAGCACGCGGACGGGAATCAGGTACCAGCGTGGCTTGCGGATGGAAGATTCTACCGGGGGCATCGACTCTAGGCTACACCAGAACGGTCGTTGGTCGTTGGCCGTCGGCCAGAGCCTTAATTTACGTGACGATTACGCCCTGCAACGACTACCAGCAACCGTCCTCAGCTCTTTACCAGCGGCTGGCCCGGAGACTTGCGGGCCATGTGCTCCAGTTTGCTGGAAAGGCGCGAGCGGTCGGATTCAGATCCGGCGGCTGCGAGGCGTTTGCGCAGCTTCAGGATCTTTTCTTTGCGAGTGCGGCGGCGGCGAATCTCGGGACGGCGGCTGGGTGCGGACATTAATGTGTGCTCCTCGGGAAATTAGATAGCGGACTTCAAGACCTGAACTCCGCCTCTTAACGCGTGAACATCAATTGAAAGCTGAGCGGCAGATTAAGTCAAGGCAGAGGGAGGGGTTCCTCCCAACGGACCAACATTCGCTGTCATCCTGACCGGCCTTCAGGCTGGAAGCATCCATGTACTTAAGCGAATTGCATAGATTCGCTGCGCTCAGGATGACAGGTCTAACTTGAATAGTGGAGTGGGCGGACCTGTTGGACACGACTGGAGAATCGCGAAAAATTGGGCTGGCACAAAAGCCAGCCCATCTATCACCTCTGAATGTAATTATCGTGACTTGCGGTCGTGGCCCTTGTCTTCATTTCCCTGGCGCGGGGCGCTCTCGTGCCCGCGAGCGCTGTCAGGGTGGTAGGCGCTCGGACGCGGCCCTTGTCCGCCACGATTCTCCATGCGATTGTCTGGCCGAGGCGCGTTGTTATGTTGCTGTCCGCCCCGGTTAACGTTGTCCTGTCGCGGCATCGGACGATCCATATTGCGCGCGTCATTACGATTATCCTGTCGCGGCATTGGTCGGTCCATGTTGCGCGCGTTGTCACGCGGCATTGGACGATCCATGTTGCGACCGTTCTGCGGGCGCGCCACGTCGCGACTCATCCCTCGATTGTCCATCGGTCGATCGTGCCCGCCCCTCGCTCCGACCACGTCATGCCCACGAAACTCTCCGGGCCGCGCAGTTGCGGCAATCGCGGGGCGACCGTGATTCACAGAAGCAAGGAATTCGCGATTGCTGGCTGCACCACGCTCATGGTCCCGCTGCATGTTGGTAGGTTCAAAGCGCCGCTCACGAAAGGCACGTTCTTCTTCAGGCCGCGGGCGCATGTTAATTCCGCCGCGCCCGCCGTTGTAGCTGACGCGATTCACTGTGACGTTGTTGATTACAGTTTTGTTGTAGATGTGAACATTAGTGATGGTCACGTTGTTAACGCTGCGGTTGTAGAAGAAGTCGCGGCCATGCCAGTATCCGCCTACGTATCCGACGCCGATATAACCGAAGCCGTAGTTAACGCCGCCGTAAAACCCTACATGCGGTCCCCAATAGCCTGCATGCCAAACGTAAACGCCTTCACCCCAGCCCCAATAGCCGGGCGTCCAGAGCAGGCCTGGCTCAGGCGCGACCACCCATGTTCCCGGCACCCAGTAATAGCCGTCGGGGCCGTAGGCCCAGTACCCGGGAGTCCAAATGTAACCATCGCCGGGGCAAGGCGGCTGGACGTAAACCGGCAGCACTGGGGGCGCCACTGTGACTGACACAAAAACTCCGGCGAAGGCTGCAGCTGAGAGCGTCAGTATCAACAGCGCGAAAATCGAGTAACGAGCCAAACGCGTGATTTGCATGATATCTCCTCTTGCCCCATCGCCTCGCGGGACGATTGCGGCTTTCATTAGACCGAGTGGCGGAACATGCACCAGTACAACTTGAACTCCGAAAAATCCGTCGAGTGTATAAACGCGAGTTCCGGGGATATGTTGCTGAAGACGAAGCGTCCTGAGTTTACAGTGGTTTAGCCGACGCCAAAGCGCCGAAGTTACAAAAGGGAATTACGTCAGTAACGAGCCGCTCTTCCCCCTGACCGTAATTGGAGCCAGCCAGCCGGCCATCCTTACGTCGCGGGGGATTTTCACGTAGGAGTAGTTCTTTGCTTCTGGACAACGTCTCAGCAGGGACATCTCGTTGATTTTCTTCGACCATCGTATGCATCGATTCAGGGGCAACTTGGGCCTTGAAGAACTTAGCGAGGGAAAAAATATGAGCATCTTCACCATTTTGTTCGTGCTTCTTTTGATCGCTTGGATTCTGGGCTGGGGAGTGTTTCACGTGGCCAGCGCCATGATTCACATTCTATTGGTCGTGGCCTTGATTTCGCTGGTGCTACATTTCCTGCGTGGTCCGCGGGCGGTTTGATTTTTGCGCAAGCGCAGTGCGACTTTCACAACATGGAGGAATTCATGAGACGAAATTTGGTTCTGGTCGCGTCCTTTATGGTGCTGCTAGTGAGTGTTGCTGCATGGGGTCAGCTTCTGGGCAAAGGTCATTCTGAAGCGGATGCGGTCAAGAATGCGCTGAAGCAGGCTGACTTAAAGGATGTAACAGTGTCGGATGATGCGGACAAGAACACGATCACCCTTGGCGGAACGGTACGCTCCGAGGAAGCAAAAGCCAGGGCTGCTGAGGTCGCAAAATCGGCCGCCGGAAACCGGCAGATTGCAAACGAGATCAGCGTTCAGCCGGTGGGGGAGGAATCTCAGGCACGATCGATTGCCTCGAATCGCGATGACGCAATCGAGGACAATTACAAGGCCGAACTGCTCTCAAAGCATATGGACAATCTGTCCATTCACTACAAGGCCAAGAACGGCACGCTGGTCCTGACCGGAAGCGTCAAGAATGCGGCGCAGCGTCAGGAAGCGGGAGAACTGGCG
>Ga0209580_10001009_pt1 | contig 13584 bp, 11 predicted proteins | sample Coa_R1_5_FD_187153 | JGI IMG/M metagenome (GOLD analysis project Ga0209580, IMG submission 187153) | Surface soil microbial communities from Centralia Pennsylvania, which are recovering from an underground coalmine fire - Coalmine... | ecosystem: Environmental > Terrestrial > Soil >...
CGTTCTCGATACGCTGCAGCGTGACCTCGACCTTGCGCGGGCGGAGAGAGCGGGACACCATGAGCCGGCGCCCACTAGTGTGGCGAGCTAACACCGTGATCACCTTGTAGCAACAGCTCTAGATCGTCCACGTGACCCTCGATCACTTGCAGATTCTCAGGAACCCACAGCTTCGACTTTATAGCCGAGGCTATTGTGCGTTTGGGCGATAGCTTCGTGCCTCTCTTAGTAATCACCTCTTCTATCACCTTCCCTTCCTGATTCACGATTTGGTTCAGAGAGAAGTCAGTATTCGGGAAGCGTGCTGAGGAATAGTAGTCTTGTCCCACTATGAAAAGTACTTTGTCGCTTTCGACTTGGAATGCATAGCACGCACCTTCGTCTTCGAGTTCTGCGAACTCAACTAGCTCCTTCGCTTCAACTCTGAGTTCTCGAACCTCATTCTTGAGAAAAGCACTCTGCAACCGATGAATACTGGACCTTATATCCCGTCTAGCAGACAGGTATGCCCACCAGAGCAAGGGCGGAAGGACAAGTAGCCAGAAGATGGTCGCTGGAAGGAGACTTCTTTTATCAGCCAGCACCGTCAATCCCCAAAAGACCCCAAATACCGTCACCCCAAAAACTACAATCCGACGTGACGCGGCTTTTAAGCGGCCCTCTTCGCGGGACAGACTATTGCGGAGGATTCGTTGCTCGGACGTGTTCAGCGGTCGGATGATGTGTTGGAGAGTCATCGAAGAACGCAAATAGCGCTAACCGGATAACATCCTGCTATGGCAATGAGCTCAAATCCTCCTTCGGTTTTCATCTCCCGCCGAGGGGCGGACCGCATTCGCGGGGGACATGTGTGGGTGTACCGGTCGGATGTGGTTGAGGCGGAAGGTGTGCAGCCTGGTGCGGTGGTGCTGGTGCAGGAGAAAACCGGTTCCTCAGCAGGAAAGAGCCCCGACAAGAATGTCCGAGCCACACCACCTGCGGCAATTCTAGGCACGGCTCTTTATAGCACGGCTTCTGAGATCGCGATTCGGATGATCTCGTCCAAGCCGGTCGCGGATGTCGAACAGCTGGTGCGAGAGCGGGTTCGCGCCGCCGTAACATATCGCGAGCGATTTGTTCAGAACACCAACGCGTACCGAGTTGTCTTCAGCGAAGGCGACTTTCTGCCGGGGCTCATCGTGGATCGGTACAACGACATTCTCTCTTTTCAGGTGCTCACGCAGGCGATGGATTCAGAGGAAATGCGGTCGGCATTCCTCTCTGAGCTGGAATCTGCTTTGAATCCGGCGGCGATCGTCGAAAGAGTTGATTCGCGAGTGCGCCGGCTGGAGCAGCTTCCGGAAAAAGAGAGTGGGATCATCTCTGGGACCAAGACGACAACCGAATTCCAGATGAATGGCGTGCGTTTCCTGTTCGACGCCCTCGGCGGCCAGAAAACCGGAGCATTTCTCGATCAGCGGGAAAACTATTCGGCAGCGGCACAGTATGCGCGCGGAGAAGCGCTGGACGTTTTCTGCTATCAGGGCGGCTTTGCTTTGCACCTGGCGCGGAGCTGCGAAAAAGTCACCGGGGTGGACAGCTCGCGTCCCGCTCTCGAAACGGCCGAGCAGAATGCGGGGCTGAATGGACACGAGATCGAGTGGATTGAGGCGAACGCGTTCGATCTGTTGCGAGATTATTCGGATGCTGGTAAGAAATACGACTGCATCGTGCTCGACCCTCCGGCCTTCGCCAAATCACGCCGCGACCTGCCGACGGCGCTGCGGGGATACAAAGAGCTGAATCTGCGGGCGCTGAAGATGCTTCGGCCAAGCGGAATTCTGGTGACGTGCTCCTGTTCGTACCACGTAGGTGCCGCGGATCTGCTGGAAGTTCTTTCCTCGGCCGCACAGGATTCGCACAGGACTATTCGTATCCTGGAAAACCGCGGCCAAGCTAAGGATCATCCGACGGTGCTGGGAATCCCAGAAACATCTTACCTTAAGTGCGTAATATCCAACGTAAGTAAATGAAAAATAAAGCAAAAGTATTTATTGACAATAATACACTAAGATTTTATGCTTATTATATGCTTAATCTAAGCAACTAATGGCGAGACCGCCATAAACCCACCAAGAAATTCTGATTCAGGAGGATTTGTCATGACAGTTCTAACTCGCTGGGACCCCTTCCGTGAGTTCAGCACTTTGCAGGACCGCATGAACCGCTTGTTTCGCGACTCGTACGGCGATCGCGAAGAGGCACTGACCACCTCGACCTTCGCGCCCCCGGTCGATGTTTATGAGGATGAGCACAACGTCACCTTAAAGATTGAGGTGCCGGGAATCGAGGAGAAGGACATTGATGTCCGCGTCGAGAACAACACGTTGACGGTGCACGGCGAACGCAAATTTGAGAAGGAAGAAAAGGAAGAGAACTTCCGCCGGGTGGAGCGCCAGTATGGAAGCTTCACGCGCTCCTTCACGCTGCCCAACACGGTTGACACAGACAGTATTCAGGCCAACTACGAGAAAGGGATCTTGAAGATCCAGCTCGCCAAGAAAGCCGAAGCCAAGCCGAAACAGATTAAGGTGAATGTCAGCAGCGCGAAGTCGCTTGAGGGCAAAGAAGCGAAGAGCACCGGCAAAGCGGCGTAACTCCAGATTGCAGGATCGAGCATCGAAGGGAGGCGGGAGTTTTACGACTGCGCCTCCCTTATATTTTGCTATTTCAGCTTTTAGCCGTTAGCTTTTAGCTCTTAGCCAAGGACGTCACCTAAAAGCTGGCAGCTAAAAGCCAGGAGCTAAATTCATGGCCATTCGTTGGGACAAATTCACATTGAAGGCGCAGGAAGCCATCCAGCGCGCGAACGAGGTCGCCTCCGAGCACGGCAACCCGGAGATGATGCCGCTCCATATCCTAGCCACCTTGCTCGAAGACAAAGAAGGCATCGTTCCACCGGTTCTAGAAAAAATTGGCATTGGCCCGGAAGCGCTGCTGAATGAGGTTTACGACGCAATCAAGAAGCTACCGAAGGTTTCGGGAGCGTCGGCGCAGGCGGCTTTGTCGGCAGCGGCAAACCAGCTTCTGGACCGCGCGTTCAAAGAAGCCGATACCTTTAAAGACGAGTACGTCTCGACGGAGCATTTGCTGCTCGCCTCTACCGAATTGAAGCGGGATCCCGCGCAGGAAATTTTGGCGCGGCATGGTGCGACTCACGACGCGATTTTGAAAGCGCTTACCGCCGTCCGCGGATCGCAGCGCATTACCGATCAGAACCCTGAGGCGAAGTACCAGGCGCTGGAACGGTATGCGAAAGATCTTACAGAACTGGCGCGTCGGGGCAAGCTTGATCCCGTGATCGGACGCGACGAAGAAATTCGCCGGGTCGTGCAAGTGCTCTCACGCCGGACGAAAAACAACCCAGTGCTGATTGGCGAGCCAGGCGTGGGCAAGACGGCGATCGTTGAAGGCCTGGCACAGCGAATTGTTTCCGGCGACGTGCCGGAACTTCTGAAGAACAAGCGCGTGGTTGCGCTCGATCTTGGCTCAATGCTTGCGGGCGCAAAGTACCGCGGCGAATTTGAAGATCGGCTCAAAGCCGTGCTGAAGGAAATTGAAGACTCGCAGGGGCAGATCGTTCTGTTCATCGATGAGCTGCACACGCTGGTGGGTGCGGGAGCGGCCGAGGGCGCGATCGATGCTTCCAACATGCTGAAGCCGGCGCTGGCTCGCGGCGAGCTGCGCGCAATTGGCGCGACCACGCTGGCCGAATATCGAAAGTACATAGAAAAAGATGCGGCGCTGGAACGACGATTCCAGATCGTGTTTGTCGGCGAGCCGAACGTTGAGGACACGATCGCGATTCTCCGCGGCCTGAAAGAACGTTATGAAGTACATCACGGGGTGAGAATCAAGGATTCGGCGATCGTCGCGGCCGCCACGCTTTCGCATCGCTACATTTCGGACCGTTTTCTCCCTGATAAAGCCATCGATTTGATAGACGAAGCGGCAGCATCGCTGCGCATTCAGATCGATTCCATGCCTACAGAGATCGATCAGCTCGAACGTCGCGCCACCCAGCTGGAAATCGAAAAGCAGGCACTGAAAAAAGAAGATGACCCGAATTCGCGCGAAAGGCTGGCGAACGTTGAACGAGAGCTGGCTGAAATACGCGAGAAAGCGAACGCACTGAAGGCACGGTGGAAGCAGGAAAAGGACCTGATCGCACGGCAACGGCAGCTCAAAGAAAAAATCGAGCAGCTGAAGATTGAAGAGCAGACGGAAGAGCGCAGGGGCAATCTGCAACGCGTCGCCGAAATTCGTTATGGCTTGTTGCGGCAGGCCGAAGATGAGCTGGCGAAGCTGAATGCAGAGATGGACGGAAACACCCCCAGCCTTTCGCAAAAAGCGCGAAAGGCTGGGGCACCCTCAAGATCTCGCATGCTAAAGGAGGAAGTGGACGAGGAAGACGTTGCTCGGATCGTTTCGAAGTGGACGGGAATCCCGGTCTCCAAGATGCTCGAGAGTGAGGTCAAGAAGCTGGTTACCATGGAAGACCGGCTGAGGCAGCGCGTTATTGGTCAAGATGTCGCGGTTGAGCGCGTGTCGAATGCGATTCGGCGATCGCGGGCAGGATTGAGCGATCCCAAGCGACCGATTGGATCGTTCATCTTTCTGGGACCGACCGGAGTTGGAAAGACCGAACTGGCGCGCGCTCTTGCTGAATTCTTGTTCGATGACGAGCACGCGATGATCCGCATTGACATGTCGGAGTACATGGAAAAGCACGCAGTATCGCGGCTGATCGGCGCGCCTCCGGGGTACGTCGGATATGAAGAAGGCGGGCAGCTCACCGAGCAAGTGCGGCGGCGGCCGTACGCTGTTGTGCTATTCGACGAAATTGAAAAAGCGCATCCCGATGTCTTCAACATCCTGCTGCAGATCATGGACGATGGCCGGCTCACGGACGGCAAAGGCCGAGTGGTCGATTTCAAGAACACCATCATCATCATGACTTCAAACATCGGGTCTTCGTTCTTACAGGCTGAGAGTCTGAGGTCAGAAGGCGACTTCGCCGAAGCGTCCAAGCAGGTCATGCAAAGGCTGCATGCTCACTTCAAGCCGGAATTCCTCAATCGCGTGGACGACATCATCATCTTCCGCCCACTGGGCAAGGAGCAGCTGGTGAAGATCGTCGAGCTGCGGCTGGAAGATGTACGCCGGCTGCTCGCCGATCGCAAGATTTCGCTCGAGCTCACCGATGCTGCACGGGAGTTGCTATTCGCCGAAGGATTCGACCCGGCTTTCGGCGCGCGTCCGCTGAAGCGCGCGATTCAGAAACTTATTCAAGATCCGCTGGCGCTGAAGATTCTCGATGGCGAGGTGCTGCACGGGGACCACGTTGTCGTGGACGCGAAGAAAGGGAAAATGCAGTTCGAGGTGAGCAAAAGAGTAGGGGAACCGGAGAAGGCGCGGAGGACCTCATAAATACCCGTCTGGTGCAGTTCGAGGCTGACTCTTTGCAATCGCTCGCGTGGACCCAAACTTCTGCAACAGACGATAAAACTTCTTCCCGCTCAGTTCAAAAAGAGTATTGGCAAAAAATTAATTGCCCAAATAATTGCTGACCAGGAAGAAGTTGGTTCGCTTAGGAGGCATTACACCTGATGTTCCATATAGGGCGTAACCAAAGGAAAGTCGATTTCAGTCTTGGATACAAGGTTGGTGTAGTTGGCAAAGATATATAGAGCTACGTTTCCGACGATTTCCAAAATTTCACCATCAGAATAGCCGGCCGCCCTTACTTTCGCAAAATCATCTTCACTGACTGAGCCGTGGTTCTTCAAAATAGCCCTTGCAAACTTCAACGCCGCATCAATTTTTGGATCATCTGATCCGGCCAAGCGGCACGCTTCCAAAGCGCTGTCGGAAATTCCCCCAGACTTGCCTAGCGCAGTAAAAGCTGAAAGACAGTAAGGGCACCTGTTCAATTCTGAAACTGCGATGGCAATTTGGTATCTGGTTTCAAACGACAAAAGGCCTTCTCCCAAAGTGTCGGACAGGCCGCGGAAACCTGCCAATGTCTTCGGGGAATTTGCCATGACTTTAAATGAATTCGGCACGGCGCCATATTTAGCTTCTACGGCTTTTAATAGACCTCCGGCCTCGCCTTTTGCGGTAATCGGGTCAAGTGCCTTAAATCTTTGTTTGTCTTGCATTTTTATCTTCTCCTCTGACCTCTATTGTGTAGCAACCAATACAAAATATAGACAGGAGCGGAGCAGGAGTCAAGAACATTCTTTATCACATGCTACAAAACAGTTATACTCGAAATTGAGGTGGGACTAAAACGTGGCCAGAGCATTAGAATTCGACTACGACAAGGCGATCGATAAGGCCACACGGATCTTCTGGAAGAAGGGTTACTCGGGAACATCGTTGCGCGACCTGCTCACGGGCATCGGTATCGGGGAAGGCTCCTTCTACAACACGCTGAAAAGCAAAGAACAGCTTTATCTCAAGTGCCTTGAGCACTACAACCAGACCGTGGGCCGTCGCCGTGCTACCGCGCTGTTCTCCCCAGCTTCCGCCAAAGAGGGTGTTCGCAATTTCTTTAAGATCCTGCTCGATGATCTCGACGATCCGAAAACCGCGCGCTCCTGTCTGATGGCTCGTAGCGTATCGTCAGAAGTTCTTGCTGAGGGGTACCTGAAGAAAATCGTACACGCCACTATGACCGCCTTTGCCGACGCATTTACAGAGCGGCTGAAATCCGCAAAGGATTCGGGCGAACTGCCTCCCGACTTCAAGCCGGAAGTTGTAGCGCAGATCATCAGCACATACGTGCAAGGGCTGTTCCGGTCAGTATTGCTTTCTTACGACAGACCTCAGCTGGAACGGCAAGTGGACCTATTCCTCACCGGTTTGGGTCTCTGAAATCTGTCTTCGGCTGTCCGCGCCACGTAAATCACCTTAGCTGACCGGTTGGGACGGCCGCTGGGCGCTATCCCATCAACATGCCGCCATTCACATTCAGCACGTGTCCGGTGATGTAGGCAGCTTCTTCAGACGCGAGAAACGCCACGCAATGTGCGACTTCTTCCGGCGTGCCCACACGGCCAAGCGGGATCATCTTCAAGGCACTTTGCTTTAACTCATCGGAGAGAACTGCAGTCATCGAGGTTTCGATGAACCCGGGAGCAACCGCATTGCAAGTGATATTTCGCGATCCCACCTCGCGGGCGACCGCCATCGTCAGCCCGATCAGCCCGGCTTTTGACGACGCGTAATTGGCTTGCCCGGCCTGCCCCATCTGTCCGAAAACTGAAGTGATGTTGATGATCCTCCCCCAACGCTGTTTCAGCATGGAAGTGATCGCTTGCTGCGTGCAGAGGTAGGCGGAGGTCAAATTGGTGTTGAGAACCGCGTCCCAGTCGGCGCGCTTCATTCGCATGATGAGCTGATCGCGTGTGATTCCGGCGTTGTTGACCAGAATGTCGATTTTGCCGAGCTCGGCGATGACCGTTTTGAATGCGGCCTTAATTTGTTCGTCGTTCCCGATGTCGGCTGCAACAACTAGGGCATGGGCCGGGGCGCCCGTGCCTCCACGGTTCATGGACCCGATCTCTCGTGCAACTTCTTCGAGCTTCTGCTGATTGCGCGCGACCAGCGCCAGGTTCGCGCCGCATCGCGCCAATTTCAGAGCACAGGCTCGTCCAATTCCTTGCGACGCTCCGGTGACCACAGCCGTCCGGCCAGAAAGGTCCATGCCAGGTTTCCCCAGTGATGCAGAAAATTGTAAGAAGCGGAATTATAACTGGACAGGCTCGGGAACGTGTTCTTCGCGATGGTGCTTAATTTCGCGGCGAAAGAGATAGCGCAGGATTGGCGGAGCGAGAATAGTTGTAACAACTGTCATCACCACGATGATTCCATATGCGGATTCGCTGAGGATTCCGGACTGCAGGCCGGCCAGGGCGACGATCAAAGCCACTTCCCCGCGGGGCATCATTCCGATGCCCACTTTAAAGACCATCGGCCAGCCTTCGCGCAGAAGCGGCAAGCCGCAGCCAATCACTTTGGAAACAATCGCTAACAGCGAGATCACGATCGCCATGGTCAGCAAATTTCCGGTGAGCAAGCGGGCATTGAAACGGGCTCCAATGTCGAAGAAAAAGAATGGCGCCAGGAAGGATGTAATGCCGCCCACGCGGGGGATGAGGTTTCGCCCGGGTGCATAGTCGGCGAACATCAGGCCGGCAAAAAAGGCACCGACGATTGCCGCCATGCCAATCTTTACAGCCAGCCAGGAGAGCAGGAGACAGATGGCAAGCGCGACTACAAGCGAAGCATTCTGGGTGGACAACTGCTCCATTTTTGGGTGCAGTTGGTGGACGATGCGCGGCGCTACAAACATCATAAACAGCGCGAAGCCGACTGCCTCACCGGTCAGGACACCTAGATGCAGCCAGTGAACGCTCCCGCCGGAGGCCGATCCGGCCACGACGGCCAGAACCAGCATGCCGAGAACATCGTCGAAGACGGCCGCCCCGAGAATGATTCGGGCGGTCCGGGTCGCGAGGACATTCATGTCCGCAAGCGCACGGGCGGTAATTCCAATGCTGGTGGCCACCATGGCGGCAGCAACGAACACTGCTTCAACGGTGGTGTCGCCGCGCAACTTCATGTACGCGAAGCCCAGCACAAAAGGAGCGACAACGCCGAGAATGGAGACGAGCAGCGCCTTGCGACTGACTCGGATCAGGTCTCGCGGGCTGGTCTCAAGACCGGCGCTGAAAAGAACGAAAATCGCTCCGATCTGAGCGACGGAACGAAGAGTGTCGGTGGCGGGGATCCAGCCCAAAGCGTAAGGACCGAGAAGGATTCCGGCCAGAATCTCTCCTGGAACTGCGGGCAGGCTGAGGCGCTCGAAGATTTCGCCCAGCATTTTCGTGGTCACGAAAATGACAAAAAGTTCGAGCAGCAGTTGTTCGGTCCCGGTTGGGAGTGCGGTCGCCATTCTTATCTTGATCGAAGCATATGGGAAGGCAGAACAGCACGCAACAAAACTCGAGAGCTGGATTTGCGGAGGGATGCCGCGACCAGAGCGGCTTGTCAAGCGCTATCTGGCGCCAAGGTGGCAAAAAAAACTGATCACCACGAAGGACACTAAGGGGGCACGAAGGAAAGCTCACAACCCGTCAGTAATTATCACTTCTTTGGCGAACCGGCCGTACTCTGATGGGCAATGATCTGGTCTTTGATCTTTTCGTAAGTGGACTGCGGGATGATTTTTTTAATCACCAGATCGCGCTTGGTGCGATACGGACGGTTGTCGATGATCTTCTGCGCGTAAGCCTCGCCGATCCCCGGCAGGGCATCGAGTTGCTCCTTGGTTGCGGAGTTGATGTCGAGCTTCTCGCCGGCAGGCGCTTTCGACTTGGCGGAACCAGAGCCTTGCACAGAGGCGGCATTCATCTCCGGCACGGTGCCGGTTTCGCGGGTTTGGGCGGTAACAAATATGGAAGCGCCCAGCACTATATTTGCGAACAAAACCAACGTAAGAAATCTTCCAAGAAAACTTGTCTTTTTCATAAACGCTCCTTCAGGCGTAGATGCCTCTCTGTCGAATGGTGTAAGCCACGCGATCGATAGCGAGCATATAAGCGGCGATTCGATTGTTGACGCCATGTTTCTCGGCGTAGCTGACTACGTCTTGAAAAGCATTCACCATGATGTCTTCCAACTGCTCGTTGACCACTGATTCTTTCCAGAAATAACCCTGGCGGTCCTGCACCCACTCGAAATAAGAAGTGGTGACGCCGCCAGCGTTGCAGAGGATGTCCGGAATCACGAACACTTTTTTATCCGCCAAGATTTCGTCAGCGGTTGCTGTGGTTGGGCCATTTGCGCCTTCCGCTAGAATCCGGCATTTGATGCGGTCCGCGTTGCGGCTGGTGATCTGGTTTTCAGTAGCGGCAGGAACGAGGATTTCGCACTCGGTAAGCATCAGCTCAGCGGGATCGACTTTCTCAGCCTCCGGAAAATCAGCGATGCCGCGGAAGCGCTCACGATGCTTCACCAGTGCGGCCACGTCGATTCCGTGCTTATTGAAAATTGCGCCATCCACTTCGATGATGCCGGTAATCTTGTAACCGGCTTGCGCCATAAGGAAAGCCGCGTTCGATCCGACGTTACCAAATCCCTGTACGATTACACGGGTACTCTCCGGACGAAGACCAAGCTTCTTGATTGCTTCATCGCAGACGATCATGATGCCGCGGCCAGTGGCTTCGCGGCGGCCGCGCGATCCGCCAATGTTGATGGGCTTCCCAGTGACGACCGAAGTCACGGTCTGGCGCATGTGCATGGAGTAAGTGTCCATCATCCAAGCCATGACCTGCTCGTTGGTGTTCATGTCGGGCGCGGGCACATCTTTTTCCGGGCCGATGAACTCGATCAACTCGGCGGTGTAGCGGCGGGTCATGCGTTCCAGTTCGCCCTGAGACATTTTGTGAGGATCGCAAATAATGCCGCCCTTGGCGCCGCCAAATGGAATATTCACGACAGCGCATTTCCAGGTCATCCAGCTGGCGAGAGCGCGGACTTCGTCGAGAGTAACGTCGGGCGAATAGCGCACGCCGCCTTTGGCGGGACCGCGCGCAATGGAATGCTGAACGCGAAATCCGGTGAAGACTTCCAGCTTGCCATTGTCCATCGCGACAGGAATGTGCACGATCAGCTCGCGATTGGGATAGCGCAGGACTTTCCAGAGGCCTTCATCAAGATTAAGCTTTTGCGCGGCAAAGTCGAAGCGCGCCGATTGTGCCTCCCAAGGATTAATCTCCTGCTCGAGCGAAACGGTCTTCATAGAATCTCCGATTAGGATTGCGTTGTCCGCCAGAAATAAATAAGGATCAGCGGGCAAACCTTCCGATTTTAGACACAAGGCAGCAGGCAGGCAAGCAGATGCCACTTCGGACGGGAGCCAGATCCCCGTTTGGAGATATCAAATGGCAGGGCGAACCGCAGCAAATGCCGAATCTAGCGCGCGCTCGCGAAGGCCTTGGCGTTTCTCTAAGGTCATTCGAATTCCATGTTTCGGGCGAAGAGTGAAGCTGGGCACTGGAATCACTTCATGCTCAGGCACAGCCCGCAACCGGAAATGCTGTGCGATGGTCGCCAGCAGAAGCACGGCTTCCATTTGTGCGAACGCCGCGCCAATGCACTGCCTGGGGCCGCCGCCGAACGGAAAGTAGACGAATCGCGGAAATTTGCGCGACTTCTCGTCGAGCCAACGGTCAGGACGGAAGCTTTCGGGATTAGAAAAGTATCTCGGATCGCGATGCATAATCCACTGGCTCATCACGAGGTTGGAGCCGGGGGGAATCCTGTAACCGCGCACCTCGATTTCGGAGATCACGGTGCGGGCAAGGCTCCAGGCCGGAGGATAAAGGCGCATGGATTCCTTGATCACGCAGTCAGTGTAAGGCAGGGCGGAAAGGTCGGAAAACTCCGGTGCGCGGCCACATAGCACGCGATCGAGTTCGGAATGAAGTTTCTGCTCGACCTCCGGATGCTGCCCCAGCAGATGCCATGTCCAGGAGAGCGCGAGCGCAGTGGTTTCATGGCCGGCTAGCAGAAACGTCAGCACTTCATCGCGAAGCTGCTGGTCGGACATGCGAGTTCCGTCTTCGTCCTGGACCTGAATCAGCATTGAGAGAAGATCGCCGGAGTCGCGGTTGTCAGCGCGGCGCCGCTCGATGATGCGGTATACAGTTTGGTCGAGATGCCGAACGGCGCGCCGGAACTCGATCATAGCCGGTGTGGGCAGGTGCCGCGCTGCCGGGGGGAGCAGCATCCGAAGGCCGGTCGCGTTGCGCATGAGCGCGTTCAGGGCCTCAGAGATAATTCCAGTTTGCTCCGCCTCGACGTTGAACAGGGCGCGCACCACGATGCGCAAGGTCAGGTTCATCATTTCGTGATGGACGTCGCGAACTTCTCCCGGCTTCCAGTCGGCGAGCATCTGCTCGGTGTAATCGGTCATAATGCGCGCATAGGCGGCAACCCGCTCCCGATGAAAAGCAGGTTGTGAGAGGCGTCGCTGGCGGAGCCAGAAATCGCCTTCGCTGGTCAGCAGGCCCTGACCGAAAAACCAGCGGCTGTTGCGGATGACGCGGTCTTTCTGAAGGCTCTGGTGGTTGCGTATCAGCACGTACTCGATCAAATCGGGATGGTTCAGAAAATACACGTGCAGCCAACCAGCGCGGTAGTAGAAGATGTCGCCAAACTCGCGTGCCCATTTCAAGAAAACCGAGAGCGGATCACGGCCGGCGAGAGGCACGTTGCCGATGAGAAAATGGGGCTTGGGACCCGGCGGTCGCTGGATCATGATTTTCTCAGTTTACAGCGTCAAGGCTGTCAAGATGGTTGATCGTGATTCCGGCTACGGATGAATTGACTTGATCGCCGGCCTCGATGACACTGAAAACTTGATTCCCACTTGCGGCCGAAGCCTGAAGCCGATCATCGCTTTGCTGGGGTTCACGTTTCTGTGTGCGCCACTCTACTGCGAAAGTGGCGCTGATGGCTGGCTTCGCTATTACTCCTTGCGAACCGAGGCTCCAGCACTTCCCAATCTCATCGCCATCGTTGGTAATGGTGTGGTTCTGCGTACCGCGGCGACGGAACTGTCTCGCGCGCTTGGGCAAGGAAATTCCAAAGCTGGCCCCGTATCGGGTATTCCCTCGAAAGACGCCTTCGTTCTTGGCCGCTGGAAAGATATTCGCGCGCTTTTTTCCGAAATGCGCTCGTCGCGCGCACCGACTGGTAATGGTTATTGTCTGAAGACTGTCGTCGAGCATGGCGCAAAGTATTGGCTGATCATCGGCGCCGACGATCGGGGTGTACTCTACGGAACTTTTGCCTTTCTAGCCCGAATCGCTCAACAAAGGGACGTTTCTACGCTCGATGATTCGCAATCCCCTTCATCGCCCATTCGCTGGGTCAGCCAATGGGACAATCTCGATGGCGGTATTGAGCGCGGGTATGCGGGAAGATCGATCTTCTTTGAGAACGGCGCCGTCCGACATGATCTAACGCGAGCCGCCGAGTATGGGCGTTTGCTGGCATCCATCGGAATCAACGGATGCGCGATCAATAACGTCAACGCCGATCCGCGGATTCTACGTCCCGAATTTCTTCCGCAGCTTGCCCGCATTGCGGATGCTTTTCGGCCCTGGGGAGTGCGGCTCGCCCTGTCCGTTGACCTGAGCAGTCCCATGAGCGCTGGAGGGCTGAAAACGTTCGATCCTCTGGATTCCTCAGTCGTCATCTGGTGGAGAAAAACGGTTGATCGAATTTATCAGCAGATACCGGACCTCGCAGGCTTCGTCATTAAAGCGGACTCCGAAGGGCGATCAGGTCCTTCGCAATATGGCCGCTCCGCTGCCGATGCCGCGAATGTCATCGCGCGAGCGTTGCGTCCTCATCATGGGGTGTTGATGTATCGTGCATTCGTTTATAACCATCATCTTGACTGGCGGGACCAGAAAGCGGATCGCGCGAAGGCTGCTTACGATTATTTCCATCCGCTCGATGGAA
>Ga0209580_10001010_pt1 | contig 13584 bp, 8 predicted proteins | sample Coa_R1_5_FD_187153 | JGI IMG/M metagenome (GOLD analysis project Ga0209580, IMG submission 187153) | Surface soil microbial communities from Centralia Pennsylvania, which are recovering from an underground coalmine fire - Coalmine... | ecosystem: Environmental > Terrestrial > Soil > Unclassified...
ACCTTTCGTACCCTGTAAGGTGCCGATTTCCTCCCGCAGCCGGCTTCGCGTGGCCGAAAACATTATCGCGTTAGTTGGCGAGACCCCCATGCTCCGCCTCCGGCGCATTGTTCCTTCCGGCGCGGCGGACGTCTTCGCAAAACTTGAATACCTGAATCCCGGCGGCAGCGTCAAAGACCGTGCGGCTATCGGGATCATCGAACAGGCGGAGCGCGACGGCGCACTTCGTCCCGGCGGAGTCATCGTCGAAGCTACGGCCGGGAACACTGGCATCGGCCTGGCGCTCATTGGGGTAAATCGCGGCTACAAAGTCGCGCTGTTCGTTCCCGATCGCTTCTCTGAGGAAAAAGTCATCATCATGCGTGCGCTGGGTGCCGACGTGGTCCGCACCCCAGACGATGAAGGCATGCTGGGTGCGATCCGACAGGCACAGGAATACGCTGCTAGAACTCCCGGATCGTTCATGGCCGGGCAATTTGACAACCCAGCGAACCCCAATTACCACTACCAGACGACGGCAGAAGAGATTTTCGATCAGATGGAGGGCAAGCTCGACGCCATCGTAATCGGCTCAGGCACGGCTGGCACATTCACCGGTGTTGCCCGCTTTATGAAAAAGAAATTGCCGCGCGTGCTGGCGGTGGCCGTCGAGACCCAAGGTTCAATTTTGGGTGGTGGCCCACCCGGCAAGCACAAAGTTGAGGGCATCGGCGCCAGTTTTATTCCCAAGAACTTCGATCGTACAGTTTGCGACGAGATTTTGATGGTGAGCGATGACGACGCATTCGGCACTGTGAAGGCACTGGCCGCGAAGGAAGGTGTACTGTCAGGATCGAGCGGTGGCGCAAGCGTCTTTGCGGCACTGCAGGTGGCAGGGCGGCTTGGGCCGGGCAAGCGCGTGGTCACGATCATTCCTGATTCGGCTGAACGGTACTTGTCGAAGAAGATCTTCGAGGGCGGAATATAAAAATCGTCGTTGGTCGTTCGTCGTCGGCCCAAAGACGCTCAGGCGAACAATTTGCGAAACTCTACCGCCCCGCCTTACAATAACTAGATGTCCTCCCTCTCCTGGGCTCATCCGCTAGTCGCCGAATGGTTCACGACCAAATTCGGCACGCCCACCGAGCCCCAGGAGCTAGGCTGGCCACACATTCTTGCCGGCGAGACCACTCTGATCTCCGCGCCCACCGGGTCCGGCAAGACACTAGCCGCATTCCTCGCCTGCATTGACCGCCTGGTCCGCAAAGCGTTAGATGGTGACCTTCGCGATCGTACTGAAGTTCTCTATATCTCTCCGCTCAAGGCCCTGGGCAACGACATTCAGAAGAATCTCGAAATTCCGCTTGGTGAGATTCTGCAAATGGCTGGCGAGCGCGGGCTGCTGATGCCCCCGATTCGCACCGCTGTGCGTACCGGCGACACGCTTATGCACGAGCGCCGTGCCATGCTCAAGTGTCCGCCGCATATTTTGGTCACCACGCCGGAATCGCTCTACATTCTGCTGACGGCCGAGAAAAGCCGGGCCATCCTGCGCGACGTTGAAACCGTCATCGTGGATGAAATCCACGCGGTCGCCGATGACAAACGTGGCGCGCACCTGACGCTGTCGCTGGAGCGGTTGGAAGCGCTCACACATCGTCCTCCGGTTCGCATTGGGCTATCAGCAACACAGAAGCCCATCGAAGAAGTCGCACATTTCCTCACCGGAAACGGCCGTCGCGATCCGGTGATCGTCAACATCGGCCACAAACGCGCGCTCGATCTTGCGGTCGAGATTCCCGCGACGCTGCTCGGCCCAGTCGCCAGCAACGAGATGTGGGACGAAATTTATGATCGCATCGTGCAGCTTTCGGAGCAGCACCGCTCGACTTTGGTGTTCGTCAACACCCGTCGCCTGGTGGAGCGAGTGGCGCATAACTTAGCGGAACGCATCGGCGAAGAAAATGTCGGCGCGCATCACGGCAGCCTGTCGCGCAAGCTGCGCCTGGCGGCAGAACGAAAGCTGAAGGACGGACAAATCAGGGTTCTAGTCGCGACCGCCTCCCTGGAACTCGGAATCGACATAGGCACAGTAGATCTCGTTATTCAGATCGGTTCACCGCGAGCGATTGCTGTCGCTTTGCAGCGGGTTGGCCGCTCCGGTCACTGGCGCGGCGCGGTTCCCAAGGGGAGATTCTTCGTCACCACCCGCGATGACATGCTCGAGTGCGCCGCCCTGGTGCGGGCAATTCGGCATGGCGACTTAGACCGCCTCATCATCCCCGATTCTCCGCTGGACGTTCTGGCCCAGCAGATCGTTGCAACGTGCGCCAGTTCGAGTCACGTGGGGACGGGCGCCCTCGCCCGTCCGGTCGAGCGAAGCTCGACTCTTGCGGCAGATAGCACAGTCCCCGCGGGCGAGACGTCCCGGCGAGAGGAAACAGATGGCGGCTGGGACGAAGATGATCTCTTCGCACTCGTTAAGCGCGCTTATCCCTACCGCAATCTCACGCGCGAACTCTTCGATTCGATTGTCGAAATGCTCTCCGAAGGCATTGCAGCCCGCCGCGGCCGCTACGGAGCCTATCTGCATCACGACCGCGTGAACCGCAAACTGCGCGCGCGTCGCGGATCGCGTCTGGCGGCCATCACCAGTGGCGGAGCGATTCCGGATACCGCGCTGTTCACGGTCGTGGCCGAACCTGAAGGCACGGTGGTCGGCACGTTGGACGAAGACTTCGCCGTCGAAAGCAACGCTGGCGACATTATGTTGCTGGGCAATACCTCGTGGCGGATTCGGCGTGTGGAGGGCAAATCCGGACGTGTTCTGGTAGAAGACGCACATGGAGCGCCGCCCAGCGTTCCCTTTTGGTTGGGAGAGGCTCCCGCCCGAACACAGGAACTCTCGCTGCATGTTGCAGAATTGCGCCGCGAGATCAGCGACCGGGTGCGCGGAATCTCTCCGGTTGCGCTGTCTCCAAAAACGCTCCAGGTCGCCGAGACGATTTCCTGGCTGGGCGAGCAATGCGGCCTCGACGAATCCGGAGCCACCCAGTCTATTCAGTACATCCTCGAAGGGCGCGCTGTCCTGGGCGATGTTCCCACGCAGAGCACGATCATCGCCGAGCGATTTTTCGACGAAGGTGGCGGAATGCAGCTTGTGATCCATGCTCCGTTTGGAGCGCGGATTAACAAAGCCTGGGGACTGGCTCTGCGCAAGCGCTTCTGCCGCAGCTTCAATTTCGAACTGCAGGCCGCGGCCACCGATAATGGCCTAAACATCGCGCTGGCCGAACAGCACAGTTTTCCGCTCGGTGACGTCTTTCATTTCCTGAATGCTGAGACCGTTCAGCCGGTGCTAGAACAGGCCGCGCTTGCATCTCCGATCTTCGGTACCCGTTGGCGCTGGGACGCTAATCGTGCGCTGGCGCTACTGCGTTTTCAGGGCGGCAAGAAAGTTCCTCCGCAAGTTCAGCGCATTCGCTCTGATGATTTGCTCGCTTCGGTTTTCCCCGACGTTGCAGCCTGCCAAGAAAACATCGTGGGCGACATTCAGATTCCCGACCATCCTCTGGTGAAGGAAGTCATGAAAGACGTTCTCACCGAAGCCATGGACATCGATGGAGTGAGAGAACTTCTGCGCGGGATCGAAGATGGCCGCATCCGCTGCCTGGCCGTGGACACGCCCGTTCCTTCGCAGTTTTCGCACGAAATTCTGAATGCGAATCCGTATGCGTATCTCGACGATGCGCCTCTCGAGGAACGCCGTGCGCGCGCGGTCGAGATGCGCCGAATGCTTCCCGAATCCGTTCTCGAGGAAGTCGGCAAGCTCGATCCCGCCGCCATCGAGCAGGTCAGGCAGGAGGCCTGGCCTGATGTGCGCGATGCAGATGAATTGCACGACACGCTGCACACGCTGATTGCGTTTCCCGTTAGTACCGCAAACCATGTGGAGACGGGCGCCCTCGCCCGTCTGGTCGAGCGAAGCTCGACGGCGTGGCAGCCATGGCTCGCACAGCTTTCGGCGCAACGCCGCGTGATAGTTGTGACCACGGCAACCCGCCAATACTGGATCGCCGCTGAGCGTGCACAAACGTTTGCGATTCTATTCCCGGATGCTACGTTCGAGACACCGCCTCCCGACCTTCACAAGGCAACGCCCTCGAAAGACGAGGCTCTTCTCGCCACGGTCACCGGATGGATGGGCCACATAGGGCCAACCACGGCGAGCGAATTGGGAAGTTTGCTGGGAATTCCGGCGTCTGAGATCGAAAAGGCCCTGCTGCAGATGGAAGCGAGTGGCGCAATCCTGCGCGGAACTTTTGCTGGCTCGCCGCGGCCGGGGACGCCCGCACCACACGAAACCGAATGGTGCGATCGCCGCCTGCTCGCCCGCATCCACCGCTTGACTGTTGCTACGCTTCGCAAGCAAATCGAGCCGGTTAAGGCTGCTCAATTCATGCGCTGGCTGTTGCGATGGCAGCATGTGGCTCCCGGATCACAGACGCAAGGCGAGCGCTCCACCCTCGAAGTGCTCCGGCAGCTGCAAGGGTTCGAAATTCCAGCGAATGCTTGGGAGCGGCACGTGCTGGCTCGCCGCATCGCCGACTACGATCCCAAATGGCTGGATCAGCTTTGCCTGACTGGAGCTGTCGGCTGGGGAAGACTGTCCCCGCATCCTGCAACGCTCGAAGCCTCCGACGGAAATGGACGGCGGCGCGTGATCCCCACCAGCGTCGCTCCCATTACTTTCTTTGTTCGCGAAGAAGCCGACTGGATGCAGCCGCATGAATGCATCAGCGACTCGCAAGGTCTAAGCCTTGTCGCGCGACAGATCCTCGAATACCTCCGCCAGCGCGGAGCTTCTTTCTTTGCCGACGTAGTGCGGGCGACCGGTAAGCTCAAGGCAGAAATCGAAACCGGGCTGTGGGAACTGGTGGCAGGCGGGCTGGTCACTGCTGACGGTTTTGACAATCTTCGCTCACTCATTGATCCCAAACGTCGCGCTGGGCAAGGCGCTGCCCGCACGGCACGTCCTCGGCACAGCGCCGGGCGTTGGGCAATACTGCACACGGATTCCGGCATCGAGCGGGAACGCGCCGTCGAGGCAACCGGCTGGATGCTGCTCAAGCGGTATGGCGTGGTATTTCGAGATTTGCTCGTCCGCGAAAGCAATCTTCCCAAATGGCGTGAGTTGCAAATCGCATTTCGCCGCCTGGAAGCGCGCGGTGAGATTCGTGGCGGCCGATTCGTGGATGGCTTCCTTGGCGAGCAGTTCGCGCTGCCTATCGCCGTCGAATCGCTGCGCGCCACACGCAAGCTCCCACCCACTGGCGAAGTGGTCACAATTTCCGCGGCTGATCCTCTCAACCTGGTTGGAGTTGTCGTGCCGGGAGAAAGAATTCCTGCTATCTCAGGCCGCACGGTAACTTATCGCGATGGCGTGGCGCTCGAAGCCGAACCCGGCTTGCAAACCCGAGTGGCTGCCATTTAAGCAAAAAAATATCGGGAGCTTGTCAGGGGGGCCCTCCAAGATCCCGATAACTTTCGCCCGGCGAGAAAACGGATGCGCTTCCCCACGCAAACCCGGCGAGAAGTCAACGTAAAATAGCACTCGGGGGCCGCTCTGCAAATAAATCTGAGTTTTGTTACGAAAACAGAACAAACCTCGAATCGGGTTTCAGCTATGGAATTTTCAGTTGGAGTAACTGCGCCGGGTTCAGATACACGCCTTGCCAGCGAATTGCCAGATGCAGGTGCGGCCCGGTAGCGCGTCCACTGCCGCCGCTCAATCCGATCAATTGCCCGGCTTCAACCTGATCTCCCTCTTTGACCTTGAAGTCGGAAAGGTGGAGATATAAGCTGAACAGCCCCTGGCCATGATCTATGACCACGCAGCTGCCTTCGAAATAAAGTGGCCGCGCAAGAATTACCGTGCCCCGATTCACGGCGTGCACAGGCGTTCCGGCCGGAACCCCATAGTCTAGGCCTAAGTGCCGGCTTTGCACTTCTTGGTTGAACACCCGCGCCGTTCCGAAAACGTCAGAGATCGGTGCGTTGACTGGGGCCGCGAACGGTCCCGCCCACAGCCGCTGCGGGGTTTCGGTCGCGAAGACTTTCTGCTTCAATTCTTTATCGGTGTTGATATCGCGAAGCTGCTCCGGATTTGGCTCGGTAAACTGTTTGGCAACTTTCACCGTAATCTTCGGATAGATCGCCCTGGCAACCTTCACTTTTCGGGTGATCTCAAACGCCTTCCCACTCGCTAGAGTCTCTGTCAGCTTCAGTTCGTAACTTCCGGGCGTCGTTTCCACCGGCACGCCTGCCAGGCCATACCACGAGTTTCCTGAACGAAAGAAATCAAGCCGGTGGCCCAGCCACGTCGCCGAAACGTGCTGAACTCGATTTGAGACGGGCAACTGGAATAGAACTGGCGATCCATTCACGATTTTTGCCGGCTCCCATTTCAGGCCGCCAGCACGGGTCAGGCTCTTGGCCTGCGCTGCCAAGCCTGCCATCCCGGCGAAAACCAGCAGCGACACTGCGGATCGAAACCACCCCTGCATCAAACGCTTGAACCACGGAGAGCGCAGCATTTCCTGAATGGTACGCCAGAAAAATTCACGATCGCAAAACCAGAGGCATGTGGAATCACGGCGAACAACATCACTGGAGGTAAGCGCCTCTTGGTTGACGTCCGCGGCCCTGTGCTAGTATTTACCGGCGATGACGCTGCGCCGTCCACCAGCCGGTGTCGTCACTGGGAAGCCAGATGAAAGACACCCTCGGAGTCCTGCTGGCTGGCGGAGCGGGCGAGCGACTCTACCCTCTGACTCGTGACCGCGCCAAACCTGCCGTCACTTTCGGCGGCATTTATCGCATCATCGACATCACCCTCTCGAACTGCATCAACTCCGATCTTCGCCGCGTGTACATTCTCACCCAGTACAAAGCGCTTTCACTTAATCGCCATATCCGCGAGGGCTGGAACATCGTCGCTCGCGAAATGGGTGAGTTCGTCGAAGTTCTTCCACCCATGAAACGCGTCAGCGATCAGTGGTATCAGGGCACAGCCGACGCGGTTTACCAGAACATTTATTCCATCGGCTCGGAGCAGCCGAAGCACGTTCTGATTCTGTCCGGCGATCACATTTACAAGATGAATTACGGTCTCATGCTCAAGCAGCATCTTGACTCGGCGGCCGACGTCACGCTGGCTACCATCCAGATTGAGCCGGAAGAGACCTACCGCTTCGGAGTTATGGCGGTTGATTCTGACAATCGCGTTACAGGCTTTGAGGAGAAACCCACTGCGACCAAGCTCCGTTCTCCGCAAAATCCCGACAAAGTTCCCGCCTCGATGGGCGTCTATTTGTTCAATACCGACGTGCTGATCCCGATTCTGCTGAAGGATGCCGAAGACGAGCACTCCTCGCACGATTTCGGCAAAGACGTTTTGCCCAAAATGGTGGACGACTATCGCGTTTATTCGTACGACTTCGTTGATGAGAACAAGAAAGAGGCGCTCTACTGGCGCGACGTTGGCACGCTCGAGGCCTATTACGAAGCCAATATGGATGTGGTTTCGGTTTCGCCGGTGTTCAACTTGTACGACGAAGCCTGGCCCATTCGCACCCACCAGCGGCAGTATCCGCCGGCCAAGTTTGTGTTTGAAGAGCCAGGACGAACCGGCACGGCCCTCGATTCGATTGTTTCGGCGGGCTGTATCGTTTCCGGGGGCGCGGTGCGTTATTGCATCTTGTCGCCGGACGTGCGCGTAAATTCCTACACCGAAGTGGATTCCAGTATTCTTTTTTCGCACGTGAACGTCGGCCGCCATTGTCGCATTCGTCGCGCCATCATTGATCGCGACGTCCACATTCCCGAAGGCACCACGATCGGATTCGATCCCGAAGCCGACCGCCAGAAATACTTCGTCACCGACACCGGAATCACCGTGGTCACGCGCGACTACTCCCTGTTCGAGAATCCGGTGACGGTGGATTACTTCACCAGTGAATAGACGCCTCTTCAGTTCTACCCGCGGAAGAGCGGCTCTTTAGAGTCGCGGCATCATTTCTCCGAGAAATTCACGCCCTTTAGGGCTGGGGCTGAAGCCCGAAGTCCATGTGACACTTAGCGCGGCCATGAATGGCCGCTCTCCCACCGAAAATTGGCTACAATCGTTCACTTCCAGCGAGTAGCGGAAGTGACCCTATCCTCACAAGTCGATGTTGTTGGCGTCGGTCTAAATGCCACCGATACGGTAATCTTCGTTTCGCAATTTCCGACCTCCGGTGCGAAAGTCGAGGTTCGTTCCATCAGCGTGCTGCCAGGCGGACAAGTCGCAACTGCAATGGTCGCTTGCCCGCAGTGGGGGCTGCGAACACGGTATGTAGGAAGACTAGGGGACGATCTCGCGGCGAAGATTCACCGGGAAGCTTTTGCGCGGGCCGGTGTCGAGACGCTGATCACGACCGTCCCAAATTGCGCCAGTGCACAATCGTTCATACTTGTTGATCCCCACGGAGAGAGAACCGTGCTTTGGCAAAGAGATGAGCGGCTGGCGATTCAGCCAGACGAGTTCGATCGCGAGTGGATCGTGAACGCGCGTGCTCTTCTAGTGGACGGGCGCGACACCGCCGCAGCCGCAAAAGCAGCCAAGTGGGCGCACGAAGCCGGCATTCCGGTCATTGCCGATTTGGACGAACCTTATCCAGGATTAGATCCTCTTCTGGCCAACGTCGATTACTTAATCGTAAGCCGCGACTTCCCGGCAAAAGTCTCCGGAAGAACTAATTTGCAGGAATCGTTGCCTGAACTGCAGCGCCGATTCGGATCTCGACTCACCGCCGCGACCCTCGGCACCGACGGCGTGCTCGCCTGGGATGGCGAACAGTATCACTACGGCTGCGCGTATCAGGTCCCCGTCGTTGACACTACAGGTGCGGGAGACATTTTCCATGCGGGATTCATTTACGGCCTTCTTCAGAACTGGCCACTTCAGCGGAATCTCGATTTCGCCTGTGCGGCGGCGGCGCTGAACTGCATGGCCGCAGGAGCTCGCGGAGGAATTCAGACCATCGAGACGATCAAGTCGCTGATGTCCAAAGGCCAACGGTATCCGGCGGCTTACGATTCACCTTGATTTCCTTCGTGTGACTTCGTGTCCATCGTGGTTCTTGCATTTTGTGAATGTCACCACAAAGGACACGAAGGTTCACGAAGGAGAAACCTTGCTGTGTAGATGGCTTGTCGTGGGACTACTTCTTCAAGATGGGATTGTACCCGTCGCTGACCAGCTTCGCGCGGATATCTTCGGCTTCTTTGATGTCCGTGAACGGGCCGACTTGCACGCGAAAAAGCTTGTCAGCCGTCTGGTTGGCGATAAACGCGGAGTATTGCCGGCCCTTCAGAGACTCCACCAGCGCTTCTGCGTCCTCCTGTTTACTCACGGCTGCGACTTGCACATAGTAAGCCTGACCCGGCTGAGTGGGTATCGCCGGAGCGGTTTGCGGCTGCGTAGACGAAGGCGAACTCTGGTTGGCCGCGTTTGCGGAGCTGTTATCAGTGCTGGTGGTTGCAGGTGCCGATTGCGGCTGCGCGGCCGGCTGCGATTCCGGAGCCGGAGCTGGCGTAGCCGTCCTGTTCGGAGCGGAAGTCCGGGCAGACGTGCTGGGTGAAGGCAGCAATTCGGGCGCGGACCTCACCGAATTCTTGCCCATGGTGAAGCCCATGCCGAAAAATATCGCGCACAAGATCACCAGGCCGAAAAACAGCGCCAGCATTTTGCCGGTCCCGAGAGTTATCTCGGTATCGACCTCGTCTTCGGCTGGCAATGTACCTAAGGGACTCATAAACCCTGATTCTTGTTAACCCTTCCGAAGCGCGCAAGTTGTGCGGTGCGCCGAACTCACAGAAAGCGAGCCCTCTCTATTTTGCTGCCGGTTGGCTGTCCTTTGCTAGTAACTTTTGGAGTCCAGCAAAGAAATCTATGGGGACAGGGAAAACCACGGTCGTATTCTTTTCGACGCCAATTTCCGTCAACGTCTGCAAATAGCGAAGTTGCACGCTGACCGGCTCCGAGGCCAGCAGATGCGCGGCGTCGACCAGTCGCTGCGCCGCCGAGAATTCGCCCTCAGCGTGGATGATCTTCGACCGCTTCTCGCGCTCCGCTTCCGCCTGCTTGGCCATGGCGCGAAGCATCGACTCCGGCATGTCCACTTGTTTGACCTCGACGTTTGCAACTTTCACGCCCCACGGGGCAGTGTGCGTGTCGAGGATGCTCTGCAATCGCAGGTTAATTTTTTCACGGTGCGCCAGCAGTTCGTCGAGTTCGACCTCGCCCAGCACTGAGCGCAGCGTCGTTTGCGCGAACTGCGATGTCTGATAGACGTAATTCGAAACCTCGACCACAGCGCGCGTCGGCTCAATCACGCGCAGAAAGATCACGGCATTAACTTTCAACGTAACGTTATCGCGGGTGATGATGTCCTGCGGCGGAACCTCCAGCGCCTCTTGCCGCAAGGAGATGCGTACCATGCGATCGACCGGCGCAAAGACCAGAATTACCCCCGGCCCTTTCGCCTGGTGCCGCAGCCGTCCCAAACGGAAGATGACGCCGCGCTCGTATTCGGCAAGGATCTTGATTGAACTGAGGAGATAAAGAATGACAATAACGGCGGCCACTAACCAAAACGTACCCATGCCCATTTCCATCGCAAGCCTCCCCGCCTGATTTGTGCTTTGCACGTGATTGTACTGCAATCGGGAGACGCGGGTTGGAGTACTGCCGCAGGCGAACTCAAAAACGGCGGAAAAACGACATGAGCCCTAGCGTCTTTGCCTGCCCTCTTCACTGCTGCCTCGTTTTACGTGCGCAACTGTTTTGATCGCGCCCAGGAATACCAGACAGAACCAGAAGTCCACGAGCACACCCAGGTCGAGGTGTGGGGGATTATGGCGAGCGGCAGGCGGCATATGCGGCATCAGGAGAAAATACACCGCATTCCCCGCCACCACGGCGATAAAGCTTTGCAGAAGGTTCACTCTAGCTTGTTTAGACACCACGGACCTCGAAAAAGCATTCAGCAATCAGCATTCAGCAATCAGCCTTCAGCGCTCAGAATTCGTTAATCAATCGGCCAAATCAATGAAATGGATATCCATGCTCAGATGATGCTTTTCTCCCCCGCGTCAGCCCAAGCTGACAGCTGAGTGCTGACCGCTGAGTGCCGCTCTTGTTACCATCCTTTCAGATGCTGGAACCGTCCACCCCCGTTCAGTTTGTGAAGGGAATCGGCCCAAAGCTTTCGGAAATCCTGGCCGCTAAGGGCGTTAGCACGGTGGATGACCTAATACATTATCTCCCCTTCCGCTACGAAGATCGCCAGAATCCCCGCGGGATTGCCGAACTGCAGATGGGCGAAATGGCGACGCTGATCGCCGAGGTTCGCACCTCCGGCCTGTTTCGCACCCGCCGCATGCCTATTTTTCAATTGACCGTCGGTCAGGGCCGAAGCCGCCTGAAATGTATTTGGTTCAACGGCGGCTACCTTAAAGACAAGTTTCAGCCGGCACAATTGGTGGCGCTCTATGGAAAGGTCGAACTGAACCGGGGCGAACTGCAGCTGGTGAATCCTGAGTTCGAGATTTTGGGCGCAGAGGAGACGGCTGAGGAGAAAGCGGCGGAGTCGCTGGAAGTCGGCCGCATTGTTCCGATCTACGAATCTGCGGGCCAGGGGAGGCTCACCTCGCGCTGGTTTCGACGCATTATCCATAACGCCCTGAAAGACCTCACGCCCGAACTGCCGGAGGGCATCCCGGCTGCGGTTCGCAGGCGCCTCAGTCTTCCGTCGCCACGCGAGGCGTTATGGAAGGTACATTGGCCAACGGAGGGAGAGAGCCTGCACGATCTCCAATCCCAGCGCACGCCCGCGCATATCCGGATTATTTTTGAAGAATTGTTCTTCATCGAGCTGGGCCTCGAATTGAAGCGTCGCGAACAGAAAACCAAGACTGGCATTGCATTCCAGCTCAATGATCGCGTACGCGAGGCAATCAAGAGGACCCTGCCGTTCCACCCAACCGGAGCGCAAAAGCGCGCGCTGAAAGAGATTGCCTCTGACATGGAGAAGCCCTCCCCCATGCGCCGGCTGCTGCAGGGAGACGTTGGCTCGGGAAAGACTCTGGTTGCGTTTGAAGCAGCGATCATCGCCATCGAAAACGGCTTTCAGGTCGCGCTGATGGCGCCGACGGAAATCCTCGCGCAGCAGCATTATTTTTCGGCAAGGAGAATTTTAGAGCCCTCCGGCTATCGCATTGTTCTCCTTACTGGTTCTTTGGAAGACGACCGCAAGCGCGAAACTCGCCGCCACATTGCGCAGGGCAATGCGCAACTCGTAATCGGGACGCATGCGCTCATCGAACAAAGAGTCGACTTTGCCAAGCTCGGCCTGGTGATTGTTGACGAGCAGCACCGCTTCGGCGTAATGCAGCGCTTCAAACTGATGAAGAAGCGTGATGCCGGTGTAGGGACGGGCGCCCTCGCCCGTCCGGCGGAGCAAAGCTCCCCGGCCGAGCCCGATGTTCTCGTCATGACCGCGACCCCCATCCCCCGCACTCTCGCGCTCACCCTTTACGGCGACCTCGACATCAGCGTGCTCGACGAAATGCCGCCAGGACGAACCCCCATTGTCACCCGCCGCGTGGGCGATGAGCGCTCGGATGAAGTCTGGCAGTTCGTGCGCAAGCAAGCCTCAGCCGGACATCAGGCTTACGTCGTGTACCCGGTCATTGAAGAAAACGAGGAGTCGGAACTCAAGGCCGCGATGAAGATGTACGGCCAGCTGAGTAAGAAAATATTCCCGGACTTAAATGTTGCGGTCTTGCATGGCCGTATGGACGCCGATCTCAAAGAACAGGTTATGCGCCTGTTTCAGCAGGGAAAAATCCATATCCTGGTCTCAACTACCGTGATCGAAGTTGGCGTCGACGTACCCAACGCTACGGTCATGGTCGTCGAGCACGCCGAGCGCTTCGGCCTGGCGCAGCTTCACCAACTACGGGGACGCATTGGCCGCGGCGCTGGAAAGTCATATTGCATTCTGATGACGGGCGGCAAAGTTTCTGAAGACGGGGATCGCCGTCTGGACGCACTCGTCCGCACCAACGATGGGTTCAAAATCGCGGAGCTCGACCTTGAACTGCGCGGCCCCGGAGAATTCTTCGGCACGCGTCAAGCAGGCTTGCCCAGTTTTCAAGTAGCCAGCCTGATTCGCGACCGCGACCTGCTGGAACTGGCCAAGAAGGAAGCGGCAGCCGTGTTGTCCGGACCGAACTCGGAAATCTCCCAAAGCGAAGTTGACCGGGCTCTGTGGCAGATGCGCACTCGCTGGCAAAAAACCTACGGCCTGGTGGAAGTGGGCTAGTAAAACGAAGAGTCCGACGGAGCAACTTACGCACCCATCACTGATCAAGCTTGCGCATCGGCCATGGCCACTTCCCTCCGGCCCGTGGATCATGGAGCAGACTTGGCACGACCTCCTGTTCGCGCATTGGCCGGTTGCGGCTGAGATGCTGCGGCCGCTAGTGCCGCAGCCACTT
>Ga0209580_10001011_pt1 | contig 13565 bp, 6 predicted proteins | sample Coa_R1_5_FD_187153 | JGI IMG/M metagenome (GOLD analysis project Ga0209580, IMG submission 187153) | Surface soil microbial communities from Centralia Pennsylvania, which are recovering from an underground coalmine fire - Coalmine... | ecosystem: Environmental > Terrestrial > Soil > Unclassified...
ACCGGCATACGTGACGGCGTCGAGAGGGCTGACCCTGAACAGAATGCTGCGAATCCCACGGACCGCCGCGAGCGCCACGGCGAGACCGCAAACGATGCCAATGAATGCCCATCGGCCGGCCACCACCATGGCCGAACGCACAAGCGCTGACGGATCAGCTCCGATGGCCATGCGGATAGCAAACTCGCGGCGTCGATTCGTGACTTCGAGAGCGACCAGCGAAAGGAGCCCTCCTGAGGCCAGAACGAAAGCGAGCGCCGCGAAGACCCCAAACATCCAGACGCTAAAGCGCCACGGAGCCACTTCGCGTGTGACGATGGTGTCCATCGTCGTCACGTTGTCAATGACCACGCGTGGATCCATGGCACGAGCGGCGGCCTGAACCCCCGCCAGCACTCGGAGTGGATCGCTCGCCGTCCGAACGACAAGGTCCGTTGCCGGGGCCGCCGACTGCGACGCGGCATCGTAGACGTCGAGCCGGAGGTCGTTGATGCCGCGATAGCGGACGTCGCTCACGATTCCTGCGACCGTTCGCCACGCGCTCCGGGGGCCGTCGGGGTTTTCGGTCGCCATCAACAGGCGCTTGCCGATCGGGTTCTGCCCGGGCCAGAGTCGTCGGGCCGTGCTCTCACCAACCAACACGACGCGCACCGACCGCGCATCGTCATTCGCATCGAAGAAACGTCCTTCTCGGAGCGCGATGCGCATCGCTCGGAAATAGCCAGGCGTCGCGACCTGGTAATTCAAGGTCGGATTCTGACGGGCGGCCTCCGGCGTATTGGGCTGTCCCTCCAGGACGACCCGCATGTCTTCACCGAGCGCGCCAAGGGCCAGCGGGCGCAGGTAGACGGCGCCCGCCGCCTGGACATCGGGCAGAACGGACACGCGGTCAATGAGTCGACGCATCCACTCGTTGGCGAACCGCGTCGGAGTGTTGGGTGCCACATTCATGGTGAGGACGTTGCCGGGCGTGAAACCGAGGTCGAGGCTCCGAAGGTTCATGAAGCTGCGAGCGACGAGGCCGGCCGCGATCAGCAGGACCACGGCAAGGCTGATCTGCATCATGAGTAGGAGAGCACGTCCGCGGCTTGCGTGCTGGTCTGGTGTCGCCCAGGCGCTCTCCGCCAAGCCCTCAACGATGTTGGCACGAGCCGCTTGATGCACAGGCCCCGCTCCGCATAACAAGGCGACCGCGAGCACTGCCAGAAACGTGAAGCCCGCAACCGGCAAATTGACCGTCGCGTTCGCCAGCCTGGGAACGTCATCAGGTGTGAGTGCGAGGATGGTCCGAAGCATCACGCGCGCCAAGATCAGGCCCAACGCGCCGCCGGCGACCGAGGCGACCAAGGCCTCCGCGGCCCAGCGACTGCCTAGGGTGCTGCGGGAGGCGCCGAGGGCGAGTTGGATCGCGTGCTCACGGCGCCGACGCGACACACGCGTCAACATGAGTCCTGAGACATTCGCGCATCCCACCGTCAAGAGCACGGCGACGGCAGCGAAGAGCGCCCACAGGACGTGCCGCACTGATCCGATCAAGTAATCGAGGAAGGGCGTGACGACGACCGCCGTGCCAAACCGACCTCCGGCTCCGTCGCGCTCAAGCTGCTGGGAGATCTGATCGAGTTCTACGGCCGCTGTCTCTGGTGTTGCACCGTGGCGGAGCCGCCCGACCACGAAGAGGACACCGACGTTCTTGAGCGCGTCGGTATGCCATCCCTGACCTGATTCCGCAAGAATCGGCACGACGGGCGTCCAGAAGTCCGTTCCGCGGGGGAAATCCAAACCCTCCCGCATCACGCCGACCACCGTCGTCGGTTCGTCGAGGCGGAGTGTCGTGCCCACGATTCCCGCATCCCCGCCGAATTGACTGAGCCAGGCCTTGTGACTCAAGACGAGCACGCGCGGGGCGTTCGGCTCGTCGTCCTCCCGGCGGAATCCACGCCCGAGAGCGGGAGCGACACCGAGTGTGTCGAAGAATGAGACCGACACACCAGCCGACGAGAGACGAACGGCCCGGTTCGGCATTTGCAGCACGGCGGGCCACGTCGACGATCCGACCGCCGCGCTCTGGCTGAAACTCCGGCTGCGAGCGGCCCAGCCCTCGAAGTTGCGATAGGAGAGTTCCACAACGTTCGCGCCGTGTTGCACATCGCTGCCCCAGCTGATGACCAGATCCTTCGGTTGGCGAATCGGCAACGGGCTCAGGAGCACGCCGTAGACCGCGCTGAAAACCGCGCTGGTCGCCCCGATGGCCAGGGCGAGGGTGGCGACGATCGCAGCCGTATACCCGGGCGACTTCAGGAGGTGCCGAAGCGCCAAGTGGAGGCGCAGGGAGCGGACTGCATGGGTCATCGCGGCGCAGACCCCCCACCACCTAATTTCAAGTCGAAGGTCTTCTTCTCCCCCAGCCCGAGAGTCACATGTACAGCGTGCGCGGCCAGCTCCGCCAGCACACTCGAATCTTGAAGATCCGAGGGCTCGAGATCGGTGGTCGCGGAGAGACCGTACTCTCCCGCTGGCAAACCCACGAACTCGTAGCGCCCATCGAGGCCGGGACGCGTGCTCTTGATTCTCCGACTGAGCGGCGCCCAGTACTCCGAATTGACCGGAAGGACGACCACAAAATAGTCGGATCCAGTCTGTCCGGCCGGCGCGGTGACGACGCCGGACAGGGTTGACACGCGGTCCGTAAAGGTGACGGTAATCGGGGGTAGATTCACCGTTCCGATCTCGATGGGAAGGTCCGTGACGTCCTGCCCGCCCATCATGATGGAGGCGACACTCCAGACCGGCGCGCCCGGTTGCACGGCAACATTGGGAATACTTGCCCGGAGGGCAAATCGTCCCGGCGTCACACCGGCTAGCGTCAGAGTGCCCGAAGGATCGATCACGGTTCGTTCGTCGCCATTCATCGGAGCGTTGGTCCCTTGAAGCGGCATCAGCGCCAGCACGATCTTGGTCGGGTCTGGCGGTTTCAGCGTCGAGGCGTCGAACGTGACACGCCCGGTCATCGTCATGGCCGGTTGTAGGCGCAAGGTCACGATGGCAGGCTCAGGACCACCTAGAGTCACGTCCTGAAGGGCCCACAGACGTGGGGCATCCTGGGTCGCACCGGTTTCAGCGAAGATGGTGTACGGGCCAGGCGGGAGACTGGCCGTCGTGAAGTGCCCGCTCGGCTGGGCAGAAAAGAACGTCGTTGGGTTCGCACCGACTCGGTTATGCCGGAAGAGCACCAGGTGTGCCTCCTGCGCGGGCGATCCATCCGTCCCGATGACCGTGCCTTCGATGTGAGACGTCGGGAGAAACTGCAAATGGAGGTCGATCCCTTCACGCTCATCCGCTGGGCCGAGTGACAAGACTCGGGCGGAGAGAGGATCGACGGTGTCCGGGTAGTAGGTCCGCGAGTAGCTGTACTTGGTTGGCGGCGGTGCCGGGGCCGTATTTGGCCGAGGCGTTCCCGGCCGAGTCACAGCCTGAAACGCCTCTCGGATTTCGGCGTCCGTCGGAACGCGCGCGTCCAGACCACTGAAGTACCACGCCGTGCCAATCGTGTAGTCGCCGGGCGGCAATCCGAAGATACGGTAGACACCGCGGTCATCGCTCTCCACAACCTGCGAGCCCATCTTCACGGTCCGTTCGCCCGCCAGCGATGTGTTGACATTCCACGCCTGCACGGCCACCTCCGGCAGCGGTTGGCCGTGCTCGTCGTAGACCGTGCCGGTAATCACCGCGCCTCGCGCAAGCGTCAGCACGATGTTCGTCGCCGGTTGACCCTCGCTGAGCACAATGCCGGCTCCGGCCCGATGTGGGCGTTTGGCGCCGTACGCCATCGATGGGTACCCGGCCTTGTCGGCAGTCACGGTGAATCGGCCGGTTGGCAGATGGGTAAACGTGAAGCGGCCCTCGTCATCCGTCACCATCGTTTGAGAGACGTGCATGTCTCCCTCAATCGCAACCGTCGCGCGGCGAACGGCCTTCTTGTCCGAATCGATCACAGTTCCGCTGAGGCTGCTCGTTCCCGTCGGCGCCTCCACGCCGGGTCGCGGGTCCCGAACCGGCGTTTGCGCCAAGCTGACGGTGCCTCCGCGCTGAATCGCGATCCAAGCCACGACCAGGATCAGGAAACGGCACGCCTTCAACAGAGGGCTGGCCCCCGGCCGATGGTCGTCATGCGGATTGGTCATTGGACGCGCCTCAAGTGCAAAGCATGTGCGATCGATTGCCCGGGGGTCACGGTGATGTGATCGGCAATCGCCGAAACCCGCGACAGGAACCCCGGGTTCTGCCAGTCGGCGGCTTGCTCGTCTGGGATGGCCACAAGGTCGTACTCGCCAGCCGGCGGCGTCGGCAAACTAAAAGTACCCTTTGGTCCCACTGAAACCTCTCGGACGCGCCGGCTGCTGCGGCCGTAGTCGACCCAGGCTGCCGGATCCGACGGGAAGAGGAGCACAGCGGCACCGGTGGCCGTTCCACCCGGATCGGGCTCCACGCTGCCCGTGATTGTGCCTGTCTGATCGGTAAACAGGAGGAGCACGCCCTCGATGTCAGTCGTGAGGTCGAGCGGCGTTTCGGAGACCTCGAGCCCTTCGAACGTGGCGCCCACGAATGTCCAACCCGGCGGCGCAGTGGCGCGGATTAAGTACTTACTCGGCCAGGTGCTCGGTGTGGCGAACTGTCCGTCAGGCGTCAGTCGACCAGGGTACACGGAGCGGTAGGAGAGGCCATTGGCCGGTTCGAGCGAGACACTCATCGCGGCGAGGGCGGCAGACGACGGTTGAGCGGCCGCGCCTTGAAACTGGGTGCGGCCAGTGATCCGCGGCCCGACGCTGAGGGTCAGATTGAGCCCTTCGATGTTTCGGTCGCTCACTGTGACGGATTGGCTTGCCCAGAGTAGGGGCTCCGACGGCACGCCCGGTGTTCCGCGACCCATGGTGGAGACCCAGCTATCGCTGTCGCCGCCCATCGAGGCGACGCCGAGCCTGCCGGCCGTGGGAAGTGGCGTCTTGACGACGCGCGCGACATACGGCCCGGGAGGCACACCGAAAAAGTTGAAAACGCCCCCGGAGTCCGTGACCGCGGTCGCCGTGTCAAAGAGCGGCGCGTTGGCCGCATCGAGCGGAATCAAATGCACGGCATAGTATCCGGCGGGACCCTCAGGGGCCATCACTTGCCCGGAGACTTGATAGGTCGCCATGAGCCGTACCGTTAAGTCCGGTAGCGTCTCAACTTGCCCGGGGAGGGCGTGGACCACGGTGGCGGAAGAAAGGGTCGTGGCACTCGGCAGATAGGTCGTGGGGTAGGTCAGCCACGCTCCGGTTGGAGGGGGTACTCTGGCCGTGGCCAACTCGGACGAAGCGACCCTCGCGCTGTTGCCGGTCACGCCCGTTATCGGTTGATACGAAACGAGCGGGGCGCTACCAACCGCCGTCATTGTCTGGAGGAAGCTGTTTGGAGGTTCGCCGTTCGCACGCATCGCTCCGGCGTAACTCGTCGACTCCGTCGTCACCGTGGCCACGACGGCAAGGACGTAGTCGCCTGGGAGAAGTGATGAGAAGCGGTAGATGCCGCGATCATCAGTCCGGATCTTGATCAGGTCCACCATCTGTCGACGACCGGCGACGAACCCCATTCGCGCAGCTCGGACGGCAATGTTCACCATCGGCTCGCCGCGTTCGTCGACGACCCGACCGGTCAAAATCGCGTCTCGCCAGAGCACGATGGTGACGTCACCTTGCCGTCCCGCATCGGCGAGATCCAACGACAGTGAGGTGCCGCCAGGTCGGCGCCGACCATAGGCCCCTTGGATGTAGCCGGGCTTCTCCGCGGTGAGCGAATAACTGCCGGCGGTCACATCACCAACAAAGAATCGCCCATCGCCGTCCGTCAGCACGCGATTGGCGTCTTGGGCGAACGAGCCGCCCCCGCCCCTACTCAGCGCAACGATAGCGGCGGCAATTGGCGTCTTGCCATCCGCTTCCACGACCCGGCCCGTGATCAGTCCAGAGCCCGGCGACGGGCCCGCTCCGGTCTGAGCCGGCACATTCTGGGTTCGGACGGTCACGATTGCGAGAAGCGCTGCCGTGAAGAGCGCGGTCGTCGCGGTCGGGCTGATCGGGCGGGGGCGAGAAAAGCCGACGAACTCCGCCAACGTAGGCACTCCTTCAAGAGAACACTGGCATCTCCGACGCGAGCATGTCACCTATGCCGTCGGGTAGCTCTCGCCCGGCGCCGTTCGATCGATTGCTAGGAAAGCGAGAGGTCAGCCTACCGCCAGACCTCTCGGAGATCAAAGGGTCGTTGGTCGTGGGGCGCCGACCTAATACGCCCCGCCGTTGGCCCCGCGTGCGGCACCAGTCACCTGTCCCCTGTGGCGTGGCCCTCGCCCAGTCGCCCTGGGAGCAAGCCGCCGCCAACCTCGAGACCTCGTTCACCGGCCCCCCGGCCCGCTCCCTCGCCGAGTTCGCAGCGGTTTCCCGCTCGCTATCAACGGCTGATGTCATCGCCCTCACCGCGGCGTGAGACTTACCCGCCGCAGATTCATCACCGCCGTGCCCGGCTTGGTTTTCGGCACGACCCGAAGGACGTGCGTGCCGGCGGTGAGCGTTAGCGTGCCGTCGAGCGCGAGCGTGCGATAGTCCTGCCACGAGTTCGTTTTTGCGACCAGACCGGTCATCCCCGTCGCCGTGCCGTCGACGACGATTTCGAACGTGCTGGCCTCGCTGCCCGGCTCGCAGGCGTAGTCGAGAGTGACCGCATAGGCGCCCGCCGGCGATCGGAGCTTCCACTCGACGGAATCCGAAGACCGCGTCCAGTAGCCGATGTTGCCAGTGCGGCCGCCTTCGAGCTGGATCGTGCTACCGTTCAGCGTCGCGTCATTCGCCGTCAGACGGAACGAGCCGTCGCTGGCGGCGGCGATGATGAATTCGGGCTCCACGACCACCGGCGCGGACGCCAGATGCAGCGCGATGGCGGTCGACATCGGATCGAGAAGTGACGGCCGGGGAATGAGAACGCTGCCGTTGGCGGCGTGCGTGACCTGCAGAATTTCGCCGTTGCCAAGCGCGACGGCGTCGCGGACCGGCGTCTGCAGCCCGGCGAGCGTGAGGCCCGAATCGGGCCACGCGAACACGTTCAGAAACAGCGTGCGATCCTTGACAGTCGCGCGTCCCTCGAACGGCAGTCGCTTGTACGGACTGGCGGTCGTGCCGTAGATGCTGTCACCGTTCTTCCGGAGCCACGTGCCCATTTCGGCCAGACGCTCGACTTCGGGCTGAGGAATGACGCCCATGGCATCGGGACCGACATTGAGCAGGTAATTGCCGCCCTTCGACGCGATGTCGATCAAGTTCTGCATCAGTGTCGTCGTCGACTTGAAATTCGTGTCGAACGACTTGTAGCCCCACGTGTCGTTGATCGTCATGCAGGTTTCCCAATCCTTGCCGGGAAACCCCGTGGCCGGAACGAACTGCTCGGGCGTCTCGGTATCACCGGGAATGCCGTTGCCGAGACGGTTGTTTGAAATCAGGGCAGGGTTCTCGGCGAACCCGGCAGTCAGCGCCTTGATATCCTCGGGCGACATGTCGACGGGTGTGTCCCACCAGAGAATCGCCGGATGGTACTTGGTGAGCAGCTCGGTCACTTGCGGTGCGGCAACCGTCTTCACGTACTCGTGCAGATCGCCGTCCTGCGCGGGATCCCAGTGACCGCCGTACGCCGCACCACCCGGATGATGCCAATCCTGGGCCTGTGAGTAATACACACCGAACGTGAGTCCCTGCCGCGCCGCCGCCGCGCCCATCTCGGCGATCGGATCGCGCTTGAACGGCGTCGCGTCGAAGATATTGAACGGATCGGTCATCGAGTGGAACATCGCGAAGCCGTCGTGATGCTTCGACGTCATGACGATGTACTTCATCCCGGCGGTCTTGGCGATGGAGACCCAGGTATCGGCGCTGAACTCGATGGGATTGAAGCGCCTGGCGATCTCCGCATAATCCGCGACCGGAATCTTGAGGTCGTGCATGATCCATTCGCCGATGCCGGCTTGCCGAGCGCCCTTCCACTGGCCGGCCGGCTGGGCGTAGAGGCCCCAGTGAATGAACATGCCGAACCGCGCCTCGCGCCACCATTTCATGCGGGCGTCTCGGTGGGCCTTGGTTTCGCCGGCGTTGGGATCGATGCTCTGCGCTCCACCAGCGGGCGCGCCCGCCTGGAGCTGCGGGCGGGGTCCGGCCGCGAGTGCGGTCGCGAGGCTTCCCACGGCTAGCACCGCGCACGCTGTCGCGAGCCGACGCATGCGGCTATTCTGTCCTAGGAAGTGGACCTGAGCACGAACCTGCGCGCGGCCGCAGTCCGTTCGCCCCCGGTTGCTCCCTGATGCCAGGGTGAGCCAGCCCCGACCCTTATCGGCGAGCGGCTCAGTGTAGGTGGCGGTCACACCACACGAGTCGGGCGTGGTGCCCTCCGGTAGCGATGGATCTCCCTCAAAAAGCGTATGCTCGGGAACATGCTCCCGGTTCGCCGGGCGTCGATCGTGGCTGTGGTGGTGAGCGCCATGACGATATTCGCGCGGACGCCGGCGGCGCAGCAGGGCAGTGTCGCGGACGTGATGGTGCCGGCCGGCTCCGCCGTCCCCCTGTCGACGCCGATCACGCCTCTCAAGACGATTGACACCATTCGTCAGTTGCTGACCGCGGTGAGGGTGCCCTTCGGGATCGAGGGCGCGGCGTACCACGAGCCGCCACTCGTTGACGTAGCTGGCCCTCGCGTCGAAATCGCCAACCTTCATGCGATGTCCGTCGGCGCCGCGCTCGACGCGATCGCCCATGTCGATCCGACTGTCCACTGGCGCGAGCAGGACGGCGTGATCGACGTCAGGATGACCACGGGGCCAACGTGGATCGACCGCGACGGAGAGCCGTTCTCGGTCGCGGATGCGGATCCCCGTCAGGCGCTCGATGCGCTCGTCAGCACGGCGGATCCCTCGCGTCGAGGACACGTCGCGCCGTTCCGCCCGAGGCCCACTGCTGCCACAGCGTCCGTTCGTTATTTTCCGGCGGGTCCGCCTCCGCCGTCGCCGCGAATCACCGTAGCCCGCAACCGTGGCACGATGCTCGAGGGTCTAAATGCGCTCGCGCGCGTCGCCGGCGGCTCGTGGCTGATCACGTATGACGGACCAGCCGTAGCGGTCGACGACGCCACGATCGTGCTCTTCGTGGCAGGCGCGAGCGTCGAGGCCCCTTCGCCGCTGGCCGAGCGCCATCGGGCGGATCCCAACAGGATCGAGACGACGATTGGCGCCGATTTCGACTTCGCCATCTTGAACTATGCCAGGGGGGCCCACGTCTCCGTGGGCGTCGAAACGCTTCCCGCGCCGGAGTTCGTGCCTGGGTCGATGGACCCTCAAGACATCGTCCTGGCACTCGATCGCCGCGAGCCGAGGGCTTCGTTCGAGCGTCTGCTCGCCTACGACTCGCGCTACGTGCTGAGCAACGAGCAGGGAGTGTTCCATGTCCGCCCGGCGACCGGACCTGTTGTGCCGGCGCTCAGCGAGAGACTGGCCGGGTTCTCGGTGTCCGGTGAGTCAGTCGAGTCAGTGCTCAACCGAATTCTTCATCGAACGGCGATGCCGCCGATCGGACCAGTGCGGCCGGAAACGAGCGTGAGCGCGGCGCCGGTCTCGCTGACGATCGCCCCTGATTCGACCGTCCGCGATGCTCTCGATGCCCTTTGCCGTGCCGCCGGTGCGTCTTGGGATGGAGGGGTGCTGGCGAATGGGTACGTAGAGCTCACAATCGTGGGCGACGCCAGAATGATGACGACGATCATCGACACGCCGAGCTGGCGCGTGCCGTCGGTCGTGCGGGCCGCCGCCAGGCCGCCAGGCGTTGTTGGCGTTCCCCAGACGGTCGCGGCTCTGCGCGACGTCCTTCCCGTCGCGATGGCGCCCATCGAGACGCCCTTCGGCGCGTACCTCCTCGACACGGCACATACACCAGGTGAACGCCGGGCCGCGTTTCTCGCGCAGGCTCAGGCGCCGACCTTTTCGACCGGGCGTCAGTCAGGCCCGGACGTGCTCGCCAGACTTCTGGGCGGGCTGCCGGATTACCGCTGGTCGCTCGAGAGTGGTGTCTACCATATTCAACCGGCGGGGTCGATCGAGCCCGACGCCGTGATGAATCGGAAGTTGGGGTCCTTCGAAATGCGAGTGCTGAACCTGCAGCAAGCCGCCGGTCTCCTCGTCGATCTCATCGTCGGACATCAGTCGGCACGACCGGCGTCGGCGCAGGCCGCGAATACCGGACCGGTGCATCTCGCGTTCCCCGGCGGTACGGTTCGCGACGCGCTCGACGCCGTCACCCGAACGCACCATGCGCCGTCCTGGATCCTGACGATCACCGACAATGGCTGGGATCATTTCGTCGCGCTGTTCCTCTGCCCGCCAGACGGCAGCCGCTGCGTGAGCGCGGGCGCGACTGACCGGTAGCCGACGGGCTACGAGTGCGCCACAGCCTCGCTCAGTCGACCGACGTCGTGACGGATGCCCAACCCGGTGTTCAATCAGGTGGTGTCCGGCAACACTCCGCATGAGCAGCTCTCTAGAAGCGACCGACTGGCCACGCGGCGACCCTCGTTCGCGTCGTGCTCACAAAGATTGCGGTTGCCGCGACTACTGCAGCTGGAGTCCGATCTGCGTGAAGCAGCGCAGAAAGTCCCACACGTTCCACCCTTCCACGAGGAACTGACCGTCGGTTCGCACGATGACCATGCCGGTGAAGGACACCGGCAGATTCGTCGGCGCCTTGCCCATGATGGGGCCGGTGTGGGTGCCTTGAACACGGCAGTAGGCGGCGACGCGATCGCCCTGGTTGAGGACTTGGTCGATCGTCACGTTGAGATTCGGAAACGCCGTTCGAAACTGCTCGTAGAACGGCTTGAAAGCCTCACGGCCCACGAGGGGTTTCCCATCGGGGGAGAGCCCGTGTACCACGGCGTTCGGCGCGAGCAAGCGATCGATCGCGGAGGCATCGCCACGATTCCAAACCTCGTCGAACCAGCGACGGACGAGCGCTTCGGCGGACTCAGACATAGACGTCTCCTCTCGGTTGACGGCCGTGGTGTGGACACCTTCTCACGTCTTGTCTGGAGTTGCTATGGAGCTGGTCGTACGCGAGGCTACGCCGCGCGACGGGACACCGAACGAGGCCAGCTGTCTGTATGCGGACAGGTCGCACAAGCAGCGGTCCACAAACCGGGCCATTGACAGCGCCTCCGCGTGGCCCGAGTATTCGTGGTGCATCCATCAACTCGGACCGCGGTCTGACCTTATGTCTTTTCTTCAGGACGTGCGCTATGCCGTTCGCACGCTGCGCCGCAGCGCGGGGCTGACGGTCGTCATTCTCGCGTCGCTGGCCATCGGCATCGGCGCCAACACCGCTATCTTCAGTGTCGTCAACGCGCTCCTGCTGAAGCCGCTGCCGTATCCGGATCCCGACCAGCTCGCCGTGCTCTGGCTTCGGTCACCCGGCATCAACATTCCGCAGGACTGGCCGTCGCCGGGTCAGTACGTGGACATCCAGAACGAGAACCACTCGTTCCAGGAGATGTCGATTTCGCAGGGACGCACCGGCACGCTGCTCCTTGGCAACGAAGCCCAACGCGCCGAGGCGCTGCTCACTTCGTCGACCCTCTTTCACATGCTGGGCGCGAAGCCGCTCTTCGGGCGGCTCCTGAGGCCGGACGAAGACAAGCCGGGGCAGCCGCCGGTCGTGATCCTGAGCTATCCCTTCTGGAGGCGCGTCTTCAACGCGGACCCGAGTGTCGTCGGCACGATCGTCACGATCAACAGCGTCGGCGCGGGCGGCGGAGACGCGAAGAATCAGTTCGAAGTCGTCGGCGTGCTGCCTTCGAACTTCCTGATGAACGACGAGATCATGCCGACCGTCGCCAGCATCCGCCGGATGGATGTCTTTCTGCCATTGCCGTTCGGCGCCGATGCGGCGCTGCGTCGCGGCGACGAGAACTACAACCTGATGGCGCGGCTGAAGCCGGGCGTGACGATGGCGCAGGCGAAAGCCGACGTGGCGGCGATCGCAGGTCGGATCCGGGACAAAGACAAGCGAGACCGCAGCTTCACCGTCGATGTCGTATCCCTTGTCGAGTCGGTCGTCGGCAACGTGAAGATGGCCGTCCTCGTCGTCCTCGGGTCCGTGACGCTGGTGCTGCTCATCGCCTGCGCGAACGTCGCGAATTTGCTGCTGACACGCGCGACTGATCGGCAAAAGGAGGTGGCCGTCCGAATCGCGCTTGGCGCCAACTGGCAGCGCCTGGTGCGGCAGCTTCTGACCGAGAGCACATTGCTCGGCCTGCTCGGCGGCACCGCCGGCCTGGTCGTCGCGAGCGCGGCTCTCAAGGTCGTGCGGTCGGTGAACCCTGGAAACATCCCGCGGCTCGATGCGATCACCCTCGATGGCAATGTCCTCGCCTTCACCTTCGGCGTGTCGCTGGTGACGGGTCTGCTCTTCGGCCTCGCGCCGGCTCTGCGCGCCGCCAGGGTCGACCTCAACACGTCGCTCAAAGCGGGTGGGCGAAGCGCGCAGGGAGACGGCGGGTTCGGCAGCGCGCGCCGCCGCTTGCGCAGTCTGCTGGTCGTCGCTGAGGTCGGCATTTCGCTCATGCTGCTCATCGGTGCCGGGCTGCTCCTGCGAAGTTTTGCGCGGCTTCAGAGTGTCTCGCCGGGCTTCGAGCCGGCCGGGGTCGTGTCGATGCGGCTCGGCCCGACCGCGCGGCAGCTCAATGATCGCGGCGAAGCCATCGGATTCTACGGTCCATTCAATGACGCGCTCAGCGCGGTCCCCGGCGTGACCATCCGCGGTGGAGTGTCGTCGCTGCCGTTCACGTCATCGGTCGGCTGGGGCACCATCAACGTCGAAGGGTGGACGCCGCAGCCGGGACAGGAACTCCAGGTCGACCAGCGCGGCGCCACGACCGACTACTTTCGCGCGATGAAGATTCCGCTGGTCCGGGGCCGCTTCTTCGCGGACGGCGACCTGCCCGCGAACGTCGAGCCGGTGTGCGTGATCGACGAGAAGTTCGCCAAACGTTTCTGGCCCGGCGGCGACGCTCTCGGAAAGCATCTCTGGAACGATCCCGCCCACAAGATGACGATCGTCGGCGTCGTTGGCACCGTCAAGCAGTACGGCCTCGACGTCGACGGTCGCCTGGTCTTCTACAGGCCGTCGCTCTGGGGCTCCTACCAGGTCGCGCGAACGTCCTTGGATCCCCAGGCGGTCGGCGCGGCGCTCATCCGCAAGATCCACGACATCGATCCGACGATCACCGTGTTCGACGTGCAGACGATGACGGAGCGCGTGAGCGGGTCGATGGCACGCCAGCGGTTTTCGACGATGATGCTGAGCGCGTTCTCGGTCTTCGCGCTGGTTCTGGCGGTCGTCGGCGTCTACGGCGTGATGTCGCACCTCGTCGCGCAAGGACGCCGCGACATCGGCGTGCGCCTCGCCCTGGGCGCCGAGCGTCGCCGCATCGTGCTCATGGTCCTGCGGCAA
>Ga0209580_10001013_pt1 | contig 13561 bp, 26 predicted proteins | sample Coa_R1_5_FD_187153 | JGI IMG/M metagenome (GOLD analysis project Ga0209580, IMG submission 187153) | Surface soil microbial communities from Centralia Pennsylvania, which are recovering from an underground coalmine fire - Coalmine... | ecosystem: Environmental > Terrestrial > Soil >...
TGGTCGCGAATGAAGGAGTCGAACCTTCGTCTTGGCTTTATGAGGGCCTTGCTCTGCCCTTGAGCTAATCCGCGATGGTTGCGGCCCGAGGAGTTGAACCTCGCTGGCCCAGGTTATGAGGCTGGTTAGTTCCCCGAACTATAAACCGCAATGGAAATGTATTCACCGTCACAAACGTTTGCAACCGGACGCCTTCGTGACAGCGGGTGGCCAACCTATGATAGGCATCACCAACGTTGTGTCCAACGCGATGATGACAACAGCCCGAACCCTCCGCCAGCTTAGCCCTGCAGAGCCCTGGCGTCTCGCCAGCAGAGAGTGATGTAAGAGCTTACTTAGTACGCCACAAGCCGGTGCTATAACAAATGAAAATTGTCACCACACCGGGAGATACAGAGGCGAACGTGTTGTTTAACGAATACGCTGCATTGACTGCCAAAGCATTGATCGCATCCCCAACTGCAGGGAAAACGTTCATAGCCTTACCAGCTACAGTAGGATCGTCATTTACGACCACAATAGCCATGCCGCGCATGGAAGGAGGCAAAGTTACGGAGTTTCCGGCTGTGTTAACAGTCGCAACTCGAACATATGGAACCGTGATCTGGAAACCAGTAGTCTGGTTGTTGCTTGTTAAACTCAGGTTATCTACCGCTGTGGCCTGACCGTAAAACAAGTTATTCCAGGTCTGACCTGAGTTAATGATACCACCTAGACCAAGAATCTGAACAATGTCAATTTTCTCGCCCTGGTCGATATAAATCTCTCTTGCTTGCGTTGTAGCTGCCATAATTTTTCTCCGACCTTAACGACTTACTTCGTTCTCCACAATCCATTGCTAAAGCAATAGAAGATTGTGGGACCGGCAGCGACTGTCAAAGAGAAAGCTGTGTTTGCACCCAAAGCATTGATGGCGTCTCCACCGGAAACTCCACCCTGGGCCGCGCTTGCTGGAAATACGTTCACGGCATTAGCAGCCGCGTCGTTAACAACCGTGATCTCCATACCTCGAATAGACGGAGGCAACACTACCGAGTCTCCGGCAGAAGCTGCAATCGTAATTCGCATGTAAGGACCAGTAATAGCTACCGCATTGGCTTGACCACCGCCAGCATGCGCTGTGATATTGTCCTGAGCCGTACCCTGACCATAAAACAAATTGTTCCAGGTCTGACCTGAATTGATGATACCACCTTGACCAAGAATCTGAACAACGTCGATGTGTTCACCCTGGTCAATATAAACCGTTCGTGCTTGCGTTGTAGCTGCCATAACTAATCTCCTAAGTTAGAAGTTCCCAAGGACCATTTAATCGGATTACACAAGCCCTCAAACGTTTTAGTAACCCCATTACAACACCCTACCTGGGTCAGGTTGCCTCTCCAAAGGAGATGCGTACAACTATTATGTTTGGTCCCAAGCCGGGGAGTCGAACCCCGATCTTACGTGTTTCAAACGTAGGCACTAGCCGTTGTGCTAACGAGGGATGTTGGTGGACGTGACAGGATTCGAACCTGCAATCCCCTCGGTGCAAGCGAGGTGCAATTCCGTTATGCTACACGCCCAAAATCATTTTACGACGGCCTTCATCATACGCTTTGCGAATCTCATAAAGAACGTCCGCGCGATCCCAAGCTTGTACGATTTTGAACGCTATCAGGAAAAGAAAGTTCAAACCGACAAGTCCGATCAAAGCGTAAATAGGCATCGTTACCTCATGGTCGAGAAGAAGAGAGTCGAACTCCCACCACCCTGTATCCGAAACAGGTGCTCTACCGTTAAGCTACTTCTCGAATGGTCGGGGAGCCGAGAGTCGAACTCGGGCCTCATGCTTCCAAAGCACGGATGCTACCGTAACAATTCTCCCCGATTGGTGGATTAGGTAGGAATCGAACCTACTATGCCGAAGCGCCTGTTTTACAGACAGGTGAGCTACCATTAGCTCATCTAATCCATTGGGGTGAGTGAGGGGAGTCGAACCCCCATTCTCGGTTTCACAGACCGAAGCCTTAACCATTAGGCCACACCCACCGTTGAACTCTTTTATGACTTAGGCGTGATCTCCTTTGTCTCCCTTATCGCCCTTGTCACCTTTAGGACCGGCGTCTCCCTTGTCACCTTTATCGCCTTTGACAGAGTCGCCTTTATCTCCCTTGTCACCCTTTACTGAATCGCCTTTGTCGCCGCGATCACCTTTGTCTCCCTTGTTACCATTGAGGCCGTGTTCGCCGTTATCGCCCTTGTCGCCTTTCGGACCCTGGGGACCGAATGGACCAAAATCACCTTTAGGCCCGACTTCGCCCTTAGGACCTTGTGAACCAGTTAGGCCTGGAATTCCTCGTGCTCCTGCGGGGCCGACTGGACCTTGAGGACCAACTGCGCCTTTCTTAAAGAATGAAATCACAGCTACAACGAGTGCTGATGCTGCTACACCTAGTGTTACTGGATCGATCATCTCTCCCCCTCAGAAAAGATTAACCGTAGACTTGTGCATACATCTGATCTGATTCATTGTGAGCCCGGCTTGGTAGCCAAGCTCTTCGGCGGCTTTCTCTACCTGCTCATCTATTGCGGATGCGATAGCGAAAGAACTAAAGTTTGCATACTCATTATACTCACCGATCATCGCTGCCGAACCGCAAATATAAGTTCGATACGCTGTCGGGGCGGGCACTAGCTTCGAAAGAAGCGGTGCGTATTTGGCTGCAAGCGGAGCCACCGCAAGCAAGCCCAGGAATTTACGTCGATTCATATGGAGCCCAGCCAAGGATTCGAACCCTGACAAATTAGGTACAGGCTAATTATGCTACCGTTACATCAGCCGGGCAATGATTTCGTTTATAAGTTCTATCAGCATGACAGTTGGCGCAAACAACTTCACACTTGCTTATTTCTTCGAGGATTCGTTTCCGTCCTGTGTTCCACAATCGACTAACATTCGCGGATTTGGTCCCTCGAACGTGGTCGAACTGCATAATCCAAGAAGCGTACTTGATGCCGCAATCTGCGCACGGAACGTTCTTCGCGTCCTCGATAATCTTCCGAAGAACTTGCGCTCGCTTCTCTTTGTGCTCTAGATACTGATCTTTATGCGCCTGATAATACTCGCGCTGGTACTTCTGGTCATACTTATATGACATGATCTTCTCCACGAAAGAAGATAAGGGCGGCGTTCGTGGGCACCGCCCCGCTGTCCAGCTAATTTACAAAATCTTTCGAATACGAGTCACAACGGCCTTGATCTCATTACTGAGTGCGAGGCTGGCGCTCTTGACATCGTTCTCTACGTAAGCGTAATCGGCCTCAATCTTCGCGAGTTCGGCCTTAACGGCACTTACCGCTCGCGCTCCATAGCGATATCCGCCGTAAGCGCTCAAGGCCATCAAGATGAAACCAACAATTGCGTGTGCAATCATGCCCTACTCCTTAGATGCAGGCGCTGGCTCCGGGGTTTCAACTTTTGTTGATTTTGGAGTCATGGCCTCTATCGTATTCTTCAGCATCTGAATTTCAGCCGCTTGAAGATCGATGGTTACGTGAAGGCGACCGATTGTCGCCATCAACTGCTCAATGGTAATATTCATTATTCCTCTAACTGTTGGCGCCTACTCGAAGAATGTAAGTGCCATTCTTAACGTTCGAGAACGTGAAGTTTCCGTTCGCATCCACTATCGTGGTCAAGAAAGTTGCAAAATCAGAAGTCGCGAGAACTACTGTTCGTTGCCCGGCCTGAACCGTAATCTGCAGGGGTTTGGTGGCCGTTGATGCCACGTTTACGCTCCAGAATCAGTTACCTGGGCCGTGAAGTTAAACGGTCCCGTTACGGTCGGGGTACCGCTAAGAACTCCAGATGAGGATAGAGTTATTCCTGCTGGCAATGCGCCTGAGGCAATCGACCATGTATACGGCGGAACGCCGCCGCTTGCCTGAAGTGTCTGCGAGTACGCTTTACCTTCTGTTGCATCCGGCAAAGTTGTTGTCGTGATTACCAACGCCGGATCGACTGTAAGTGTCAAAGGCTGTGTTGCTGTTGATGGCATAAATTATCTCTCCCACCAGCCGAACTCAGGAAGCAACGTGATACCCGTAGTCGCCATAGCGGGATACCACAAATAAATCAGGCCGCATTCACCAGGGTTCAGAACCATTGACGGAACTGGTTCAAGGATATGTGAAGCTACCGCCGCTGCCGCTCGGCCTGCTACCACGCCGTCTACAGAGCCGAACTGCGGCTGAATCAAATCATTCAAAAGTTGAAAATATCCACCGTCCCAAACCCATGGTGTAGCGAGTGGATTCTCATTTGCTCTCTGAAAATTATCTGAATAAGTTGCCATGTTTCTCCCAATTAATCTCTGGTTGTGACTCCAGCTATAGAACTCCAAACAGCGGCAACAGCGACATCCAATTGACTATCTGTACTAGCGGCAACTAAGCCCGTAACCTCGATAGCAGCGAAAGTAAAAATTTGGACATATATGCTTGGATTGTTCAAAACATTCGTAGCTAAAACTGTACGTAAACGATCAACTGTTGCATCGGCAGATGGTACTGTACCCATGACAGTTATCGCAGCTTTGATCATCGACATCCGAATGCGTTCCTGAAACGTTGCATCTTGAGACAAAGTATAGTCGTCGATGTATGCCATGATTTATCTCTAGTCCAGCGATTAGAACACTAAATCTCCGTATACAGTAACTCTTGTTCCGTTTGGAACAGCAATAGGCCAATCAAATGTTATAGTCGCACCCAAAAGTCCTACTGTGGCCGAAATTGTTTGTCCATCACTAGAAATCAAATTCACAGCATTTGTCACAGTCAAACTAGTAAGATCGAATTTAGTCGATGCCTCATCGCTAGAACGCACAAGAGGAAACTGCATCACTAAAGCTGCGGTTGCCACAGTAATGGTTATACTTGTCGAACTCCCATCACCCATGACCTCAATACTAAAACCGATACTTTACTTCATCGCCATTTCAAAGCTCCTTTTAGACCGGCAACTCAGCCCAAAACAACGAACAATCCATAGACGCCGCTGTTCCTGTTCCAGATGCTCCTAAGGCAACCAATGTTCCGGGAGCCGCGATAGCAAATCCCGACAAATCAAAAATTCCTGGTACCACATCTTTAGTAGCTGTGGCTCCTGGTGTAACACCTATGGACAAAAGAGATGCGGCAAGATTAATAGCCGTTGAACCCGTCATTGCTGTATTAACAAACCCTTTTGCGCCAGAACCAGAAGTCTGTTGTGACAGAGAGTTTGTCGGAGCCGTTACAGTTCCGGTTGGAAGTGCGCTTAGCCCTGTATAAAGAGCAAAATCCTGACCGGCGATTCCTGTTCCTTCTGTTCGAATTCCGATAGTCGCAACCAAGAAAACAAGATTAACTCCAGAACCAAGAGGATTCATAACCCCAAGCAAAGGAGTTCCGGCTGCGCCCCCTGTAAAACCAGTGGGATTAGCTCCTGCGGCTGCGATGTAAAAAACCTTGCCTAACAATCCCAAATAAGTGTATCGAGGAAGCAAATCACTTTTCAAAAGTTCATTATGCCATCCCGTACTAATCGCAGCAGGAGAGCCTGCTTTTTGGGATATGTTAAGGACAACACCTTGAGCCTGTCCCGTTACTTGCTGACCCATCTTACACTCCTATGTCGATACCTTCAGGTGTTGAATCAGCACCCGGAATCGTGGAAGCAATATTTTTATTCAAAAGCTCTAAATGACGCAGTACCGCATCGAGAGTATCGAGAATTTGGGCATTAAAGCTTGTCTGAGCCACTATAGTCGAAAGACTGGACTCAGCGGCAGAATCCGTAACAACAAAGGGATCAACGCCTGTGGCAACAATCAATGCCCCTCGGGCTGTCGATTGAACCTCAACTATTTGACCCGTTGTAACTGTCGGTTGAGGTGTATTAAAAACCCCACCAATCTGAACTGGATTACCGCCTTTTGCAGTACCGGATGCTGCTGCTCCTCCGATTCCCACCGTTCCGGTAACACCGGCATCAGCCAAACGACTCCATGCCGTGTAAGCTTGGCTGTACACATATGGAGCGACAGCCGAAGCGCCGCCTACACCAGTTGGAGTAGCGGCAAAACAAATGTTACCTGTATTACTTATAAGAAACGGGGCGGCACTTATAAACGAGGTTGCCGCTGCCCCACCGGTAAATGCAAGAACAACAGCCTTACCCGATATAGCATCTTGACCGCCTACCGACACAACCCTAGCGGGAGCAGCAGTATTTATCGTGGCTATGGGTAAAGCCTGTAGATTACCAGCACCGTCCTCACCGCCCACAAAAACTGGGTTGCCCGTCACCGCAGTCATGATGGCACTAACACCCTCAACAATTACACTTCGACCGCCAGCGCCTAATGGAATCGGTTGATATTGCGCTGTAGCATCATTCGATTCGCCGCCGACTACAAGAAAATTTGTTTCAGCGGTTGTACCGTCTGTTGTTACACCTGCAATATTCTGGGTCGCCGGAAAATTCGAAACTGAAACCGAACCCGACACAGGCTGTGCTGTCGTACCTGTCGGATCAACTCGCAACGGATTAGCTGCTGTACCTAAAACGTTCGTACCATCTGTTACTTCAACAGGCCACGCATTCGCAAGCGTGTTTGGAGTACCTTGATTCGCTGCGACTGTGCCGGCGACTGTTACAGTACCTAGTGTCGCAGAATCAATAATCGTATGAAGCTGGCCTGTGTTCGAAGTCAACAAACCTCGAACATTGGTTCCATCGTAACCCAAAGCAATAGTGCCTTGAGCATTTGACGCCTGGGCGCTGCCCATAGCGAACTGAGAACCGCCGCCAAAACTTGTTATCTGGTTTCCACTACCGTCTACTATAGCAACAGCCGCTGGGATGGATGCACCAGCATTTAATGAGAAACCAGTTTGCCCAGTTAGAATTCCACCGACGTTAACACCGTTATAGCTAGCAGACGCCGGAACTGCCGATCCTGTAGGAGACGCGGCTGGGTTGCTCGCGCTACCACCAGTGAATGTAACTTTGAGATTACCTGCCGAGTCCAGTTGGAAAGGACCTTCGTCCCCGTCCACCATCACCGGAGGAGTTGCGTTAAACGTGCCTCCGATTAAGTATGAACGCTTGACTGGCATCCGACCTTCTTAAGGCCGGTTAATCCAAGCCTTCACCATCTCGAAAACTTTTGCTGCAATCGCGTCTGCGTCTGCATCGGCGCCGGGTGTGCCTGTAGCACCATCTCGTCCGGGTTCGCCTTTCTCACCACGAACACCTTGTGGGCCAGCCGGACCTCGCGGACCTGTAGGACCCTGAGGACCAGGAACATCAGAAACTCCAGGTTCGCCCTTCTCGCCACGTGGACCAGCAGGACCCTGCGGTCCAGGAACGTTGCTAATACCGGGCTCACCTTGCGGGCCGCGTGCGCCTTCTGGGCCACGGCGGCTGTTTTGATTACGCTGCAGGAGGTGAATGTCGGCCTGAAGCGCTTTGATTTCCTGCTCGATATCCATGTTCAAATCCTTACCCGTTAAAGGTGAAAGCGAAAGAAATGTGCCCTCGACCGGCTGAACCTGCTGGAAAGTTATTAGCAACCGGAGGCTTGTTGAAGGTTGCCGTCAACACAGACTTAACTATCGAAAGAGCTACTGTGTAGGTCGAATCCGGTTGACCATCAGCACCGTTAATTTGCAAAGATTCGAAAACAACAGAATCTGGAAAAGTTTTATTAAACGGAGTAGAGAACGGGTAATTTGCAAGATCGTAGGAAAACACCGAAGCGACACCGTCTCCTAAGAAGTCAACCGACGCGTTAATAAACGTTGAGATCGCCATCTTCTCTCCTTATGCTATCGAGTATCGTACATAACCAGATACTGGGGCAGAAGTTCCGCTGTTAGCGATCACAAGAGCGGTTCCAGCGGCAATAATGGTGTAGTACGGGTCTACTTCCTCTGTAGGCATCAGATCAGGAAGAACCAGAATCCCACCAGCGGCAGGAAAAGTAAAAGGTCCGAAACCCATACCCGACAACTGACTGTTTATAGTTAATACTGTCGCAACAGCGCCGGTAGTAAAACAAAGACCACGAATCAGAATCGACTGATTAGCAGCAGGAGCCGAAACCGGAGTTATCGTAGCTGCAGTAGAGTTAAAACCAGCCGTAAGAACAGAGGTTGATAGCGCCATGTTTAATTACCTAGAAGCCCGTTTACGCCAAGCTGCTTATCCTTGATCTTACGATCTAGGGGTTTCGCTTCACACGCTTTCGGAGTCGAAGCGGCTGGGTGGGTCACACCCGGATAGCTGTTGCCGTGATCGATATTCTTTCGCGAGGTCACGCCCATACTCGGCTCAGCGTGCTCTCGATTATGAACTGTCGGCGCATCCGCAATCTTCACAGTCGAATTTTTCTCAGCGCCTTTCGCACCCTCGTTCCACTTCTCTTCTACCGTACCAGCTTCGTAATCACCTTTTGGCTTCGGAACAATACCTTGCTTACTCATTAGAAATCATCCCCAAAAATCAAGCGGTTGTCGGATGGTGTGAGCCCCATTCTCGTAAGTACAAAATCGATAGGGGTTCCCGGCAGGCTCGCGGCAAGAGTTTGAACAACCTCGCCTAGCATTTGTGTCGCGGGGTAAACGCGAAATCTCACGTTCCCATTATCCTGGCGCTTGACCTTCACAAAGAACGTGTCCGTGTCTTTGTTGAGGTCAAAGAAATCATAAAGAGCTTTCATGGCCGTAACGGATACTTCGGTGTCGTGATCAAGAGCTTGTACTTCTCTCGCAACCACGCCAACCGACGCTCGTACTCAGCTTCCCATTCCCGGAAGCTCTGTTTGTAGTCGCTCACGTTAACTCCTGGGCTTGCCTCGTCCCAGGGTGATGGCCCCTACGCTATACATGCGTCATTCACCCTAAAGGTGAAGCCGCCAGAGTGATCTGATCACTCTCCTCTGAGTGCCATTCCCCGTCCGAAATTGGAAGTGAAGCGATAGCCCGGCTTCTGTGTCGCCCTTCCTAGGATGGGCGGTGATGATCATTCGTCTAAGCCCTCAACCCGGTGGTTATGCTGGGCCAGCCCACCTGTCTGAGGTTGCTCCTGGCGTGGAGTTATCCACGGGACTATCTGCACCGCTTTCGCGTCCGAAGATACCATCTCCGATAAAGCATACCATCCGTGGCTTGTACCCGTACGCTCGCGCGTCCTGCAGCTTCCACAGCGCCATTGCCCGAGGAGGCCGGAACTTCCTCGCCGTGTGAAACTCTACGATTGATTACGTAGCAGTCAGGAACGGCGCGATCATCTGCTTCACTATCGGTTTGATATGCGATATTGTATCAGAATCTGGTTTTGATACAACAAAGCATATCAGAAATTAGGTCGTGCTCTTGCTACCCTTTTTCACGCCCTTCGAGTGTCCAGGCTTTACAGGCGCTATGCCTGTGTTACCATGTGCGTCGTGGGAGAACGCATGCGCATTCGACTTGCCACGATCTGTAATTCCGTGGTCTGGTGCGGCGTGATCAATGGAATCGATATCTAGTGGATATCCTGTTCCATGGTCCTTGTCTCGCTGGGTCATGCCAAGCATAGGCATGGACTTGTTTGTATCTGCTTTTGCCATCGTAAACTCCGGTTGCCGTTAACAGCGTTCCAATTCGTTGATTCGTTGTTTTAATAAACGAATCTCATGTCGCTGCTGGGCAATAATCTTTACCATCTGCTGATGGATTTGTTTTCTTGGGGAGGTCCACTCCAAATTATCTGGCATGAAACCTTTCTCATGGTCAACAACATGAAGAGTACAGCCTTCCGGTCTCTTACCTAAATTGGCGATTATCCAATCGGCACCGGCTCGAAAGGACCCACCTTTATCTGGATTCCACTCATCAAAGAATGGCATCCCATGATATACATCGTGTCCACGACGATTTGGGTTAAAAATGTAGTGGTAATGACTAGAAACAGTCCTGTATTCAGGACTCCACGAATAATTCATAAAACATCTCCTCGGAAAAGACTGGGGAGTGTTCCGAGCACTCCCCGTATTCGGCTCATGACTTCCGAATACTTAAATCAAATTTTGGTCGGCTATGAAGGACTCGAACCCTCACGGTTTCCCACCTGTTTCTAAGACAGGCGCGTCTGCCAGTTCCGCCAATAGCCGAAATTATCTGCTTCGATTATTTCTGGTACAATCGATACAATACCGACGATACCCGTTCCAGTGTTCTGTATCTTTGTAAAACTGAGTAGTCGGTAAAAACTCTTTATGTCCCGCACACCAAGCCGTCCCTTCAGGACCTTCTTTCTTACTTGGTGGGATACCCCAACTCTTGCGTTCTGGACGATTACATGCCGCGTGTGAGTAGGCTATATTATCCAAATCCCAAAAGAGATCGGCACTAATGTGTAGCCACGGCTTCTTATGTTCGATAGTGAATTCTTCTATTTTTTGAATTTGCTTCTTACACTTGAAGCAAACGTCTTCGCCCAATCTTTGAACTGCCCGAAACAAAAGCATCTTACGAAGTTTCGCAGATGCTGTGCCAGAAGGCATCCCGAGTTGAGTTGCCTTTACAACGTTTATCTTTGACATGGAGTTTCCTCTAGTCTTTGATTTTAAGAACTGGTGCCCGGAAAGGGATTCGAACCCTTATGCTTTCGCGCCGCTTTTTGAGAACGGTGTGTCTGCCAATTCCACCATACGGGCTCATGTCTTTGCTCTGCACCACAGAGATTACTCCGGCTTGGTCGTAACGACCGGAAGACAAAAATTATGACGGTTCTTAGCAGGCGATGCGGATTGCTCCGCTGCCGCGTCTCCGTCTCTGGTGTGCCGTACAGGACTCGAACCTGTATGAGATTGCTCTCGCCACGTTTTAAGTGTGGGGTGTCTGCCATTCCACCAACAGCACATGCCGGTGTTTTAACGAGTCCGGTCCCTCGGCATGTTTTACGAGTTGCCCGCTCGTTCCCAAACTGTGTTGGGGCTGGTAGGCCATCATGGATTCGAACCACGATTTCACGTTAATCGGACGTGCGTCCTGCCATTGGACGAATAGCCCATTGCTCCTGTGGTGAAGAAAGGATCGTAATCACTACGCCGGACTCCCTTGCGGGAACACAGGAATATTTTTGTGAGGCTGTCTCGCTACCACTGGGGTTTCAGGGCTCCGGCCTCTGCGAAGGGTTTCCCATTATGAGCGAGAGATATGTTACTGTCCGCCGATAAGCTGTGGCGCCTTTCCTGGGACGTGAAGGTAACGAGGTCCCTGGGTCACGGGGATGGTGCCGTGGCGTTTCGGGTGTGGGTCCTTGAGAGGGTCCACTTTCGCCTCTAGATCGCGTTCACCGGAATCGAGGCGTTTTGTAAAATCTGGTACGAATGGTTTATCGGCCATGAGAGTCCACGCTCAGCCAAATCAAAAGGCAAAGGATTCCGATCACAACCCAAAACATTTACGTGTCGATGCGAACGCCGAATACAATCGGCTGGGCTGTCGGGGTGGTCGCGACTGAGTTAATGCTTAGCATCTTCAAATCTCTTTTTGCATTCGAGTTTGTGGTCCTCGAAGTGATACACGCGAATGTTGGTGTTGCAGTGTGGGCATCTGTGACAGCATGGCATTAAATGATCCACGAGACCCATGTGACACTCGCAATCACATTCTTCACCAACGCTACACATTTTCGTCGCCGGAGGCTTGTACTTGGGGCGTCTCACTTGCATTGGAGACGTTGCCCGGCTCGCTTGTGCTCGATTCCGGCGACTCACTAGCGAGGGTTGTATTGATGGACGGTTGAGACTCAGCAGGAGTCTCCACTTGTGAAACTTTAGCAGATTCGGTTCCGGTTGTCAAGCGCTCTTGAGATTTTATCATCTCCCGAACGTCAGCCGGGCCGATGCTGGTACGGGCTCCGGGGTCATTGTGCTCGATTCGGCCCCGAGCCGTCGTCAAGCGCTTACTGAAATCAGGTATAGTCATTTTCGGATAGGGACTCCGCAGTGTCTGTACTTCCCTGAGAGAAGTTCGAGTGGGGTCATGGTTATTCTAAGTCCTTGATAACACGGGGTCAGGATATAGGGTATAGACTAGGCCATGGGCGACCGGCCTGGGTGGGATGCCGGGGTGGGTGTGCGGGTGTGTAAGAAAGAGTGTGTCTTGCCATGGCAATCGCAAGCCCCACCCCTGGCATGGCGGGGGCGACCGCACCGGGTCAAGTTCCTGAAAACAAAAGGGTTCCTACAAACAAAGGAGTTAGCGCCGCGCTCGACTAACTCCAATCGACTCAAGGACTTGACATTTTCCGGTCCTCTGGCAACCGGATTGCATGCGGCGCCCGATGCAATAAACCAGTTTTCATGCGCGGAGGGTTTCCGTTGCAAGTTATTGCATGCGCTGGGCTTATTCCGCGCTCTTTATTACGATAATAAAGAGCAGAGCCCGCGAAAATGTCTCAAATCGAGACAAACTACACGCTAAACCCATGAAAACACACATTTTCGGCGCAATTTTACCGAATTTCGTGAGAAAAACGCGCGTTTTTCGGAAACTCCTAGTAATTTCCTAGGCATTTCGAGCCCGCACACTCACACGCGCACACTCTCGGAAGTGATACGTTTCATTAGATCATACGCGCGTTTTGATCTAATAAAGCATATCAGGCTCTGTAACGCGGTCGCGCTAGCGGTCTCCGGGCTCTGCTGTCCCGTCTATTCTGTCACGCTGAGGTGTCGCGCTGAAGCTGTCACGCGAATGTGTCTACCTGAAGCATAATAGCATTATGCCTTTACTAGTCTAAGCGATTCGAACCCATTTCGAGGCTCTGTGACACAATTTTCGCCCCTTAACCCACGTCCTATCAAGTACATACAAAAATGGTGTCACGTAAAAACGGCACCCCTAGGACGGGAGAATATCTAGCTTGCCATAGTCCTTATGATCTTCGGCACCGTTGTTGTTGATAATAAAGGACTTACACTATTTCTTAAATAAAGCTATCATATTTCGAAGAATATGCATTTAGGCGAACAAACAGCGTATGCTCAATTCTATGCACTTAGGACCTTGTTTCCTAGGGGTACGGTTTTTCTGTGACACCATTTTTATAACTCATTCATTCGCGGTCGTTTAACTAGCGAAAATTGTGTCACGTTGAGGTGTCACAGACTCTCGGCGCCCGTCCTCAGCATATACTAGTAAGCCTCAGGGCTCACCCTTAATAGTATATAGCATTATGCCTTTAAGGATTAAGGCATAGTACGTTAGTACCATTGCATTTTGAGCGCTGATCCTCTACCCTTAAGATATGGCGAACCCTGTTAAGACTCTTCCGACACCTGAAGCCGCTGCTAAGGCCTTGCACTTGTCGCCCGTGTTTACCGTAGAGGTCACAGCGTGTAAAGTCATAGTATCGGCGCCTAGGTTTCGGGCTCTGTACACTCACTCATTCGAGCTTGTGAGTGCATCCTATTTCGATCATGTGGAGGTCTCAAATTGACTCTAACTGAAACCGCTATCGATTCACGTTTCGCAACCT
>Ga0209580_10001014_pt1 | contig 13546 bp, 9 predicted proteins | sample Coa_R1_5_FD_187153 | JGI IMG/M metagenome (GOLD analysis project Ga0209580, IMG submission 187153) | Surface soil microbial communities from Centralia Pennsylvania, which are recovering from an underground coalmine fire - Coalmine... | ecosystem: Environmental > Terrestrial > Soil > Unclassified...
GTTCATCGCCGCGAGGCGCCTGGCCCGTGAAGAGGGCATCCTGGTCGGAGGTTCGTCAGGGCTCGCCCTGCACGCCGCGCTCGAGGTCGCGCGCGAGCGCGATCCAGACGCCGTGATCGTCGTGCTCTTTCCGGACACGGGCCGCAACTACCTGAGCAAGTTCTTCAACGACGAGTGGATGCGGCAGAACGGCTACCTGGCGCGGCTTGGCGCGGTGCGCATCCGCGAGGTGCTGGCGTCGCACCCGAAAGGCCTGCCGCGACTGGTCACCGTCGAGTCGCAGCGGTCCGTGGGTGACGCGATCGACCTCATGCAGCAGTACGGCATCTCGCAGCTGCCGGTGGTCGAGGAGTCGAACGGCCAGGGCGTGGTCGGAACGCTGCAGGAGCGCTCGCTGCTCGACCGCGTGTACCGCGATCCGTCGGTCGTGACGACGGCGGTGTCGGCCGCGATGGACGCACCGATGAGCCAGGTCGCCGTGGACTCCTCGCTCGACGACGCGTTCGAGCCTCTGCTCCGGGGCGAGCAGGCCGTGCTCGTGGTCGAGGCGGGGAGGCCTGTCGCGGTGATCACGCGGGCCGACCTGCTCGAGTTCGTCGCGCACCGCGGCCAGGGCTGATTTGACCGACCACGGCAAAAGGGGTCCCCACGAAGTCACGCCGAAGCCTCCGACTTCGTTGGGAATCGACAGGTGGGGCTTCGCCACCCGCGCGCTGCACGTCGGCCAGGGGCCCGACCCGGCCACCGGCGCGGTGGTCCAGCCCATCCACCTCGCCACCACCTTCGCTCAAGAGGGGGTCGGCCGGCACCGCGGATTCGAGTACTCGCGCACCGGCAACCCGACCCGCAACGCGCTGGAGGAATGCCTCGCCGCGCTGGAGGGGGCCAAGCACTGCCTCGCCTTCGCCTCAGGCCTCGGCGCCGAGACCACCATGCTGCTCCTGCTCAACCCGGGCGACCACGTCGTCTACATGGAGGACGTGTACGGCGGCACGTTCCGCCTCTTCGACAAGGTGCTCAAGCGCTACGGGATCAGTTTCACGGCGGTCGACGCAAGCGACGTGGAGCACGTAGAGCATGCGATGACGGCGTCGACCCGCATGGTGTGGCTCGAGTCGCCGACCAACCCGCTGCTGCGGATCGTCGACATCGACGCCGTGAGCGAGGTCGCGCACAGCCGCGGCGCGATGGTCTGCGTCGACAACACGTTCGCCACGCCGTACCTGCAGCAGCCGCTCCACCTCGGGGCGGACATGGTCGTGCACAGCTCGACCAAGTACATCGGCGGCCACAGCGACGTGGTGGGCGGGGCGATCATGACCAACAGGGACGAGCTCGAGAAGCAGCTCCGCTTCCACCAGAACGCCGTCGGCGCCGTGCCATCGCCCTTTGACTGCTGGCTGCTCCTGCGCGGCATCAAGACGCTGGCTCTTCGCGTCGAGCGGCAGAGCGAGAACGCGATGCAGGTGGCGGTCGAGCTGCAGCGGAACAAGGCGGTCAAGCACGTCTACTACCCGGGCCTCGAGACGCACCCGAACCGCGGCGTCGCGTCGCGCCAGATGCGCATGTTCGGCGGCATGGTCAGCTTCGAGGTGGCCGACGAGGCGGCCGCGTTTCGCACCCTCGAGCGGCTCCAGCTTTTCGCGCTCGCCGAGTCTCTCGGCGCGGTGGAGTCGCTGGCCGAGCACCCGGCGCGCATGACGCACGCCTCCATCCCGGAAGCCGAGCGGCGGCGTGCCGGGGTGGGGGACGGGCTGATCAGGCTTTCGATCGGAGTGGAGGACGTGGCCGACCTGATCGCCGACCTCGAGTCCGCCCTCGCCGGCTAGCTCGTGGCGAGGATCGCCCTCGTCAACGACGTCGCGGGCGTCGCCGCCAACCAGGCGAAGCTGCTCCGGGACGCCGGCCACGTGGTCGACCAGATCCCGCTCTGGACGCCCGGCGGCAACTGGGACTGGCCGCAGAAGGCGCTGCTGGTCCCGTTCCGCGCCCTTGCGTACATCCCCCTGATCCTGAAATTGCGCCGCCGCAGGTACGACGTAGTGCACATCCACTGGCTGCTGCACGGCCTGATCGGCCAGTTCATCGGGCAGCCGTTCTTCGTCCAGGCGCACGGCACGGACCTGCACGAGAACCTCCGCCATCCGGTGCTCCGCTGGGCCACCAGGCGCGTGCTCAGGCGTGCGGCGATCGTCTTCTACGTGACCCCAAACCTGCTGTCCTATCTCAAGGGATTCGAGGACAAGGCGAGGTTTCTGCCCAACCCGGTCGACGTGGACTCGATCCCGATCGCCCCTCCGCCGACCGGGGTCTCGAACGTGCTCATCTTCACGCGCCTGGACCCCGTCAAAGGTGTAGACGAGATCTTCAAAGCCGTGGAGCGGCTCCGCCAGATCGTGAAGCTCCAGGCCGTCGACTGGGGACCGGTGGCGCGGGAATACACAACCCGATACAAAGAGTGGGTTTGGTTCACGCGGCCGCTGCCCCGCCCTCAGATCGAGACCTACCTCCAGAAGTTCGACCTGGTGATCGGCCAGATGAAGCAGGGCATCCTCGGCCTGTCCGAGATCGAGACGCTCGCCGCCGGACGCCCGCTCGTCACCGGGGTCGACAGGACTCTCTACCAGGAAGACCCACCGCCTCTGTTGGCGGCGGCCAATGCCGACGAGATCGTGGCCGCGGTGACGAAGGTCAAGCGGGATTCCGCGGAGCTCGCGCGTTTGTCTGTTGCCGGCCGCGAGTGGGCCAGGAGGAACCACGGGTTCGCGCGGCATCTGGAGCTGCTCGAGGCGAGCTACTTCGGGGAGCGCACCTCGTCGCCGAGCACTCCCACAGCCAGGTAGACAACCCCGGCCGATCGAACGCTTGCGGCGTCGACCGCGCCTCGGCCGTCAAGGACCGCGCGGAGGTGCCTGAACCGCTTCCAGTCGAGCGATCGAAAGTCGTTGTGCCATGCCTGCACGATCACGGCGTCAGCGTCCAACGCCTCGGTCGAGTCGAGCTCGACGACGGCCGCCTCGAGGTTTCCGAGCTCGGACGTCGTGAACAGCGGATCGTGGATCAGAACTTCGGCGCCGGCCCGCCGGAGCAGGTCGACGAGCGCGATCGCGGTCGAGAAGGCGATTTCCTTCACGTTCTCCCTGTAAGAGGCGCCGAGCACAAGCACGCGCCTCGACTCGAGGCCGCCCAGTGCCTGCTCGAGCTGCTGGACCGCGACGGCCGCCATGCGGTCATTGGTCTGGCGTCCGTCGCGGATCAGGCTCAGCTCTCCGTCGGTCGCGTCGCTGAGCAGGAAGTGGGGGTAGACGGGGATGCAGTGTCCGCCCACGCCGATGCTCGGGCGATGGATGTGCGAGTAGGGCTGCGAGTTCGCCGCCTTGAACGCCTCGCCCACGTTCACTTGGCGGCTCGCCGCGTAGAGCGCGAGCTGGTTGGCGAGGGCGATGTTGACGTCGCGGTAGGTCGTCTCAGCCAGCTTGGCGAACTCAGCGGTCTCGGCGTTCTCGACGGGCCACACGTCCGCGTCGAGCACAGATCGGTAGAACTCGACGGCCTTGCGCGTGCTGGCTTCGTCGATGCCGCCGACGATCTTCGGATACCTGCGCAGGTCTTCGAAGATCCTGCCGGCGTAGACGCGCTCCGGGCTGAAGGCGAGCGCGAAATCAGCCCCCGCGCGAAGACCGGATTCCTTCTCCAGGATGCCACGCAGCCTACCCCGGGTCGTGCCCACCGGCAGCGTCGTCTCGTAGATCACCAGGGTTCCTCTGCGCAGCCCTCGCCCGACCGCGGTGGTGGCGGCGTCGAGGATGCGAAAGTCCATCGACCTGTCGGGGCCGACTATGAGCGGGACGATGACCACGACCACGTCCGACTCCCTGGTGGCCGCGGCGGTGTCGAGGCTGGCGCGCAGCCTGCCCTCATGGACCTCGCGCGAGACGGCCTCCTCGAGGCCCGGCTCCTCGTGGACGTGCGAGTGGCCTGCGTTGATGGTGTTCACCACCTGCGGCACGACGTCGCAGCCGATCACAAGAAAGCCCTTCGATGCGAACTGCGCCGCCAGCGGCAGCCCGATCTTGCCCAGGCCGACCACGGCTACTCTGGTCATCGGTCGAGCAGCATACCGAAGCTCCGCCTCTTCCGACGGGAGCATGCGGAGAAGCTAAGCGGCCTTGCGTTCGACCGCCGCGACCGTGCCGCGCCACTGGCCAGCCAGCAGCTGCGCCGAGTAGAGGAGACCGAGCGACAGCCACAGGTACGGCTCCTGCAGGAACCGGGCCTCGAACAGGCTGTAGAGAAAGATCGGGATCACCATCATCGCGGCGAGCGAGCTCCATGGCGCCCACGCGTCGCGCCGGCGGCGCGCCTCGAGCGATTCGCGGGCGAGCTGCACCAGGAATGCGATCAACAGCAGGGCGCCGATGAGGCCCTGTTCTGCGAGCACTGTCACGAGCGAGGTGTGCGAGACGCTGTCGGTGTAGCCGGAGGGGAGGAATCGGTGATAGGTGGTGAGGATCTCGTGCTGGTATCCGCCGAAGCCGACGCCGAACAGCGGGTGGTCCTTGAACATGGTGAGGCCGGCGGCGATCAGGTAGCGGCGGTTGTCGTCGAGCGCCGACGCGCCCTGCACCGCGGGGCCGGCCGGGCTCGACGTGTGCGCCGGCGCCGTCACGCCGACCACGCTCGCCACCGCATCGGTCGCGCGCTGCCTGGTGTCTGGGTTGAGGCCCGTCGAGAGGGCGAACGCCAGCAGCGCCAGCGCGGCGATGGCCAGGGCGCGGCGGCGGTTGAAGGCCACGAGCACCGCGAGCAGGACCATGGCGATGAAGAGCGCGAGGCCGGAGCGGGAAAACGTGAGTGGCAGCACGATGCCGCACGCGGCCGCGGTCGATACGGCCAACCACGTCGGGGCCCTTCGCTCGGCGTAGAGGTAGACGCCGGCGCAGGCCGCGAGCGTCAGGAAGCGCGCGGTGATGTTCGGGTCGGCGAAGGTGATGTTGAGCCGGTGCGCGACCGCAGGGTTGGGCGCCCAGATGTGCCCGTGGGAGGCATACAGTCCGGCGCCGAGGACGGCCACGCATAGAGCCGACACCAAGAACGCGATCCAGGCCCGGCGGTGGTCGCGCTCCGAGACCACCAGGTTGCAGATCAGCAGCGCGACGAAGGGGTAGAGGGCGATGTCGATCACGGAGTTGGTCGAACCGGGGCGGCGCGTGAGGGCCCAGCTGACGAGGGAGGCGGCCAGCAGCAGGACCAGCAGCACGATGCTGGGGCCGCGGGGCACCACCAGCGCCCGCCGGCGCACGGCCAGGAGGTACACGAAAGCCGCGCCCACGACCAGCAGGACGAACCGGCTCAGCTGCTGGTGCAGGAGGATGGCCGTGAACTCGAGCGGAAGCGTCAGGATCACGGCCGCCGGGCCGTAGGCGGCCACCAGCTCGGCTGAACGGGTCAGCCAGGACGCGGACCGATCCACACCGCCTGATTCGAGCGCCACGGCGCCAGGTTCGGAAATCGCCTCACACCCTCCTGATCTCAGAACGTCCGCGCACCGGGGTTTTCCCCGAGGCCCAGGCGTTGATGTGAAGTGGACTGGTCCCAGGGGTCCGCCGCAGGTTCGCGGCATCGGCGGCCCCAGCCGAGGAGACGGCGAGCGCGCACGGGAGGCGACGACGGCTTCAGGGCCACAGGCGCCGGGCCGCCCAGGCCGGCGAAGGTGCAAGGGCGTTCTGGGCCAGTCCACTAGGTTGGTCAAGACCCAGGGGAAAAGCGCCGATCTGGTCAGGTCGGCGTCGTTCACGCTCGCCGCACGCGTCGCCGCGTTCGGCTTCTCGCTGGGCACGAATGTGATCCTGGCGCGGAGCCTGGGCCCGGAAGGCCGCGGCGTGTACGCCGTGGCGGTGCTGATCCCTGCTTTGATCAGCCTGTTCGCGCAGGTCGGTCTCGGGTCGTCGAACGTCTATCACCTCAGCAAGGGACTGATCGAGCCCGACGAGCTGGTCGGCCACGCCGCGTCGATGGCCCTCCTCCTGGGGAGCCTCGGCATCGTCGGGGTCTTCGCCTACGTGGACCTCGCGGGCGCGGCCCGCTTCGCCGGCATCGGCTCCGGCTTCGTGCTGGTCAGCTGCTTCGCCCTGCCTTTCCTGCTTCTGACCGTGTTTCTGCAGGGGGTTCTCAACGGCGCCCAGCGTTTCGGCGAGTACAACGTCGTGCTGCTGGTCCAGTACGCGTCGACGTCGCTGGCCCTCATGGTCGCGATGGCGGTGGCTCGCGGGTCGACGACGGCCGCGGTCGTCGCGTGGACCGTGAGCACCGTCGCGACCGCATCGGTCGCGGTGGCCTGCGTCGGGCAGCTGGCTCGTCTCTCCATCCGATTTCGCCCCAGCACTCTGCGGAAGCTGCTGCGCTTCGGGCTGATCAGCTACTTCAGCAGCCTGTCTTCGTTCGCCAACTACAGGCTCGACGTGCTGATCGTGAACCTGTTCGCCGGAGCGCGCCAGGTGGGGCTGTACGCGGTGGCGACCGGGCTCGCCGAGATGGTGTGGTACCTGCCCAACGCGGCGGGTATCGTGCTCGCGCCGAAGGTCGCCTCCGCCGAGCCCGACGCCGCGGACAGGTTGACCGAGCAGGTGTGCCGTGTTGTGACGGTGCTCGCGCTCTTCGTCGCCGGCGTGCTCGCGCTGTTCGCGCCGTTCGTGGTCGTGCTCTTCTTCGGCTCGGCGTTCGCGGAGAGCGCGTGGGGCGTGTGGTACCTGCTGCCGGGCATCGTGACGTTCTCGGTGGCTCGCGTCCTGTCCATGTACCTGCTCGGGCGCAACAGGCTGAAGGTCGACCTCCTGGCCTCGGTGGTCGGCCTCGGCATGACGCTGCTGCTCGACTTCCTGCTCATCCCGCGCTTCGGGTTCCGGGGAGCGGCGGTGGCGTCGTCGATCGCCTACACGGTGGCGATGGTGGTGGACCTCGTCTGGCTCAGCCGCCGCTCGTCGATCTCCATCCGCGACCTGCTCATCGCCCGACCTGGCGACCTGCGCCTGCTGTGGGAGAGGGTGAGGGACCTGGCGGCCTCCCGATTCGCCGGGTCCCGCCGTTATCGCGCCATCGGAGGCTAGCGTGCCCCCGGTGCGATGCCTATGGCCGGCGCAAGCTCACTCGGCGCTTCCGACAGATTGCCCGGGACGCCGCGACAGCTGGTCGAACAGCGGAGCCAGCCTGCCGAGCACATGCCTGGTGTCGATCACGATCGGCGCGTACTGCAGGACCAGAGTCCAGTCGATCGAGTCATGGTCGGTCACGACTATGGCGCAGTCCTGGCTGGCGATGAAGTTTCGCAGCACGCGCTGTGATCGAAACTCACGGCCCGCGACACTGAGTGACGGCACGTGTGGATCGAAATATGAAACCGTGGCGCCCTGTTCCAGCAACAGCTCGATGATCTTGATCGCTGGAGACTCCCGCACGTCAGACGTGTTCTTCTTGTAGGCAACGCCGAGCAAGCCAACTCTTGAGCTGTTGACCGCTCGCTGGCTCCCATTGAGCAGGCGCGCCACCTTGCCCACGACGTAGCTCGGCATGCTCGCATTCACGCGGCCGGAAAGTTCGATGAACTCGGTCGTGACGTTGAGCTGGCGGGCTTTCCACGCCAGGTAGTACGGGTCTACCGGGACGCAGTGGCCCCCCAGGCCCGGACCCGGGTAAAAGGGCGTGAAGCCGTACGGTTTCGTCGAGCACGCGTGGATGACTTCCCACACGTCGATGTTGAAAGCGTCACAGATGACCTGAAACTCGTTGACCAGCGCGATGTTCACCTCGCGGAAGATGTTCTCGAAGAGCTTCGTGATCTCCGCGGTTCGGATGTTCGACACTGGAACGAGCTCGCTGACGATCGTGCTGTACAGGGCGATGGTCGCGTCCATGCAGTTCTTGGTGAGCCCACACACGACCTTGGGTGTGTTGTGGATGTTCCATGTCTTGTTGCCGGGGTCGATGCGCTCCGGCGAGTAGCCGATGAAGATGTCGACGCCGGGCATGAATCCCCTTTCCCGAAACGCCGGCACGATCACCTCTTCGGTCGTTCCGGGATAGGTCGTGCTCTCGAGTACGACGAGGCTGCCCACCGGCATCAACGGTGCGAGGCTTCGCACGGCCGCGCGCACGTAACTCAGGTCCGGGACGCGGAACTCGTCGATCGGAGTCGGCACGGCGATGATCGCGACGTCGCAAGCCTTGACGGCATCGAAGTCTTGAGTCGCCACCAGCCGCTTCTCGCCGACGAGCCTCCGGATTTGCTCCGAGGGGATGTCCTCGATGTGGGAGCGGCCCTGATTGATGCCGTCGACCTTCGGCTGGGACAGATCGATGCCGATCACTTTGTGCCCGGCCTCTGCCAGCGTGCTGGCGAGTGGCAAGCCGACGTAACCCAGCCCCACCACGGCGATGGTTGCCTTGCGGTCGGTCAGCCTGTCGATGAGTGCTTGTTTGTATGCCTGTCTGGTCATCTGGAACCTCGATCCTTGGTTTGATTGAGCGCCGAAGTCTTCGCGAAGTCGATCATCTGGTCCAGGGTCTCAACGAGACTCGTGTCGCACCTGTACCCGATCGCCGCCTCGAGCTTGGTGGTGTCGGCGGCGCGCCGAGACATCTCCTCGAAGCCCTCGCCGTACACCTCCTCGAACGGTACCAGCCGGACTCGAGAAGACGAGCGGGTCCGCTCGATGACCAGGTCCGCAAGATCGCGGATCTTGATCTCTTCATGACCAGCCACATTGAACACCTCACCCTCGGCCTGGGGAACGGACATCAGCTTGACCAGAGCCTTCACTACGTCGTAGACGCTCGTGAACGATCGAGACTGCGTCCCGTCTCCGTACACGGTCAGGTCTTCTCCACGCAGCGCCTGGTTGACGAAGCGCGGCACAACCATCCCGTAATGCCCCACCTGCCGAGGGCCGATCGTGTTGAAGAGGCGGACGACCACGGTCGGCAGCCCGAGCTCCTTGTAGTAAACGAACGCGAGGATCTCATCCACGGCCTTTGAGGTGGAGTAGCTCCACCGCAGCTTGCGCGGGGAGCCGAGAAGCCTGTCGTCATCCTCCTTGAACGGTCCATTCTGGCTCTTTCCATAGATCTCGCTCGTCGAGGTGATCAAGACCTTCGTGCGGTGCCGCTCGGCGGCTTCGAGCAGGTTCTCCGTGCCTTTGATGTTGGTGATCATTGATTGCAGCGGACGATCAACGATCAGCTGCACGCCAACCGCGGCGGCGAGGTGGTAGAGCAGGTCGGCTCGAGCCACCTCCGAGTCGAGCAATTTGGCGTCGAGCACGGATCCCTCGACGAACCGGAACCGTTCGTTGTCGAGCTGACGCCGGATGTTCGCGTAGCGACCGGTCGACAGGTTGTCGTAGGCCGTGACGTGATCGCCGGCGGCCAGCAAACAGTCCACGAGGTGGGATCCGATGAATCCGGCCCCGCCGGTGACAAGAACGCGCATCAGATGGATCCTGGCATCAAGGGCCCGCTACTCGACGGGAGATGATATCCGGTGGACCCTCAGGTACGGGGCGGCGCCGCCTCGTAGCAGGCGATCAGGGCTCTCGCGTGCGCATGGAGGCTGTGTCGGTTCTGAAGCCAGGCACGGCCCGCGGAAGACAGCCGATGCAGCTGGGCCGTGTCGGCTCGCAGCTCGATGAGGCGTGCGACGATGTCCTGGCCGTCAGCCACTCTGACAATGGGTGGCGTCTCGTCTCGGTAGAGACGAAGGTCGATCGACATCAGGACGATGCGCCCTGCCGCCATGGCCTCCAGCTCGGACAGGCCCGGCACGCCCTGCTCCATCTGACCGACCACCGCATCGAAGCCGGTCAACAGCGCCGGCACGTCGGTGTGCGCGACCGGCCTGATGAAAGCGACTCGATCTGCGTACCGTTGTTTGTATTCGCCGGCGAGCGAACCCGCGTCGATGGCCGTCAGCGACACGAGACTCGCCAGCTCCGCAGCGGCGGAGAAAACTCGCTCTGGCCCTTTGACGGGGTCAAGGCGCATGAAGATCAGAACCTTCTCGATGCGGTCGGGGGCTCGAATGTCGACGAATCTCGCAACGTCGATGGGATTCGGCAGCAGCACCGACTTCGCTCGAAAGTCGCCTAGATATGCCGCGAGATTGGGCGTTACGTAGAAGATCGCGCGAGCGCGCCTCATCCACCTGGCGCTCCACCACCTCAGGGCCGGATGCTTGAAGTTGTGATGAAGGTCCGATCCGTGAGCCTGAAGGAAATAAGGGCGTCCTGAAAGCGCGCCCACGACTCCGTGCGACACGAAATGCACGTGCACGAGGTCGTAGCGGCCCCGGCGCAGGCGCACCACGACCGGTATGTACAGCGCGAGGCGCAGGGGCGCGGCGAGCAGCTTGGCCAGCCACGGCCACCGTGCCGCGGGTTTGGGGATGTCGTAAAGGTCTGCCTCCCAACCAGCCTGCCTGAGCGCCGCGACCTGCAGCGTCGCCACGCCGGCGACGTCGTTGACGACGGCCACCCTGCCCACTGGCCGCGATGGTCGCACAACCGTCCGGCGCGACCAGAAGACGCCCGGTGTCCGTGGCTAGACTCTCCTGCGGTGTCGTGTTCCGAAAACAAGGGTGGGGGTGCGGGGAGCTTCTTGGCGCCCTTCGCATGGAGGTGAAGCGGTCGCCGCGCTGACAACCCTGTTCGATGTCGTGCTGCTCTCGGTTGGCTTGTTGGTCCCCGGATGGTGCGTGCTCGCCCTGCTGAGGCTCGGTCCGGTCAGCCCAGCCCTCGCCGTCACCTCCTCGATCGGTTTGAGCATCTCGCTCGTCGCGATTGCCGCTTCGATAGGGTGGCTGACAGGCACCGGGCTGCGCGGTGTGGCGGTCCTGCTCGGAGTGGCGGTCCTCGCCGCCGGCGCGGGCGCGTTCGTCAGGCGGAAACGGCGTACTGCGATCGAGCGTCCGGGCCGGCTCGACCTCGGAGCGGCGGTGGTCGGCGCGGTCATGGCGGCGCTGGCCGTCGTGGATGGGCCCTGGCTGAGCCAGGACGCGGACACCTTCTATCACCTCGCTGCCGCGCGTGGCCTTCTGCGCACCGGCGACGCACTTCCGCACGACGTGTTCTTCGGAGTCGCAGTGCAGTATCCGGATGCGACGGCGGGAAGCCTTCACGACGTGCTGGCATGGCTTTCGCTCGCGGGCGGCATGATCCCGGCCTGGGAGGCGCTGGCCATCGTCGGTGCCGCATTCACGGCCGTCGCGTTCCTCGCCTTCGCGCGGGAGCTCACCCTGTCGGCTCCGGTCGCGCTGCTCGCGACCTTGCTCTACGTAGTGCTCTGGCTGCAGCTCGACATGCGCGCGGCCGGTTACCCCAACAGGATCGGCCCGGGCATCGTGTGGCTCTCGTTGGTCTTCGTCCTGAGATACGCGCGCGCGGAAAAGCGGTCCTGGCGCGAGCTCGTGCCCGCATGCGCCCTTGCGTTCGGCGCCGGAATGGTCCACGCCGGCATGGCGCCGCTGGTCATCGCGATGGCTGGCTCGACCCTCGGCGCTGCGGCAGTCGCCGCCATGTTCAAGCGCAGGCGGCTTGGGTCCCTCACGCCGCTGGCGATCGCCTGTGCCGCGGTGGTCCTCGCGGTGCTGCCGGCGCTGGCCGTCCGGTTGCTGGGCCTCCCGGGTCCAGGACTGGAGGGATCGTTCGCCACGCAGGCCCTGTCGGTCAAGGTCCGGGTGCTGCTGGGCTATCCATTCATCGATTTCCGCTTCTGGTACGGCGGGTTCGTGACCCTGACGACGGTCGGGACGCTGTGCTTGCTGGGACGCGCCCGCCGCTTGTTCGTCGAGGGCGACTCCGGAGCCGCCATGCTCTGGGGCGGTCTCCTGCTGGTGCCCCTCGTCAGCGTGACGCCTTTCCTCACCGGCTCGTCGAGCTACCTCTACGACTTCGTCAGGGTCGCCGACCTGCTGGCGCCGCTCGTCTTCGTGACCATCGCCTGGGAGCTCTGGGCGCTCGTGCCGGCCCTGGTCGAAATCGCGCGGGCCCGCAGCTTCGACCGGCATCCCGCCGGGCGGTGGCTGCCCGCCGCCGCCCTGGTGTTGGCCGCGGTCTACGTCGCGGCGGTCAACCTGAACACCGGCGCATTCGATCTGTACTTCGGCAAGGGCCAGTTCACGGTGGCGGCGAGCCGTCACAACGACCTGACCGTGCGATGGGCCGACCGTCTGTCAGCGCTGGATCGGGCTGAACCGGGCACCGTCCTGGCGGACCTCGACATCAGCTACGAGCTGGCCGGGCTCACGGGAAGGCGCGTGGTCGCGGTCCCGTACTCGCACACGCCGTTTCAGATCGAGCCGCGCGATGGCATCCTGCGCCGGGGCGACGTCGCCGATGCGTTCAACCCCTCGAGCGATGCCTTCGTGCTGCCATCGATCCTCGTGCGGTACCAGGTGGCCTACGTGATGGTCGACCGTGTCATGGACGGCCAGGCGACCTGGGATCGGATGGCGGCGCAGCCTGAGCTCAAGAAGGTGGCCGGAGGTTCCGACTGGATGCTCCTGCAGTTCGACCCCGCCGGCCTGGACGCGGCCCTGCAGATCAACCTGACCGACGGGGCGGGCGTGGCGCCGGCCGTGGCGACCGCGGGGCGTGCCGCCTTCGTACGGGTCAGCTCGACGGGGACCGGCGGCCTGGCCACGATCGCGGCCAAGGGGCTCTCGAAGTCGGTGACCTACCGTGCCGACTTCCAGGTGCCGGCCCAATCCGGCGCCACCAGCACCGGCGCCTTTCTCTTTCCTGATTTCGCGCCAGTGGACAGGTATTCGGTGGTCGTGACCCTTCCAGGAGGCGAGCAGCTCGACGCGGGACAGATCGAGGTGGGGCGAACCTATGAGGCGGAGTCGTTCGCGGGCGTGATCGACGTCTTCAACGGAGGCTATCTCCGGAACCCGGTCTGGGTGACGACCTACGGGAGCCAGTACAGCCGGGGCGCCGCCGTTGTCGCCGTGCGGACCTCGACCGCGGCCAGCCACCCTCTGATCGACCCGCTCGCGGACTACTGCGTGGCGGTCCGGGTCTTCGGCTCAGGCAGCGGACGGGCTTTCGAGCTCGACGTCGGCATGGGAAGCGCCAGCGTCGAGCTCAACTGGCCTGACACCGCGGGCGCGCAGGAAGTGCGCCGGGAGCTGCACGCGAACGCAGGCCCGGATCAGCTGGCCTTCTGGGTTCCTGCCGGCGCGCCGCTTGGCGTGACCGTCGACCGGATCGTCGTTTATCCGCCGCCTCTCGCATCCGCCACCTGCTGAACGAGCTCCAGAAACCGCCGGGCGACCCTCGTCCTGTCGAAGTTCTCGATCGCGTAGCGGCGGCCGCTTGCGCCGAGCTGCTTCGCGAGCGCGGGATCGCCGGCCAGCCCCTCGACCGCCCGCGCCATGGCGGCCGCGTCTTCGGGCTCGACGACGACGCCGCAGCCGGCCTCCTCGACCAGCCGGGCCGCCTCGCCCCAGACCGCCAGCACGATCGGCAGCTCAGACGCCATCGACTCGAACATCTTC
>Ga0209580_10001015_pt1 | contig 13545 bp, 10 predicted proteins | sample Coa_R1_5_FD_187153 | JGI IMG/M metagenome (GOLD analysis project Ga0209580, IMG submission 187153) | Surface soil microbial communities from Centralia Pennsylvania, which are recovering from an underground coalmine fire - Coalmine... | ecosystem: Environmental > Terrestrial > Soil >...
TTCGCTGCAGTTGTAAGTTCCATGGCGCGCTCCTTAAGCCGTGCGCTTGACGTAATGAACGTAAATACTCGTGCCGCCCTCGGTCTCGGTTTCCTGGCCCACTAGTTCGACGTTCTTCGCGACCTTGGCCCAGCCCTGGAAATCTCCAACCGACCCGCGATCCGTAGCCAGTACTTTGAGCACCTGGCCGCTCTGTAGTTTGCCGATCTCTTTGCGCGCGTTAACTAACGGCATGGGACAATTCATTCCACGCGCATCGAACACTTTGTCGAAAGGAAGGCTCATCGTGATTCTCCATGAACAGCGGCTTGCGCCTGCGCCAGGCCGCATACGTTCTTACCCAGTTCGAGGGTTGCGGCATCATCTTCCGCAGGAGATAGCAAACCAGTGTTGACCCGCTTGATTTCTGCGTACTCCGGAATGAACTTCGGCAGACTGTCCAGCAAGTAGCGCACAAATCCGTCGTCGCTCTCGCGCTGCAAGACGAGTAGAGACTCGTTCTGCCGCTTTAGGTCGCAGAGAGTGGCCTGAAAATTCCCTCCTGTGTCTGCTTCTTCAAGGGTGCTGAAGTGCCCAGGCAGGACGGTCGTCTGCTCCGGCATTTCAAGAAGCTTGCGCAGCGAACGCGTATGCAGGGGCGCCCAGGCTTCGGATTTGCCGCCGAGATCTGGCCGCGCGATAGAGCGAATGAAGATGCTGTCGCCGGTAAAGAGGTACTGATCGTCCAAGATCAAAGCGACGAGTCCAAGCGTGTGGCCGGGAATGTGCACCGCCCGGAGTTCATGCTTTCCCGCACGCAATACTTGTCCGTCCCGAATCGGTTCGTAGGGAAAAGTTGCAGGCAGTAGATCCATGGGGTGGATCGCATCGTAAGGGTGTAGGTGATACGAGGCTCCCGTCGCGGCTGCCAAAGCAAGTCCTCCGCTGATGTGATCGGCGTGGCTGTGCGTGTCGATGATCATTGAAATGCTGCAACCTCGAGCCCGCGCCATATCCAGGTAAGCGTGCAGCTGCCGAAGAGGATCAATGACAATTGCATTGCCGTCACTCACAACCATGTAGCTTAGGCAGCCGCGAGCAGGACGGCTGATCTGGAAGATGCTCAACTCGTGGGTGTCGAGAATCGCCTGCGATTCGTAGTAATTGCCCCAGGCATTCATTCCGCCTTGGAGATTCCCGGCGTCGTATCCGAGCCGCTGCAGCCCTTGCATGACGAATTCTGAGGTGCCGCCCTTGGCGCAGACGGCAAGGACCGGCAAATCTCTGGGAAGCTTATTGGCAAGATCTTGCTGGGCGCAGGCGACGATGGAATCGACCATGTCGTCTTTACCGCCCGACTCAAGCATTTCGAAATACGGAAAATTGATTGCGGAGACGCCCGGGCCCTCCAGCGGAAACTTTTCAAACTCGTCGCGGTTACGGACATCCAGGACAAACAGCTTCTGCCGACGACGCAGCTGATTGAGTAATTCGCCGGCTGTCCATGCGATTTCAGTGGTGGGTCGCGTCACAGATCCCCGTTCGGAACGAGATTATATGCTCGAACCAAGGTTGAAGTGAACTAAGGCTTGCACGTTAAGAACGCGGCCGCGGATCGACCTGTCATGATGATAACTGCGGGCGGCGCGAAGAACGCGCTATCCCATCGTATTCGTGCGCTCGGGTTGGATCTTGTACATCACTCGCACTTCGCCTGGCTGGCGGTAAGGATACTTGTCGGCCCCCAGATATTTTTTGGCCATTTTGTCTATGTGTGCGTCGGCGCCATGTTCGATGATTTCAACCACGCGGCCGCGAATTTCAAGGTAGCGGTAAGGATTCTCAGGATCGATGATTGCAAGCGCAACCCGAGGATCGCGGCGAATGTTCTTGTCCTTCTGCCTTCCCTTGGCGGAATTCACAATCACGTGCTCTCCGTCGAAGTCGCACCAGACTGGCGTGACTTGCGGCGAGCCGTCGGGCATGAGCGTACCCAGGCTGGCAAAGGCGCGTTTGGTGAACAGATCGCGGTACTTATCCGGAATAGCTTGCGACATGAATCCCTCCTTGCGTGGATCCTACGCGCAGCATTATAGAACGATGGAGAGACTTAGGCGGCGAACGACCGCATGGGGCGGGCCTGGAGGGCCGCCCCTACATTAATCGACTGTGTGTTTGGCGGTGTAACCTTCGCGGGCGATGACTTCGTACTTCACATCTTTGTGCTTCTGGTCCTGGACCTTCAAGGGACCGCCATTCTCCGCAACCACTTCGACCTTCAGCTTGCGGTAAGTGCCATCGAGCTTGGCGTTCGTGGGGTGATAGGTGATGGTGTACTGGTTCCGAATGTCGCCACTGATATCTTTGAACGCGTCAACCATGTCGCCTTCAAAGCGGGGCTGGTAGAAGCGTCCGCCGGTCAGTTTGGCGAAAGTCTGCATCTGATTGTCAGCCTGTAGCCAATCGATTGAAGCCATGCCATAGCTGGACATGCCGTGGGAGAACCCAGTGCAACCGTGAGTCTCGCAATATTCGCGAAGCAGCCAACCGATGCTGATGGGAAAGATCGTAACGTCGTGCGTGGTCTTCACTTTTTGTGTGATCTGATTCAGGTTCAGCTTGCTAAAGGTGTCGAGGCCGGTACTGATGAGAATGATGTACTTGTGCCCTTCTATCCGATCCATACGGTCAAGCGTGTCATACAACGCGTCAAATAAATTGGTTTCCGAGAAGCCCGGCATGCGCAGAGTATTCAGTCCGGCCATGACCGCATTCTTATCTTGCGTGAAATCTACCAAGATCTCGGGCTTCATGTCGTAGTCAATAGCCGCCACCCAGTCGTCCTTCTTTAGGGTACTGGCGAAGATGTATGACGCCTGCAGCGCGTCAATGAGCAAGGGGTAAGTTGTTGACGCGAATTCAATCAGCATCACCGCCGTGATCGGCGCCTGCTCGACCTTGAAGTCATTGATAGTCTGCGGAACCCCGTCTTCGAAAACCTTGAAATTCTCTTTCTTCAAGTTCGAGATGAACTGACCATTCTTGGTTGTGACCAGAACCGGAACCGTAACCAGCGGGACATCCACGTGAATGGAGTAGTCTGGCATGCCCTCGATCTTCTTGGGCTTCGCCGGGGGCGGGGGCGGGGGCGGCTCAGCGCCCTTCTTGGGAATTGCATAAGGCCCGGTGTCGCTGTTCGGTCCTCCGGCTTCAGGTGGAGCTTCCTGTTGATTGGGGTTCTGCTGCGATCCCGCGGAAGATTGGCCGGATTGGTCTTGCTGCCCGGGCAATGCCGCAGAGAATTGCGACAACATTGCCACAACCATCACCAGGATGAGCAAACATTTGCAGATATAGGTGATTCGCCTGATTTCCGAAGAAAATACCCTGAAAAACATCTAAGGCCTCAATGTACTCCCATGCTAGTATAGACGCAGAGCTTCGTGATTGGGATGTTTGTCCGGCGCCAGTTCCTCCACCCGGCAAAAGAAAAAAGCGAAGTTTATTTTAGTTTCCGGACCGGTTCCCGGCGGTCCTGCGGGGCAAAATGAAACGAGCTGCTCTCGCTCTTGCCGTAGTGTACGCAGTTGTACTCTCCTCCTCAACTCACGCCCAAAGCACAAAACCTGTTGACACCATGCCGCTGGAGCAGATTCATGCAGGAATGCGTGGCGTGGCGTACACGGTTTTCCAGGGCACCCAGCCCGAGCCCATGGACGTTGAGGTTCTGGGTGTGTTGAAGAATGCCAACGGACCGAAAGGTGACATTATCCTGGTCCGGCTCGGCGGCGCGAAGGCAGAGTACACCGGCGTAGTCGCGGGCATGAGTGGCAGCCCGGTTTATCTGAATGGGAAGCTCGCAGGAGCGGTGGCTTTCCGCATTGGAGAATTTTCCAAAGAACCGATCGCTGGAGTCACGCCGATTTCGGAAATGTTCGAAATCAGCGCGCTCGACAGTACTCCGACAGTGGTTCCCGTTCAGGCCAAGTCTGTTCCCTCGCTCGCGGATAAAACCTCCGTCCCCGGACTTCCGAGCACCTCTGTTCAGAGTTTCGCAAATTACTTGAAGCCGATCGAAACGCCATTGGTCTTCAGCGGATTTTCAGAAGATGCAGTGCAGAAGTTTGCGCCACAGTTCGCTTCACAGGGAATCGTGCCGGTGATGGGCGTTGGTTCGGCGACCGACACCAAGCAGCCTGATCCGCTGGTTCCCGGCTCTGCGGTAAGTGCTGTGCTCGTGCGTGGAGACATGGACATTGCAGCGACCTGCACGGTGACCTACATTGACCCCACGCATCTGCTGGCCTGCGGACATCCCTTGCTGCAGTTTGGCATGGTGGATCTGCCGATGACGAAGGCGCAAGTCTTGGCAACCCTTCCCTCCCCCTTGAATGCTTTCAAGATTGTTAATGCCACGGAAACAGTTGGCTCGTTCGTGCAGGACCGCCACACCGGAATCCTCGGCGAGTTCGGGAAGCAAGCCGCCATGATTCCGGTCACGCTGACGATTCACGGCGGGACGGCGCCGAAGACGTTCCATTATCAGGTGCTGAATAATGCCCGGCTCAGCCCAGTCGCAATTTCGACGACTGTTTATAACGCGCTGCACGGCGTAAATGAATACGGTGACGAAACCACGTACACCATGACGGGTGCAATCAGCGTGCAGGGATTCCCTGAGGTCAAGCTGCAGGACATGTTTACCAGCGCTGACGGCATGCAACCGGCCGCGATTCTTGCCGCAACCGCCATCGGCGGCAGCTTTGGCCGAATCTACGACAATCCCTACAGCACGCCCGAGATCAAAGGCCTTAAGCTGGATTTCGACATCACCAATGAGCGCCGCTGGGCAAGGCTCGAAAGCGCACGCACGGACGTGAGCGAAGCGCGTCCCGGTGACGAGATCACGGTAGAAGTTCTACTGCGTCCTTATCGCGGCGATGCAGTCATTGAGCGCGTTCCGGTTCGCATTCCGACGTCGGCGTCGAAGGGATCGACGTTGCATGTGCTGGTGAGTGATGGCGAAATGCTGGATCGCCTCCGCCGTGGACCCTCGGCCGCGCAGAAGCTCGACCTGGCATCGACGATCGGGGTGCTTAATAAACAGCACGTCAACAATCGCGTTTACGTTTCAGTGCTGGACGAGGCTCCGGAGGCGATGGTCGCTGACAAAGTCATGCCCGCGCTGCCTCTCTCGGTGATGAATGTAATGGATGGCATGCAAGGCTCGCAGGATATGACCGTGGTGGGCGAGTCTTCAGTAAGCGAAACCGCGACGTCTCCTCTGGACTTCGTGGTTTCCGGCGCGCAGCTGCTGCCGATCACGATTAAGTAGAGAGGGTGTCATCCCGAAAGAGCGCCAGCTCACGAGGGATCTGACGAGAGGCTTGTGTGAGCAATGCCGTCTGGTTGCCGTGATACTCTGATTGAAATTCTTCTTTCTCCTCCGAGGTACAAAATTTTGTCTCGTGGCATAACGTTATTCGCCTTTTGTCTCTCCACTTCTATCCTGTCCCTCGCCGAAGGCACTCGCACCTGGCAGCAATCCACCTACGAGGACTTCGTAAAAGGCACATCCCACGGCGTGGCGATTTCAAGCAATGGCATGCTGGAGCTCGCGCCCTCATTCAAGCTGATCGTAAGCACGCCATCGAGCGCCGTATGGGCGACGGCGGTCGGCCCGCAAGGTGAGATTTACGCCGCGACTGGCGCCCCTGCGCGTGTGTACCGAATCGTCCCCGGTAGCCAGCCCACGCCGATTTTTCAGCCACAGGAATTGCAGGTTCAGGCACTCGTCGCCGATAAACACGGCGTGCTCTATGCCGCGACGAATCCTGACGGCAAGGTTTACAAGATTGAGCAGACCGGCACCGGAAGTGCAAAGACTGCGGAAAAAGACGAGAAGTCGAAAACCGAAGCCGGCTGGACTTCCGCGGTTTACTTCGATCCGCAGACCAAATACATTTGGGCGCTCGCGCTTGATGCAGCCGGAAATCTTTATGTCGCCACCGGAGATCACGGTCAAATCTTCCGTGTTACTCCCAACGGAGAGCATTCGCTGTTTTTCAAAAGCGACGAGCCGCATATTCGCGTGCTTGCATTTGATGATCAGGAAAATCTGATCGCCGGCTCGGATGGTAGTGGCCTGATCTATCGCATCACGCCGAAGGGTGAAGGGTTTGTGCTCTACAGCGCTCCCAAGCGCGAAATCACAAGCATGGCGGTGGACAACGCCGGCAACATCTATGCTGCGGCCGCCGGAGAAAAACGCGCAGGTGGAAGCTCGTCAGCAGTCTCCGTTGTGATTCCCAGCGGAGGCGAGAAGAACGCGCCATCGGAGAAACCCAGTTCTTCCGGGCCGCCGCCCGAATCTGTGACCCTGAACAGTGGTAGCACCAGCGTCCCGGGCGGTTCTGAAATTTACAAAATTTCTGCGAATGGCTCTCCGGCTCGGTTGTGGAACTCGCGCGACGATTTAGTGTATTCGCTCGCTTTCGACGCCAAAGGCCACCTACTCGCCGGAACCGGCAACCGTGGCCAGGTTTACGCGATCGCCGGACGAGAAGACTATTCCGAGTTGCTGAAAGCTGGAGCCAACCAGGTAACGGCCCTCATTAAAGCGTCCGACGGCGGGCTTTATGCCTCGACCAGCAATCTCGGCAAGATTTTTCTTTTGAGCGAGGCTCCGAATTCTGAAGGTACCTTCGAGAGCGACGTTTTCGACGCTCACATTTTCTCCAAGTGGGGACGGGCGGAGTTCCGCGGCAAAGGCAATGTCGAATTATTCGCGCGCAGTGGCAACGTGGATAATCCCGACCGCAACTGGAGTCCGTGGAAAAAAGTTGATCTGCAAAAAGGGGCCGGGGTCACCGCTCCGCCAGCCCGCTTTATTCAGTGGAAAGCCATCCTGCATCCGGGCAACACGCCACCTCGGGTGGATAACGTCACCCTGAATTTCCTTCCACAGAATGTCGCGCCGGAGTTCGACGATGTCGTCGTCACGCCGGGGACGCGTTTTCAGTCGCCGCCTCGGCCGCCCAATCTTGATCCCGGACAGCGCTTCGATCCGCAGCCCAACGTCATTCATGACCGCCAGTACATCGCTGTGAAGTGGACGGTGCGCGACGAAAACGACGATCAGTTGGTCTATTCCGTTTATTACCGCGGGGAAGGCCAGACCCGCTGGCTGCTACTGAAGGACGACCTCACCGAGAAGTTCTACTCATTTGACGCTTCCCTGCTTCCTGACGGCGGATACGCGATCAAAGTCGTGGCTTCGGACGCGCCTTCGCATTCTCCCGGCGAAGCGCTCTCGTCAGAAAAAGAAAGTGATCGCTTCGAGGTGGACACCACGCCTCCTCAGATCGAGGACTTGAAGGCTTCGCTGCAAGGAAATTCGATTCACGTCCAGTTCCGCACCGCGGACAGCTTTTCTCCGATTAAACGCGCGGAATACTCGCTCGATGCAGGCGATTGGCATTTCGTGGAACCGGTCGGTCAACTCTCGGATTCGAAATCCGAGAGCTACGATTTCTCGCTGCCGCTGACGGGAGATACTTCGGGTCAGGAGCACGTGGTCGTAGTCCGCGCCTACGACCGTTACGACAACATGGAATCGGCGAAAACCGTGGTGCCGGGGAAATAAGCTGTCTGATCTCGTCCCAATTTTTCTTCATGGTCCGCCGCTGGACCAGACTACTTAAGAACAGTTTGCAGCTCATCCTGCACCGGTGTGAGCCTATCCGCTTCGCGCAATTCGGGGAACATCCACGCCCAGAGCGCGACCACAACCACCGTGCCCACCCCTCCAAGAATGACCGCGGCGACAGTACCGAACCAGTGCGCGGTGACTCCGGATTCAAATTCCCCAAGCTCGTTGGAAGCGCCGATAAAAATCATGTCCACGGCGTTGACTCGGCCGCGAACCGAATCAGGGGTCGCGATTTGTACCAGTGTGCCGCGAACCACGATGCTGACCATGTCGGTTGCGCCCACCAGCGCTAGAGAGATCAGTGACAGTACCAGGCTGTGCGAGATCCCAAACACGATGGTGAAGACGCCGAAGCCGCCAACGCAGAACAACATGATTTTCCCCACCCGCCGTCGCAGCGGCTGATACGCAAGCAAGATCGCCATCAGCGCGGCACCCACTCCGGGCGCGGCCCTCAGCAACCCGAGTCCCCACGGCCCGGTATGCAGAATTTCCCGAGCGTACACCGGAAGCAGGGCAACGGCGCCTCCGAGCAGCACCGCGAAGAGATCAAGCGAAATGGAGCCGAAGATGATCTTGTGCGTCCAAATGTAATGCAGACCTGCAAGCACGGTACGCAAGCTAACTTCTTCTCTCGCGCGATCTGAAAGACGGATGTGAATGTGGGCCAGCGCGGCCGTCGCGACTACGCAGGCAACGACCGATGTGGCATAGACGCCTGACGGGCCGCGAAAAAGCGCGTAGAGCAATCCGCCGATTGCCGGGCCCAGGATCGCTGCGGTCTGGTAGGTGGTCGAGTTCCAGGCCACCGCATTGGGAAAAATCTCGACTGGTACCAGCGCCGGAAGCAGCGATCGCCCTGCGGGACTGTTGAATGCGCGCGCGATCCCCAGTAATACCAGCACTGCGTATATCGGCCTGACGTTATGCGGGCCGAGTCTGGTGATCTCAATCAAAAGCGCGGAGCAAACCACAAAGCCGAGGTTACAGATCAGCAGAAGGTTCTTGCGGCTAAAGCGGTCTGCGACGTGTCCCGCAAGAAGAAATAGAAACACGTTAGGGAGAAACTGAGCCAGGCCGACGTATCCCAAGTCCAGAGGCCGGCGCGTGATCTCGTACACCTGCCAGCCGACGGCGACCGATTGCATCTCCAGCGCGGCGACGACCGAAAAGCGCTCGATCTGATACAAAACGAAATCGACGTGGCGGAAGGCGGCCAGCCCCGCATGGCGACGGCTCTCAAAGTCGGGCATGTGCTTCTATCGTGCCACACCGTGAGATGATTCTATAATCCAGGTTTGGCTGACGGATGACGGCTGACGGCTGACGGCTGAAAAGTTACCATGCGCTTCGAATTCTTCGTTGCATCCCGTTATCTGCGCGCCAAGCGCAAGCAGGCTGTCATTGGCATAATCACGGGGATTTCCATCGCTGGAGTAGCTGCCGGAGTCGCTTCGCTCGTAGTCGCACTCGCCATCAACAATGGATTCCGCCAAGACCTTCAGGACCGCTTGCTGGGATCGACTTCGCACGTTAATCTGCTGCGCACCATGGGAGACGGCATACGCGACTGGCGTCCCTTGATGGAGCTCTTGCAGAAACAGCCGCATGTAGTCGCAGCAGCGCCGGACATTTACGAGCAGGTGTTGATTTCGCTTGGACCACGGGCGCGGGGCGCCGTGCTGAAGGGAATCATTCTGCAGGATGAGCGCAAGGTCAGCGACCTGCTTGGCAGCGTGAAACAAGGGTCGGCGGATGCGCTGGAGGAAGCGCCTTCCCAGTTGTCTAGTGGAGGCCCTGGTATGGGCGCTGGCAGCGATGTGACTGAACGCGCGGACGAGAGTATCCGCGCTACCCAGACAACAAATGATGCAGATTCTCTAGCAGCCGTCCAACAACGCCGCGCCGAAATGCCGCCCATCATTCTGGGAAAAGATATGGCTGACGATCTGGGCGCCCGGGTCGGGTCGGTCGTGTTAGTTACCAGTCCGCAAGGAGAGTTGACGCCGTTCGGACTCGTGCCTAAATACACTCGTTTCCGCGTGGTCGGAATCTTCGACTCTGGATTTTACGACTACGATTCCTCGTGGTCGTTCACTCGCCTCTCAGATGCGCAGCGGCTGTTCGGTCTGGGCGATGTCATTCAGATCATCGAATTCAAGATTGATGATATTTATAAAGCCCCGCAAGTTGGAGAAGAGCTCGAGCAAGCCGCCGGAGCTGGCTTCATGACTAAGAACTGGATGGAGCAGAATAAGCCTTTATTTCACGCTCTCCGCCTGGAGCGACTGGTTACGTTCATTACCGTGGGATTAATCGTGTTCGTCGCTGCGCTCAACATCCTGATCTCGCTGACCATGATGGTGATGGAAAAGACCCGCGACATCGCGGTGTTGATGTCCATGGGGACGCGAAAAACACAGGTTCGCAAAATTTTTATTGCTCAGGGAGCGCTGATCGGATTGGTCGGCACCGCTATTGGGCTGGTACTGGGGTATGCCCTTTCGTGGACGGGCGGGCACTACCACCTGTTCTCCCTCGCGCCGGAAGTCTATTCAATCAACTACGTTCCGTTTGCGCCACGCGTAATAGATGGAATCTTAGTCGCGCTGGTCGCGGTGGGAACGTCGTTGGTGGCGACCATCTATCCCTCCTGGTCCGCCGCGCGGATTCTACCCGCGGAGGCTTTGCGCTACGAGTAGTTTTTCGATGATGACGAGAATTTCTATTCTCACCGACGGAACGTGAAGGGGCTGGCCCCGAGGGCGGGCATGGAGGGCCGCCCCACAACAACCCTGCGCTCTACTGCGTTTTTGACATAGCACGCAGCGATTGCGACTCACCTTCAAGCGATGTCCAGTCGTTAATCACCACGGGCCGGCCTTGGTGAATGACGGTGGCGTAAACGGAATCAAACCCTTTGTGGTTCTTGGCACCGTAGTGGAGGAGGAAGTCGTGGCCAAGACCTGTATCTGAGTCGTGAAGCGACTCGATCGCGCTGATGAACTTTTCGCGAGACAGGTCCTTTCCTGCCTTCCTGAGACCTTGGACCATAATCATTGCGTCCACGAAACCTTCGAGGCTGACGAAGCTGGGCGAGGTGCCTGACATGTATTTATCCAGCGCGTCGCGATAGAGCTTGATGGTGGGCAGATCGGTGCGGTCGTATGGCGGAACGACCTGAGTGACCACCACGCCTTCCGCATCGGGACCTGCCGCCCGGATCAGTCCTTCCGTGCCGACAAAAGACACGGTCAGGAACAAAGGATGCCAGCCTGAAGAGTGCGCTCCTTTCAGGATTGCGGCCACCGGTGCGTAAGGGCCGACCAGAATGACGGCCTCGGGTTTAGCATCGCGCACCGCCTTTATTCCGGCAGAAATATTGAGTGTATTCCGCTGAAACGTCCCCAAAGCGGTCGGGGTGGCCTGGTGCCTGGCCAGAGCGTGCTGCACTCCGTCGAGGACGGCCTTGCCAAAAGCATCATCCTGATAGATCACACCAATTTTGCGGACGCCGCGGACCTTCCACAAGTGATCGACCTGCTCGCGGGTTTCGTCAAAGTAGGAGGCGCGGACATTGATAATGTCGTGTTTGAGCGGCTCATAGAGCATTTGCGCGCCGGTAAACAAGCCAAGCACAGGAATTTTTCCAGCATCAGCCATCGGCACATACTTCGCCGCAGTGGGAGTTCCGACAAAAAAGCCCATCGCGAAAACGTCGTCCTTGAGCAGGTTATTGAAGCAGCCGGTTGCTTGCTCCGGATCGTAGGAGTCGTCGTGCGACTTCAGTTCGATGGTGCGGCCATAGACTCCGCCGGTATCGTTTACAAAATGAAAATAAGCCAGCGCGCCCACTTGGGTTTGAATTCCGAGAAATGATGCTGAGCCCGACAAAGCCGAGCAGGAACCAATGCGAATGCTGCTATCACTGACGCCGGGCGAGTTCTGCGCGGCGCGGGATGTGGCTGCCGAGATGGTGAGAAAAATTGCGAACAGAAAAATAAGCTTGGACTGCTGACGAAGACTTTCCATCGTTCAACCCCTCGAAGAGTTGCATTATTTTGCTACGGCAAGATGATTACCGAGAAGATTACGAAAGTTTGAAGGACGAATTCCTATTCGCCAGTAGTCCTTGGAGACGTGATCGGCACTCTTTCGGCGAGGCTGTAATACCTAATGGCCCGATGCGTCACTGAGTTAATGATTGAATCTCGGGAGTCGCATCCACAAGCGATTTCGTATAAGGATGCTGCGGGCGTTCGGTGATCTCTTCGGTCGAGTTGATCTCCACGATCTTTCCGCGGTGCATCACGGCGATACGAGTCGAAAGATAGCGCACCACCGGCATAGAATGCGAGATAAACAGGTAAGTGAGCCCGACATCACGCTGCAATTGCGCGAGCAGGTTCACGATCTGCGCGCCCACGCTGACATCGAGGGCGGAGACCGGTTCATCGCAGACGATGAACTTGGGCCGAAGCGCCAGTGCGCGCGCAATCACAATGCGCTGGCGCTGGCCTCCGCTGAACTCGTGCGGGTAGCGGCGCATCGCGGAGGCATCGAGACCAACAGCGCGAAGGAGATCGGCGACCTGTGATTCGGTTCGATTTTCTGAATTCCCACGTCGGTCAAAACCTGGGGCGCTGCCAGAGGATTTGGTCAAGCGTATATCCCCGACCGCTCGCTCTCGTTCGTTGTCATGGATGACGAGCGGCTCCGCAATCAAGTCTTCGACGCGCATGCGAGGGTCGAGCGCGCTGAACGGGTCCTGAAAGATGATCTGCATGTCGCGACGAAGGCGGCGGAGATTGCTGCCGCTCGCGGCCAGCAGGTCGCGTCCCTCAAAGCGAACGCTCCCTGAAGTCGGTTCGACCAGTCGCAGGATCAGTCGTCCCAGCGTGCTCTTACCAGAGCCGGATTCGCCCACCAAACCCAGAGTCTCGCCGGCTTGAATGTCGAGAGAGACGTCATCCACAGCACGGACTTCGCGTTTATGGCCAGCGCCGAACAAACTTTCGGTCGGAACGAAAACCTTCGCGAGATTTCTGACTTCAACTAGAGCCACGATTGGATAGTAGCAGAGGAACTTTAGCATTCTGAGCCACTTCTAATTCGTTCTGGCATTCCTCCTGCACATGTTTCGGTGATTCCCGAGGTGGACTTTGGACAGCGGATACTACGCAGCTTGCAGCGCATTGAAGACACAGACCAACGCGCTCGACATCGCCGCCAACAATATTGCCAATGTGAGCACCGCGGGATACTCAGCCGCTCAACTGGACAAGCGTCGCGCCGGAAAGCTGGCCACCGCAATTCAAACCGCGTTTCAGCAATACGGATCTTTGCCGCCTAAGCCCGCTGAAGTTGGCGGCCTCTCGGCGCGTGGCGATCCAGCCGACCTCCCGATCGGCAACAGTGAAGATGAGTTCCGCCGCTTGCGGGGCCAGGTGCAGCAAGCCATGTCGAGAGAAATCGCAGCCGGCGATGTCGGCGTTCGCGAAACTCCAGAAGGGCTGGTGATCAGCTTGCGCGAAGTTGGTTTTTTCGAAAGCGGCTCGGCGGAGATTCGTGCCAGCTCGCTGCCGGCATTTGAGCGTCTGGCCAACCTCCTGAGCGAAAACGATAGTGACATTCGCATCGAAGGCCATACCGACAACGTGCCTATTCACAATTCTCGGTTTGCTTCGAATTGGGACCTTTCAACAGCCCGCGCCACCGCGACCATACGTTTGCTGATCGTGAACTATGGATTCGACCCGGAGCGTCTGGCCGCCGCGGGATACGCCGAGTATCGCCCCATCGCAACCAACATCACCCCGGAAGGGCGCGCCATGAACCGCAGGGTAGATGTGGTA
>Ga0209580_10001017_pt1 | contig 13523 bp, 15 predicted proteins | sample Coa_R1_5_FD_187153 | JGI IMG/M metagenome (GOLD analysis project Ga0209580, IMG submission 187153) | Surface soil microbial communities from Centralia Pennsylvania, which are recovering from an underground coalmine fire - Coalmine... | ecosystem: Environmental > Terrestrial > Soil >...
CGATATCGCTGTCTCTAGGCGCTCCCTTGCTGCACGGTCTTCAACTGGCAGGGCCGTGGATGTTTCTTCTCGCTGCTGTAGCGGGCTCGATCGTGGGATTCGGATTGCTCCGGCTGAAAAATCTTGCTCGCCGCGCCGCCATTGTGATCGCGATCGCTGGAATGGTGATGCTGATCCCAAAAGTTTCTGCCGCAGCGACTGACTTATCGCCACAATTCTTTGTATCCGGTTCGATGATTGTGGTCCGGATGGTGATCGTGTGGTATTTGTGGCAGGGCTGGACGGCAGAAAGGTTCCGGTGATGCAACAAATCACGCGTCATTCTGCTTGACAGCGGCCCTCATCGAGCACAGAATTTTCCTCGTCTGGGGCGGCACTCTCTTAAAATCACAGCGGGGCATCTTTACTTAGAGGTGTGCGCGACCCAGTACTCAGTGAGAATGAGAGGACTCTTGTATGCAACGCAAACTGTCTGCCTTCGCATTATCGGTACTGCTCCTGATTGCGGTAGATTTTTCTTCGTTCCAACCTGTCTATGCTGCCGATGAACCAGCACCCACCGCAAAAGTGGTGTTGAAGGAGGGAAGCGAGGTAAAGCTGAAGTTCGCGGACGCCCTTAGTTCCAAGACCGCAAACGAAGGCGATCCGGTAAATTTGATTCTCGATGAAGACATCAAAGTGGGGGACATTATTGTTGCCAAAGCCGGTTGTAAGGCTGTGGGCACCATAACTAATGCAAAAAAAGCCGGCATGATGGGAAAGGCCGGTGAACTGAACATGCGGCTCGAACACCTGAAAGTCGGTGATGACAAAGTGAAGCTTCGCGGGAGTAAGGGCAAAGAAGGGCAAGGAAAAGAAGGAACAGCGGTAGCTTTGACGGTTCTTTTCGGACCGATTGGTCTGATCAAACACGGCAAGAATGTCGAAGTGAAAGCGGGAACGCCGCTGACCGCTTACGTGGACGACGACGTCTCATTGCCTCCGGTTAAATGAGTAAGTCCGCTTGATCTAACTCTTAAAAGCCCGCGGAGTGTTCCCTCCGAGGGCTTTGTCGTTTTTGAGCAAGATTGAATTGTCACCACTCAGTGACTCTCATCACAGACAAAATTTGGCGTTCCGCGAAGAATTCATGCTGAACATCCGGGCGTAGCTGCGCGCACCTTACCATTTGGGAGGCAGCAAACGCACGACCATCGCGCATCGAACCTAAGTGGCTGCTTAGGAGGCTTTCATGAAACGGGTATGGTTGTCACGTTCACTGCTGTTAATGGTAATTCTTCTCTTCTCATTCCAATCTGCCTCCGCCCAGAGCGGCGGGGCAATGGTCACCACCCCGGCAGAGCATCCGCGGGTCTTCATTACCGATAGCCAGTCCTGGGAAGTGAGCGGAGGCGGCGGGGGCAATTGGTCGGGATTCGGCCAAGCAGCCAGCGGCGGCGCGCGTCCGCAGACCGCAGAGATCGTGAAGACCTTCGGCGAGCGCTGTTCCGACGTGATCACCAACAACATTCAGGCCAAGGCCGACTACGTGGTCGTGCTCGACCATGAGGGCGGCAAGGGGTGGGTGTTACACCGCAACAAGGTGGCGGTGTTTACGCGCATTTCCGGCGACTCGATCGTGAGCAAATCGACCTACTCGCTGGGCGCCTCGGTGCAGACGGCATGCGAAGCTATCCGTGCGGATTGGGCAAAGAACTTCGCCAGGATTCGCGACGAGGAAGCGTCCGAGGCTGCCGCAGCTGCAGCAAAAACTAAGCCCGGAACGCCTCAGGTATTTCAGGTTGCCGAGTCTAACGTCACCAAGATGTCGGTTGTATCGAACCCTGTCGGCGCCGACATCGAAGTGGATGGCGGCTTTGTTGGTAATACGCCTTCCACGATTGACGTGCCTCCCGGCGATCACATCGTCAAAGTGAGCAAAGCTGGATTCAGGGATTGGGAGCGCAAGCTCAAGGCCAGTGGCGGCAATGTGAACCTGAACGTGGAGCTGGAAGCCCAGGCGAAATAGCTGTCATCAGCCGGTCGCAAGACGCAGGTCAAGGGATCGCGCACCGCCACAGCGAAGCAGTCGCTCAAGAAAAAGCTTGACCTTGGAACGGATTCCAGGGTTCATACTGCTTACCAATGACTCCTGCTGACAGGGCCTTGCGCTCGGGAACTCTCGCTCATTTGAGTGGTGTAAGCGCGGACACGATCCGCCACTACGAGCGCATAGGAATTCTTCCGAAATCACCGCGCACGGTGTCCGGCTATCGCCTCTACGGGAGGGAAGCGGTTGTTCGTGTTCAACTAGTGAGAAGAGCACTGCAGCTGGGCTTCACGCTGGCTGAACTCTCGGAACTTTTCCAGGCACGCGACAGCGGCAACGTCCCATGTCATCGTGTGCTCGACCTTACTCAGCAAAAACTTCGCGCCATCAAGCAACAAATCGTAGAGCTGCGAAAGACTCAGCGCTACATGCAACAGTTGGTTCGCCAATGGAGCCTGAAACTGGCGCACACGAAGCCTGGCATGAAGGCGCTGTTGTTGCACGATCTGACCGCCAAGCCCGGGTTACGATCCACGTCCGTGAATAACTTCAAAAGGAGAAAAACCTCGTGAAACACTTTTCGATCGTTTCTATAACGGTTGCTATGTTTTTTTGCCTTAGCGTGTCAGCTCAGGCGCAAGACGCAGCGCAGGACGATGCCATGAAGAATTGTCCAATGCACAAGCAGCACGCCATGGACGATCACCATGCCACGGTCGAAAAACACGGCGACCAGGGGATGGGATTCTCGCATGACGCCACCACGCATCATTTCCGGATAGCCAGCAATGGTGGTGTCATCGAAGTGACCGCCAACGATCCCACTGACAAGACCAGCACGGAAGCAATCCGTTCACATCTTTCGCATATCGCAGTCATGTTTAAGAATGGAGACTTCTCCACGCCCATGTTCGTACACGATGGGCTGCCCCCGGGCGTCACGACGATGAAACTACTGAAGTCAAACATTGGCTACAACTACGAGGAGATCGCCTCGGGTGGACGCGTACATATTAAGTCAGACGACCCAGTTGCCGTTGCTGCAATTCACGACTTCCTTCGCTTTCAGATATCGGAACATCAGACGGGCGACAGTCTGGAAATAGAAAGCACTCACTGACCACGAGCATCATGCAGTCAGGTCAGGTTTTGCGTAGTTGTTCCGCAATCGCGTCTCAGAGCTCCAGGTGTAATCTGAAACTTGGCACCAGTACCGGCCCGCGGTCGCGGTTGTAGCCGGGGTTTTCGATGCGCTGTAGATCGGGGGCGACATAAACTCCGCGCCAGACGTGGACGGTGTAGTAAGTCTCAACAATGTTCTCGCGGCCGTAGTTCAGACGGCCGTCACCGAGCAGAAAGCCTAAGCCTCCGTCGGCTAAGTAGAGCTGGTGGTCTTTGGCGATTGCATTCGTCACCAACGCCACGCCCGCGCGATCTTGCCGGCGATGCCACATCGCGCCATTCGCGCCCAGCCCGCCTTGGAAAGTCTGGTCAACTTCGGTGTAGGCGAAGGACTCGGTCTTCCCGTTGTCCCAGCCGAAGCGGCCGAAGGCAGTGATGTTGCGCGTGAGATTTTGCTCCAGGTTGACGCCGAAGCCGTACTTGCGGGTGATGTGCCAGGGATGGTTGGTGATCTCCGGCCGCCGCGTGAGATGCTCGTCGAACTGCCGAATGGCGTCGTGGTAGATTCCCATGTTGGCGTAGTTGGTATAGGCGAGCAGCCGCACGACGCCTGCTTTCTTGGGGATGAATCCGTGACGCAATTCGTATTCCCAATTCTCGGCGTGCGCCTGCCACGGCTTCCAAACCAGATCAATTCCATTCGCGACCTTGGGCATAAGCGCTTCGGCAAAACGAAATCCCCAGTTGCGGTCTTCGTAGTCGGCGGTGACTCCGACGGTGTAGCCGCGAGTGTCAGCGGCGTAATCCCACGCGCCATTATTGTCGTCGGTCCAATTCATGAATTGGAAGTGAGTGTCGGAGCCGACGGAGTTCTGATCGAGGAAATCCGGCATGCTGAATTTGCCGAAGCGCAATTCCAGGCGGCGCCGCGGAAGCTCATCGAATAACGATAGAAAGTTGCGATTGTTTTCGACCTTGTCTTTGCTCAGCGCGATGACTTTGTGGATGAGGCCGCGGCCAAGATAGGGCGCCTTGCTTAACGACGGATTGCGCACAATGTCGAGATCAGTGTTTCCGGCCAGGCCAAGTCCGGTGCTCAGCGCGGTTCCGCCGGCTTCTTCGAGGTCGAAGAGCAGCTCGGTCGAGTCGTTCAGCCGCACGCCGGTGTAAAGCGTGAGCACACGCGAGGTGGCTTTCTCATACCTCGGACTGAGGCTGTTGAGGCCGCTGTAAGCGGCGTGAAACGGCGGATGCGTTTGAAAAATGAAGTTGGCCTGTCCGGAAATCCAAAACTGGTGGTTGCTGAGGTGCGGCACTAGGGATTCCGGGTCGCTCGATGAATCCGGACTGTCGGAAGGCTCGGGTGCGGAGTTGCAGTTGCCTTTCGCTTCCTGCTCGGTTTGATTCGGATTGTCCGGTGGGTTAGCGTCCGGCGGGGCGGACTGCGTATGGGCGTACGAGGCCAGAGTTCCGGCCATCGCCGTCCACAGCGCGAGTGTTCCCACCCGCCGGATTGTGAAATTAATCCGCAAAGTTCTGTCGCTTGAGATTAAAGCCTATAGTGACCCTGGTTAAAGGACGGTTACAGCGAGTTCTCCCGTGCACAAGGCCAAATCTTGAGTGACCCCCGTCACATCGTGTGTTTCCGGACTCGTGGCAAAATATTCTTTCTCACTGTAACAGGCCAAAGGAAATGTCAGCAGCAAGCGCCCCAGCACCGGCGAACTATCCAGCGACTCGCAGAGACGAGCAACAATGGCGAGATGCGCGCTTCGCCATGCGCATATCGCTGATCATCGGCGTGCTCATGCTGGTGGGCAAAGTCGCAGCTTACTTCATAACCCACTCCGCGGCTATTTTCTCCGACGCGGCTGAATCCGTAGTCCACGTGGTGGCGGTTGGGTTCGCCGTCTTCAGCCTGCGGCTCAGCGCCAAACCGGCAGCCCCGCAATTCCTGTATGGATACGAGCGAATCACGTTTTTCTCGGCGGGATTTGAAGGGGCAATGATCATTCTGGCCGCGATCGCGATTCTGATCGCTGCCATACATAAATGGATCATGGGCCTGCAGTTGGAAAATCTGGGCACCGGAACATTATTAGTGTTGGGTGCGGGACTGCTGAACGCTGGACTGGGGTACTACCTGTTGCGCGTGGGGCGGCGTACCAACTCTTTCATTCTTGAAGCCGATGGCAAGCACGTCCTCACCGATAGTTGGACCAGCTTCGGCGTAGTCGGTGGATTAGGCTTGGTCATGTTGACCCACTGGAAGCCGTTCGATCCGCTGGTCGCAATTGCGGTCGCAGCGAATATCTTGTGGTCGGGCGGACATCTGATGTGGAGATCGGCCGTCGGCCTGCTGGATTACTCGGACCCGGGACACGGGAAAAAGATTCGCGAAAAACTCGACGTCATTTGTGAAGGCTTGGGCATCACTTATCACGGAGTCCGCTTCCGAACCACCGGTTATAGGCAAATTATCGAAGTACACCTGTTGTTTCCACATCTGACTCCGGTGGGAGAAGCTCACCGGCTGGCCACGATTCTCGAGGAGCAATTGCCGCGCGAGCTGGGCACACCGTCGGAATTAATCACCCACCTGGAATCTCTCGATGACCACGCCGAAGTCCACAGCGAGGAGCACTACACCGGGAAACCGGAGTGATCAACTTCGTAGGCCAGGGGCGGATTCTCGAACGAAAATCTCGCCAAAAAGCACAGGATGATCAGGGGCTGGCCCGGATCATCCTTCTCCCTTCCGGTTAGAAGGGGGCGGTACTGCAGTCAGGATAGCGGCCCATCATTGCAGGATGATGTAGTTCTAGTAAATTCTCTGTAAAACTATTGTCTTCGCGGGTACGCCGCTGGACCGGCGTGCGCTGCCATATTTATGCAATTCAAGGTAAACTCCTGAAAGTTTGCAGTAACCGCGCCCTTCGACTGCGCTCGGTCCGGCTTTGCCGAACTCCGAGCGAACTTCTATTGTCACAATTCTGCCGCCAGGAGGAGCATGCCGCGCAAGCTCGACGAGTGCCAGCGTCTGCAAAAGCGCGCTGAGCAGTGGATTCCCGGTGGAGTGAATTCGCCGGTGCGCGCATTCAAAGCAGTGGGATGCGAAGCGCCGTTCATCGTTCGCGGCGAAGGCGCGCGGATATGGGACGCAGACGGCAACCAGTACATCGATTACGTCGGCTCCTGGGGACCGCTGATTTTAGGACACGCGGAACCTGGGGTGGTTGAGGCAATCCTCTCCGCTGCTGTGAACGGAACCAGTTTTGGCGCCTCGACTCCGTCGGAAGCCGATCTCGCGGAATTGGTCATCGAGGCGTTTCCCAGCGTGCAGAAAGTGCGGTTCGTCAGCTCCGGGACTGAAGCGACCATGTCGGCGATCCGGTTGGCACGCGCGTTCACCAAGCGCAAGTTCGTGATCAAGTTTGAAGGCTGCTATCACGGACACGCCGATTCGCTATTGGTGAAGGCGGGTTCTGGCATCGCGACCCTCGGCATTCCCGGTTCTGCCGGCGTTCTGGAAGAAGTGAGTCAGTTCACCATAGCGCTGCCGTTCAACGACACAGAGGCTCTGGAGCAGGCATTCAGCAAATATCGCCATCAAATAGCCGGTGTCATTGTCGAGCCGGTGGTGGGAAATATGGGGTGCGTGCCGGCAAACGGCGGTTATTTGGCCAATCTGCGAACCATTACCCAGCGCGAAAACACGGTGCTGATCTTCGATGAAGTCATGACCGGATTCCGCGTGGCCTACGGGGGGGCGCAGGAATTGTACGGGATCAAGCCGGACCTGACGACGTTCGGCAAGATTATCGGAGGCGGCCTGCCCGTAGGCGCTTACGGCGGTGGCGACGAAATCATGAGTCTGGTTGCGCCGCTCGGACCGATGTACCAGGCGGGAACGCTTTCGGGGAATCCGCTGGCGATGACCGCCGGCATTGCGCAGTTAAAACATTTGCGCGAGAAGAAGGCGGAGATTTATCCGAAGCTCGAAGCGCTGAGCGGGAAGTTGGTCGAAGGCGTGGCTGGGGTAGCGAAAGAAAAGGGTGTAGCGCTGTCATTCAACCGCGTGGGATCCATGTTTACCTGGTTCTTTACGCCGGAGCCGGTGACAGACTGGAGTTCAGCGTCGAAGTCCGACACTGCCGCATTCGGGGGCTTCTTCCGAAAAATGCTCGATGCCGGAATTTATCTACCGCCCTCGCAATTTGAAGCGGCGTTCCTGAGTGCGGCGCACACCGAGGAAGATGTGCAGAAGACGATCGAGGCAGCGAAACGGGCGCTCTAATGATCCCGTTTTCGTATGTCACTGCCAGCCGGATCCACGTTACTTGTTATTTGTAAGGCCGGTGTATGCTTGTACAGGGGATGAACACTGCGAAACAAGACGTGAAACAACTTCTGAGCAGGCTCCCCGAAGACTGCTCGCTCGAGGATATTCAGTACCATCTCTACGTGCTCGAGAAAGTGCGGCTCGGGTTAGACGACGCCCACACTAGTGGCACACTTTCCCAGGGAGAAGTTGAGTCTCGACTTAGCAAATGGATCACCGAGTAGTCTGGTCGCGGCGGGCGCTACAGGACGTCGAAAATATCGCCAGCTACATCGCACGAGACTCTCCAGCGTACGCGGCCTCGGTGGTCAAAGCTATCCTTAATGAGACCAGGATGCTGACGCGTTTCCCCCGCTCCGGGCGCAAGGTTCCCGAGTTGGATAAGGACGATATCCGCGAAGTTTTCGCGTACAGCTACCGAATCATCTACTGGATCAATGATGAAGAAATCATCGTTGCTGCCGTAATTCATGGCAAGCGACTTCTTCAGTAAATGCGCGCCTGTGACTCGGCCTAAGCTTCAGGCTGCTTGCCCGCTTTTTATCCCCTCCGGGCCGTTGGTGCGCGCCCAGGTGTATTGAATTCTGTGGATGACGGTGATCGTTGAGAGCACGGCAATCACCCACAACACCGGCGCCATGCGATTAAACAGCGCTCCAATAATGACCAGCACTAGCCGCTCCGGGCGCTCCATGAATCCCACACGGCAGGAGCCGATCAGAGACTCGGCTCGCGCGCGGCTGTAGCTGACCATAATCGCGCTGACGATGACGTATGCGGTGAGCACGATGTAGAAGAACCGGCCACCTCGAGCATAAAAAATCAGCAGACCAAAAAACTGGGAAGCGTCGCTATAGCGGTCGACGACAGAATCAAAAAAAGCCCCGAAGCGAGTGACGCGATTTTGGGCCCGGGCGACCTCGCCATCCACCAGATCGAAAAAGCCGGAGCCGATGATGATCAATCCGGCGTAGAAAAACATGCGTTGCTGATTTTGCGCGGTGGCGTATCCGAAGAAGAATGCTGCCCAGGCGTTGACGACCAGCCCCATGAACGTGAGAACGTTGGGATTGATCCGGGTAAGCGCGAGCCATCGGACGATGGTTCTCAGCAGAACCGCACAGGCCCGCCCGAAAGCGCTAGTCCAAGTCATTGTGTCAGGATCGGAGACTTCTTTTCAAACATTTCTTGTCGGACAAGAATGTCCGACCCACACGGTTCCTTATTCCGCCGTGACTTCGCCGTGGATTGTGACCAAAGTTAAAATCTCCAACTCCCGCTTGCCATTCGGCGTGACCACAACCGCGGTATCGCCGACTTTCTTGTTCAGCAGCGCGCGGCCTATTGGCGACGTAGTCGAAATTCTTCCCGCGGCCACATCCGATTCCTCGCTAGTCACGATGTTGTATTCGATTTCCTCGTTCTTCGTGTTATCAAAAACCTTCACCGTCGAGCCCAGGCCAACCCTGTCCTTGGGAATGTTGTTCATGTTGACCATGGAGAGGTCGGCCAGCCGCTTACCGAGCTGGCGCACCCGGGCCTTGACGTACTCCTGGCGCTGCTTGGCCATGTGATACTCGGCGTTTTCGCTCAGATCGCCAAGGGCAGCGGCCTTTTTTATTTCTTTGGGGAGTTCGTGAACCAGCTCGTGCTCGAGCGCGTTGATTTCGTCCTGCAGCTTGCGCTTGATGTGCTCCGTCATTCTGGCGAGATTATAAATGCTTTCGCGTTCCAGATGTTTTCTGGGCGCGTCAGTTGCTGCCGAGAACTGCCAAACAGAGCCGAAGGTGGGATTCTCGTAAATTATTGAAAACGCGCAGGTATCTACTCGGCGAATTGTGGATAAGCTCCCCGCTGCGATACAATGAGGAATGTCCGGTTCGTGGTTGGCTCCCAGTATGAGCAGTAACGGTGATTTCCACATCGGCGATCGGGTCGTTTATCCCAACCATGGCGTCGGAATTGTAGAACAGATTGGTAGCCGCACCCTCGGCAACGCCATCGAAAAGTATTACCTCCTCAACATAAAATCCAGCAATTTGAAAGTTACCGTGCCGTTTCACAGTGTGGTCGCCGTCGGCTTGCGGCGCGTGGTGAAGAACGGCGAGGTGCAGAAGATCCTGGATTTCCTGGCTGACGGTGAAAGCGCGAATGCCGCCGACTGGAAAGACCGATTCAAGGAAAACTCAGACCGCATGCGCACCGGCTCGCTGCTGGAAGTGGCTGCCGTCTTGAAGAACCTGCTGGTACTTAGAGAGTCGAAGAGCCTCTCGTTCCGCGAGAAGAAGATGCTAGAGCGGGCGCGTTACCTGCTGGTAAGTGAGCTGGCCATGGCGCGAAACTGCGAAGAGTCGCATATCGAGGACCTGCTTGCGGACACTCTGTCAAAAACCAACCTCAAGTTCCCCGAAGCCGACGAACTGCAAGCCTAGCTGTTCCCGTTCGACGCGCCATTTTGCGGACTTTCTTCGCCCAGCCATGCCCCAAGTGGTTTCAGCGGCTGCACGTGGTCGAACACAATTTTCATCCCCGCGGTGATAGGCACGGCAAGAAGCAATCCTAATGCTCCCCACAGCCAAGCCCACACGAGTAGCGCAATGGTGACCGCAAGCGGATTCAAACTCAGGCGCTTGCCAAGAAATTTCGGATACAGGACATTCAGGGCAACGATGTGCAAGGTGAACACGGTGAGCGCAATCCAACCCGCGTGTCCCCAGGTAAGGTGGCCAATGTCCACGAATAAAGGCGGCAATACTGCAAGAATCAAGCCCAGGTAAGGCACCAGGCTAAGGAACCCGCTGGCGAATCCGACGAAATAAAAGAATGGGACTCCGAGGAAACCAAAAACAGTGGTGCTGATCGCGCCGATAACCAAAGCGATAATCAGATTGCCCAGAATAAAGCTGCGCACCATGGTCGCGATTTGACCCAACGTGGAGTACGCCTCACGCCGGTTTTCCAGCGGGAACAGCCCCACAGTGGCAGCGCGGGCGTGCTCCTGCCAAGTAAGCATGAAGAAAACCATGAATGGAATGAAAGAGCAGGCAAGCACAATTTCGGTGACTGAGCCAAAGCCGTGACTCAGCAGATCGGTCCAGCTTGGGGTCTCGTGGACTTTGATTGCTCCTTTTTCCTGAGCGGGAGTAATCGCTTCCAGAGTTTGGGCTTTGCGCGAGATCTTGGCGACTTCTGCGCGAACTTTGCCCGAGTATTGCGGGAGCTGGTCGATAAGATTAGAAAGCTGGTTCACGCCGTAATAAGCGGCCCCGCCTAGGGCGCCAATCAAAAGGAGAACGGCCATTGCGGAGGCGACCCATCGCGGGAAGCGCAGGCGGCTGAAGAGATCGGCGACGGGCGCCAGGGCAAAGGTAAGGAGGATGGAAACCAGAATGACAACCAGAATTTCTTCTGCGAAGTAGCAAATGGCAAATATCGCCCCTAGCCCCATAGGATAAAGTGCCCAGTCATTGCGTCTGGGGCGCGGGCGGGAAACAGCAACTTCCGGCGGCGGAAGGTTGGGGTGGGCCTGTTGCTCCGGCGGGCGCCGCTCTCCGATGTTGGTCACTTGTTGGGTGTTGGTCACTTGTTGGGCCATATAATCGCCGAATGAACTCGAGGGCGTCTGATATCTCGCGGAAACCCAGAGTCTTGGGCTTAGATGTCGGTTCGAAGACCATCGGCGTGGCGATTTCTGATCCGCTGGGAATTACCGCCCAGGGGCTTGAGACCATCCGGCGCAAGAACAAGCGGCTGGATTTCGAGCAACTGGCGCAGCTGGTGCGGGAATACGAGGTTTCCGAGATCGTGGTTGGGTACCCGTTGCGCCTGAGCGGGGCTGAGGGAACACAGTCCGAGAAAATGCAGGTTTTTGCGGAGGAGCTCAGGAAGAAGTTCGGCTTGCCGGTCCATCTCTGGGACGAACGGCTGACGTCAAGCCAGGCAAATCGTGTGCTGCGCGAAGCAGAGTTGTCCATCAAGAAACGGGGACAAGCTGTGGACCGAATGGCGGCAGTGCTGATTCTGCAGAACTGGATGGAGGCGAGAAGGCAAGCTGCTAGCTGCTAGCTCTTAGCTCTTAGCAACGAGAGTCCGCATGTCCTATATTTAACTTTTCTGTAAACTTCCTGTGCGTTGAGGCTTGTCTTAACGACCTTTGCGGTTTTTCTTGGCGACCTCTGCTAGTTAGAAGTCCGCAAAGACAATCGAACAGGAGACCACTTAATATCCAGGCGGGAGTAAGGACGCACCGGCGGTCCGCTACTTCTGCTTGTACACTTGCCGTCTCATCACGAATTGAACATTCTCAATCAGGGTCACGTCTTGCAATGGGTCAACCAGTCTTCCCGCTTTGATCCGGTGACTTGCGCGACGGCCGTGAAGGCCAGGAAGCAAAGTAAGACTGCACAGAAGGATCGTTTCAATTGGGCCTCCGTCAAGCCAATCTCAGGCCCGCATTCTATAAGGGCTTGACGCCTTCCCGGGCCAGACCTCGGGAGCACAGTTCTGTGGCGAAGGTGCCTACCGGAGTTAGTCCTTTGGTAAACCAGCTTCAATTCAGCATTCTTCTAAACTAGAACAGGTGCGAAGGCTCTTCTTACTCACGCTGCTAGCGCTGCTCGCCGTCGCCGCATGGCTGGCGTTCGGACTGCTGGTACCCGTGTCTCCGAGCGGGCAGAAGTTCGTCATGCTACGCCCCGGATATTCGACTCGGCGAATTGCCCGGGAATTGAAATCCGCGGGCGTGATTCGCAGCCGGAATGCATTTGTGCTCTGGCATGCGTTTCATCGCCGCCCGTCGCTAAAAGCCGGCGAATATCTGTTTGAACACGGCGCCAACGTGATCGCGATCCACCAGCGCCTTGCCCATGGCGACGTTTACGTGCATACAGTCGTAATCCCCGAAGGCTTCAACATGTTCGATATCGCGAAAGCCCTCGAGACCGCCGGACTAGGTCCCGCTCAGGATTTTCTGAAAGTCGCGACCACTGACACTGCGCTGATTTCCGATCTCGCGCCAAAAGCAACTTCGCTCGAAGGCTATCTCTTTCCGAATACTTACGAATTTACCCGCACGCAAAGCATGCACGATATGGCAGCGGAGATGGTCAAGCAGTTTCGGCAAGTCGCGGCACAGGTCGGTTTGACCCAGAACGCACAGGGCCAAAATGCGCAAGATCCCGATGTGCAAAGGGCCGTGACCCTTGCTTCGATCATTGAAAAAGAAACCGCTGTCCCGGAGGAGCGTCCGGAAGTTGCCAGCGTCTATCTGAACCGCCTCACCAACCGTATTCCGCTGCAGGCTGACCCTTCTGTCATTTATGCGGAGCTGCTGCGCGGAACGTATGCCGGGGCGCTGCATCATAACGACATGCAATTCGACTCCGAATACAACACTTACCGTCATGCGGGCCTGCCGCCGGGGCCGATTGCGAATCCCGGAAAAAGCTCGCTGCAGGCGGCGATGCATCCCGCCCAAACCAGGTTCTACTACTTCGTGAGCGATGGAAACGGACACCACCGTTTTGCCACCACTCTGGAAGAGCACAACAAAAACGTCGCGGCCCTGCGGCGAGTGATTGCTCAGCAACGTTAACCACCAGTCTTCTCCCGGTCCTTTATCTTCAGTTTCTCTCCGAGTCCTTTATACTGATAGAACATCCAATCAAGTCGAAGCAGATGTCATTAACGTCACGATTGTCCGTCTTCCTGGTCCTTCTGGCCGCGCTCGCGTCAGGTGGATGCCTGTTCCGCACACGTAAAGTTGAGCAGGACATAAGTCCTCTTGCGCTGAAATCGTCCACCAAGCCTGAGCTGATTTCCTACATCAATTCCGAGGCCGCGAAGATTCATACCATGCAGGCCACGGTCGATATCGACACGGCGGTGGGCGGCGCCAAGAAGGGCAAGATCATTGAATACAAGGAGATCCGGGGCTATGTGCTGGCACGCAAGCCGGCGATGCTGCGCATGATCGGCCTGCTGCCAATCGTCCGCAATCGCGCCTTTGACATGGTGAGCGACGGCCAGGAG
>Ga0209580_10001018_pt1 | contig 13496 bp, 13 predicted proteins | sample Coa_R1_5_FD_187153 | JGI IMG/M metagenome (GOLD analysis project Ga0209580, IMG submission 187153) | Surface soil microbial communities from Centralia Pennsylvania, which are recovering from an underground coalmine fire - Coalmine... | ecosystem: Environmental > Terrestrial > Soil >...
CAAGTTGTTTCATTCCAGCGAACGCTTGCGAGATAACACTGAGAGCCGAATTCTCAACCTCATGGGCGGTGCCGGACTTTCAGATCGCAAGAAAATTGCCGTTCATTCCGTTCTCTTTGGTCTTGGGCGAGCGGGATACTATCAAGCATCTGCACCACGATGAACGTCACGGATGCCACAAATGCTCCGCGGGGGCCAAGGATATGTTCGTTATCACTACGCTTCATGGCTTCCCCAATCCCGCGTCCTAGTCCATCGCGGGGGGCTGGCGCACCGGCGCAGCCAAGCCGTTTGAACGCAATTCGCAGCCTTCGTGCCCGCTAACACGGCGAAAGTTGCGTGACGTCCCAAATGCAGTCGACAGAAGGACTAAAAGGAGACAAAAAACGCTCACCACGCATGGCTTGGGGACGACTTATAGAGCTTTGCGGAAATGCACGCAGCGGTCCACAATTTCGAAGCTCAGTGCTTTGTGCGCGGCCTCGGATTCCTGATTCTCAATCAGCGCGTCCGAGGCCATTTCAACGCAGCCCTGTGATCGGGCCCACTCTTCCGCGGCACCCATTAATTTTCGGCCGATGCCTTGTTTTCGAAATGATTCTCGAACAAACCACCCTTCCACGAAGCCAACCGGCCGTGTGGGATTGCAACCGTCAGCATGAGAACGCATTGCGACCTCAATGAATCCGAGCAGCGCATTGTTCTCGTCGTGTGCCACGAGAATGGTCATTGGCAGCGTGCTATTTGTTCCTTTCAGGAAGATCTCGTGGAGTTCGATAAGATGTTCGTCAATCTTTGTGTCAGGCCAGAGTAGCGTGCGCAACTTGGCCAAGTCGCAGCTATCCGTGCTCTGCGCCGGTCGAATACTCGAGGTGGAGACCATCCTGGCCACTGCTCTTTTTCCCCTGCCAATATTGTCAGGCCGTCAGAATCCGCTTCAATACAGTTACTGCAGCAGGTATCTGCTTGAGGGGCGCATTGCCAAACCCGAGCACCAAACCGTCAGAAAGGCCGGCAGCAAGGTCTGGGGGGTGCTCTATGAGGTCCCCGATTATCTCATTCACAGGGAAACCGCGAGGGCGCGCAAACGTAAATCGTTCGACCAGATAGAAGGCGAAGGCACGAATTACAAGCGTCAAACGATCCATGTGCGCCGTCAAAATGGTGATATCGCGACTGCGCTGACATACACTGTCAATGATCCGAAGCGGGGTTTGAAGACGAATATTGATTATGTGGGGCACATCGTCCGCGGATTGAGGGACCACGGGGTTCCCGACACATCGCGAAGATCAAGGCAATTGCGGTGGCAAACAACCCTGGCATCACAAGAGAGGTGCACAATCTCTAACACATCACGGACGCGCTGGTCGCACACTTCAACGCGAACCCACATCCATTCGCCGACACCGGCGGTTTCGTCCGGAAACTCGACCTTGACGTAGTCGCCTCGCTCACACTTGGCACGTTAAACCCTAGATCGCTCATTTTAGCCCATCTACTCCCAACCAACTTGGCACGCCAGATATTCGCGAAGTACCATTTGAACTATTAAGCCTTCCTCTTGTGAGGTGCGGAACCGGTAATTGCCCTCCTGAACGACGACCCATCCTTCCTCGTAGACATCTGCGCCTGCAATGAGTAGACGCTGCAACGCTCTGCTGCCTACTTCAGGACACGGCGCCGTTACGGCACTTCCGAACCCTTCAAACTCCTCCCGCTCTGCCTGTGACATTGTCGGCAGCGGTATGAATCGAACATATTGAGGTCTCCCCGTTTTCGGTTCATTCACTTCGTAAGCTGCGTGTCCACGCGCCAGCTTCACAATGACTGCTTTGAGCCGCTCGGCTTCTGGGTTCCAGACCCGAACGCCCTCAGTTACCGACCTGCACTGACGCAGACGCTCCAGCAACAACGGTCAGGCAGGTTTTCGGGATACGGCTCATCGAGAAGCACTTTCGCCGGCACATGGTCTCTAGTTTCGTCGGGACCGCCGCAATGGACACAAAAACCCTTGTTCCGGCTATCGCCGTAGCACTGCAGTTGTTTCATCGTTCAAGAAACCTTCTCACTTGCCCGCTCAATCTGCGCTCATTGCGTGTCTTACATTCCCAAATCACTAGAACCTTCCACCCGTCTGCCTCTAATTCCGAGACATTCTTCGCATCGCGCGTTTTATTGCGTTGGAGCTTAGGTCCCCAATAACCTTTGTTGGATTTCGGCATGTGTGCAATCTGGCACTTGTGTGAGTGCCAGAAACACCCATGGACGAAAATGACTTTCCGGCGCGAAGGGAACACCAGATCAGGCTTTCCAGGCAAGTCAGAACGGTGAAGCCGGAATCGGTACCCGAGTTTGTGAACGAGGCTGCGTACGGCCAATTCCGGCAGCATATCTTTGCTGCGGATGGCCCGCATGTTGGCGCTTCGATCCATTCATTTGCGCTCTAGCGAGGCTCGGATCGCATTCTCATAGACTTGCGCAGGAGGAAGATTGCTCGGTGCCGTGAAGGCAAGCGCCACCTGGTCAATCGTCGTCGTGAATTGCCCGCCGTTAAGAAGGCTGCGCTGGTTTCCGGGATCGACTTCTGGCCCAATGTCGTACCACATGATTGTCAGCGAACCAGGCTGGATCGGATAAGGCCGGAGACCACCACCCAGGCGCTCGCTGATCTTCTGATATACAGGCGCCGGACACACAAAGAATAACCCCTTCTGGCATAACGGCTCCTGCCGGAGCACATGTCCTTTGTAGATGATTTGAGGGAGAATACGCTTGTTGACGTTTTCCCAATTGAACCCCGCCGTGCTCTTGCCCAGAAACGCTTTCTCCTTCAGGTATGTTTCGCGTTCCTTACGGTAGTTGCCGGTTGTGTCGATCGACTGTACTTCCACCGCGACAAAATTTATCAAGTCACCTTGGCCGCTGATCCGCGCCAACACCCAGTCAACGAAATATCCGCCGCTCTTCCCGCGCGTCGGAAGCCGCAGCTCTTTCCCCCAGCCCTTTCCGAAGACTGCAACACACTCCCCAGTCTTGTCGGTAATCGCATTTGCGGGTAAGAGCGGAACCGCGGGGCCAAAGGCAATCCTCGCCACGTCCCGGAGTATCTCGTGGTTCTTTGCGTACAGGCGGATCGGGCAGCAGATAACCGGGCCGCCGTTCATTGGTTTGAGCGTGCATGCCCCGCTGATTTCGCCGTCGTTCAGCGTCTTCACGCATTGCCGGCCAAGGAATGGGCATTCTCTTTTGGCGCGTGCTCGGACAGCAGCAGTAGAGCGGTCTTCGGGGTTGTAGCCAAAAAATTCGATGATCTTGCTAGCCATGAGCCGCTTCCGCTAGAGCCTCAGGAGTAGCGTCATGGCGTTCGAGATGCGACCGGATTTCAAGGGCGATGGCTTTCGCCATCAACACGGGAACAGCATTCCCCACCTGTTCGTATTGCGAGACGCGTGGCCCAAGGAACTGGTACGTATCGGGAAAAGATTGAAAGCGTGCTGCTTCGCGCACTGTCAATGAGCGTTCCTGATCGGGTAAGAAAACTGCACCCCAGTGCGGATCGCACTTTGTCATTACCGTGCCCGCGAGCCCATCATTCCGCAACCGACCGTAACGCTTCGTGTGATCGGATTTCCGCGCCCGCTGCATACCCTTCGGCAGAAGCCGGTGCGGAATGTCCCGCCAAGACCCGCCAGGCTTCACGTACTTCATGCGCTCGATATTCTGTTTGGCCAGCTTAGCGCCGAAATGATTGAAGGTTACGCCCTCAGGGTTCCGCATCGTTCGTGCATAGTCACTGTGCGGCTCAGTTGTGTAACCGACAATCTCTGATCCCTCCCCCATTGCGAGGCGGGGAAGATCGCCAATCGCTTCGCCGACTGTGACGGCCGGCAAAAGCCGGTGTTTGTCAGCGCCATCAAGCCGGAATGTCAAAGTGCTTCCGCCTCGGAAATTTGCGCGGCCGGTCGCGTAGTGTGTCGGTTCTGGCGGCGCAATCTCCGAAAAGCGCGAACCGAGCAGGATCAGCCGCCACCGTTCTTGCGGTACGCCATAGTGGGCCGCGAAAAGGATTTTCTCGCTGACATGATACCCATGTTCCGTGAACTCGCGGACGATTTGGCGGAAGACCTTCCCGTCGCCGAGCGACAAAAGGCCGGGTACGTTCTCGAACAAAAATGCTTTTGGCTCAAATTCTTCCAGAAACCGTAAATAGTCTTTGAATAGCTTGTTCCGCCGGTCACTCAGAAAACGCTCCGGAGCATTGATCGAAAAGCCTTGGCAAGGCGGACCTCCCACGAGAACATCGAGCGTGCCTTTCTTCAATCCCAGGCGTTTCCGAACCTGTGCAGGGTTCACATCTTCAATGTCGCGCGCCTCGCTCCACGCGGCCGGATGATTGTGTGAGAAGGTCTCAATTGCCTCCGGCATACAATCATTGGCGTAGAGACATCCATATCCAGCTTCGCGGAAGCCTTCCGTTATGCCCCCTGCCCCGCAAAACAGATCGATTGTGGTCAGCGGGAACAGCAGACTTTGTTCGGCAGCGGGGTCCGTGTTGCGCGGCGGGACAAGACGCAGCTGCACGCTTTTTGTGTTCATGGCTGCACTCCTGCTCCCCGGTTGAACAAAGGCCACTTTTCTCCGATGTACTGCTCCGCTGCTTCCCTGACAACCCATGCTAGAGAAACTTTCTTCTGCTTGGCAATGATGTCGAGGGTCTCGTAAATATCCGCCGGAAAACTGATTGATGCCCTCACTGCCGCAGTGCTTTGGACTTTTGACTTCTTCCGCGCGTTCCCAGACTTTGCCTTCATCCTTCGCCTTCTCCGAAAGTGTTCACCACATTACACCACATCGGTGAAGCTTTAAACCATTACTTTGGGGATCGCCTAGCCGCCGCCGCCAGTTCAATAGGGTCTGCGCAAAACCTCAAAGATTGATTTGCAGGTAACCACTTGCGCACCAGCAGCTTGCGCATCAGCGTAAGCTGCAGCTAGTTGGGGGCCAAAATTATTCGGATTTCGATTCCAGAGTGGATGGGTGATGATTTCCACAGTGTTGCCGCGCCGGCCGGCAGGTACCCCGGCGAATGTCAGGAACTGCCATTGCGATTGGGAAGTTACATAAGCGGCAACGGCTGATGCTGCCAGTGGCTGCCAATACGGAATTGTGAAATCGATCAAGGCGTTTGGATCAAGTGCAAGGCGCGCGAGATCCAATCCGAGCCGCCAATCGAGAATATTGTGGAATGCGAGATTGCTGAAGTCACGCAGGCAATCGGGGCACGAGGTTTGACACGCGCCGGCATGAACCGAACCCACGAGTGGCGCATAAAAGCTCGGGTCACCTTGGCCAACGAGAAGCCTCAACAAGCTTTCGGCTTCGTCCGGCGTTCCCAGATGAGAGCTGTATCCAGCGCCATTCTCCAGACTGTCGGAGATGAAGATTTCTCCCCTCACTTCGGCATTAGCGTTCTGGACAACGCGCAAACCGACGTTGAGTTCGCGCTCGTCAATGTCCAGCCGCTCAGCAGCTGCAGCCCTCCTCATCATAAAACCCAGCGAGTAAAGTGCGGCCCGTCCATTGACATCCACTGGCGAGTAGATGATCCCCGGGGGCCATGACTGAATTCCAAGTACCAGAACGTCGGTCGGCTTGATCGAGGCCAGTGCGCGCCTGTCCTGTCCAGCCGCTGTATTGATGGGCGGATTGTTTACGCCTACCTGAGTAAGGGCTTCGCGCGTAACCCATGTCTCTTCCTGACTGAGCTTCTCAAAATCGAAACCGCTGCCTCCGTTGTCGTTCACAATGAAGATCGTTTCGACACCAGACCAAATACCAAAATTAGCCCTCGGGGTAAGCTGCTGAAGAGTTGTGCCCATTTTTGGCCGCGATGCGCGGGGTGTCCACTCAAACACGCCGTCAAAATCGCGGTCCCGGTTAAACAGGGTCCTGAAACCGAGAGGCTGAGACAGTTGAATTACTTCGTATCCCGGCTGCTGTTGGGGCGTCGCGAAGCAAACCGGATATGCCGCCGCCGGAGCCGCCTGAACATCGACCGCCTGGCACCTTCGGCAGAAACCAATTGGCCGGGGAGGTCCGAGCGGGTTTGGCTGTTGAACGACCGCAGTTCCTTGCGGGCGGTAATTCACAACTCCAACCGAAGTGTGAATCAGGCCATCCTTAACGGTTTCCGCACCAGGAGCGAACTGGCTTATTGCCACATCCAAGTCCCGGTCAACAACGCCCTCCTCCGGAGGCCAGTCATAACCTGCGAACGGGCGTTGGTGGAAGAGATAGCGCACGCGCGTAGGGAATCCGAACATTGGCAGCAAACCCACATTGGCGAGGCGCTCACTCAGAGCGTCTTGCGGCAGCGCCGGATTGTTGGCTGCCGCCGTGATCCTTCCAATCAATTGTTGATTGACAAAATCAATCATCCCTTGCCGCAACGCGATCAGATTCGGATGCGTGTATGCCAGGAGAACGTCGGTTATTTGCGAAATCGCCGCTTGATTATTCTGAATCCAGGTTGAGACCTGTTGCTCGGGGCTCAGGCCAGGAGGACTTCCAGCTTGAACCGGCGCTATCGGCTGATTCCATTGCGTTGCACTTCCGAACTCGCCATGAACACTGTCGCGGAATAAATTGAGCGCTTGAAACGCCTGCCTTAAAACCTCTTTGACGAGCACGCGTTGAATGATTGCCACGCGTTCAACGTCAACGTAAGGCTGTGGCGGCGGGTCCGCTGTGATACGTTGCGGCCGCTGAAAGTGGTAGTCGTCGTGGCTCCGGCCCCGGCAGAGTGTCAGGGCAACGGAGAGGCCAGCGCCGCGGCGTCCAGCCCGGCCGACACGCTGTTGATAGTTAAAACGCATCGGCGGCATGTTGGCCATCATGACAGCGAGCAACCCACCAATATCCACGGCAGCCTCCATCGTGGTGGTCACGCTTAACAAATCGATCGGGTCCGTACATTCGTTCTCCGTGCCCAGCAGAATGATGTCCTGAAAGAGCCTCTGGCGCTTACGCCCGTCCGACTTATTCGTCTGTCCGGTTAGTTCCTCGCAGTTGAGGCGGAAGACCTCCTGCGTCTGCGTCGCAAGATACGAGTAGTAGTCCGACACGAGCTGTACAGCCGTGAGCCCTTGAGGCTGGCCCAGTGCGGTCAGGCAATCGGTACACACGCCACCGGCGGGACGAAGATGAATTCGCCGGCATTGGGGGCATTCGTAGAAATGCGTGCCTGGCCGTCCAAGGCACAAGGTTTGTGATTGCAGCACGAACTGATTCAGGACACCGCAGTTCGTCAGGTGGTTCATCACGTCAGCCTCGAACGCTGCCGTATTCAGGCCCCTAAGAATGGCAACTTGACGCAAATAATTCCGCACGTAGGCGGGGAGATTCTGTGGTGGCGAAGCATCGTGTGAAGAAAGTTTCTTGCGCGAACCGAGGAGCCGGATGACGCCGTCGGCAGCTTCTTGCACGTTCTGGTCAGGCGCGGGAAAACTGAGGTGGGTCCGAACCGGTGATCCAATGCCCCTGCGCGCCCAAACCCAGTACCCGGATATGAACGAGTTTTTCTTAGCATTTCGCTTTTCTGCTTGCGATTCACAGGAATCCTGGCGCTTCCAATTGTGTTGTTGCTATTCACCGCCGCTGGGCTCACGACACTAGTAAAAGCGTCGAAACATTGAGGGCTCCCATAGATTCCAAAATCACCGTCAGATTTTTACCAGATGCATCTCGGAATAGAATTAAGCCGAGGGTGCAATCGAGTCGGTCTTTCGTCGTACGGGTGGGAACCCGCTCGTGCTGTCGTGTGCAGGTCTGATCGCAGACGTAGCTGGGCCGGCATCAAGTTGTAAACAGCAATCTATTCCAGAGTATTAAGAGTGAAAGCCCAAAAAAAACGCCAATGGCATCTCGCGGTTTTGCTCGGGGTATCGTGAGAACAACAAGAAAAGCAACAGCCAGGCATATTAACACGAGGAGGGCGAACCTCCGAAAAACAACCTCAGAGCAAAGTGAGTAATGTTTGAAGAACCATCGGTAGGCGCAAAACCAATCGCAGCCGAGACCTGCAATAACAAAAGATCCGTCGATCCACCACGACATTGCTTTAGCTGTACTATGCTTATCGATGCTTTATCTCCTTCGCGAGACTCCGCTAGAACTCGCCGTCCTGAACAGGAACGATCGAGGCTAAAGAAAAAACCACTCAGCTCTCTGCAATATGCTTCTTCGCCCCGAAGACCGTTATGATACCAAAAGAGCCGAATCGCTAAGCTATTTACATCCCCATTCCTCTCTCAGCCTTTTTTATTTCCAAGTCTTCTTCTCTGATCTTCGTGTAAATCCTGTACTCGGCGATTACTATCTCCCAATGCAGCCACGACATCCACGGCCAACGGTGTAGGTCGTAACCTTGCGGTTCTGATCGGTCACCGACGTGCGCCGCCTGCGCGACTCGTAGCCAAAGCTGACCGAACTGCCATCGGGATAGGTGAAATCGAACCACGTTACTCTGGATGTTCCTCATTCTCACCCTTCGCGAAGGACGCGAAGGGATGGGGTGACCCACTTTTCTTGCCCATGCCAGCGAGGTTCAAAGCGTGCGCCCCCGCCTTACGGGATTCCTCCCGCGAAATCACTATTGGTTGTTTGAACCTGAGGCGAACGCACTCCGTAAAAACGACCTGCCAGTTCGTACTATTTTCTTGATTGCCTTAACACGAAAATCGCCGGAAGGGCATACCGTGTTCGCGAATCCTGTTTCGCTACGGCGACACGCAGCTCGGCTTCACTCATCACTTCGGTCGATCTCTTAGCAAAACTCGCTTGCGCCTTCCTCACATAATCCTTTGCTTGCTCTTTGTTTCCCCCACGCTCCTCTAAAAGGGCCAATCGCATGTAGGTCAGCCCACGATCGATCTCAAGTGACGCTCCTATCTCGTTGCCTTGAGTTATCTCCACTTGGTGCATAAAGTCGAGCAAGTCGGTAAGCGCTTGCTTCGCGTGGGCAGGATCGGCCTGCTGATATTGCAAGCTCGTCAGTGTCTCGTATTCGCCGAGAGCATACATTTGGGGCATTATCCTGCCACCGTGTTGTAGGTTTTTCGAACCCACAAAATAGCCCACACCCGCCCCAAACAGCAAACTTGCCATGCCTAAAACGGTGTATGCGAGCACTTTTTTCACTTCACACCTCCCACCGTGACCTGTCTGCACTGGTCGTGGTCAAGCTCAGTATTGATTTCCTGCATATGAGCTATCGATGAATTTGCCCAACCGGAACTACTAAGCAGCGACTCCATCTGTTGTTGCGTCTCATTTGCAGAACCAGCATTTGTCGCTGGGTGATCCAAGGAGCGCACCAGGAGTATGGCTTGCGCAACATTCAAAAGATTTGAATCTACGGACGTGCGGTGTTGAAGATCAACGAGTGCCTTGCTTTCCGCACTGATTGCGGATCGCACACCCGATGTTCCGTTGCAATTTGCGGCAACTGACTCGTATCCACCAAGCTTAGCGAAGTCAGAGATCACACCTTCAATGCCTTTCTCTTGCTGGTTCCCTGCCTGTAAAAACGGCGAAGTTGAAGCTTCCTTCGCAACGGCGAAGATATAACCTCCAGCAATGCCAAAAGCACTGAAGCAGGCTACAATCACAACCAACAGCAATTTACGCATGTTATTTCCTCACGACCTCGCTGAATTAAACCTACTTACTACTCAAGTCGAGCGGGCTACTCGGGGGCTCGAACGGAGTAAGAGGAATGTTTTTCAGACAATCCTGAATCCCTTGCGCACAATTCTGGTCGAAACGCAAACATTGGTTTAGACGCTGGTTGCTCTCTGTATTATTTGGATTTCCGCGATTCTGATCATCCAAAGCTGTATTTAGAACCGCGCTTGTCGACATTCCATTAAGTGAGCTTGTCGTTTGCTGCAATCCTTTCAGGCAGTAGCCCATCCTCGACAAACAGTTGAGCCAGTCCAGCGTGCTGTTTGCATGTTGCCAAGTGTCATACAACCCTCCCCAGTCAATTTTCCGCCCGTTCGGGTCCCTCCACCGAAGCGGATTGTTAAGAACGTAAGGATAGAAGTTGGCGCCTGCCCGAAAACGAATGCTATCTTCGCTTAGGAATCGTCCCGCGCTCGGATCAAAATAGCGCGCCCTGTAGTAGAAAATGCCAGTTTCGGAATCGAATTCGCGTCCGGTGTACTGGAACGGATTGACGAGCGTTCCGGTTGACGCAGTCGGTTTCCCGAAGCTGTCAGATGTGTAGGTTTGGGCCAGCGCTGCCGATGAGTTACTCAGCGATGTAACGGACCCGAGTCCATCTTGCTGATAGTAGCTCGTGGCTCCCAAGCGAAGTTCAGACAACGGCTGGTCAGTCCCAACGCCCTGTGTGTACCTCGCCAGCATGTTTGCGTTTGAATCGACCTCTTCCACAAGGTTCTGCCCGTCATAGAGGTAGTTCGTTGTTCCGAGCGGACCCGACTTCTGGATTCGTCTCCCGAAGGGGTCGTACTTGAACGTCGTGGTACCCCCGTTCGTGCCCGGCACGAGCGCCTGCACTACTCGGTTCTCGAAATCCCACGCGTAGCTCTTGCCGCTGGCGTCGGCCAGGGTATTGCCGTTTGCGTCGTAGCTGTAGCTTCCCGACGAATTCGACGTCAGCTCGTTTGAGGCGTTGTACTGATACAAGGGCATGCTCAGAGAACTGAGTCTATTCCCAACGGTATCGTAACTGTAGCTCTCCGTGGTACTAGCCCCCTGCGTGACTTGGGTCAATTGGTACAGCGGATCGTAACCATAATTCGAGGTTACCCCGTTTATGTAATTGGTCTTGCTCGTGCGATTTCCAGCATTGTCATATGTATAGCTAGCTCCGTCCAGCAGCGAACTCCCATCCTGGTGCAGCACGCTCAGCAGACGTGAAAGCGAATCGTACGTGTAGCTGGTGTTCGCCCCATTCGGCCGCGTCAGTGAAGTTCTCCGGCTCAGCGCATCATACCCGAAGCCAAACGATCCTGCCCACGAGTTCGCCAGCCCGTTTAGCCGGTTCAGCGTGTCGTAGCCGTAGGCCGTGACGCTCCCATCGGGCGCCGTCAGCGACGTGCGATTTGAGGCTGCGTCGTAAGTGTACGCATTAGAGAACGTGCCCGGCAGGAATGAGTACTGGGTGGTCGTCCCCACCAGCCGCCCCATGTTGTCGTAAGCGAATCCGTACGTGCCGGTTGGGTCCGTCACCTGCTTGATCTTGCCCACCAGGTCATACACGTAACTTGCGCTCGTCGAATCCGGATACGTCTTCGTCGCCAGCCGGTTCAGCGCGTCATACACATACTGGATCGCCTGGTTCTTTCGGTCGGTCTTTGAGGTCAGATTGCCGCCCGCATCGTAAGCATAAGTCTCATAGGACGTCGATGGAAACGTGGTCTGGGTCACCCAGCCACGCGCGTTGTAGGCAAAGTTGGTGATGTGGTTGTTGGCGTCGGTGATCGAAGCCAGGTTGTCTTCGGTGTCGTAGTTGTAGGTCGTGAGATTGTTCGCCGGGTCGGTCACTGAGATCAGCCGGTCGTCGTCGTCGTGGGCGTACGTCGTGACTTTGCCATTCTGATCGGTCACCGACGTGCGCCGCCCGCGCGAGTCATATCCAAAGCTGACCGCGCTGCCGTCGGGATAGGTGATCCCCGTCAGCCGGTTCATGATGTCGTAGGCAAACATCGTCGGATGCGCCGCGCCGTTGATCGGATCGATCACCGTTGTGCGGTTGCCGCGCTGGTCGTACTGGTAGCTGGTGGTGTTGTTCTGCGCATCGGTGATCGAGGCAATCAAGCCTGCGGGCGTATATGTAAGCGTGGTTGGATGGTCTAGAGGATCGGTGAGCTGTGTCAGTTCGCCCAGGGTATTGTAGGCGAACTGGGTCACGCTCGCGGGTGTGTGGCTGTCCGGCGCAGGTGAGGTGACTGAAGTCAGGTTGCCCTTTGCATCGTAGGCGTTCGTGGTCACATTCCCAAGCGAGTCGGTCATCGTTAGCACTTCGCCAAAGCTGTTGTAGGTGTAGGAGGTCTTCACTGTCGTATTCGCATCGGGCTGTTGCGATACGGAGGTCCGATTGTTGCTGGAATCGTATGTGTATGTGGTGACATGCCCGAGATCATCCGTGTGCGTGAGAACGTTTCCTTTAGCATCCACGGTTTCTGCTGTGTTCCCACGAACTGAGCACGAACTGCAGCCGGGGCCTGAGGAACTGGACAGCGTCCAAGTCCCCGCAGTAATCGCAGTGGCGTAGCTCGATTGATTTCCTAACGAGTCCGTCACTTGGGTCGAGCTGGTGATCTGGAACGAAGGGCCTTGCGCGGTCAAGGTACCCACTTGCACATTGAAGACCCCTGTTGAAGTCCCACCTGGAACGATGACATGGATCGCGGTATCACTCCAATCCACGACTTGTGCGTTCATGCCTGGGTAGAAGCTGACTGTGCTGCTACTTTGTGCAGCGCCGAATCCGCCGCCGGTGATTAAGACGGTGTCGCCAATCTGGCCCTGGGCTGGCACGATCCCACCAACGCTCGGCGGTGCCTCAACGGTGAAAGGCATGGTGTTGCTGGTTGCACTGCCGATCGCGACCGTAATGTTGCCGCTGGTCACGCCGGTTGGAATCCGAACCGTCAGCTGATTTGTTCCCATGGACGGATACGTGGGGTTTCCGCCCCACAACGCAATCGGAAGCTGAACACCATTGAGAAACACCTGCGTGGTTAACCCCTGCGAATAAAAGCCGGATCCATTGATGTTGACGAGCGCGCCGGGTGCAGCAGCGGGAGGGGAGAGATTCGCGATCGCTGGGGTAGTCACAGTGAATATCTGAGTCGGATTGCTGGCGATCGAATTGACGGTAACATTGATCGGCCCACTTATGACGTTGCCCGGCGCGACCGCCGTGATCGAACTGGTGCCCCAACTCGTGATTAATGCGGCCGGTACGCCGTTGAATGTGACTGTGCTGCTTCCTTGCGTGTTCCCGAAATTGGTGCCACTGATCATTACCGGCGTTCCAGGCACACCCGACGCAGGAGAGAGAGAGGAAATGGCTGGCGTACCCACGACGGTAAAGTTCACGCCCGCACTCGAACGCGTGTTTTGCTTAACCGTGAGACTTTGAGCTTGTGGGTACGCGCTGACAGGAATGACCGCCTGCAGCGAAGTCTGGTTCCAGGTGGTCGCAGCAACAGTAAAGGGTGCACCACTTACCTGAGGTGCAGAATCGTACGAGTTTCCAAAATTGGTGCCGTTGATCGTAATCACGGTTCCAGCAGCACCGCTCGTAGGCGAGATGCTTGTGATCGTAGGTGTCTGTTGCACGTTGAAGACAATTGAATTGCTTGCGATGCCGTTAACTGTCACGAGCAAGGGGCCGCTCGTTGCACCCGTGGGAACGTACGCATAAATCTGCGAATCGCTCCAACTGTATAGAGTCGGCA
>Ga0209580_10001019_pt1 | contig 13486 bp, 10 predicted proteins | sample Coa_R1_5_FD_187153 | JGI IMG/M metagenome (GOLD analysis project Ga0209580, IMG submission 187153) | Surface soil microbial communities from Centralia Pennsylvania, which are recovering from an underground coalmine fire - Coalmine... | ecosystem: Environmental > Terrestrial > Soil >...
AAATGGGGCCTTGCTCGGAAAAGGACGCTTATCGACTACGAGCGGCGGCATCGCGAAACAGATCCGGCGGGAGCAGGCGCTTTGACCAATGCGCCCGGAGGCCCAAGTTAATCCTGGCTTCCTCCCTCTTTCGAGAGATGGCGCTCAACCCCGGTTCATGCATCCCTAGGAAAAATTTGAAGCCTTGTATCCCGCACGTTCATCCCCTGTCTATCTCGGTTGAGTCTTCGCCTGCGCCTTGACGGCGGCGCCATATAGGAGCAATGCATGAGCTTTGGCTTGCAGTCTTGGGGGTTGACGGTGCTTCGGGTGACGCTGGGAATTGTCTTCCTGGTGCACGGCTATCAGAAGCTATTCACATTCGGCTTTCACGGCGTGGCCGGGATGTTCAGCCACATCGGGATTCCGCTGCCCGCCTTCTTCGCAGTGGTGGTGACGCTGGTTGAGTTCGTCGGCGGATTTTTATTGATTGTCGGAGTTGCCGCACGCATTGCAGCCGCATTCATTGCAGTGGATATGCTTGGGGCAATTCTTTTCATTCATGCGAAGCATGGCTTTTTCAATCCGAGCGGTGTCGAGTTTCCTCTGACCGCGCTTGCGGCGTCGATTTGCCTGGTGTTGGCGGGCGGCGGGGCACTTTCGCTGAAGCGCTCCTGGTAAGCACTAAATCATTGCTTGCGACGTTTCCCGGTGACGGCGCTCAAATGAAGAATAACGGCAGCGGTCCGGTAGCGCACCGTTGGCTTTTCGTCATCGGAAAGGTTCTTTAACAATCGGTTGATGCAGTTTGGATCTCCACGCTGGTTGAGTGCGTCCAACGCAGCCAGGCGCACAATCTCCTCCTTGTCTGCTACAGCTGTCTGAATCAGCGCATCTTCCGAAATCGGGTCGGGATCGTCCGCCAAGAACCGCGCCACCGTGGCGCGCACCGGTGAGCTGTCGTGTGTGTGAATGGTCCGGTAGGCTTCATAGCCCATCCCGCCGAAGGGAACGAAGCCGATTCCCTCTTCAAAGCCAATTTGCGCAAGCTGCTTGGGATCTTTCAGCCGGTTCAGTTGCGACTGCACCAAACCAACACTACTTTTTTTGTCTCCCATTAAAACTGCGTAAAAGATCTGGTACCCGGATGGATCTTTAAGCAGCAACAAAGAATGCGCTGCGGCGAGCACGACTGGGATTTCAGGATCGTTGAGTGCATTTTTCAGCGCAGGAATGGCAGTGCGCGCATGCTGTTGCCCCAAGGCAACGGCCGCGGCCGTGCGCACACCAGCATTCCTGTCCTGGAGAGCACTTACCGCAAAGCTGGTCGCGCGGCGATTTCCCGGTAGCAGCGAAAGTGCTTGTACCGCTACGGTTCGGTTCGCCGCTTTCCTGTCCTGGAGCCCGCTTCGGAGAACCTGCCACGCCTGTTCTTCCGGGCTCTGCTGAGGCTGCTCTTGAGCAGTGAATCGCAACCTTGCGGCAAGGACGGTGAAAGCGAGCAGAACGGTCGCGCGCCAGAAAAAGGACACAAATCCCTCCGATTCGATTGCGATGAATGCGACCTGACGAAATCACGCCCTCGGCGATCGCTTGCGCTTGCCTTGCTTCGCCGTGCTCTTTGACCTTGGCTGCTCCGCCTGGAAGACTCTGGCAAAAATGGCGTCAATATGCCGTAGCTGCCGGTTTAGGTCGAAGGCACGTTGGACCGCCTTGGCTGGAACGCGCCCGGTGATTTCGGGATCCTTGAGCACCATGTCGCGAAAGTTCAATCCTTCTTTCCATGCGCGCATGGCGTGGCCCTGCACCAGGCGGTAAGCGTCCTCCCGCGAGACTCCCTGCTCCACCAGTTCCAGCAGCAATTGTCCGCTGAACACCAGTCCTCCCGTGCTTTCCAGGTTCGCTTTCATCCGCTCTGGATAGATGAACATTGTGTCCAGGAGGTTCGCTGTCTTGTCCAACATGTAATCAACCAGGGTGGTTGAATCAGGCAGAATGACCCGCTCGACGGAAGAATGGGAGATATCGCGCTCGTGCCACAGCGCTACATTCTCGAACCCGGCTTGCGCATTGGAGCGAACGACCCGCGCCAGGCCGCTGATCTGTTCAGCCGTCACCGGATTGCGCTTGTGCGGCATGGCTGACGAGCCTTTCTGCTTCTCGCTGAAGTACTCTTCCGCCTCCCGGACCTCTGTCCGTTGCAGGTGCCGGATTTCGGTGGCAATCTTGTCCAGAGTGCAAGCGATCACGGCCAGCGTGGCGACGTAATTGGCATGGCGATCGCGCTGGATCACCTGCGAGGAAATCGCAGCAGCCTTGAGCCCAAGCCGCGAGCACATTTTTTCTTCCAACTCCGGACTGAGATGCGCGAATGTCCCTACCGCGCCTGAAAATTTCCCTACCCGCATATCCTCCGTCGCGCGGGCGAAGCGCTCGATGTCGCGCTGCACTTCGGAATACCAGTTGGCCAGCTTGAACCCAAACGTGATCGGCTCGGCATGAATGCCATGCGTCCGGCCAATCATGGGAGTGTCTTTGAATTCCCAGGCCCGGCGCTTAAGCACGTCCGAAAGCTGGCGCAGGCCGGCGGCGATAATCGCAGAGGCCTGTTGGACCAGCAAAGACTGCGCCGTATCCACCACATCATTCGAAGTCAGGCCGTAGTGGAACCAGCGTGATTCAGGTCCGACGATTTCGGCTACGGCAGTGGTGAACGCGATCACGTCGTGGCGCACCTCCGCTTCAATCTCGCGAATGCGCTCCAATTCGAAATCGGCCCGCTCCTTGATGGCCTTGGCAGCTTGCCTGGGCACGATACCGGCCTCGGCCAGGGTTTCCGTAGCCGCAATCTCCACGTCCAGCCAGGTGCGGAAACGGTTTTCCTCTCCCCAAATCCGGCCCATCTCCGGGCGCGTATATCTGGCAATCAAGGCGCGCTCCTCTCAATCCGAAAAGTTGGAACCACGGATTTTAACTGGCAACAGGCACATGTGGCGAATTTTGTGCGACAGGATAGCCTGCGAAACGATTTTCGATTATCATTATCTATCGCGGTACGATATTGATTAGAAAGTATTCTCACAGCGATATAATCTTCGCCCATGGGGAAAAATCTTACGCTTCAGGATTATCAGTCGCTGGCGGAATTTCGCCACCAAATTCGCCGGTATCTACGTTTCAGCGAAAAAGTCGTCCGCAATGCCGAACTAGAGCCTCGGCAATACCAATTGCTGCTGGCGCTGAAAGGGTTGCCGCCGACGGTCCGTCCACGAATTGCGGAACTGGCCGAACAGCTTCAAATTCAGCACCACAGCGCCGTCGAATTGGTTGATCGGCTCGAGAATAGCGGGCTGGTTCGGCGGGAGCGTGGGACGAGCGATCGCCGTGAAGTGCTGGTCACGCTCACAGCTGCCGGGGAAAAAGTGATACGCGAACTGGTTATCCACCACCGTACGGAATTGTCCTCGCGCGGTCCAGCTCTGCTCGACGCCTTGCACGGGGTGCTGCGCAACAACGGAAGGCCCTCAGCTTTATCTAGAAGAAAGAAGAGATAGCTCACGATCGCATGCCACAGAACGAACCTCCCTCCGGAGAAATAATCACGACCGACAAAGATGCGAAGGCGCAACTCTCCGTCACCGGAGTGAATATCGCTTCGCCGGCTCCTCTTGAGCCCGCTGGCTTTCGCATTGTTTTGGTTTCCTTCCTTGCCGGCGCCATCGGGCTGATTGCCGGATGCATCGCCTTTCTGCTCTACAAGCTCATCGGCTTGTTCACCAACATCGCCTTTTATGGCCACTTCAGCACTGCGTTTGTTAGCGCTCGGAACAATCATCTTGGTTGGTGGGTGATTCCGATTCCGGTCATCGGTGGCCTGATCGTCGGAATCATGGCCAAATATGGAAGTCCCAAAATCAAAGGCCACGGCATTCCTGAGGCCATGGAAGCGGTGCTCGTCAATCGCAGCCGCATCCAGCCCCGGGTTGCGATCTTGAAGCCAATTTCGGCGGCCATTGCGATCGGCACCGGCGGCCCGTTCGGAGCCGAAGGGCCCATCATTCAGACTGGCGGCGCGATCGGATCGCTCATCGGACAAGTCATGCATACCACCGCTGCCGAGCGGAAAGTCTTGCTTGCTTGCGGCGCTGCCGCGGGAATGTCGGCGACGTTTAATACACCGATCGCGGGGGTGATCCTTGCCATTGAACTGCTCCTGTTCGAGTTCAAATCGCGCTCATTCATTCCGCTGGTGATTGCCAGCACGCTGGCCACTGCTGTCCACATGCAATTGCTGGGCGCCGGGCCTATGTTTAGCGTTGCGGCGATGGATTTCAACATTCCGCGCGCACTGCCTTTCTACTTGCTGCTGGGTGTGATCTGCGGGCTCGCCGCGGTTGGCTTCACCCGGTTGCTGTACTGGGTGGAAGATCTATTTGAGAAGCTGCCGGTCAACGAAATGTGGTGGCCCGCCATTGGCGCACTCGGACTTGGAATCATCGGATACTTTGTTCCTCGCGTGCTTGGCGTTGGCTATGACACGATTGGCGACATTCTGAATGCGACCCTCGGTTTGAAATTGCTGCTGATTGTGATGTTCGCCAAAGCCATCGCTTTGGTGATTTCACTCGGGTCGGGCACCTCCGGTGGCCTGCTGGCTCCAATGTTCATGTCGAGCGCGGCGCTGGGCGGCGTATTTGCCATCGCGCTCGACAAAGTTATGCCGTCCGCGCACCTCTCGGCGGGAGCGTTCGCGTTGGTCGCGATGGGCGCGGTCTTCGGCGCAGCTTCACGGGCAACGTTCGCATTCATCATCTTCGCATTCGAGATTACGCGCGACTACAACGCCGTTCTGCCACTCATGCTGGTCAGCGTAATCGCGGACGGCATTGGCATGCTGCTGATGCCGCGCGCCTCCATCATGACCGAGAAGCTCGCTCGGCGGGGCCTGAAAATCCATCAGGAATACGAGGCTGACGTGCTGCATTACACGACCGTCTCCGAAACCATGGACAAAACGGTTCCGATTATTTCTGCTGATACACGGATTAGCGAACTTGCCGACCGTATTGCCCGCGGCGATTCCGAAGTCAGCCGGCACCAAGGGCTCGTGATTCTTGATTCAGAAGAGAAGCTGGCGGGAATTATTACTCGCGGCGATGTTCTCCGCGCCATAGAGCAAGACCCCTCGATGTCCGTGCTAGAGGCCGGATCGCGAAACGTAGTCGTCACCTTTCCCGATGAAGCCTTGCACGATGCCTCCGAAAAAATGCTGCGTTACAACATCGGCCGGCTTCCAGTGGTTGATCGCGCCGATGAGCGCCGCGTGGTGGGATATCTGGGCAGGCCGGGAATTCTTGCCGCCCGCCTCCGCAGATTTGAAGAAGAGTCTGTGCGAGAACCGGGCTGGTTTCGCGGATTCCGCAAGAACGCGGGTTAATGTAGCAGCGTTCGGATGTCTGATTCCCAACTCCCTCGCACATTCGCAACAGGGAATTCCACCCAGCGCGGATGCGCCGGACTCGAGCCATTTAGAACATTGCGAAACAGTGGGGATGGGTGTACGATCTTGCCGTTTTTGGCAGAGGAGACTCTGTAAGGAGGTTCCAATGATTCCAGAGTCGGCGCTACAAAAATTCCGTGCTTCCCTTCGCGGACTTTCATTCTGTCCCGGCGAGCCAGGCTATGACGCGGCACGTACCGTTCCCAACGCGATGATCGACCGGCGGCCCGCTGTTATTGCGCGTTGCGCTGGCCCCGCCGATGTAATCGCATCGGTTCGTTTTGCCCGCGAGCACGACATTCTGGTTTCAGTTCGTGGTGGAGGACACAGTGTAGCGGGAAAGTCCGTGTGCGACGGCGGCCTGATGATAGACCTCTCCGCGATGAAGGGGATACGCGTTGATCCCCACGGGCATAGGGTACGGGCTGAGGCCGGTTTGAAACTCGGAGAGTTCGACCGCGAGACGCAAGCTTTCGGCTTGGCGACCACACTGGGCGTTGTTCCCGGAACCGGCATATCGGGCCTGACTCTCGGAGGTGGATTCGGTAACCTGATGGGGAAGTATGGGCTGGCACTGGACAACGTGATCGGGGTGGACGTGGTCACTGCGGATGGGCACCTGCTCACTGCCAATGATTTTGAAAATGAAGATCTGTTTTGGGGCGTGCGTGGTAGCAGTGGCAACTTGGGCATCGTGACCTCGCTGGAATATCGCCTGCATGAGTTGGGGCCAGTGTTGGGTGGCGCGGTTTTCTATCCGGTCGCAAAGACTCGCGAGGTGCTGCATTTTTGCCGAGAATATGCAGAGACGATTCCTGACGAGCTTGTCATCCAGGGCGGTGCCTTCAGTCTCCCGGACGGCGCTCAAGTTTTTGGTGTGGCAATTTGCTACTGCGGCACATCGCTGTCAGAGGGCGAAAAGGTGTTGAAGCCGTTGCGTCAATTTGGACAGCCGCTGGCGGACATCATTCAAGTCATGGGCTATGTACAAGTCCAGAGCTTGTTCGAACCGTTTTTCCCGAACGGGCGGTATACGTATGTGAAGTCCAACTTTATGCGCACTCTGAGTGATGAAGCCATCGATGTGATGGCGGAATATGCGGGCAAGAGTCCTTCGCCTTACACATTCGCGCCTTTCATTGAGCACTGGCACGGAGCCGTCAGCCGCGTGGGAGTCACCGATACTGCTTTCCCGCATCGTGACCATTCCTACAATTTCCTGGTTTGGTCGAGTTGGGAAAGTCCGGCAGATTCCGCAAAGAACGTTGAATGGACGCGCCAGTGTTGGGAAGCTATGCATCCATTTCTGGTCGCAGGATCCTATGTCAATTACGTTTCGGATGAAGGAGACACCTTCGCGCGTGCCGCTTATGGGCCCAATTACGACCGGCTCGTGGCGCTCAAGAACAAGTATGATCCGACGAATTTTTTCCGCATGAATCACAACGTCAAGCCAACTCAGGCGACGCCGGCTGCGAACAGTGCTTAGGAATGTCTAGCAAGAAAACGCATCTGGTGAGGATTGAATCCCGGCTAGCACGACACGAAAATCAGGCTTGAGATGGGTTCTTAGCAGGGGAAAGGCGGACTAGAACCGCTTCTTCTCAGCTTGCTCGATCAGCGGCTTCAGGGCTTGCGAGGAAACTCCGAGCGTTCCGCCCGAGAAGCCATCGATGTACGCAGCGTTTACTCCCACCACCTCGCCGCGCGAGTTGAACACCGGGCCGCCACTGGCGCCGTGCGCGGTGGGCGCGTCATAAATCAGTTTGTCACCGACCACGTCTCCCAGGTGTCCGCAGGTTGCCGATGGGCGAATCAGCGACAGCGCCGCCAGTTCGCCAGCGGTCCCCTGATCATCTCGACGAAATGCCAGGCGCGCATAGACCGGAGTGGGCGCCTTGGCCATCATTCCTAAAACCCCCATCGGATATCCTACGACCGCGACTAGTTCCCCGGCATTCGGCATTTCGGTAGCCAGAGGCAGAGGCCGCAATTCGAATGCTGGCTGAGTGTTCATGCGAACGACCGCCAGATCTCCGTCCGAAGAAAGAACTGCAGGAGTCAGACTCACAGGCGCGGGCGATCCTGGAAAATATGCGACGAGTTTTTCAAGTGATGCAGTCGCGCCCTTTGCAACCAAAACGTCAGAATCGGGGTCTCCATACCAAGGTTCAGCGACATGGCGATTCGTGGCGATAAGCCCATTGGCAACTACGAAACCGGTACCGGAAATACGAGTCCGCTGCATCGGCCGCTGGTGCGGGAATCCCACTTGGTAAATTCCAAAAATGTAACAGATTGAATTGCGATACCGGTTCAACACCACCGCAGGCATTGCCTGCTCTTGCTGTAACTGGTCGACTTGTTCACTCAGGGTGCGAACTTGCTGCTGCAGTTCGCTTGTATTCAAAGGCAGAAGATAACGCGCCAGAACCAGAGCGGTGAGCGCCAAAAACAGTATGAGCGCGGCTTGCACAAGGCGCTGCCAAGCCCCGCAAACTGGTTCTTCTTCGGCTGTGAAATGCTCGTTCATGCGCTGTCGGGCAAGTGGCCGGTGGTCAGCGGAAGCCAGGTTCTGCTTAGGGCTGGCCACCAGGCACTGCCAACTCGATCAGGGGAGGAATAACCTGCGATTTCGCTATATTCTCGCCAATGGAAGTTACCCGCTAGGGTACCGAAGGCGGTGTACCGGCGGAGTCGGGTTCGACGGGGCTAGGAAAGGCACTGACGCGGTCGTATGTCAAAGAGCGATAGCGCCCATTGCACTCAAAATGCCCGCTTCAGGCGAATAAAAAGCGCACACTTGTGCAATCGCCTGTTCGCTTCAATTGAGAATACCCGCTATTTGCGCGGGCGCGATTCGGGCGGAACGATATTGTTGAGCCGGTAATAGACCACCAACTGGCCGTAGTGCTCACCGGAATGTTCGATGAATCCGTAAGCGTAGTCGGAAATGCGCGTCTGATCATTGCTGTAGGGATCGACGACGATTTCGGTCATACCCTTATCGCCTCTGGCTTCGATCGCGGCGGCACCGTCAGTAAAAGATTTTTTCACGAAGGCGACGACGTCGGCCTTGGTTTTGTACTGCGAGCGCGGAGGATTTTCGCCGGCCGGAGGTTTTTCGCCACGGACGGCATTAGTGAAGTAATAGTTCACGCCGGCAACGTGCAGAAGATTCTCCGCGAAAGTGCGCTCGGCGGGGGTTGCTTTGTAGTCGTATTTATCTTCGGGAAAATCCTCGGCCATGGTGATGAGCTTGCGACCGATGTCGTTCCAAGAGTCGAGCACAGCCTTGGAAGGACTAGGTGCAGGCTTCGATGGTTTTTGTTCCTGTGCCCGACTGGGGATCGCAAAGCCGAGAACGAACAAAAGAATAGAAAAACCAATTTTTCGCATGTCGGACTCCGTGTGAGGCAGTTTTATTGCGGAGCAAAGATATCACAGAAAAACCGTGAGTAGTTGACCGTGCTCAGAGGCGAAGGAAAAGTACAAAGTTGTGCTATCGGAAACAATATTTACCTGTCTCAAGTAAATAATCGTGCCTGTTCTCGACAGTTGCGCTGGAATCGGAATGTCTGGTCTTCACCGGAAATTACTGATCAGGATTACATCGCTGCTTTTGCTTCCGCGGGTAAGGGCCAGTAGTTTGCCGTCATGAGACCAGCCGAAGTCGAAGATGAGGCCTGACTGAAAATTCGTGGTCTGCTTCGGGGAGCCGCCGGTGAGTTTCTGTTCCCAAAGGTTGGAGACGCCGTTCTTGGTTAATACGTATTGCAAAGCATCGCCCTTCGTGTCCCAGCGCGGGTGTCCAGCCAAAGCCGGCCAGTCAAACTGATGCACAGGTGCGCCACCATCGAGAGGGATTACTTTCAGAACAAGAGGTTTTGAACCAGACGGCGAAGAAGGATTTATCCCCGGATTGCTCCATGTAAGGTAGGCGATGAGCTTTCCGTCGGGAGAGATCTGCGCAGGAGCTGTGAAGTCGGATTCAGAGATCGGATCCGCCTCTACCGGGTCTTGCGCCACCATTTGCGCGGGATTCTCGCCGCCGATTGGGACACGCATCGGCAACCACCCTGGGCTGCGCAGATAGACGACCCACTTGCCATCCGGGGAACATAGCGGGCTTTGCGCGAGCGTCTCGTCAGCGATGCGGATCGGGTTGGAGCCGTCGGCATCCATGCGCCATATCCCCTGCTTCTGTTCACGGTAAGAGGTGAAAACGACATAGCGCCCATCACCACACACCGAAGGTTCCGAGTTTAATTGCTCATTAGGAGTCAGAAGTGTGCGTCCATTTCCATCCGGCTTGACAGATAAGATGTTTCCATCTCCGCTGGCAAAAACGATGTTGTCGTTACGCATCCAGGAGAAGCTGTTTACCGTAATGTCATTCGTCGTGATCTGCTTAGCCCGGGTGGCATCGCCGCCGGACGCGACCCACAGGCTAGATACTCTCGTCTGATCGGTGTCGACAAGAGTCTTGCCGTCTCGAGTGAGGTCCAGACAACATGCCTGATAATCCAGCAGGTCGTTGGTAAGACGCCGAGCGACGCCCTGCGGATAAGAGACAAACCACAGTTGCCCACGGAAAGCCTGCAAACGGTCGCCGATAGTGAGCAGGAAGCCACTGCCATCGGGCAGCCAGCGCGGTTGTCCAATAGAGTCATGAGCGGAATAAATCTCTCGGATCGATCCGTTGGAGACGGAGATGCCCCACAACACAAAGCGCACTCCCTTCGTCGTGTCCAGGGTCGCGAAGGCAATCGTCTTGCCATCGGGAGACCACGCGGTGCCCATAAACTCATCCGTGTTGGAAGTGGTAGCCAGCACCCTTTCGTCGCTCCCGTCAGCCTTAGCTATCAAAAGATCCAGTTTTTCGCCGACTCGCACGTAAGCGAAATGCGTGCCGTCTGGGGAATAGCTGCCGACTGAATCCGCTCCGCCCTGCGTGACCAGATGTGGCGCTCCACCGAGCACGGGCATCCGGTAGAGATACGTGTTGAATGTGTTGTTTTTCTCGGAGCGGACAAAATCAATGTAGTTGGCGTCGGGCGAGAAAGTCAGCCCCCAGAACAGGACTTCATCCGGCGGCAGAATCTGGACGTCGCTTCCTGTAGCCACTTGACGGACATTAAGACTTTGTTTTTCCCCTTCCACCAAGCTGTACACCACATAATGACCATCCGGTGAAATCGCGACCATCGAGGCATTGCCGCTCTGTGTGACCCGGCTAATTTTCATGGACTGGAGGTTCCACTCGCTCTTGTTACCGCTCAGCCCTGTCCAATAGATTCCCAATGCAATCAGCAACAGCACCGACCCAGCCAGAATCAGTGCCAGCGTGCCCTTATGGCGTTTCGCTTCAGCGAGGATGACTGCTCCGCTGGAAGGGCGGCCTGCTTCAGGATTCGCGAGCGCCACGGGCGTCGACGAGGTGACATCGCTCACCACGCTCGAGCGACTGGAATCGGTATCCCGCTTCAGCCGTTTGAGGTCGGTAAGGATGTCGCGCGCGTGCTGGTAGCGCATCTCGCGGTCTTTCTCAAGACACTTGTAGATGATGCGTTCCAGTTCGAGTGGCAAGTCGGGATTCAAGCGCACCGGAGCAGCGGGCGCTTTGTTCAGAATTGAATCGAAGATTGCTCCTGAGCTTTCGCCACGAAACGGCAACGTACCGGTCGTCATTTCATAGAGAACTGCGCCAAAGGAAAACAAGTCGGTGCGCATATCTAAGTCTTTGGCCCGAACTTGCTCGGGGGACATATATGCGACTGTGCCGATCGCTGTTCCGGGACTGGTCAAGTGTTCTTCGCTGATGGTGGCCTCGCCTGCCGCCGCCCCTTCTGCCACACGGGCACCGTATGTGAGTTTCGCGAGTCCAAAGTCGAGGATCTTGGCGTGGCCGCGTTTGGTAACGAAAATGTTCGCCGGTTTGATGTCGCGATGGATAATACCTTCAGAGTGCGCAGCATCCAGGGCATCGGCGATCTCAATCGCAAGGCTCAGCAGTACATCGGTTTCGATGGGCCTCGCCCCAATGCGATGCTTCAGCGTCATGCCATCCAGAAATTCCATGACGATGAATGAACGTCCATCGTGTTTGCCAATTTCGTAAATCGTGCAGATGTTGGGATGATTGAGTGCGGATGCGGCACGGGCTTCGCGCCGGAAACGTTCCAGAGCTTGCGGGTCTTGCGCGACGTCGTCAGGCAGAAACTTCAGCGCGACGAAGCGGCCCAGGTCTTTGTCTTCGGCCTTATAGACAACTCCCATCCCGCCACCGCCAAGCTGCTCGACGATACGGTAATGCGAGATAGTTTGTCCGATCATGGCACGCGACGCCATGTTATGCGCGGCATAATGGCAAGTCAATGAGAGCTAACGAGTTGACGATAGGCAGACACTCACTTGGCGAAAAATCTCTATATCACTCAAAACTCAGCAGCCAGCAGAGAATATAGACGTCCGGCCGTCGTGCTAACCTCTTACATTGATGGCGACTCGATGCGGACAAACGAGCAGTGCCTCTTCCCGAACTCTGCCGGCCCTGTTTCTTCTTGCGTTTTGTGCTGTCGCAGCTTGCGGTCAGAATACTGCCCCAGCCCAGGCTCCAAAACGAGCAACAAGCACCCCTTACGCAGGAGACCTGTCCGTATTCGACTCTCCGGGTCGAGATGAAAGACTCCACATCAATCGCGTGATGGACATTCTAGGAATTGCCCCCGGTAAGGGCGTCGCTGATATTGGCGCGGGATCAGGGTGGTTCGCGGTGCGAGCAGCACGGCGGGTCGGTCCCTCGGGAACGGTGTACGCGGTTGACATCAATCCTGAAGCGGTCCGTTATATAGATCACCGGGCCCACAGCGAATCGCTGTCCAACGTCAAGACGATCTTAAGCAAGCCCGATGACCCGGCGCTGCCGAAGGACGCAGTTGATGCCGTGCTGCTGTTGAAGACCTACCACGAGGTCGCTGATCCAGTCGCGTTGCTGGAGCATCTGCGCCCCGCGCTGCGACCAGGAGCACGTTTGGGAATCATTGATCGCAACGGAAACGGCACGGACCACGGAGTGGGCCGGAAGATTGTGGTCGAAGAAGCTGTACGAGCAGGCTATCGTCTGGTTCAGACTTACGAGTTCGTCAAAGACGACGGCATGGACTACTTTCTCGTATTCATCGTTGCATAACGGTTTCGTCCCAACTAGTCGGGACGACAGTGACCTCTGTTTTTAGTGGGAACCTGCCAGGGGAGTCCAAAACACCTCTTCGGATTTCACGAACGATTCCATCTCGCTTTGGTGCTCCGGCATTCCAACGACGGGTATGTTATGGGCTTGGATCGATTTTAGTTTTCGCTGGGCCTGCTCCAGTGTAAGCGGGACACGTCTCGGCGGCGGCCAGGGGAGACCTCGCGGCGCCACTTCGCCATCAACTTTCCGCGATTCAAATGGCAGGTTGGGTGTGACCCCAGCGGGAAAAGGCCACGCTGGCAATCCGTGGACGAGATAAGTATAGAAAGCGCCTTTGTATCCGGTCTGTTTTGCGGCGTCCCGGACAAACCAGAACGCGGCGCGATGGTCGATGTGGCCATCGGTTTCGTCGGTGACGTAGATTTCAGTGGGTTGCAATGTGTTCAGCAGCTCAACCAAATCGCCGAGCACCGAGCTGCGTCGGTAAGGAGCCGGCTTGCCGTGTATGGAAGTATGGTAATCCTTCTGGATCAGCGCGTAGGTCTCGTTCTTTTTGGTGAATTGCTGGCGAATTACCTTGTCATCAGTGCTGTTGTACAGGTTGCCCAAATCGCCATCCGGATAGCCAAGCACGATGAGGTCGTCGGCTTTTCCGCCCAGAATCTCAAGTGCATTGCGACCCTGGGTCTGCCGCAGTCGCGAGAGCGCGAGAAAATCATCGGGACCGACTTGATTCACCGCTTTGTGGGTGACGCCGGCCGCCGCAGCGTCAAACCCGTCTCCGCTGGTTATGTCAACGACCTTGACTTTTG
>Ga0209580_10001022_pt1 | contig 13447 bp, 9 predicted proteins | sample Coa_R1_5_FD_187153 | JGI IMG/M metagenome (GOLD analysis project Ga0209580, IMG submission 187153) | Surface soil microbial communities from Centralia Pennsylvania, which are recovering from an underground coalmine fire - Coalmine... | ecosystem: Environmental > Terrestrial > Soil > Unclassified...
GCTATTGCTCGATACCACCGGTGCGGTGAAAAGGCCGGCGCTCGAAATTGTTCCTGCGCTGGCAGACCAGGCTACTCCTGTATTGCTGGTGCCCTGCACCGACGCGATGAACTGTTGAGTGCCGCCTGAAGCCACCGAGGCCACACTCGGGGATACCGACAAGCTGATGGCTGTAGGCGCGCTCACGGAAACCACCGCGCTCGCGTTTTGTGTCAAATCGGCGGCACTTTTCGCTGTTACGGTCACACTTGTGCTGCTGGTGACGGCAGGGGCAGTGAACAAACCGCCGGCGGAAATGGTCCCTGCTGTAGTCGACCAGACAACTGAGGTATTACTGGTGCCCTGAACGGTGGCAGAGAACTGCTGGGTAGCGCCCGATACCAGGGTTGTGCTGGTAGGCGAAACCGCCACGCTGATCGCCGAGATTGTGGTCTGGGTGGAAGCCAGGATTGTGATCTGCACATGCAATTTGGCGCCATTGCCTGCCGCGTCGCTTGCTCTGACCCAGAAATTTCTGGTGACTGCGACGCTGGGGGTGCCGTTTATGACTCCAGTGCTCGAATCGAGAAACAAGCCCTGGGGTAATCCGCCCGCGATAACTGAAAAACTGTACGGCGCAATTCCGCCGGTCGCGGAAATCGAACCCGAATAAGCATTGCCTACTGTTCCGCTTGGCACGCTGGCGGATAGTGTGAGCGCTGCCGCACTGGCCAGGGTTGACATTGGGCTATGGTGAATTTGTCGTCCGTTCACCGTGCCGGCTAGCGTTAGGTTTTGTTCACTTTGGACGCCTACTTGCGAGAGGCGACCTTGGAGTTGTTCCCCGCGGGCGTGCCCTGTCCCCAGCAGGCCGATACAGATCAGCAGCATGAACACAGCGTGTTCGACTTTTTGTTTCCTTGATGACAGACCAATAAATGCGCCTTGACGTAATGAGCCAACTGGTTGCACCGGCATTTGGAGACCTCGTTCGGAATTTGTGGGGACGATTCCCCAAGGCTCTTCAGGGACTGTAACCAAACTTGGGATTAATTAAGAGATCACGAGAGTTCCACTTAGAAGTGCTGCACCTTTGGTGCGTCGTGGGCGACAGATTCTCACTTTGCTATGTACTTCAGGATGGACGCAGAATTTGGGCTGATCTTCTCGCCGCGCTTCAAGGATGCGGGCAGTGGGTTCAATTACCTTTGTAATATGAGGCTTTTGCGCAGCAAAACGGCGTGGCAAGCACCATCGTCACGAATGCTGGATCGATCACTGCGCGGTGAGAATGGCCGTGCCTTTCACTCCGTTCAACTCGGCGGAAATGGTTGAAGTTCCCGACGAGAGTGCACTGGCGACGCCTTGAGTGGAAATGGTCGCTACCGCCGGGTCGGAGGAACTCCATGCGACTTGGGCGACCAAATTCGAGCTCGAACCGTCGCTGAAGGACCCGGTTGCGCTGAATTGCTGCGTTTGTCCTACGGAAATTGAGGGGTTCGAGGGGGATACGGTTATCGAAATGAGCGTCGCGTTGGTGACCGTCAGGGTAGCATGGCCGGATTGCCCAGCGAACACCGCCGAAATAGTCGTAGTTCCGGGTTGAACTCCGGTGGCGAACCCGGGGGTGGACTGCGCATTACTAATCGTCGCCACGCTGGAGTTCGAGGACGTCCAGGTCACAAAGGCTGTGAGGTCTTGAGTATCTCCGTTGCTGAAACTGCCGAGCGCTTTGAATGCGGTCTCGTAACCTGTGGCAACGCTGGACTGTTGTGGTGTGACTTGAATCGAGCTAAGCGTCGCAGATTCTACCAGCAAATTCGCGCTTGCGCTCACGGACCCTTGTTGTGCAGTTACAGTGACGACTCCCGCGGCTTCGCCAGTGATAACTCCGGGATGGCTTACCACCGCAACGTGCGTGTCTGAGGTGGACCAGGTCACCAATGTGTTCATGTCCTGCGTGCTGCCGTCAGAAAATGTACCGGTTGCGAGGAATTCCTGGCTCGAAGCAGGGGCAATTTCCGCGCTCGATGGCGTTATGGCCAGCGATGCTAGAGTTGCAGAGCTCACTGTAAGCACAGTGGTACCTGCCTGGCTTGTACTGCCAAAGCTGAAGGTCGCATTTATATTTGTAGTGCCCGCGCTGACACCTACGGCGGTGGGAGCGGTGCTTGCGATTGTTGCAATCGCGGTGTTGCTCGAGCTCCATACAACAGATCTTGTGATGTCCTGGGTAGAAGAATCGCTAAATACGCCGGTCGCGGTGAAACTCTGGGCGGCGCCAATTGGGATCTTTGGACTGCTCGGCGAGATCAATACCGAGGTGATCGTGGCGTTACTCACGGTCAGAGACGTCGAACCTGAAATGCCCCCCAAGGTCGCAGTGATTGTAGTCATGCCCTGGGTTAAAGCAGAAGCGAGCGCACTGCCGGATCCCACACTGGCGACCGACGGAGTTGAAGATGTCCAACTAGCCAAGAACGTGACGTCCCGTGTGCTGCCGTCATTAAAGCTGCCCTTCGCAGCTAGTTGAAGGTTCGTGCCCGGAGCCATCGTTGGGTTCGCTGGTCCAATCGTGATTGATTTCAGGTTGGCTGCATTAACGGTCAGCAATGATGTCGCGGTCATCCCCCCGAACGTGCCGCTGATTGTCGAAGTCCCAATGTTAATTGCCGTGGCCAGGCCGCTATTCGTAATCGAAGCTACGCCCGTGGCGGAAGACTGCCACTGTGTGACATCAGTAACGTCCTGATTGCTGCCGTCGGAAAATCCAGCATTAGCCGTGAATTGCTGACTGAGTCCAAGTGGAAGCGTGGGGTTGGCCGGTGTAACAGTCAACGAGCTTACGGACGCAGTACTGACTGTAAGAATCGTGCTGCCGCTTACGTTCCCCAGGCTAGCGGTGATGGTAGTAGTGCCGGCGGAGACGGCGCTGGCCAGTCCATTGGTGGGAGCTGCCGTGCTAATGGTCGCGACGGAGGTGACCGAGGATGACCAGGTCACGCTGGCGGTCAAATTTTGCGAGCTCTTGTCGGTGTACGTTCCGGTCGCCGTAAATTGCAAAGTAGTCTGACGAGCGATCGTGGGATTGACCGGCGTCACCGCGATCGAAACCAGGGCAGGTGCAACCGTCAAATTGAAGCTGCCGGTTACTCCGTGCGATGTTGCTGTAATTGCCGTTTGACCACTATTGGTCGCAGTGACCATTCCGCCGGAGCTAATGCTCGCTACCGACGTGTTCGACGAGCTCCAGGAGACCGCGTTGGTCAAATCCTGCTGGCTCTTATCTGCATAAACGCCGATAGCTGTCATTTGTTGACTTTGCCCAACAACCAGGTTGGCGCTTTGACCAGTGATTTGAATGCCCGCGAGGATGGCCGAAAGCCGCGACTGCTGAGAACCGCTGCTGCACCCTGGCAGTAGCGCCAACAAGGCAACAAAAGGGAAAAACCAACAATTCCGCATTTACTCCTCCACTTCTCTCCGGTTTATCAAGAAGCACAGCGAAAGCCAATGTTGGTTTGGCAAACACTTAGAATTGAGCTACTTGGGATCGCTTGCGAAAGGGGCGTCACGGCTAGAGTGCAATGTTTTGCACAAGCATGGCTAATCCATTTGCAAATGGGAATGCATTTTCCACCTCTCGGCTGTTGTTTGTGAAGAATTGTAGGCTCATCCCCGCACAGGGAAAGGGGATAGCGGCGCGACGAAAATTCCCGTTGTGAGATAATCGTGACGTTCGAGCATTCTATCGCGACATGCCAGAAATTGAGCAAGGAGTGCGATAGTTTTTGACAACGTTCGAGGGATGAAGGCAAATACGGTCTTCCTCCAAGGTCGCTTTGGCCGCCTACTTGCAAACCCAATGGGCATTGCTGCCATGAAAACAGCGATCAAAAAGGCAACTATACGCTCGGGAGTATTGCGGATCGCTTCGCGGATGGGGTCACACAGAGTTGCCATTTTGCGCTATCACTCCGTGCTTGCCGAACCGGAACGGTTTGGCAACTCCATTGGTTGCGGCATCATTCACTCACGCAACCTCTTTGCCGAACACATGGCGCTGATTGCTTCGCACTACCGTCCTGTAAGCATCGACGAAGTTTGCGCGTTCGTCAGTGGTGGCGCGGGTCTGCCGCACCATTGTGTGACGGTCACGTTCGACGACGGCTTTGCCGACAATCTGGAGTTTGCGGCGCCGATCCTGGCGCGCTATGGAATTCCGGCGTCCATCTATATCGCCGTGGATTACATTGGGAATCGAACCCCGCCATGGTATTGCCGCCTTCGCTATGCGTTTTCAGTTTCGCGGATTCCAGAGTGGCGGGTAGGCGATTTCGTTTTCGATATGAGCATAGCTGAACAGCGCCGCCAGGCGTTCCTGGACAGTTCAAGAAGATGCGCGAAACTATGCCGCGAGTCTCAGGAGAACCTGCTAGCCGAGGTGGAACACAGACTGGATGTCGAGCCATTTAGCACGCCTATGATGCTTACGTGGGACGGTGTGCGCGAACTTATCGCTCTAGGGCACACTATTGGGTCGCACACGCTTTCACATCCCAATTTGGCGTATGTGGGAGCCACCGATCACGCCGCGGAGATCGCGGCTTCCAAGGCAGAAATCGAAAAGAATATCGGCACCGAGGTGAAGCACTTCTCGTATCCCTCTCCGATTATGGAACCTCATTACAGCGACGAGACAATCGCCGCCACAAAAGCGGCGGGTTATCGTTCCGCAGTTACCTGCAGTCCCGGTGCGGTGGTCAAGGGCGACAACGCACTAACTCTAAAGCGCGTCTTCGCCCCGCAAACAGTCGCGGAACTGGAATGGTCGCTGGAGAACGCGTTCGTCGGACGACTTGTATAGCTAAGATGGTATTTCGATCATGAAGTTGACGCAAGCACTGCGGATCAACAATGCAGCCAGGAACTCAGCGAAGGACGTGACAGTCTTTCTTGCGACGGGTTTCACACCGTTGAGCCTGCCGCAGTTTCTTGCCGCCCACTTGTCGCTCCGGATGGATCACTGCCGCGTTGACGTTTCCACCGGAATCTTTGGTGATCTCGCTGGCAATATTCAGCGGATGGCGCAATCACAGGCGGATTTCGGCACTGTTTGCATCGAGTGGGACGACCTTGATCCCCGGCTTGGGGTACGTCGTCTTTCCGCAATAACATGGCGTGACTTCCCCGAAATGCTCGCGCAAGTGAGGCGCTCCAAAGAGAATCTGACGTCACTGTTGTCGGCAGCGGCTGACAAAGTGCGCGTGGCCGTGTCTCTGCCCCACCTGCCCATACCTGCTCTCTCCTATTCTCCTTCTCATTTGATGAGCGAGTTTGAGGCAGAACTAAGCTTGATCGCGGCAGAGATGCAACTTGAACTGGCCCGGATTAAGACTGTGCGAGTGCTTCGAAATAACTTCTCAACCAGTTGTTTGGATCTCAGCGCCACGTTTTATTCCGGGTTCCCTTACACTGTCGAGCATGCTTCTGCGCTAGCCGAGTCGCTGGCAAAAGCGTTGATGCCGGCGAGCCCTAAGAAAGGCATCATTGTGGATCTGGACGATACGCTGTGGAAGGGAATTTTGGGTGATGACGGAGTTTCTGGCGTTTACTGGGATCTCGATCATCAGGCACAGCATTACGGGCTGTTTCAAAGGTTTCTGCATGCACTTGCCGCCGAGGGTACATTGGTCGCAATTGCAACCAAGAACTCCCCCGAAGTGGTGAAGGAGATATTTGAATCCCGCTCTGACCTTCTGCTCAAGGACGAGAGTGTGTTTCCGTTCGAAGTCCATTGGGGACCGAAATCGGAGTCTGTCACCCGGATTCTCCAAACCTGGAACATCTCAGCAGATGCTGTTGTCTTTGTCGATGACAGTCCACTGGAACTGGCCGAGGTCCAAGCCGCACATCCTAGTCTCAGTTGCATGCGTTTTGCCGCAAACGATCTGGCGCAGTTTCAGATGCTCTTGCAGGAACTTCGAGAAGCCTTTGCTAAGGACAAACTTGGGAAAGAAGACGCTCTGCGGGCGGAATCTCTCCGAGACGGTGCGGTATTATTTTCCGGCACCGGTCAAAAGTCCGACTCCGAGACGTTGCTTCGCGATCTGCAATCCGAACTCACGTTCGAAGCGGGAGCCGGTGCAGCGGATGAGCGCGCACTGGAGTTGGTGAACAAGACCAATCAGTTCAACATTAATGGGAAGCGCTTTGCCGAGCCGTTCTGGCGCCGCGCTCTCGCCAGGCCTGGGGCTTTTTTGCTCACTTGCTCCTACAAGGATAAGTTAGGTGCGCTTGGCAAGATCGCTGTGATTATGGGAGTCATGGAGGCGCGACGGGTCCTGGTGGAAACATGGGTAATGAGTTGCCGCGCCTTCGCGCGTCGAATTGAATTCGCCTGCCTACAGCAGCTCTTCGAAGTCTTTCGGGCAGAGCAAGTCGTATTGCAGTACCAGCGTACGTCGCGCAACAATCCCGTGTATGAGATGCTGGTAACACTTGGGCTGTCGCCGTCCGAGAATGGAGAAGTCGTGATTACGAAAGAGCACTTCCATTCGCGCGTCGCCCCGCTTTACCACACAGTAGCGGTCAAGAATTCGAAAAGACCTGGGGTTGCAACACATGTCTGACTTGGAATCGCGCTTACAGGAATGTTTTGTGACAGTTTTCCCGGACATTCCCGCCTGCGAGATTACGGCAACTACGCTCGACACCACGCCCCAATGGGATTCAGTAGCTACTGTCATTCTTGTAACCGTCCTCGAGGAACAGTTCGCGATCACGATCGATCCTGGCGATTTCCACAAGCTGACTTCTTACAGATCTATTCGCGAATACCTGCGATCACGGCCGCAGAACGCCGCGCTCGGCGTTTAGTACTTCGAGCAGACTGCTTCAAACGCGGTCACCAATGCATCAGCTAATATTCCGCTATGCGGCTTGAGAAATATGATTCGCGACAGTACCCGGCGCTTTCGGTTGCGGCGCGCAAAGTCGGCGCCAGTTCTCTTCTGAATAAGGATTTCGTGGACTACTACTATCTGGCACAACCATGGAGCGAGCTTCACCTTGCGTTTGAGGAAGATGGCAGCTGTGCAGCCTTCATTGGATGGGAGAGGCTTCGTTTCGAGCAGAACGGTCAGGAAGTGCCAATCGGATTCGCCACAAACTTTTTCACGCTCAAACCGGGGATGGGGGGATTTTTGTGGCTACAATGGATGAAGAGTTGCAGCTTTGGGCTAGTATTCGGGGGCAGTGAACAGACGCATCAAATCGTGAGAAAGCAGAATTTCACGTACTACCCCGGGATGTATGTCTATACCATGAATGGCCGCTATTCAATGTATCCAGGCGAGCCAGTGTGGCGGAATACTCTCAAGCGTGTCCTGCGGCATTTCGTTCGAAGGCAGCTTAGGAGCTATAAAACCCGCAGCTTTGAACGCGAAAGTGCGTCGATAACTATCGAGGAGATAGGGTCGCGCAACGCAAGCCGTATCGAAGCCAATTGCTTTTCATTTCGTTTTGCACCGAAAGAAGATTACCTGCGCTGGCGCTACAACTCAGAGCTTGGTTTCGTACGATACCGCTGGTTCAATATTTTCGAACAAACAAAACGGGTGGGGTACTGTGTCATCAATGACGCACCTGCGCAAGTCATCGTTGCGCACAGTGACGGAATAGATCCGAAAAAACTGGCGTACGGCATCTTGAAGGCAGTATTTCGGGTGGCTGAAAACGATGAGAAAAAAAGGACAGCACTGCTGGTCTCATCGCATCCGGCGATGCAAGAAATCTTTACACGCTATGGCTTTGAGTTGGATGCCGATCGTCCCATGGCGATCGGCTCTCTACGCGCAAAGCCGAACCTTGAAGACCCGCAACATTGGCTGATCAATTTTGGGTTGGGTGACAACGATCTCCGATCGTTTATATTCCACTCGAAGCAATAAAAATCCAGGTAGAGACATAAAATGCAAAAGCTCGGGGACAGGCTCTTGTCGCGGCTCATGCAGATACCAGGAATGCATAGCCTATGGCAACGTTTTCCGCTTGGATCGGTTCCTACTCGAGTCCGTTACGACCTTTGGGATCGACCGCACTACGCGTTCGGCGTGTATTCTGCTGCAGAACTCGCGCGCAGGCTAAAGTTTACGGGTATTTCAGTTATCGAATTCGGAGTTGCTGGGGGGCGCGGATTAATTGCTTTGGAACAGATTGCGCGATGTGTCGGCGAGTACCTTGGGATCGAAATTGCTGTTTTTGGATTTGACACCGGGAAAGGCATGCCCCCTCCCGTTGATTATCGAGATTTACCCCACATCTGGGATCAAGGGTTCTATCAAATTCGCGTTGCTGAACTTCAGACAAAATTGTCAAGCGCCAAGCTTATTCTTGGTGATGTACAGAAAACCATTCCGTCTTTTATGCCTCCGCATCCACTAGGATTTATAGCCTTTGATGTGGACTATTACAGCGCGACCAAGGCTGCTTTCCGCATCTTTGAAGGGGATCATCTACCGCGGGTTTACTGTTACTTCGATGATACAATATGGCCCGAAACAGCCTGCCATAACGAGTATATTGGGGAACTGTGTGCAATTCGGGAGTTTAACGCGGAACATGCGCACACAAAGATTTGCCAAATGCGCGGCCTACGGTATATGCGACCTCGCGACGCCTTTTGGCACGAGCAGACGTATGTTTTTCACGATTTTACGCACCCCCTTTACTCCGCCCGTGTGACTCCGACCGGAGATCAATATACGCAGAAGTGGTTATAGAGGCCCCTTGCCTTGTTGCTTCGCAATCAATAAGGTTTTCTAGCGTCATCCATTCGCCCGGAAAAATAAAGTTTACATGTCGAGAATTTCAGTTCCGCTTTGATGGCAGTACGCGAGGCGATACATCAACCGGTCTCCGAGCGAGCCAGCACGAAATCGCCAGCGCATAGCGGATATAATTACCCTCACTCAGTAAGCACCTCGATCGGTATAAGCAGGATCGTCATGGCTTCAATCCTTATCCGTAACGTCCGTGCGCAAGATCAGCTTCCAGTTGCAAAGCCTCCTTCGGGAGCGGGGCGCAGTCTATGCTATTGGGCGACCGTCGCGTGCTCGATCTTATCGCTTTCGATTCCAATCTGGGCTTTTCGCTATCAGGGGCTGGTTGACTACAACAACCACCTCGTGCGCTGCTACATCCTGGCGCATTATCACGAGAATCCCAGTCTCCAGCAGCAATACGTGATAGTCCATTCGCCGGTTCCGGACATGGCGATGGACCTGATCACTGTTCCATTAGCTAAGACCATGGATTACCGAATCGCGGGCAAGATTTTCTTGGAGATTACATTGCTGGTTTGGGCAGCCGGTTGTCACTTGCTGGGGCGTGCTGTTCAAGGCAGGAACCACTGGCCGTCGATTCTGGGTATTTGGTGTCTCACCAGCCCGACTTGGCTGCAGGGCTGGGTCGCCTGCCAGTTTGGCGTGGCTGTTTTTATGGTGGCCTTTGCCTACTGGTACGTCAACCGCGAACGCCTGACGCCGACGCGCGTGGCGATATGTGCAATTTTAACGGCCGCAGCATATCTCTCTCATCTGGTGGGTTATGGACTCCTCGTGCTCGCTTGCGGCGTCATGGCTGTGCTCGACTTCGCACACACTCGTAGTTGGCGCTCTCTCTTGCGCCAGACTTGGTTTCTTGCGATTCCCCTTCTCTTGTTGGCAATCTACATGAACCATGGCGGCGAGGTCGGAGTGGTGAAGTGGGACCCCCTCATGCCCAAGATCAAAGGTCTGCTGGGCCCCCTAACTTCGTACAACCGGAATTTGAACATCGCCCTGTTGGTCATTTGTATTGCGGTGTGCATTGCCATTATCCGGCGCGTCCGCTGGAAACCGACCATTCTCGTTTCGCTGGCTTTGTTGGTTGTCTTTAGTTTCTGCCCCGCAAGGTTAATGACATCGTGGGGAGCCGACTTGAAGCTCGTCATACCGATTTACCTTATCGCCTTCGCGTCGATTTCTTTGCCATCCGGATTGTTGAGTCGTGTTGCATTCGCACTACTGCTGCTGGTCCTTATTATTAAGAACGTCGAGATCGCGCTCGCATGGGCCAAACTGCAGCCACCCATGGTAGCGGCGGTCGGCTTAGGATCCAGAGTGGCTGTAGGTTCTGCGGTGTACTATTTCCGCGACTACACCGGCGTGCCCAACGACGAAAGGCCCCTAATGGAAGCAAACGAATACTGGACGGTCAATCGAGGAACCTTCTTCCCGACCCTGTTCGCAAAGCGTGGACAACATCTTCTCAACTTCCGGAATGCGCCGTGCAACGCGATGACGAGCGACTTCCGTAATTGGGTGCCTTCGTGTCTGGCGCAATATAACTACGTCTTGAACACTCCGCTGCCGAGTGGAGCCGAATCCAAACTGACTGCCTACGCGACGAAGATCGCCACTGTGGATTACCTCACGTTGTGGAAAATCAACAACGAAGCAGTGCGCGCGGCTACTAAGTAAGAAAGAGAAAGTGTTGCAGTGATTTCGGCGGCTTCGCTCAGACCACTTGACGAACATACTCCAAATTCGTTACAGCGAACTCTACCGCCGTCGCGGTGTACGCGAACGCAACCTGCCGAAGGTGTCGAGACGGTGAGACTTGCACTTAAATCCATTCTGATGCAAAATCCGCAGCACTTAGCGTAGAAGTTTAACTCTGCCCAACCGACGATTCTGTGTTCTCAGAATCCCGTAGATTGCGATCTGGGCGGTGAACCCGGCAGCGCTGTCCAGGATGACATCGCGAAACGTGCCGGTGCGCGACGGCAAGAAACTTTGATGCCACTCATCGAGCGTCGCTACTAGTGAAGTACATAGGAAAGCAAGTGTGGCCCATTGCGAGCACCATCGCGTGCTAAGCCTCGGAAAACTTGCGCGCCAAGAGCGAAACAAAAGAACACTCAGCGTGAAGTAGCCAACAAAATGTCCGGTCTTACGAAGCAGGGCGTGCCATACTGCGAACTGACCTGGCCCCATTTCGAACAGAAAACGAAAGATCGGATACAGAATCCGCCCGGTACGATCTGAAGAACCGAGGTTCGTGGATTCCAACGCGATGACCGCCAGCCAAAGGGCAGACGGGAGCCACACTCTCAGGATTCGCTTGGTGGATGAAGTCAATCGCCAGCCTGTATTCTACGTTTCTTTGTCATTATCTATTAGGTGCCGTCCAAGAACGCGCGATCCAACGAGCTCTCCACAAGTGTTCGAAATACGAGCCGGAAAGCCGGTCGAACGGATTTCCTGCAACGCCAGGGCTCGTATATTCCTGAACGAAGTAGAAAAAAACGAAAGTGGCCGTGGCAAGCTCATTGCGAACTTTTCTTGCAGCCACTTAGGTTGTGCTGAGCTCAGGAGATTTCCCTGCGAGCACGAAGAAAGTGAAAGCGGCCGCACGTGTTCACTTCGTGGCGGTCAGCTGAGGATGTGAAGAAAGAAACCTCAGCAGTTCACCTTTAAGCATCGGACCACATGCGACCAGCCCTGAAACAAGTGTCTGTTCGCGATTGCAAATCACTTCCAATCCATCGAGGAGTTCGACGTGTCCTCCTGCGCTCTGGACCAATGCTACGCCCCCAGCGATGTCCCATTCGTGCTTGGGAGAAAGCGTAAACGTTGCATCGGCCAGGCCGGCAGCAACTAGCGCCAGCTTATAGGCCACGGATCCCACCGGTTGAATTTTGAACGGCGCGTTCTGAAATGCCTCCCAATCCCCTCGGTTCGTCTCGCTGCGGCTGGCAAGAACGGTTGCGCCGCTGAGATTAGACCGGCGGCTGGCCTGTGCCGGAGACCCGTTATACGTGATGCCGAAATTGGCGGAGCCGAGAAAAACCTCGCCGGATGCGGGATTGCAGATGCCTCCGGCAACCGGCTTTCCGCGATCGACGAAAGCAATGGAGACGCAGAACTCCGGAATCCCCGCGACAAACTCTCTCGTTCCATCTAATGGATCGACCACCCAGACGTGTTCGTGACGCAATCGCGAGAGGTCATCGGCGCTCTCTTCAGAAAACCATCCTTCACCTGCGCGCAACAGATTTTTACGCAGCACCACATCTAGTTCTTTATCGGCCTCAGTAACCGGATCATGGCCCGCTTTGTATTCCGCAGCGATCTCTCCAAGGGTGTATTTGGAGAACACGAGCTTCGCCTGTTCAATCGCTGCCTGGATTCGATCGAGCACGTCGGAATAGGAGCTCTTATGCATGGTTCAACGATGTATGGTTCAGATCAAGCCCAGAGCATTCTGGCGCCTGTGGTCATCAGAATGACGCACAGGATTCGCCTGAGCCATAGAACGGGAACACGGGTGGTAAGGTGCGAGCCGATCAGCCCTCCGGGAATGGAACCGATTAAAAGATATCCTACTAGGGACGTGTCCACGTTTCCCAGACGAAAATGCAGGAGGCTGGTCACGCCGGTGAGAATGACCGCATGCGCAATGTCGGTGCCGACCATAACTTTCGGTGGATAGCTGTAAAAGAGGAGCAGGAGCATCATGATGATGCTGCCCGAACCTACCGACGTCATTCCCACCAAAAAGCCCGCGGTCAGGCCGATGACAGCCATGCCGGCAACCGATTTGGCCGTGGGCGGCCGATGCGTGACCTGCTCTTCGATCGTGCGTTGAAACAGCAGAAGCGTGGAGACGAGTATCAGTAGAATTCCGACCGCGGCTTTGATGAAGTCGTTCACGCCCGTGCCGTACAGCAATCGCAAGTGCTGCAAGAAGCGGACCCCAAGCACTGACCCGGGAATGCTTCCCACCGACAGCGCAAGCACGACTTTTCGCCTGACCGTTCCTTTGTTCAAATGAACCAAGCTGGAAGGAATTTTGGTCAAGAAGTTAAATGCCGCGTCGGATCCAACCGCAACAATCGCAGGCACTCGCAGCCCAAAAATCAGCAAGGGCAACAGCAGCACTCCGCCCCCGAGTCCGGTGAGGCCGATGAGAGTGCCCACGACAAATCCGATGAAGATCTTGATGCCGATGAGTTCCATCGATTGTTGAACGCCTAGGCCCCGGCTGTGAGCGCAGGGTCTGGACTTACTCCGATGAAACCCTGCTGCTCCAGATGCAGAATAATTTCCTGGGCGGCCTCCTCGGCGCTCAATTCGGCGGTATTGATCGTAACCTCAGCGTCGGTGGGCGCTTCATAGGGATCGGAGATACCAGTAAATTCCTTCACGATACCGGCGCGCGCCTTCGCGTAAAGGCCTTTACGGTCCCGCTGTTCGCAGGTTTCGAGCGGGGTCGCGACATGGACAAGCACGAAGCCGCCGAAAGGCTCAATCATGTGCCGCACCTGCTTGCGCACCGCGTCATAGGGAGCGATGGGAGCGCAGATCGCGATTCCGCCGTTTTTGGTGATTTCTGACGCTACATAGCCTATACGGCGAATGTT
>Ga0209580_10001023_pt1 | contig 13434 bp, 13 predicted proteins | sample Coa_R1_5_FD_187153 | JGI IMG/M metagenome (GOLD analysis project Ga0209580, IMG submission 187153) | Surface soil microbial communities from Centralia Pennsylvania, which are recovering from an underground coalmine fire - Coalmine... | ecosystem: Environmental > Terrestrial > Soil >...
AAGCGGTCCAAGTAAAAGCGTTATAAATCCTGCCCAGAGGTGCCATCCGCGCGCAGGAAGACTTGCCAGCAAAGGCGCGACAATATTGAAGATACCCGCAACAATGAAGTACATCGCCAAGATTAACGAAGCCTTTTCTGCGTTGGTCGAGGCAAGCATTAACAGCATGCATCCTGCAACACCAAAGAGAATCGCTCCGACTAAATGGAGGTAAAAGGCAGTCCACCCCCCCGTCATATGCGCATCCACAGCCTCAATAGCCGAGGCAAGTACTAATAACCAGCCGAAAAAATATACAGAGTCGATCGTAGCTCGAGCGGAACGGATCCACGCGAGTATGGCGAGGCCAATGAAGCTGAGACCAAAAACCAGAAATAATCCCCAGTGCTGCACAATCTGCGGCGGCACCTGGGTGAACGGATCTATTTGGGTACTCATCTGTGCGTTATCCTTTTCTTCTCTAGTCGCGCGTACCGGCCCGATAATGCTGCTTGAGAGCGCGAACCAAACGGCTGAGCCTGTCCGTGTCAGCGTCGGTGGGTAGGATGAGCCCATCGTTTTCGAAAGAGATGGATCCTCCCCATCAGATTACAAATCTTTGTTGTTGTTCCAGTTCGAGTTCAGTGCAGGAAAAAGAAACTCCCGACCCTGCTTGGAAAACAGAGTGATGATCGTCGGCAATGCGATGATCGTCCCAAACGGAAAGATAAAAACATCTACGATAGATAAAAACAATGCGAGCCTTCCAGACCAAGCTGTCAACGCCAGAAGGCCCACACCCGCAAGTATGCTGGCGGCTGAAAAGCCGAGAAGAACGTAAAGGACCCATCCGCCAAGATGCCCGATTACAGGAACATATTCCTCAACTCTGATCGCTTCGATTCCACCTTTTCCACCGTACACAACCAGAATGAACATGAATAAGAAAAAGTTTAGGCCACCCATCACAATGTACGCGCCGCCGAGAATTCGCAGCCAAATCTTCATCACGTTGGAACCAGACGCTGGAGTTTTGTCACTCTGACGACTTCATATTCTTGTCCCAATCCCCATCTTTGATTTAACCGCCGGCGCGTGTGAGCTGGTTGCACCAATAGAGTGTCCTCCAACTCGAACACGCAGCCGTGGGCTGAATGACAAACAATGGTAGATCGAGTCCGGAAGCCCTACTTTTGGTCGTTCTCTTGCTCTTTGGCTTCAGACTTGTGTTCAGCTTTATCTTCGGCTACAGCTTGAGCTTTTGCTCCATTAACTTCCGCAAGGAACGGCTGGGCTATGGATGGAGCCGGTACTTGGCCTAACAGCAAAGCCCGAGTTGTGACCTTGCGTCCATAAATCGCGTGCCGGGAATCATTGTCTTGACGAATCGATGCACCCTCCAGCGTGAGACCCGCGAACACACCTCTGGCACGGGAGTAGGTCAGAATCTCTGTATTCATTTTCCAATCCGTACCCGCCGAGGCATGCCTTCCCACTGGACCTGCTGCTGCTGAAGCGTCCGCTCCAACGTGGAAATTACTCTCGAGCAGCTTTTGCATCCCTTTTTCGTTCTGAATGATCATTACCAGGTCCACCGCTTGTATGCCGATCTGCAGCCCCCAGTTTCCACCCGAAATTGTAATGAACGCTGGCGCACTCCAGCCATTCGCCGTGCGGCAGGTGGCTACGCCTTTGCCACCTTTACCTCCGAAAATAAAGCCGCCTTTGACCATGTGCGGCACCACGGCTATGCACTTTGCGTGCTCCAACACTTCTTCCGGGATTCCGTTGTCAGGAGCACCCATAATTGCGTGTAACACGTTCGTAGCGTTGTCGAGTCGGTCGGTAGCATCTTCCCGCGCCGACCCTGCCCAGCACAGCGTGCCTAGACTCAACATCGCGGAGAGAAACATTACTTTTTTCATGGACAGCCTCGTTTCTGCTGCCTCTGCGCTGCTTGCAGCTTTGTACAGTCACGCTCAACTCCAGGTATCCAGCGCAGAGGTCAATTCGACCTTAGCAAATGAGAGCTCAAAAGCTCTGAGCAATAATGCACACAGTGTCACGCAATGTTTGCCTGTTCAGTAAGGCACCATTTGAGCCAGAGCAGGTTTATTGCGAAATATCAGTGTCGCGCCGATCCTTTGCACCAGCCGCTTGTTGGTGAACTCTGTGAACAGTCGCGTGACAGTTTCGCGTGTCGTGCCAATCATGTCGGCGATTTCTGCATGCGTAAACGTGAGTTTGATTTGCGCTAACCCGTTGGTTCCCTTTGCCGGATACCATGAAAGCAGCAGCTTCGCGAGCTTCTGAGCAGGAGACCGCGTCATCCCCAAGGTCCGGATTTCTTCGTGCGCGTTGTAATAGTTGAGGCTCAGCAGTTGCCCGATTCTTAGCGCAACCTCGCTATTCTGCCTGAGGAACTGAAGCAGGTCCTCACGCGAGACGAAATTCGCTTGCCCGGGCTCAATCATCTCCGCTGTGACTTCATAAGCGTGATTCGAAATGCTTGCACTCAGCCCAACCACATCTCCGGGTTCCGAGATTTTGGTAATGATCGTCTTGCCTGCCTTCGACGCCGTCGAGAGTTTCACCCGTCCACTACAAAGGATAAATACACCTCGCGGTTTTTGGCCTTCGATGAACAAAACGGCGGCTTCAGGATAGATCGCAGTAGATTTTATGTCATTCAACCTCTGCAGTGCCGGCACATCCAAAGCACAGAAAAGATGGTCTTTGCGTATCGGACATGTCAGACAGTTGTCGAGGATGTTCATTCCGTAAGGGGCTCGCATTTTAGATTTCTCCTTTTGTCTGGAAGTGACCGCCAAAATTCGGTCTCACATTATTCCGCTCAGCCCATGCCACACCAAGTCGATGATCACAAGCCAGATTTATTCCGGTGGTCCTCATAGTTTTTTCCTTTAGGACACCTGCTTACCGCTGGCGAAACCAGAGTAAAGTGGGATCTCACTTTTCTGTTTCTTCTCTGCAATGGTGCGGAGCAAGCCCAGAAAGTAGGCAGCCGAATCCAAATGACTTAGTTCACTGTTATCCGCTGCGCCGATGTCCCAGAGTTCGCAAATACGCCACCGGATTGCCTTGTGAGCTTCGTCGAGACGCATCGGCAGTATGTCGGGATCGGACTCAAACAGGGCTTGCCTGTACCTCTCTCGCCAATCCGTATTTCTTGCATCATCCATGTGAAGATCCTCCCGCAAGTTGTCGATCAACTTGGTGGCACGAAAGTTTGTTATTGAGGGGAGGTGAAGAAAAAGAAGGTGTTAGCAGCGAAGCAAACAGAAGGACTGAAGAGCGGTGCGGCCAGCCTGGGAAGCAACGTCAGGTTCATTGATTTTGAAGTGGTACTGCTGGATTGCAATGACTGCTAGCCCAATTGCATTACGGATCTTTTGTAATGCTAGATTTTTGCGTGTGGAGCTCGGGACCTTAACAGTTGGGCTAGAACTCGCAACGACGACAGCAGTTTCAGGATAGCCGTCCTGGTCTGTGTCAAATGAACCCATCTGTGGACCCAATACAAAAAGCGACACGAATAAGAGCCCAAGGACCAGAAGGTAACGACGAGATTTCCGCATCGAAATCGCAGATGCTGACGTAGGCTACTCCATTTGTCCGAACACGATATGTTAGCGCCACGAAAGTCGCAATTTCTGTAATCTATGACACCGAGTGATGTGACCCGGATCACAGTGCGAAGGATCTCGGGGGCTTCGGATCGCCGTTAGTAAAACCGGACCATCCTAGACGCCGCTCCACCGCATGCCGAGAAAAGCCGCAAGGACAAGGGCGATGAGTCCCGGGAGAAGCTGCAGGGCGAAGCGTGTGCTGCCTGCGGTGAAGGCAACTACGGCCTTGGTAAGCGTGTTGGCGGAGAAGCCCACCACAATAGGAAAAACCGCTGCCTGAGGCGTCAGTCGTCCCGCCGATACCAAGGACGCGATGGAAATCGCGGTTGCGTGTGTGTCGGCCAAGCCGGAGAGGGCGGCCCCTAGGAGGAGACCGCGATTGCCGTAGGTGCGGTTCAGGAAGGCGCAAAAGAAGAGAATCACAGTGACGGTGGCTGCGAATAATACGGCCAGTTTAACGTCGAATGCACGCCCAGGAGTGGGTTCGTGGGCAATCGGTGTTCGTGAAGCGCGGATCAAAAAAACCAATGCATATGCCACGGCTGTGGCCCCGGATAGGAACAGCGGCTTTGCCAGCGCACGGCACGTGGCGGCGTTCGTGACGAGCAGGACAATAACCATCTGCAACACGGTGGCAACATTGGCAAGAACGGCGGCAGAGGTCGCCGCACTCGCCAGGGCTGGATCGCGTTTGGCGCGCTGGCTCATTGTGCCGATGGTGGCGGTAGCCGAGATGAATCCGCCTACAAGACCGGCGAGGGCCAGACCCAGCCGAGAGCCAAAGGCTCGCAGAGCGATGTAACTCGCGGCGCTCATCGCCATGACCAGCACGACCAGTTCCAAGATCCTGCGGGGATTCAATGCGCCAAATGGACCGATCTCGCGATTTGGGGCCAGGGGTAGGATGACGAGCGCGGCTGCGAGAAGGACGAGCGCATCGTGCGCCTCTTGTTCCGATAGCAGGTTCTTGAGAACTGCGTGCAGGAAGTCCCGAGACGCCAGCAAGATTGTGGTGATCACGCCCAAGCTGGCCGCGAGTAGCGGGTCTCGCAAGGTTAGAGCACCCAGCAAAACGGTCACCAGGACTGCAAATTCCGTCGTGAGACCGGGATCTTTCAATGCAGTGCGGGTGTAGGCGAGAGCGGACAGCACAACCGTCCCGGCAGCCACGGTGACCAACAGGACCTCGCTTTGTAGATAGCTGCTGAGAGCGCCCGCGAAGGCGGCGAGTGCAAATGTCCGCACACCTGCCGCGCCGCGGCTGGCACCGCTGCCCTTCCGGCGTTCACGTTCGCTCCCAATCAAGATGCCGATACCGATGGCGACGGCGAAATGAATCGAAGATTGGTTGAGCACGGACAAGGGAATGGTCTGCTCCCTGCAACGCGAGTTTCCAGCAAGCCAGCAAAGAATACCACCACGGATTTAGTCTGCGGTTCCGTGAGGTTTCGCAGTGTGGTGATTCGTTCGTGGTGATAGATGGGTAATACCGCGATTACAGCTATATAACGCTCAAAGTGGGTTGCACGAGACGAGTTCTAATCGCTCAGCACTTTTTCTTTATACACAGTCCTGACTAGTACCAACACCACGGCTGTGAGCGGCGCCGCAAGAGCTATTCCTATGCCGCCGGCCAGAAACGCGAGTAGCAATTGTGCTGACAACGTGAGGCCAGGCGGTAGATCGACTGCTGCCCGATTCGCGATTGGCGTGATAAGAAACCCTTCGAGGGCATGCACCGCCCAGAAGAGCAACACTACAAAAACGGCATTGCGGGGGCTGCTGGTGAAAGCCAGCAGGATCGGCGGGATTGCGGATAGTACGGGACCGACGTTGGGAATAAAAGTCAGTACCCCCGCTAAAACACCTAGCATGCCGGCCATCGGTACTCTCAATGCCCATAGACCAACAGAAACCATGACTCCGACAGCGCACATGGACACAAGTCGGGCAAACAGCCACAAGCGCAGAACGCCGGCAACTTTGTCGATCACCTGATTGACATAAGCGTGGCTCGCTAATGGGAATAACTGCTCGAACCAGCGGCGATAGGTCTGCGGTTCCGCAGAGATTACGATTCCAAGGAAAAGAATGATCAATAATCCACCCAAAAATCCCAATGTGCCGCTGACGACACCTGTCACTTTCGGAAGCACATCCATTAATCGAGGGACCTGGTCTGGCGCAAGCCCATGGGTCACCAGCCATTGCCCCCACTCGTGACTGCGTAGTTGGACAACGAAGTCTCTCGTCGCTTGCGGCAGAGATGTCTGGAGCCGGTCAATCTGGTTCTCGATAGCCGGACCACGAAGCCATGCTCCCAACGCTAACGCGCCGCTAAACGCCAGCAGGACTAGTGGCAATGACCAACGACGCCGAAGACCTGTCCAGAATTCCACAATAGTACACAAACTGCTTAGCGCCACTGCGGCGAGAAGGCCGGCGAAAACAATCAATATTGCGGTTCGCGTAAGCCACAGGCCGTACAGCACGACCAGGGCAGATGACGCAGTCATTACGACCACTAAGGTCCTCCATTGCAGTGACCTTGTCGTAGATTTGCTCGTGCCCCGGTCCGGAACTGCCATTTCAGCAATGGAACTGACACTTCCGCGTCTTGATGCCGAGTCCATGTCTGTTTCAACCTCCTGACCCATCACTCAGTCCACCGGTCTGTAGAGCTTAATCCTTAATATCAAGCCGGATGACCAATGTCTGTGACAGAACGCACACGGCGCAGAGCGGAGCCGCACAACACCGAAATACCTATCCGTTGCTCGAAGGTCCAGATCCTGTGACACCCTTCACAGCGCATGGTGTGTTGGGTCACGGAAGTTCTTTACCGGTGGACAGAAGATAACTGTTGTTCAAGAACGTGTTGTCGCGACTTCCAAAAGAGTCGGGCATGGAGAATTGCAATGGAAAAAACCCTGTATGCGAAAACGTGGTCTCTCCATATTGTGGCGCTTGCTTCTTTTGCAATGCTCATTGCAATTGCGACGACCAGCCAGAGCCAGGAACAATCGAAGCCTGTGTCCCTGCCCATCGTATCGCTGCAAGATGACTCCAAGAACGACCTCGGTCAAGAACAACAGGATCACCCCGAATATTCGCTGACTGCAGAGTCACCTCTCGTGCTGGTCGATGTCCTCGTAACAGACGAGGACGGAAATGTTCTCACTGGCCTGCAAAAAGATAACTTTCGCATCTTGGATGAAGGACAACCGCAGGTTCTCGCGAGCTTTGGTTCCGTTTCTGCTCCGGTCACGATGGTTATTCTGCTCGAATATAGCGGGATGGCTTACGACTATTTTGCATACAAATCTGCTGATTGGACTTCGAGGTTCCTGGACCATTTGGAGGAGAATGACTGGGTAGCTCTCGTGACGTATGACATGAAGCCTACGGTTCAGGTGGATTTCACTCGCAGCAAGCCAGAAGTGGAGCAAGCACTGCGCGACCTTTCCTACCCACAATTCCGTGAGGCAAATTTGTTTGATGCACTAACGGAGACGCTTGACCAACTTGAACGCGTGGATGGGAAAAAATCCATATTGGTTATCGGTACTGGAGCCGACACCTTTAGCAGGATTACCCTGGACGAAGTCTACGACCGGTTGAAGCAGACGAGTGCGACCGTCTTCTGCATTGGAGTAGCCGAAAGAGAATATCTTGACGCAGAAAGAGGGGGAGGCAGCAATATTGGCTACCTGCAGATCCAGAACCAACTACAAAGATTTGCAAGAATGACAGGTGGGTTTGCCTGGTTCCCTCGATTCGAAGGAGAACTGCCCGATATTTTCCGGAGCGTGGGGGGAACGCTTCGCAACCAATACGCTTTGAGTTTCTTACCAGCAAAAAGCGCTCGTGACGGGAAATATCACAAGCTCAAGATCGAAGTTGTTGGGCGAGATGGCCGTCCTCTTAAAGTGACCGACAACAAGGGCCGCTCGCAGAAAGTCGTCGTCTACGCACGCGAAGGATACACAGCTCCGAAGGACCTGCCTTAAAGCGGTTCTACGCCTTCTCCATTACGAGACGGGAAGTGCAGCGTTACGCTCCACTCTTGTCGTGATCGCAGCATCCATGCAGTGAGTGCGTGCACATTCATTGGTGAGTAAAGTCACGGCATTGCTTCATGCGAAGCGTTACTGTCACGCTAGTGAACTACGTTTGAAGAGCGCGATGAGAGTTGCAGATACCCAGGAATCTCGTCGCGTTAAAGGAGTAATCCACATGAATAACGCAATAAACCAGCAACACAGATTGAGTTTCGTTCTCGTACTCGCCGGTATCGTGCTCGTGACGATGCAATTCGCGACGGCGCAAATGGCGGGAACTGGATCACGACGGTCCATGATGCGTGGGCCCCTGTATGATCCTGCGACCGAGATCATCATAAAAGGCGCGGTCAGCGAGATCCAGCAACTTACGGGAAAGTCCATGGGAACTGCCACCGGAACGATCTGGGGGAACTGTCCGAGAGGATGGACGGGCACACACCTGAGTATCACTACCGATCAGGGCTCCACAGTGATCGTACACGTTGGACCGACGGCTTTCTTGACAGAGAAGAATTTCAGCTTGGTGAAGGGCGACAAACTGACGATCGTTGGTTCCAAGATGCAGTACAAAGGCTCAGACTTTCTGATCGCGCGGGAGATAACTAAGGGAGATCAAGTCCTGAAATTAAGGGATTCAGAAGGGTTTCCAGAGTGGTCGGGGCCAGCAAGAAGGGGCCCGATGCCGAATCCTCCGGAAGCAAACTAGCGGTTCGCCTACTCATTCTTCAATTTAGGGATGAAGAGGAGCGACGCTACCAATGCCCAACTCTTCGTTTCAGCGGCGAATCCCTAACAAGTTCGCATGGAGGTGACATGCGATTCAACCGGCCCAAAGTTAATTTAGTTATCGACGTCGTTGCCTTTATTTGTGCGGTGTTCCTAATTGCCACGGGATTCCTACTCGAATACAGCTTGCCTCCGGGAAGCGGCCGTTTGGGAACTGAAGGCTTTGGGTCGGGACCTGGCGGTCTGCAACGGCCCATCCTCTTGCTTTGGGGATTGACCCGGCACGAATGGGGCAACATCCATTTCTATCTGGCCGAAGGACTAATGGGAGCGTTGTCCCTCCATCTCCTCCTGCATTGGCAATGGATCGTGTGCATGATTCAAGGAAAACCAAAGGAAGGTTCGGGGATTCGTGCAGCCATAGGTATTCTGGCCCTGGCATCACTGTTGGCTCTTGCCACTGCGCCATTCTTGAGTTCTACCGACCGAATGCCACGAGATCAGGTTCTCGAAGAACGCCAGCAAAGCGCTCCTGTCCGGTAAAGATTCTCCTTCGACGCCAGACTGATGTCTTCAATGTATGCGGCATCACCACAAAAGGTGATGGCCTGTACAGACATTGAGCCCGCCAGCAAGCTAAGGTGAAAACGAACGATAGACAAATACTCCGTCGCTCGGCTCATACACAGCATTCAGGTTTTGATCTGATTTCTTGAAGGAGGAATCATGAAATACGCAAAAACAGTTGGGTTTGCTCTCATATTGTTGGTGCTCGGTGTCGTGCTCGTCAGCCCGGCCCGAGCTGATCAATGGAACAAGAAAACAATTGTCACTTTCAGTCATCCTGTCGAAGTTCCGGGCAACATGGTCTTGCCTGCTGGAAAATACGTATTCAAGCTCGCTGACGTCAGGGGGTACAGACACGTCGTTCAGATCTGGAACGAAGACGAGACAAAGGTCCTGAACACGATTCTTGCAATTCCAAATCGTCGGCTGGAGCCTACTGGAGAAACGGTCATTGAGTTCCATGAGCGGCCTGGAACTGAACCGCAGGCACTTCGGGCATGGTTCTATCCCGGAGATAACTTTGGACATGAGTTCGCCTATCCGGAAAAGCGCGCCATGCAGCTAGCCGGAGTGTCGAATGAAATTGTTCCAGCGGAAATGGCAGAAACGGAACCTGCTCCAGAAGAACTGAAGTCGGTACCACTTGTGGCAGTGACCCCAAGTCAGAAAGAGGAGCCGCTAACCGACGCGATTGTAACCACTCCTGCGCCGGAAAAAACTGCACCGATGGTCGCGGAGGCAGAAGGGCTGCCTAAGACTGCCAGCCCGGTCCCACTTGTTGGGTTGGTTGGTCTGATTGCAGTAGGGGCGGGATTTGGTCTGAGACTACTAGGAAGACGTACACCGTAAGGGGAATGCACCTAGTACCGTGGCATGCGCCTGTGAAGACGCATGCCGCGGTTAGGAGATCATCGTGATTGGCGTTTGCCCAGCGACCAGCAACCTGAGGAAAGCATGCCTTCTCACGGCGTTCTTGTTTTTGCTAAGAACACCAGCTCTGGCGCAAGCCTCGGGCAGTTCCGGTACAACTTTTGAAGAGGGCGAAGGGCAGATCACATTCGAAGCGGTTACGGAACTCGTGGTCCTACCTTTAAACGTAACCGATGCTAATGGAGACTTCGTCTCTGATCTGGCAGTGGACAATTTCCGTGTCTACGAGGATGGTCGCCTCCAGACAATCAGACTTTTCGAGCGCGAAGATATGCCTGTCACGGTTGGTTTGATCGTGGATCACAGCCGCAGCATGGAAGGAAAACTTTCAGCCGTATCGGCGGCAGTGTCGAGCTTCGCACATTCGAGCAATCCCGAAGATGAAATGTTCGTTGTCGACTTCAGTGACCGGGTTTGGCCGGAGTTGTTTCAGGGAAAGACTTTCACTAGCAATGTTAAGGAACTTGAGGGTGCTCTCATGACGGTCGGGGCCGAAGGAGAAACAGCTCTTTATGACGCTGTGTACGAAGGACTCGAACGCGTGCGCACCGGTCATCGCGAAAAAAAAGCTCTGATCATAGTGAGTGACGGCGGAGATAATGCCAGCCGGCACAAATATGCCGAGGTTTTGAAGCTTGCCCACGAATCGCAGGCCATGATTTACTCGATCGGCTTGGTTGGCGAATCTGGCGAGGAGGAAAGGCCCAGAGTCCTTGAACGTCTTTGCAAGGACACCGGGGGACTTGCCTTTTTCCCGCGCTGGCTTGATACGGTGACAGAAACCTCAAATCGAATCGCACGCGATCTCCGCCAGCAATACACGATAGGATATGCGCCCGAAAAGAAGGTCAGTTCCAGCGAATTCAGGAAGGTGTTGGTAAAGGTTTCGGCACCTGGACGGGGCAAACTGCACGTGCGGACGCGGCCGGGGTATTCGGTTTCCGGGGATAAATCATCGGCTTCAATATCCAAGGGGCCCGCATGATCAGCATCTTCGCACCTTCTGCTGAGCGCTGTCGGCGACGGGACCGCATCCTTTTTTTCATATCGTGGATTCTCATGATTGGTGGTGTGCTCTCGCTTGCGTATGTCGCATACGTGGTTGGGGAGGTGAATGCCTATCAGCAGAAGGAAATGCTGAGATTCGAATCCGCGAAAATTGCGAGCGGGTCCGAACACTCTCAGCCTCCTCTGCCACCGCACGACTTGGGGGTAGGAGATGTTCTGGGTGAACTTCAGATTCCGCGTCTAGATCTCAATGCGGTTGTAGTCGAGGGCGATTCCCCAAGGATTCTGCGCCGTGCCGTTGGCCATCTCTCAGGAACAGCCTTACCTGGGCAATCTGGAAATGTAGCCCTCGCCGGCCACCGGGACACATTCTTCCGCTCGCTTCGTCTGATTCGACCAGGCGACATTATTACATTCAAAATACCAGGCCAGCAGTTTCAATATGCGGTGGAAACCACCCGAGTTGTTGCGCCTGACGACACGAGCGTGTTAGAGCCCTCCCGCGGGAGGCAGCTAACGCTAATCACATGCTTTCCATTCAGTTACGTCGGCCCGGCGCCAGATCGTTTCGTCGTAGTTGCCAAGCAGATGGGGCAGACTCCCCAACTGTGACGTCTGAACAGACCTTCCAGCGACTGCTAAGGTTCAAAAATCGGCTAATTCCCTGGTCGGCAGTGCCACGCGGACGGCATTCACGACAGCTACCAAATCAATGATTTCCTGAAGGACTGCGCCTTCTATGGGGAGCAGGTATCCGCCGGCCGCCGCAATCATCCCCACAATACTGGCCGCCATGCCTCCAATGGCGCTCTGTAGCGCGATAGATCGCATCCGATGGCTGATATGAATCAGTTCATCGACTTTACCTAGCGAGGCGTTCAGGATAACAACATCCGCGGCTTCGGATGTGATGTCGCTGTTAGGGCCGAACGCCACGCCCACGGTTGCCGTCACGAGTGCGGGTGCGTCATTGATGCCATCGCCGATAAACAAGGTGCGGGCCTGCCTCGTCTCTGCCTCGACCAGTTCGACCTTTTGTTCTGGAGTTTGCCCGGAATGTACGTTAGTGATTCCGACCTGTTCGGCCAGATAACGGACCTCAGACTCTCGATCACCGGACACCAGCAAGACTCGATTCACTTGATGACGTGGTTTCAAATGATGCACGAACGGTTTGGTGTCGAGCCGTGGTGCGTCGTGGAACCGCAACGCCCCCGCATAATCTCCTCCTATAAAGACCAGACACTCTAATCCAGAAGCAAGTGGTGGGAGATCCTGGAGGGTAGGACTCACTTTTTGACGTCCCGTAATTCGCACATTTCGACCATCCACGCACCCTTGCAGCCCCTCACCTGGGTTTTCGCGCACTTCCGATACTTCGGCGAGTTCGACGTTTTCATTGCGCGCCGCCTGCAGGATCGCTCCAGCGAGTGGGTGCTTCGAATACTGCTCCAAGCTCGCACTCGCTTGTAGTAGTTCCTTTCGAAAGAATCCCGGCCCACATAGAACTTCGGTCACGACCGGCTTGCCATACGTTAGTGTTCCGGTCTTATCAAAGATCAGTGTTCGACAGGTCGTGATTTGTTCCAGGGCCGCAGGGTTCTTGATGATGATGGCGTGTTTGGCAGCGAGCGAGATCGCCCCGATTACAGCAACAGGAATTGCCAGAATCAGCGGGCAGGGCGTTGCGATTACCACGACGGCAAGAAATCGCATTGCATCTCCGGTCACAACCCAGGCCAGTACCGCGAGCCCCACAGCGATTGGCGTATACCACGCTCCGAGTCGATCACCGATGCGGCGGAGTTGTGGCCGTTTTTCCTGCGTCTGCTCCATAACTTGCATGATTTTTGCGTAGCGAGAGTCTACCGCCAATTTCTCTGCCCGAATCATCAACATCGCTTGCCCATTGATCGCTCCTGAAATCACCTTTGAACCAGGTGTCTTGGATATTTCGAATGGCTCGCCGGTAAGATAGGACTCGTCCATGACCCCGTGACCTTCGACCACTACACCGTCAACCGGGCAGATCTCATGCGGCAAGACTGTCAGAGAATCGCCCACGCGCACGCTCTCGAGCGACACATCTTCGATCACGCTGTCTTGCTTGCGATGGGCAACTTGGGGCATGCGTTTGGCGAGTGCGTCCAACACTGAAGATGCCCGTCGGGTAGCGAACTGCTCAAGAGCAGCACCCCCCGAGAGCATGAGAACGATGATGGCCGCCACCAAATACTGTCCCAGCAACACGGATGAAACAATTGAGATTCCAGCGAGCAGGTCTGAACCAAACTCTCTTGCCCACAATCTTTTTGCGAGCACAGCGAGGATGGGGAACCCGCCCAGTAATGCCAGAAACAGCGGAGCTAATTCAACTCTGTTGGGAACGTGAGTCAAATACCGAAGTATGAGGTGCGCTGCAATTCCAAGCGCAGCGAGGATGGCAATGTATGCCTCTTTAGATACTGAGATCGATGTTCCGCCAGGAATCGCCTGATGCTCAGTTGTAC
>Ga0209580_10001025_pt1 | contig 13390 bp, 14 predicted proteins | sample Coa_R1_5_FD_187153 | JGI IMG/M metagenome (GOLD analysis project Ga0209580, IMG submission 187153) | Surface soil microbial communities from Centralia Pennsylvania, which are recovering from an underground coalmine fire - Coalmine... | ecosystem: Environmental > Terrestrial > Soil >...
AATTTTCGGCTTTACTGGTCCAATCTGTGCACGCGCCCTTAAATCTTTCCATCTGCTTGAGTTACGGCCGCGCGGGCATCACGATTGGCCAGTAAAGCCCGTGATCCGTGAAGTTCAAAAGATTCGATGAGTGGCGGTGTTCGTGCAATTTGCAGCTTGAGTATTATTGGCGTTACTCTCTGCCTGGCCAGCAGTGCGTCAAGTTGTGCGCGGTACCGCGCAGGTCTCGGCAAGGAGTAGCATTTCTGCCATGAGAAGCGTCGAACGCCGTAATTTCCTGAAGGTAGCGGTGGCGCTGCCTTTTGCCTCGCCGTTGAGATCGTTCGCTGAAATTGCAAGCCCATTGGGAAAGCCAGTGTTTGTCGCCGCGGGCGCGGACGCGACTGGAATAGAGCATCATGGGCCGCGCGCAGGCACGCACCTAGATTTCAAGGTCCTTACCAAAGACACCCAAGCCGGTTTCTTTCTGATAGAGCATCGCAATGTTCCGCAAGGCGGACCGGTGCGCCATCTGCACTATGCACAAGAAGAATGGTTTTACCTCATTGAGGGCAACAAGGTGCTGATCGAGGTAGGCGACGAGCGCTTCACGCTTCGGCCCGGCGATTCCATACTCACGCCACGAAATGTGCCCCATGTATGGGCGTATGTCGGCGAGAAGCCGGGACGGATGCTGATGGGGTTCACGCCGGCTGGGCAGATGGAAGATTTCTTTACACTTTCTAGCAGGCAGCCAGTGGATGCGAAAATCGCAGAGGCACACGGCATGAAGTGGATAGGGCCACCTCTCGACGTATCGAAGCTGTGAGCGAGCTGAGAACTACTGCTGCGGCGGAACGGTGTAGGTATTGTTGCCCGTATCGGACTCCGGTAGCCGCTATCGTTTACCGTCACTTGGACGGCAATACGGTGGTTTCGATGTGCGAACTCGCTTTCTCCTGCACCCTTCACACGCCGCGTGGTCGGAAGTTTTTTCATCGTGATTGGGGCTTTCAGACTTAGCAGGTTGACATTCGCGCGCGGCTCCAGCCTTGCTGATGCCGAGTTACTGTCCGTATGGTCGGGAACTGTTACCTTGGGATTATTTCAGGATCGGCCGTCATGCGGTTTTTCGGGAACTCCAGGGCTTCAGGAGGTATCACAACAGAGTGAAATGGAGGGCAAGACGAATTCATATGACGATGCGAAGCAAGTGGTTCTGTCGTGTGTAAACGCTATCAAGCAGGAGGACTTCAAAAAAACGAGACAATACTTCAGCGGTGACATCTCATACGCGGGAACTATGGGTTCGCAAGGGGCTGACGTCTACTTCAAGGACATGGAGCGGATGCGCCTTAAATACAATATAAAGAAAGTGTTTGCAGACGCGAACGATGTTTGTCTTTTCTACGACCTGACCATCCCAGGTATCACCATTTTGGGTTGCGCATGGTACCAAGTTGCCGATGGGAAAATACGGTCACTCAAGCTTGTATTTGATCCGCGCCCAATTTTTGAAGCCCGATCAAGACAGGAAAGATCGGCCTGATTGCATCCGTCTGCGACGGCGTCATCTGCACATTTGGCGGATTTCGGCAACCCATGAGTTAACCTCTCTCCCAGAGGCTGTCCCATCGGAGGCCAGGGGCCGAACTGATAGAATCGAAGCGATGGCTGGCTCCTCCCAACTGATCCAGATTGAGGTGTCTCCCCCGCCGCGCGTACCGAAGCCCGCCTGGTTGCGTGCGAAAGCTCCCGTGGGAGACAACTTCCACAACCTGAAGAAACTGGCCCGCGGGCTCGGCTTGCACACCGTCTGCGAGTCGGCCCAGTGCCCGAATATCGGCGAATGCTGGAACCACAAGACCGCGACATTCATGCTTCTGGGAGACATCTGTACCCGCCGCTGCGGATTTTGTGCGGTGCCCAAGGGCCGACCTGAGCCGATCGATTGGGAAGAACCGCGGCGAGTCGCCGAGGCCGTTGCCACCCTTGGGTTGAAACATGCGGTTGTGACCAGCGTAAACCGCGATGACGACAACATTGGCAGCGCCCGGGTATTCGCCGAGACCATCCGCGCCATCCGCGAGATGACACCAGATTGCAGGATTGAGGTCCTGATCCCCGATTTTCAGGGACTCGAAGAGTCGCTGCGCATCGTGCTCGACGCCAAGCCTGATGTCCTGAACCACAATACTGAGACGGTTCCGCGGCTCTATCGCGCCGTCCGGTCGGGTGCGCGCTATGAACGCACCTTGACCCTGCTCGAAAACGCGAAGGAATTCTCGCCCGGCATGGTAACCAAGAGCGGGGTGATGGTCGGCCTGGGGGAATCGAGCGAAGAGCTGGTGGAAGTATTCCGCGATCTCGGGACGCGCGGCGTCGACATCCTGACGGTCGGCCAATACCTGCGCCCTTCGAAAGATCATCTTCCGATCGCGCGTTTCTACACGCCTGACGAGTTTGTTTACTTGCGACGCGAGGCTCTCCGCTTCGGGTTCCGCCATGTTGAGTCTGGACCGATGGTACGTTCCAGCTATCACGCGCACGAGCAAGCGGACGCAACTGCGTCGCCGCGGGCGGTGTCGTAAGTTGCGGTGGACGGGTTTTCCCGCCCACGTCTTTTCCCCTGGCATCCCGGCTTCCACGGTTAGTATCTCCATCCAGCAACTCGGCAATGGGGGAGCGTGCGCATGTTGACGGCCCTCCTTCTGGTGATCTTGGGGTTCGTCGCCGGCTTGCTCGGTGCCCTGACCGGCATCGGTGGCGGCGTTCTGCTCACACCCATCCTCTCCCTTTACTTTGGAATCCCGATCCGTCAAGCCATCGGTACGAGCCTGGTCGCAGTCATCACAACTTCGGCGGCGAGTTCTTCCGTTCACCTGCAGCGGCATACAACGGACATCCGACTGGGAATGACACTGGAACTGGCGACCGCCTTGGGTGCTGCGGTCATGGCATATCTCGTGGGTTATTTCAATCGCAGCGCGCTCGAAGGACTGTTCGCCGCATTTCTGATCTACAGCTCGATCATGATCTTGAGCAAGCGCGGCAAGGCCAATCCAGACGAGGTTCCAACTCCCGCGCTGAATGGCGATATCGTGATTCCTCCGTACGAACCTCAACGCTATCCGCTCGGACTTGGCGCCTCCCTGATTGCTGGCGCCCTCTCAGGCCTGTTGGGCATCGGTGGCGGCCCTATCAAAGTTCCCGTCATGTTCATCTTCATGAACGTGCCGCTCATGGTGGCGACGGCTACTTCGAACTTCATGATCGGCGTGACAGCGGCCGCCAGCGCCATCGTTTACTACCGCCGCGGTGACATTCAGGCGCAAATCGCGGCGCCGCTCGCAGTCGGAGTGTTCCTGGGATCTCTGCTCGGCGCGCGTCTGGCTCCGCGCGTCCACACCAGGATCGTCATGTACCTGCTGGTGGCCGTGATGTTGTACCTGGCCGGACACTTGGTGTTTCACCTTCTGGAGGTGGGACTATGAGCCAGCAACGCGAACCCTCATTCGACCGCATCGTGGCTCTTGTGCTGCGCGTCGGGGCCTTCGGTTGCTTCTTCATCATGCTGACCGGCCTCATCGCCGGCTTCTTCCTGAAGGGGCCCATCCCGCTTGAGATTGAACGCGCTGGCGTGCTGCTCATGCTGGCCACACCAGTCGTGCGCGTGATCGTTGCCTGCTTCCTCTTTTTCCAGGAAAAGGACTACAAATACGGCTACATCTCGCTGGGAGTGCTGGTTATTTTAATGCTGGGAGCGGTATTCGGAATTGGCGAGCACTGATCGCGTTTTGCTGATCAGAATATGTGCAGCTTAATGCTCAAGTACTTCTTGGGATTTTCCCGGATGGCCTTCATCAAATTCTGGGTCTCAGTCAACATATCGTTCGCCTTGTTATAAAGCGTGTCATCTTTAAAGAACTTGCCGGCACTACCCTGGCCGGCTTCCAACTGGGTCGTCAGCTCTGACAGTTTCGTGAGCGTCGTGTCTAGCTTCTTGGCCAGTTCCTCATCCTTCGCGAGCTTTCCAATCGTCCCTTTGCCGGCGTTGATATCATCCGTGATCTTCTTAAGATTAGCGATCGTGTCGTTCGTGTTGTTGTACAGAGAGGGATCCTTCAGGAACTTCCCAGCCGTTCCTTTCCCCTGCTGCATTTCGTCCACGATGCCGTTCAACTTGTCGAGGGTGTTCATAAACTTGTCGTAAGCATCATTACGGCTGATGAGCCGCCCCAGGCTGCCTTCACCATTTCCGACCTGCTCGACGATCTTCTGAAAATCCGCAACGGTCACGGAAAACCGGTTGTAGAGCGTTGGGTCGTAGATCAGTTTTCCGAGCGACCCCTTACCGCTTTCCGCGAATGCCAGGATTCGGTCGGCGCGTTTCAGCAACGCGTCCATATTCTGCAGCGTACTCTGGCTGGCGCGTACGACCTGGTTGAAGTCGGGATGAACCTGCGTGGGCAGCGTGTCTAGGTCCTGCAGTAATCCTCCGATCGCCTGCGAACTATCGATATCCAGATAGGTTTCGCCCAGGACTCCAGCCGTTTGCAGAGAGACCACCGAGTCCCGCCGCAGCGCCTCATGGTATTTGGTGCTGATCTTCATCGTCACTTCGACCGGAGTAAGCTGTTTATCTTTGGATGTGACGATGCTGATTTTAGTCACGTTTCCGATGTCAACCCCGTTCAATCGCACCGGAGCCCCAATGCGCAAGCCCTCCGCATTGTCGAAGTAGGATTTGACCGTGATCCGTTGGGTAAACAGGCCAGAAGTCCCGGACATAAGAAACAGAAGAAATCCGAGCGTCAGGCTGGCGATAATGACCGTGATCCCAACGCGCAGTTGCGACCACTTGAGCTGCTTCTGGCTAGGCAAAAGATTCCCTCATAACGCCAGTAGACTGGGATGCGAAGGCTGTCGCAACGGCTCAGATTGTGCGCTTTCCCTCGTGCACGCCCACTGCAGCATGATAACAAAGTCATCGCATCGTTCAGGCTGCTTTTGCCCGAAGAGCAGGCATGAGGAATAGAGCAAGTACATAGGCAAATGCTCCGCACGCCAATGTCACGGTGAGCCCAAATTGGATGGCGATAACCATTGCCGATACCGAGCCCAGGACGCTGGCGGCGGCATTCATGGCCCATGCCCATTCGACCGCGTTCTCGGCCTGCCCGGTTTCGGTCGGAAACCCAGGCGCAGGAAATGCGGCAAGAGCACGCAATCCGGTAGGAAATGGCATCCCCATCAAAAATCCCAGGGGGACCAGCAGAATTGCGCTCACGAGCAACCTATATCCAAAGTCCAAGCCAACCCACCCAGCCAGCCGGCCCGGGAGAAAGAACACGTAAAGCGTGAGGATCGCGAGTACGAGCAGGAGCGGAATCCATCCCATCTGCGACCGCGGCAGCCAGCGTCGTGAGAACAGGCTTCCCGCGCCGCTTGAAATCATCAGCAGAAAAATCACCACCGTCAATGCATAGGTCGGATGTCCCAGGAACAACACAAAGCGCTGAATGAAAGCAATCTCAACGAGGATGTAGCCGAGGCCTACGGCAATGAAATACAGCAAGGGAAGAGGCGACTGCCGGACGCGGCCACCGCGCAGAGCCAGCGGCAGAACCAGAAATGCCAATACTGCGGCCAACGAGATGACCAGCACAAGAAGCAGAACCAGGACGCCGAGGTTGACCTTCCAATCGATCCCATGTCGCAGGCTTGCGTCGCTGAGAATCTGACCAGCATTGAGCGTGAAGAAGAAGAACGGTGCATTGTCGTTGACCGGCGAAACGTTATATGCATACCGTCGCGCAAACGATTGAGGATCGTTACTCGCGATCAACTCGGAAAACGGGTTCGGCCCCGGATTCGTCGGCAGATAAAGAGGGTCGAGTTCCGAATAACGATCGCAGTGCCCAGCCACTGCGTCTTCTTCCGCCGAGGTAAAGGGCGTTTTCTTCGCAAGCACCACGACAGGAATGCCGTCTTCGTCCAGCGATCCTTGCGACGTCACGATGAGGTTGCGGGCCGGATTCTCCACTCCCAGGCGGTGTAACGCTTCCATGGCGACGGCCACCACACGCAACGCCTCACGAGGCTGCCGGAATTCCCACCGGGTGATCGCGATCATCCCGTCCGGTTTGAGATGGTTAAAATATTCCCGGAACGCCTCTTCGGTATACAGATTGTTTTCGCTGAGAGCGAAGGCTCCGGCTGCCGTGGATGCCCAAGTGTCGACCAGCGTCATCTGCACGACATCAAAATGCTCCGGGCTCGCCCGCAGAAATGAGCGCCCATCGGTGACGTGTATGTGTACATCTGGCCGTTCATACAGATGCTTCGCATAGTCAGCGTAGCGACCGCGCATGATCGTCGTCGCGATGATGGGATTGATCTCGATCCCGGTGACGCTCTTGCTTCCATTCGCCACGGCACGGAGCACGTCAACGCCGCCACCTGGACCGATAATCGCAAAGTCACCATGCGGCCGCAGAACATTGGCCAGAGCTGGAGGGGCCGCCATCAGATTCTTCTCCCAGTCCGTATCGTGCCATTGCTGCACGTCCGCGTTCATGATATAGGTGGAGGCGTCGGCATCAATGACGATAGCTTTGGCTTGACCCTGGCGGTCCACTTCCACGCGTGAGAGCGCATTCCAGCGAGCGAACTCAACCCACGCTGGATCGCGAAACATTCCTTTGGCGTACACCACGTCGATCAGGCGCCCTGAATAATTCGCAGCGGTGATCGCTATCAAAGCCAGCCCCAGCAAGCCAGCATTTCTCCGGGACGAAAGGGATTCAGCCCAGATGATGGCCGCCCCGGCTAACGCGATTCCGGCCACGAGAATCGCATTTGGGCCACCCAGCCAGTTCAGCAGCGGAACGATTGCCAGGCAAGCCAGCGCTCCTCCGCAGAGATCAGCACCGTAGAGCCTTGGAATGCGCGCAGTCTCGCGCGCGAAGGCGACTGAGAAAAGCAGCCCGGTAAGAAAGAACGGCACCGCCGCGGCCAGATAGAGCGCCGTCAAATGCAGGAAATTCTTCCCGGAAACATTGAGCGCGACAGGAACATGCAGCACTATCTCGAGGACCACCACGATCAGGGCAGCATTCGCCATGCAAAGCCGTGATGCCAGCGTCCGCGTTGCAACCCGTGCCAGCCGGCTCTTCAGCAGATACGCAAACACTCCTCCGGCGCCCAGGCCGAGGAGTGCAATCGAAATCGCGAGAAACGCAAAGTGATAGAAGAGGACGACCGAGAAAAGCCGGGTAAGCGCCAGTTCGAGCAGAAGCGCTGCAAAACTTGTCAACGCCAGGCCTGCCAGTAGAGTCTTTTCGGGGATCTCGGTCTTCGTTGCGACAGGGATCGGAGTAGTCAGAACCGCCATATTTGGATTCGGGCGACCAGTCTAGCAGATGGCGGCAGCTGGCGGTTTCACTGCTGGCAGCCAAAGACTCAGAACCCAACGAATCGTTCTCATCAATGACGTGTTTGTCAGACAGAACAATAACGCCCACAGTTGCCGAGTGAGGGCTGGCAACTATGGGCGGTTCGAACTGCAGATCGGCATTCTGAGGTGATGACAGTTACTCGTTGTCGTCGAACAGGTCCGACATGATGTTCGTGCTTTGATCGCAGGCGTGATTCAAGCAGGCTAGTCCCAGCCCGCCTTCCAGCGATTTGAGCAGGGAGAAGTGCGTGTAGAAACGATTACTGGAACGCCCACCCCGGCCGTGGTTAGTTTCCACCAGCGTCAGGACTTGGTTGTTATTCGGAGCCAGGCTGTAATCGTTCTCGTCCCATACCACAACGATGGCGTTGTGCCCCTGCTGCCAGGCCCGAGAGGCATGGATCGCGTGAATGATATTGCGCAGCTCCAGATCTCCAACATAGATGAGCGCAGGGTTCAGTCCTGCCTGCGTGCCGTCGGTTTGGAAGTCAAAGTCGCACTGCGAGCCACCGTTACCCCGCCCGTGTTGGTCATTGCACTGGTTCGGCGCGATGAAGGAAAACGCCGGCACCCTGCCGGCAGAGAGGTCTTCGTACAAACCCCCTTCCCCTTGAAATCCGACGATGTTCTTCGCTCCCGCTTTGAGCCCGTCTTGCACGCTGCGGAAGTACACAAATGGGTTGTGCTTCGCGGCGTAAAGCTTCAAAAGACCGCCCGCAATGTTGCCCGGAACAGTAAGGTCGGTGAAGTAGCCGTCACTATAGGTGGCGTAGTCGGCGCCAGACGGAGGCAGGCTCTCCTGGTAACTCTTCCACGTCATGCCCTTGTCCGCGAGTTGGTCCGCGATCGTCTTACCCACGGTGTTCCGCGCGGCATCGATACCCAGCGTACCGTCGATATCGATCTCGGAACAGGGAGCCGTACACTCGTTCCCCGAGTTATCGATTGCAGGCGTAGCAGCGTCGGTACCGGTGCCATAAATCGCGCAGACCGGCCCGCTGTTAGGGGTATCGAAATTCGTAGCGGGAGGATTCGTAAGCAGGTTCGGGGTGCACGCAGAATTGTGCCAATCGGGACCGTTATCGCTGCGAACGCCGAAGTTCGAACCGCCGACGATCTCCAGGTAGTTCGTTGAACTCGGGTGCCCGATGGCGAAGTAGTTCGTCGCTGTGTTGGCCGAGTTCATGTAGCTGTTGGCGAATGGTGCGTTCGGATTGCCGACGATCTGGCCATAGGCGTGGTTTTCCATCAGGATTACGAAAACGTGATCGAGATGACGAACGCCCTTCGGCACCGGTCCTTCCGCGGAGAACATGGTTCCCGCCAACGCGCCCACGCAAAGAAGCAGAGTCGCTGCGTTTTTCTTCATTGTGGTTTTTACCCTCTTTGAGGAGAGAAGAGTGCCAACCCGCAGGGGGCGGCCTAGTGCGCGACGGTAACGGGGAAATATTAATGCGGCGTTAACGCCGAATGAAAATTTGGAGAATGTGCAGATAATGTGGGACAGCCGCCTCCGGCTGTCCTTCGAGCGCAGCTTGAGCTCGGCTACTTCGGATACCACTCCAGCAGCCGTACCTCAATCCCGGTTCCTTCCAGCGCTTTCTGAAACACGCTCAGATCAGACCCGCGATAGTGGTAAGGGATCACGATTTTCGGATGGAGGGCTTTGACCGCGTCGGCCGCTTCTTCGGGCGGCATGGTATATGGCAGGTTCATGCAGATGAAAGCCACGTCAATATTTTTGAGCGCGCGCATCTCCGGCACGCCCTCGGTGTCGCCGGAAAAGTAGAAGCGCTTTCCGCCATAAGTGAGAACGTAGCCGTTACCTCGTCCCTTGTCGTGAAACAGCTTCCCGGGAGCAGGGCCGCGCTTCAGGTTGTAGGCGGGAATCGCCTCGATCGTCCAGCCTTGCCAGGTTTTGGTCTCGCCATTGGCGATCGGCTTCGCCGTAGTGACAGTCTGCACCGCCGCCGGCGCAGCGAAAATCTCGGTGTCAGACTTGCTCGCGTCCTTGATCGAATCGGGATCCATATGGTCCCCGTGAATGTCGGTGATCAGGATGAGATCTGCCTTCGGGAGTCCCGAGAACTTCACCGGTTTGGCAGGATCCAGGTATATGGTCTTGCCTCCAGCTTCGATGAGCGTACTGGCGTGGTTGAGCGGAGTGATCTTGACCGGACCAGCAGAAGTTAAGAAAACGTTCGGTTCGCCGCCCGCATGGGCCAGCGCAACGATTCCGAGCGAGAACACGGCAACAGAGCAGAGTGTCAGCAGGATTACTTTCATTTGAACCTCGCGTCGTTAGGAGAAATTGCTTCTCAACACTATACCGAACTGTATTCCCGCCTTTTGCTTCACAATGGCTACTTCTGGTCAGTCAGAATTCCATCGTGGAAGAAGAATTCTTTCTTCTCGCCGGAAGCCAGCGTCACCGTCGTGCGTATTACTTCTGCACCGTTGAACTGATACTCGTACCGGTACACCTCGCCGTCCCCAAGTGTTTGTTCAGACACCCGCCCATTCAGGAATTTGTTTCTCACCAGCACGTTCCAGTTCCCGTCGAGCACCGCGGTGAGCAGGTATGGACCGTTGTCGCCGCCCATCAACCGCTCATACTCGAATCGATACAAAAGTGTAGTTCTGTCACTTACCGTGTGAAGATGCCCCGTTTGGTCGTAAGAGTATTTACGAACATTGCCCATGTCGTCCCAGGCCTCGGCGATCCGGTCGGCGAAGCCGTACTTGAACTGAATCTTGTGGCTACTGGGTGAAATGATCTCCTCCAGGTTGCGAGCGGCATCTCTTTTCAGTTGAATGCGGTGGCCCTCGGAGTCGACCATCTCAGTCGGAGCACCCTGGGCGAAGTTCTTCGCGTAGTAGGCCTCAGGAAAATAGATCTTGCGGCCGTCACGAAACGTCATCGTCCAGCCATTTCCGTTCCATGCAATCTGCGCCCCGAAGAACTCTGAAGATGACCGACTGTGGCGGAAGACGGCATCCGCGTACCCAGTCCCCTCCGAGATGCGAGGCAGGTAAATGACGTTCCCGTCTTCAAGATTCAGGTCCATGTAGGTGTACGGGAATCGCGTTCCCGTCGGGCAGATGTCATAGGGATGATTCATTCCAACGCCGAACGCCCGCCTCCACTGAGTCCAGGAGAAATACGTTCGCGTCAGGCATAGCGGCATGATGTCGGGAACGAACAGGTCCGTCTGCAACAACTTAAAATTACCGTTTCGCAGATTCACCACGAACTCGTTCACCGGACTTTCATGCCGAACGCTCGGCTTCACCATCGCGATCTCAGTTTTGAACTTGAGCGGCGTGGATCCTGCAACGGGGGAAACGATCAGCCAGGCCTGAGAACCGTCCCAGGCGGGAGGTGTGTTGGAAAACGGTAACAACTCGACCTTCACAGGCGGTGATGGCCACCACCACAAAGCCGCCGCCACACCAAGCAGAATGACTGCGACCGCCCACTTCCAACCGGATCGGAATCGGGAATTCGGTCCGCGTTCCATGTCTGGAGAGGCTGCTACAGAACGCTCGAGGCCGTCTGCAAGGACAGACGGGACTCAAAGAATTCCTCGACGCGGCCGAGAACATCCGGCGCACTCTTGGATTCGTAGATCGCCTTGCGCAGGCCTGCGCCGCCAGGGACTCCGTGCGTGAACCACGAGGCAAACTGCTTCATCTTCCCGACCGCGTCAGGCAACTCTTCTTCGATCAGCATCCTGAAGTAGGTGCGGATGATCTCGTAACGGTCCGCTTCAGAAGGTTCGTCATAGAGTGAGACTGATGTGGGGACAGCCGCCACCGGCTGTCCGTCGGGCCGAAGGCCCGATTCCTGTCCACATCGTTGACGGCCGAAGTCATCCCCAGTCGAGCTTTGCTCGACCGTACAGCCGGGGGCGGCTGTCCCCACAAAATCATTCCTCATCCCCGCACAATACTGTTCAATCTGCCGAAAGATCCATGGATTTGACGGCGCCATCCGCCCGATCATGACCGCGTCGCAGCCGGTTTGCATAACCATAGCGCAGGCATCTTCGGGCGTTCGGATGTCGCCATTACCGATCACCGGAATCTTCACCGCATCTTTGACGGCGGCGATCCATTCCCAGCGCGCCTGCCCGCTATAACCCATCTCCCGTGTACGGGCATGAAGCGCGACTGCCGCAAGACCGCAGTTTTCCGCCATGCGCGCCAGTTCGACGCAGACAATCTCTTCGTCATTCCACCCGGCGCGGAATTTCACGGTAAATGGAATCTTCACCGCGGCGCGAACAGACTCGAAAATCTTGCCGATCGACGGCAAGTCGCGCAGCAGACCCGAACCCCCGTTGCACTTCACAACTTTCTTCGCCGGGCACCCAAGGTTGAGGTCGACCAGATCGAAGCCGAGGCCTTCCACCATCCGCGCAGCTTCGGCCATAACGTTGGGATCGCTTCCGAAAAGCTGAGCCGAGATGGGGTGCTCATCTTCGTAGAAGTGCAGGTAGCGCTTGGCCTTCTGATCTTTCTTGCGCAAAACGCCGTCAGCCGACGTGAACTCGGTCATGATGAGCCCGCACCCTCCCAGGTTGCGGATGAACCGGCGAAAGACGGTGTCAGTGACACCGGCCATCGGCGCAAGAACGGTGGCTGGAGAAATCCGGACGGAACCAACCTGCAGCGTCGCAGGGACGACTCGTGCAACTGGGGCCAGTGTGGCGCGAGCGCTTCCGCCCGCGACTGCGTGAATCTTCTCTGAAGCCGCCGAATTGTCCCAGAACTTCCGCATATCGTCAGACGGCCTTGAAATCCTAACGGGTCAAGCCTTTCGCATGCCCCAGATCATTCTAGCCTGTCAAGCAAAAGCCCCCGCCTTGGGCGAGGGCTCGATTTCCTGCAGTCCGCGAAAATCCGCGCAATCCGCGGCAAAGAAGTTACTTCTTCGCCGTCTCCGCTGCCTTGGCATACTTGCGGCGGAAGCGCTCCACGCGGCCGGCGGTGTCCATCAGCTTCTGCTTGCCGGTGAAGAACGGATGGCAGTTCGAGCAGATTTCTACGCCGATATCGCCCTTATGGGTCGACCGGGTCATGAAGGTATTCCCGCAGGCGCAATGCACACGGACTTCGTTATAAGACGGGTGAATAGCTGCTTTCATGTCGCTTGGAACCTCGATTCAGATCATTAGATTCTACCGGATTTCCACAGGATTCAGCAAACAAGTCCTCATCTGTCAGCCCTCAATCAGCAGCCAAAACCGGGCTTCCATGCCGTGCTGCCGCCCTCAGTATTTCTCCTGCAATTTTGGCGGCGGATTTCGGCTCGAAGGCGGCACGATCCCGTTCAACCTCAGATAAATCGCCATCTGGCCGTAGTGATCGGCGTTGTGCCAGACGCAAATTTCAGCCAGTCCGAGCCGGGTATTCGGCCCAGCATAAGGACCCTCGATCGGATCGAACATGTTCTTGACGCTGATCGCATTGAGCGATTTCGTCAGCGCCGTAAACGAGTCGCGCAGATAAGTCAGCAGCTCTGCCTTGGTATGAGCCGGGCTGGGCCCTTCCTTGTCGCAGCCCGCTGGCGGCTTCACGCCGTCGAGTTCGGCGGCGAAAGCAAAGTTGGCACAGGCGACATGCTTCACCTGCTCCCGGAAGGTGCGCACTTCGGCCGAGCCAAATTGCGGCTTTTCGCTCTTGAACATACCTGGAGCAGGCCGGTACTCCCATTTGTCCTCCGGCATGGCTTCGGCGGCAGAGCGGACGTCGTACTCCTGAAACTCAAAAGTACGCATGATTGCCTTCGAGGGAGTTTCGTCCCGGCTCAGTTCGGCACCAGTGGGCTGATGTTGCGGAGGCTGTTCTTGCGCGTATGCGAGTGCGGCCAAGATGGCGCAGCCCAAGGTCAATGCGGACGCGAACCTTGTCATTGGGAAATCCTCTGCGGAAGTTTACCTCTGCTCC
>Ga0209580_10001028_pt1 | contig 13377 bp, 11 predicted proteins | sample Coa_R1_5_FD_187153 | JGI IMG/M metagenome (GOLD analysis project Ga0209580, IMG submission 187153) | Surface soil microbial communities from Centralia Pennsylvania, which are recovering from an underground coalmine fire - Coalmine... | ecosystem: Environmental > Terrestrial > Soil >...
GGATTCAGAAAACGCCGTCGGCGATTGAGTTCCGAAATTCAAGCCATACTTACGCAGCCCTCGCGAATGGCTATGAGAGCAGGATAAAATTGTTCTAGTGGTCACTCGCGAGGGCCCGTAGCTCAAGCGGATAGAGCATCGGATTTCTAATCCGAGGGTTGCAGGTTCGATTCCTGCCGGGCCTACCATTCCTGAATTGCGCTTTTCTGCGCGATTTGCATTTCTCTCGCGTTGTGGGAACCGCGACTTGTTAGCCGCCGCCGCAACGCGAAACAGCTCCAGGCAATGGCGCTTTTTGACGCTTCCCAGTACAGACGCTTTCCGACCACAATCTTGTTCTCGTGGGCTCATCTCCTCGGAAAGGCCGTAAAGCCAGCATGGGGGTCCGTTGTCCGTTTGTGCCGAGAACGACAACTTTCGTTTAATGATTCCCATCGATGGCGTTCACTCATGCCCGAACTGCGGACATTCCGTATTCGCGACAGGATCGTCTCAGAGCTGTGAGTGCTCGAAATGCACGGAGTACCACGACCGGCGGCAGTCTCTGGATAGACGAACCGGGCTGGCGCATAAACGAAATCCGCCGGGCTAAGCAAAAATTTCCGACGTAGGGTACTGTCTCAATTGAGACATTTATCTGTCGAAGGCGATAGTTGCGATCGCAACTATCGCAGGGTAAACTTTGAATACCCATCAATCGTTCGTGTGTCGGGGAGTGGCTCAGCCTGGTAGAGCACCTGGTTCGGGACCAGGGGGTCGGAGGTTCAAATCCTCTCTCCCCGACCAATCTTTCTCTCGCCTCTTCAATTGCTTACGCAGCTTTCTTGATCTTCGTTTTGGCTTTGTTTTTCGGTACATTCGGTACAATTGAGACCGAAGTCGGCAATTCGAAGCCGATTCCGTACTCCGCGGCCCTCTGCTTCCGAAGCACAGGATTGTCTTTCACCATGTCGTACAGATCGTCCATCGAATTTCCCGCGTGTCCCAACCAGTAGTCGCGAAGACCTTTGGGACACGAGGTCTCGTTCCTCAGGTACGTATTACGGAAGCGCCTGAAGGCGTGTGTTCCCGCCTTGTGATCGCCCGTGTGCGGGTTGACGTACCCTAGTTTCTTGAGCGCCGGATGCAGGTGGCGACGAAGAACGTTGGTCAGCGACAGCGGCGTCCCGTTCTTGGTTTGGAACAAGAATCCGCTGGTTCGCGTGCCGATGAAGAACTTCAGCAGCTTCGCGACCTCGGGATGAAGATCGACCTGCCGCTTAGCATTACGGTTCTTGACGCGATGTTCTACGCGGCCCCGGCGAGCCTTCTGCTCGATTGTGATCGTTGAGCAGTCAGCCGACAGGTGTTTATCGATCTCGATCCCAAGCTCCTCGCCAACACGGAACCCGCCGGCCCCGCCTAGGATGAAGAGCATCTGTTCTCGTGGTCTGTGATACTTCGCCAGCCCAGCCATGATTTCGAACGAAAACGACGGCCGGTTCTGCTCCGACGGTTCGACGATTGGCATGTCGATGAAGTCGTGGTTCCACTTGCGCGGATACACTTGATTGCCGTCGTCATCAACGACCGATGCGACGACCATCTTTGGCACCTGGACGTAATTCTCAATCGTCTTTGGCGACAAACCTTCTTCCGACATAATAGCCACGAGTCGCTTCAGCACGCTGTTGTTCACGTCGCCGACAGGACAGTCTCCGATATTCGAGTTGATCCAGTTTTCCAGGATTCCCTCCCAGTCCTCGATCGTTCCTGGCGCGACGGGTTTGCGCTTCCGGTTCCGAAGGTGTTCGAGCCAACGTTTGGCCTGCTCCTTAAACGCGAGCACAGTCGCGGGCTGTTGCTTGACCACCTTGTTGAAATGTTCGACCGTGTCGGCACCGCTTTCCACGATGATTTCACGGCCACGGCGTTCGCGTTCAGACTTGGAGAGAAGCCCGGGTCCCGAGACGGGGCACACGCGCTTTCGCATGAGCTTCCGTTTTTCCTGCCCGGGGACATCCATCCACCACCTAACGACATACCACTTACCACTCCCTTCAATTGAGCCGTTCTGCCCTCTGCGGCGGGACATGCTCTTCCCCCTCCGCTTCATGGGCGTCGCTGGGGAGACGTTACCGGGAGGGACTGCAATTTGCAAGCCGGAGGCGTGTGCGTCCAGGATGTCGAGAGCTGGAGTGCCGGCGAATACGCGTGCTTCGGCGGACCCGTTGCCTGCACGCGGGGTGCGCGGATCGTGAGTCAGCTGAGACGAAAATTGCCCGAAAGCCCGTTTTGGGGACACGTATGCGTCCTACGTCTACGTGTCCAAGGGCTATTCGGCCCTCCCTCCGGTGGAACGGCTTGCAATCTTCTTAGCGGCAGGACTGTTGCGGCCCCACCGGATTGCACTCCATTAGTCCACTGGCAGAACAGCGACCTGCTGCTCGCGCTCGGAACTCTGGGATCTGACGCGTCCGGGGACGTTTTGAAATCATCGCCGGGTCATGTTGGTTAGCAGCCTGTCCAGGTATCAGTCGCCCCGTGGCCGGGGCTCATCAACCCAGTACTCAGCTGCTGGAGTTTTAGATGCTTCAAAGGGCACAAAAGGCACGAGAACTGGCTGATCCGAACCCCTTTGCATGACGGCCAGGGCTTTTTTCTACCAAGGAGCAGAAAGGCATCTCGTTTCCGGTATGGGATGGTGACGCCAAGCGCGCTTCGTTCGAACTCATGTCTCTAGCGGTGCGATCAAATCACGAAATATCTTATTTAAATTTTAGAGGGCCAGATCCTGGCGGCGGGAGTGTACTAACGTGGTGCGCTGTAAGTGGGTTATCCAAGCATCAGCTTGGCCACGAGTAAAATTCGCGTATGCCTCAGAGGGGCGATCGCAGCAAACGTCGTCGGCCGCGAAAGGGCTTTCCACATCCCGTCACGGGATATCTCGACGATTCGACGCACGACATGGTGTCGAGAGCTGCCGAACAGGAAGGTGAAAGCATTAGTACTTTTGTCGCACGCGCTGTCCAGGAACGCGCAGAAACCATCCTAAAGAATAAGCCGCACTCTAAGTAGTTGAAAAAGCTGCTACTTGGAAGGGTATTTTCTTCTTGCGTAATACAGTATTACAGTGTATTATGATGTACAAGGTCGGATCTGACGACCCAAGGAGAAGCGATGAGTGCAAAAGCTGGATGCAACACAAAGAGGCGGCAGTACCGCAAATTTCCCTACGAAAAGGTGGCGACGCTGTGGGGCCAAGGTAAGACGATTGCGCAAATCGGTCACGCCATCAAGCGAGTAGATGAGGATAGCCCGACCGGCGACGTTTACCACAGCCTGCGCAACTTTCTCTACCGCATGCACCGTGGGTACAAGAACAAGAACGGGCGCACGGTTCGCCTTCCTCATCGTGTCCCGCAGCGCACGGTTCGTGCGGCACGGAAGGCCGGATTGCGAGCGTGGTAAGGAGCACTCGATTGGCGAAGAAACTCCCCCTTCTTCCGCAATCGCGTTCCCGGGCTCTATCGAATCAATACAAAGAGAAAACACCAATGCGGATCAAAGGCCAGAGACCGTTGGTGAGAAACAAGGCCGTCATTGCCGACATCCGAAACATCTTGGTTATCGGCGACCTGCACGTCGGCTCGATTTACGGCGTGCTGCCGCCGGATTTTGTCAGCTCAGATGGTGCGGAGAAACCTCAAAACGCGGGTCAGAAATACCTGTGGGATTGTTGGCAGGACATGAAGAGAAAAGCAGCCAAGTTCTTGATCGATTCCGTCGTAGTGAATGGGGATCTGATCGAAGGCAAACAACCCAAACAGAAGGCATCGGAGTTGACCCTCGTCGCTCCCAATGACCAGGAGTCCGCGGCGGTCTTTCTCATGCGCGATTTGCGGAATTGGATTGAAAAGAATACCGGCAGGCAAGTGCCATTCTTTTTCGTGCAGGGAACCGAATACCACGAGGGTCGTGGCGCTGAGGAACTGGAATCTATAGCAGCCCGGGTTCAGGGTGCCAACATCAATTCCAATTTCAGCGGGCGGTATTGCAAAGAAGTGCTGGATCTGGATATGGGAGGTACAGTCCTGAACTTTGCCCATCATGTTGGCGGTGGTTCAGGATTCACTCGCTCCGGAAGCCTTGATGCCGAGGCGCTATGGTGCCAGATCACAAGCAGCAAAGGGCAGGCTGTCTCAGCGGACCTTATTGTGCGTTCTCATCTTCACTTCTTCATGCATGTTGAGCACACAAATCGTCATGCCTTCCTGTGCCCATGCTGGCAGTTGCAGACACGCTTTGCACGGCACCGTAGTGCGTACAAGCTAATGCCAGATATTGGTGCGCTGATTTTCCACATCAGCTCGGACGCCAAAAAGCAGGGCGCAGATCCGATCGCCTTTACCAAACTGCTCTATAGACTGCCCGTTCCCCGCGTGAACAAGTTCGAGCGTGGGAAGAAACTTCGGGAAGCCGCATAGCGTGACTCTGACACCTCATTTTCGGTGTAGTGCAGATGTGGAGCGGTATTTTGCCTTTTTACGCGAGTTGATCCCCAGCACAGAGCCACCACCCGACCTGTGGGAACTGATGGAGAGGATGAGCCGAACGGTCCAACAGAACGTTCCAGCGCCGCGGCGCCTTGCGCCTGTACCGCACTTAGTAGAACTTCAGGTCTTTACCTCCGCGAGGCAACGAAACATCCGGCCCGCAATGGCGCTTGAACGGATCATTCCACTTCCGCCGGTCAGGAACACCAAGCTGCCATGTAGCAGAATTCGACCTACTCCAATTTCAATGACGGAATTGCTGCGGTCAAAACGAGAAGGGAAATAACCGAGCGATGAAAAGGTACATTGCCAAACTGAAAAGCACGTCTGCAATTTCTTTCAGCCGCTTCCATGGTACGCCTAAGCTAAACGGCGAATCTGACGCGGACTACGAGGAGCGGACCTGGCGCGAACGTCTTCACAGCAATGCAAAGGGCAACGTAATGATTCCGCTTTTCGCTTTCAAGGGTGCTCTGGATTCCGCGGCTAAGTATCAGGGCAAGAAGATTCCCGGAAGACGAAACGCAACGTATACAAAGCACGTTCAGTCGGGTGTCATGGTCGAGAACGCGCTCGTGCTGCCGATCAAGAAACAAGAAGTCAAAGGCGAGTGGCGTTTTGTTCCTTCGGACGGAATGCCAGGTGGAGCACGAAGGGTGTTGAAGTGCTTTCCCGTTGTTCACGAGTGGGAAGGAGAAGTGTGCTTTGCGGTCTTAGATGAAACGGTCACGAGGGACGTGCTTGAGGAGTTCTTGGAGACTGCGGGTAATTTCGTAGGGCTCGGTTCGTTCAGGCCGGAAAATCGGGGAATCTGGGGACGGTTCCGGCTGCTTTCGTTGAAAGAAGCCCGAGCGAGCGCGTGTAGGGCCGCGTAGTTCACGAGTGTGACATATCAGAGAATGTTTCGGCTTGCTTGTCTGGGCATGACAGGAAGCGACAGGTCGTGACTTGATTGGGCGTGACTTGACGACACAAGGCAAGTAGGCAGGATTTGCAGTTCTCGATCGAATTTTTCGTGACCAGGCCAGGCGGGACTTGGATGGATATGTCGGGATGCGACGAGGCGAGTTCAGATGCGACAAGACGACCAATTGATGGCAAGCGAGAGAATGAGCCAGAGCGAAAGTTGCGGCATGGCGAAACGCGTAGCAGTGTTGCTGGTCCGCAACTTGTCCGAAGCTTTGCATCAGCGCCGAATCGAAATCGCGGATAGCGAACTCCACTGGTTGTTTCCCGAGCAATGCGAGGAGGCAGACGGAGGCATCCAATTGTTTCCTTCGCGGGCACCCAACCTGATGCAATACGCTCGGCGGAACAATTTCCGCCCGTTGGGCATTGTCATTTTGGCCGAAAACGGAGATTTCTCCGACTTTATGAATGATGATGCCATCCCCGTGGGTGACTTGGATTTCGCCAAACACTTATTTCATCTGCACGCCCTGTTTTGGTGCTTCTGTTTTCCGTCCACGCCAGACCAGGACGCTCAGTCGTGAACGATATTGAGGAAAGATCATGCGATCTCTGAAGAGCATGGTTGGTGAGGTCATCATCGCGCGTATTCCTATCTTGGACGAGTACGAAATGTCGCTTGTGAAACTGCATGGAGTTGGCGCGAACGGCATCTGGATCGAGAGCCAGGAGTTCACAGAGTCCGCAATGAAGAAGCTCAAGCTCACGACGTCAGGGACGACGCTTGTTTTGTTCGTTCCATACGCTGGCATCGACTTTGTCGTGGGATCAATTGATTCGCTGTGCCTGTCTGAAAGCGCGTTTGGCCTAGCCGGCAGTTGAGGCAAAGGTTTTGGAAAGCCCGAATCGACGCGGCGTCATCAACCTTGGTCACGAGAAAGACTCCGCTGCAAATGCCAAACGCAAGTCGGACGCCAGATCTGTCCCGGGCAGCTAGAAACACTCCTAACGTGAGCCTGTCAACGATCTAAACGTTGATCTCCTGAAATTTCCGCAGGAACCATCGTTCCCACCTTTCGGCATACACAAGTTCGTAAATTCTCCCGCTAACAAACCCTATTACAGGGGCGTTCCGCGCCCTCAGAAATCACAACCGTGAGGTGCATATGAACGAAGAAAAACCACAGCCAGTCAGGTATCCGCTACTGGAAAGCTTGCTGGCACAAATGAACCTGCCATTGCGAGGGACTTACACGAATCGCCATGTGGCCGAGATTTTCGAGGTCTCGGTGCGAACCATTCAGGACTGGGTGCGAAAGGGCGACCTCGTTGGCCGCAAGTTGCCCGGGCGTGGGAAGTTCCTCTCTGATGACTTGGAGAACCTGCTGAAGAACAGTGTGCGTCGCAGCGACACGGAGGCAGAAAACGAATGATTTTTCTGCGTTATATCAACCGCCATCTGTCTTACTTTCCTGATGCTACAGCAACCTGCTCGTTTCTGGCGGAGCATTGCGCATTTTATATGCGTTCTCTCGCCGAACTTTGCCTACTTCTTTTCGGAGAGAACACATATATGAATGCACTACCACAGACAATTGGCAATGAAACTGATGCGAAGTTGCGCCGTTCTGCGCCGCTTCTCCGTATATCAGAGCAAAAGCTCCGCACCGTGAATGATCTGCTCGGAGCGCTATTAGGTGACAAGCAGCATTCCATGCTGCGCACCACGGCTGGTCACATCGCAACGTTTTTGAATGTGCCCGTCGAGAAGCTTGAGATTGATGCCCTCATTGGCATCGTCCCTGAGTTTCGGGTCTACCTCAAGCAACAACGCTACAAGCGCAATGCCGCAAACTCCTACTGCAACTATGCTGGCATGTTGCTGCGAAAGGCGAGGGAGCTTGGATGGGTTGAATCCAATGCCGAAGTTCCTAAGGAATGGGCGCAAATTCAATCCGCCGTACGCCATCTCAAAGGCGCCAGTGGCATCGTCAACTTTGCCATCCGCCGTGGCAAGACCCCCGCCACGTTTACCGACGATGACCTGAACAGTTGGGGGCAAATGATGCTCGCACAAGACAAGTGCTACGAATACATACATCGTCTGCCGCAGGACTTTCGGCGGGAACTGCACAAGGCTGGGCTTGCTGGCAAGATTCCCGCCATCTTCCGCCACTGGAAAACATCCCTCGCCTATTCCGTGCCGCTGGGCAGCTTTCCGGCGGAGTTGCGGCTAGAGGTCGAAGAACTGTTGCGCTGGCGGCAAGCGCCATACGTTCAGACAAGGCGAAAGAAGCGGCTGCGTGCCGTGAGTGCGAGAAATCTAGAGCGTGCTATTACACAACTTTATGGTTTTCTCGTGAATGTTCGCTCTCGACTTGTGCCCCCCACGACTATGGATAATGTTGCAAGAATTCCTACGCTTGTCGATTTGGTCACGCCTGATAGAGTTAACGCCTACGTGGACTGGCGGCTGAACGTTCGCATGGGGAAAGGTCGCTCCGTGGTGGTCGTGCTCGGCGCACTGTGCTCCGCTCTTAAAGAGCACCCGAATTACAAAGGTGTCGATTTCACTTGGCTGGATGACTTGCTCAGAGGAGTTCCATATGAGCCTGAGTCGAGCCGTCGTGACCGAAAAGAACGAAAGTATCTCCCTTACGATACGGTGGCACAAATCCCGGGGCGCATTCGTGCTCTGCGGAAGAAATCAGAGCGAGGGAGCGAAGAGTTCGCTCGTTTACTGCATGATGAGCTTGTCCTTCAGTGGCTCTTGATACTCCCGTGGCGGCAGAGGAATGTTCGTGAATGCCGTTTTGGACGGAAGAGTGACGGCGCCAACATCTTCAAAGCTGAAATCGAGCAGTGGGACGCCGTGGCAAAACCGAAGTGGGTGCAGGAAGAACTTCGTTCCAATCCAAGGACGAAGTTTTGGCAATACCACTTTCGAGAAGACGAGACAAAGAACGGACGAGAAGTTCGCTCGATTCTTCCTCGCCGTCTGGTTTCTCTGCTTGAAGAATACTTGGAACAAGCCAGACCGTTTCTGCTCAGCGGCACCGACCCGGGAACACTTTTTTTAAATGAAGACGGCGCTCCCTTCAAGGAAAACACAATCATCGCTCTCGTCTCGAAGCTGACGTTGCGCTACGGCGGGCGACGGGTAACGCCGCACATCTTTAGGGACATTTGGGCCTACTGGTGGTTGTCCAGCCACCCAGAGGACTACCTGACGGTCTCCAAGAAGTTGTGGCACCGCAACATTCAGACCACGCTGCGCATTTACGGCTGCAAGTTTGATGAGTCGCAGGCAGACTGCCGAGTGGAAGAATGGCTCGATGGCTCAAAGTAGAGCTTGATTCAGTCAAGCCTATCAATCTAGTGCTCAGGAAGCAGCTCGAGATCTTGAACAACCCCCTTGGATGAACTTTTTGGCATTACGGCCAAAAACTTTAGCCTCGACGCTGGTGGCTGGCGCCGCGATCGCGCGACGTCGAGTTCTATCAGTACGAAGCTGGGTCCGGGTCACTTTGCGGCTATGAATGCCCGCGACTTGCGCGGCGAAAGCCGGAGAGCTCCGATGGATCCACACCTTCGGTGATCCGGCCACGGACGGCAGCCCGAGATCAGAAACTCTTACGCCAAGTCGTGTTGACTGCGCCCATATAATCGGAAACCACTCCCACAGCTATGACTGACGGCCGACAGGGCGAGCATCGTCGATTTTCCCGAGCGTTCTGCTGAAATGTTGTGCAGAGAGTGTGCCTCGAATCGAAATTGTGTTTTGGTGGAGTGCAGCCCTGAAAAGGCTTGGAGTCAGCCCTCAAGAAGCGTGGGTACTGCCCATATTTTCAGCAATTTAGCAAAAACGCACGAAATTTCTCACCTGTGGTCCTCACCTGTGGCCCGCACACATATGGCGCACATATAAAGGAGACGATTTTCAAACCGCGATTGGTTAACTTCTGTATTGCCGACCATCTGCCCATAATTACGTGTGTTCGTCTCCAGGAGCGGCGGGCCCGCCCGAGCCCCAAGGCACCGTTCTCATTCGGTTCTTAGAGCCAGGATACAGGGTGCCGAAAAATACTAATTGGCTTAGACTGCTGACGGTCTCATCGAAGGGAGGATTTCATGGCTACTACAGCCCCGCATCCCCAGCCCACTCCGGAGCGCTTCTTCAATGCCATAAACGCTTATGAACAAACCGAGGCAATGAAGGCTGCCGTTGAATTGGAGATCTTTACCGCCATCGCCGAAGGCAGTACTACGGCCGCATCGATTGCAAAACGCTGCCAGGCGGCGGAACGCGGCGTCCGTACCCTGTGCGATTTCCTAACCATTCACGGCTTCTTGACGAAAGAAGGAACACAGTACGCTCTCGCACCGGATTCAGCTTTATTCCTTAACCGGCATTCACAAGCTTATATCGGCGGAGCCATCGAGTTTCTGCTGACGCCGCGCTTGCGCGAAGGTCACGCCCGGCTGACTGAGGCCGTGCGCCGGGGAAGCACGGCGCTGGGTGAAGGGACGCTGGAGCGCGAGAATCCCGACTGGGTGAAGTTCGCCCGAGCCATGATGCCGCTGATGCATATGCCCGCCGAGATCATGGCCGCCGAGCTCCGCAAGGGCGGTGAGGCGCACAAAGTTCTCGATATCGCCGCGGGTCACGGCATCTTCGGAATCTCGGTGGCTAAACAAAATCCAGCCGCACACATCCATGCCGCTGATTGGAAGAATGTGCTCGAAGTGGCAAGCAAGAATGCGCAGGCTATGGGAGTTGATGATCGCTACCACCTGCTGCCCGGCAGCGCGTTCGAAACCGATTTTGGCAGAGCCTACGATCTGGTGTTGATCACCAATTTCCTGCATCATTTCGATCCGCCCACGTGCACCGCTTTCATGCGCAAGGTGCATGCCGCGCTGCAGTCAGGCGGGCGCGCCGCCATCGCGGAACTCGTTCCCAATCCTGATCGCGTTAGCCCGCCCACCGCCGCCGCCTTCAGCATGATGATGCTGGCCACTACGCCTACCGGCGATGCCTACACTTTTGCAGAACTCGAGAGCATTTCGACGGATGCAGGCTTCGCTCGAGTTGAGCTCGCGCCGCCGGAGATCGGCCTCGATCGCCTGGTTATTGCGTACCGGTGAGTTGCGGACCGAGAGGCAACCATGGCTAGAACTGCGATTGGCCTGGATCACGGGCTAACCAGAAGCTAACTTCCCAATTGCCGACAATCCGCCCCGAATTGTCCCATCGGATACGCTCTGATGGAGACGAAAGCCTTGATACCCAATATGCGGGCGCGTCTACGACGAAAAGAGGACTTTCCTCAAACCGTTGATTGATGAGTACGATAGGTTCAACGGGCGTACAGTAAGCGTACAATCTCCACGTTTTCGACATCACGACAAACAGAGTTTCGAACTCATTTTGAGCGAAGGTCCGGATGGCCGAATCCAAGTCGCCGCCTCCCGCCAGTCACTACAACGCAAACTACGGGAATTTTCAAACGGAACTGTACGCACAGATCCGCCATGAAGCTTTTGGCGAGGATATCGGGCAAAACAGTTGGCTCACCTCGGATGAGCAGGACATTTTTCTGCAGTGGTTAGACCTCACCCCTGAGAAGATTCTGCTCGATGTTGCTTGTGGGGCAGGAGGCCCGGCGTTGCGGATCGCCGCTAACACCGGCTGTTCTGTCGTTGGCCTTGACGTTCACGAACAGGCGGTTGCGACGGCGAGTTTACTTGCAGCCCAGCGCGGCTTGGCCGCACGCGCCGAATTTCGATCGATAGATGCTACCCGGCCCTTGCCATTTGCGAACGCCAGTTTTGACGCCATTACCTGTATTGACGCCATCAACCACTTTTCCGATCGTCCTCGCATCATTGCGGAGTGGGCGCGCGTGCTGAAGGTTGGCGGACGACTGCTATTCACCGATCCCATCACGTTGACTGGGCCGCTGACGAACGCGGAGGTGGCGGTAAGGAGTTCGGCTGGTCTTTATCTTTTCGTTCCGTATGGTTATGACGAAAGCGTTATTGTGCAGTGTGGAATGCAATTGATGGTGTGTAAAGACCTAACTGCGAACATGGCTAAGGTTGCTGAGGCAAGACGAGCGGCTCGCGCATCGAAGAGCGCTGCTCTTCGTGAAATCGAAGGCGATCAGGCGTATGAAAGCCAACAGGAGTTCCTTGCCGTTGCTGCTCGTGTCGCCCGAGAGGGCCGCCTTTCTCGCTTCGTCTATGTTTCGAAGAAGTTGAGCTGAGTGTCAAGACTCAGCCAAGAGGCCAGAAGGAAGCCCATGAACTTTCTGAGTACCGCCGGACTGAGTAATGTCGGGCAGAGAGCCAGACGGCGAGTGGCTTTCCGATTGCTCCCTTTTGTATTTCTCCTTTACATCGTCAACTACCTCGACCGCGTCAATGTGTCGTTTGCCAATCTCAGGATGAGTACAGATCTGGGGTTCAGCGACCGCGTCTACGGTTTAGGAGTTGGGATGTTCTACATCACCTATGTCTTGTTCGAGATACCCGGAGCCGTCATCGTCGAACGGTGGAGTGCGAGGAAATGGATCGCGCGAATCATGATTTCGTGGGGAATAGTTACGATTTTGACTGGCTTTGTGCACACTGCGACGCAGTTCTATGTCGCCCGCTTCTTTCTAGGGGCTGCTGAATCCAGCTTTTTCCCCGGCATGATCGTGTATTTGACACACTGGTTTTGCGCGCGCGACCGCAGCCGAGCCATCGCTTGCTTATATGCAGCTAACCCCGCTGCGGCTTTGATCGGTTCGCCTTTGGCAGGCTGGCTCCTCGGTGTACATTGGCAGTCGCTCGCTGGCTGGCGCTGGCTCTTTATTCTAGAGGGCATTCCTGCCGTCATCGTGGGGATCGTCACCTACTTCTATATGACGGACCTCCCCGCGCAGGCGGGCTGGCTTCCTCATGACCAACGTGACTGGCTCGTCACCGAATTGCAAGCGGAGCTACAGGCAAAGAAGAAGATTCGGAACGACACAATCATGGAAGCGTTTTGCGACCTGCGAATTCTACGCTTGATCTTCGCATACTTTTTGGCGCTCACAGGAGCTCTTGGAACCATCTACTGGATACCAACATTTGTGAAGCGCCTTTCGGGATTTTCTAACCGGACGATAACTTCACTGCTATTGATTCCAGCTCTGAGGGGGATCGCTGGTATGCTCATCAATGGTTGGCACTCCGATAGGACAGCCGAGCGACACTGGCACAGTGCGACTCCCCTGGTCTGTGCCGGATTGATGTTCGGGCTCTTGACCGTATTCCGCCACGAAGTCCCGTTGGCGATTGCGTGTTTGCTTCTGGGCAGCGGTTTCTTATATGCCTACTACCCAGCTTTCTGGGCAATACCGACGATGATGCTGAGCAAAGCTGCGGCCGCCGCTACATTTGGACTGATCAATTCACTCGGGCAACTCGGCGGATTTGCTGGAAACTATGCGATTGGGTTTCTCAACGATCGAACGCACTCACTGGCAGCCAGTTTTGCGTTCATAGCGCTCGTCTATGTTTCGGCGGGAGGCCTGATCCTTAGTCTGACAGTTCGCCATCCCGCTGCGGTTTTGTAGAGATCAACCTAGCTTCGAAAGCAACTGCCGCGCACATTGCGAGCCTGGCTCGACCAGGCACCAGCTTAAGGTGCGAGTTGCCGACAACTCGGGGGTTAACGGCGACAAACGCGTTTAAGGGGATCTATCCTGCTTGCGACCAAACTGTAATCCATGGTCAGTGAGCCATTGGCCTGTTCGCCCCATTTGACATTTACGATCTGCGGCTGCGAACATTTGCCATTCGGTTTATGTTCACGTCTCCACGAAAACCGGAGACCGTTTACCACCTCTGGCTGGGGATGGATACTTGCCTATGCGCGACTTTCGCCTCGCACTCCGCC
>Ga0209580_10001029_pt1 | contig 13370 bp, 8 predicted proteins | sample Coa_R1_5_FD_187153 | JGI IMG/M metagenome (GOLD analysis project Ga0209580, IMG submission 187153) | Surface soil microbial communities from Centralia Pennsylvania, which are recovering from an underground coalmine fire - Coalmine... | ecosystem: Environmental > Terrestrial > Soil > Unclassified...
CACTGCTGAGCATTTTCGCTTTGGCAGCCATTTCCTTGTTGTGCCAGTACGCTCATGCAGATGAAAAGCCCGCGGCAGTAGAAGGGAAAGTTACCTACAACGGCAAACCAATCGACGGCAAGATCGTTTTTCATTTTAATGACGGGCAATTCGCGGGTTCGAAAATCAAAGATGGCAACTACAAAGTGGATCGAGTGTCGGCAGGTATTTGCAAAGTCTCGGTGGAGGGAAAAAACATACCGTTAAAGTACAGTGGAGAAGAGACCTCCGGGCTTGAGGTGGAGGTTAAACCTGGTAAATTGAATTTCGATGTGGTGCTGACCGATTAGCCAGGATCATCCAGCGCCGGCCATCGTTTGCACGACGCAACGGTTGCGGCCGGCGGCTTTGGCTTCGCCCAGCGCGTCGGAAGCGCGCAGCTTGAGTTGGTCGTAAGTTACGGGAACGGCGTCCGGCACCGCGGCCACACCGATACTCACGGTAATGTGAACTGGTTGTTGCTGGTAAATGGTTTCGCTTTCTTCAATGCGCTTCCGAATACGCTCGGCCAACACCACCGCGCCTTCGGCATTGGTGCCGGGCGCCAGCACCATGAATTCCTCGCCGCCAATGCGCCCCACGGTGTCAATGGTGCGCACCGCTTGCGAGAGTAATTGTGCCAGCCAAACGAGCACGTGGTCGCCTCCCGGCAATAAGTAGCGCGTGTTCACATCTTTGAAGTGATCGATATCGATAATCGCCAGTGCAAGATGATCGGGATGCCGTGCCCGGCGTTGTAATTCCGCGCGCACCAGGCGATCCATGGCGCGGCGGTTGGGAAGGCCCGTGAGCGGATCGGTGAGTGCCATGCGCTCCAAAATGGAATTCTTGTACTGGAGCTGCCGGTTGGCTTCTTCGAGCTGGCCGGTTCGCTGTTGCACGCGCTGTTCGAGTTCCAAATTCAACCGCCGCAGTTCTTCGAGCAGCTGTTCGTGGCTGCGCTCCAACAAGACGGTGCGCGCTGCTTGCCGAATAATTTGCAGCAAGGTGTCCGTTTGCCAGGGAGCAAGCAAAAGGCGTTGTGCCTGGCCCCGATTGATTGCTTCCAGAGCGCAGTCGGTTTCGGCGCTTGGGCAGACGAGAATACGAACAGTTGTAGGGTGATGCAGCCGCATCCAGTCGAGAAACTGGGGGCCGCTCTCGTTCGGGACTCCATCATGGGCGAATTGGTGACCGGTAATAACGATGTCGGCAGAATGTTGAGCCAGTATCTCCCGCGCCCGTTCCGGCGACGAGGCGGTGAAAATATGAAAATCCTGGCTCAGCAAGCTAGTGAGCAGGTGCAGGAGGAATTCTTCCTCATGAACAGCCAGTAGGGTGCATTTATACGGCACAAGACCCTATTGAATTGCGGTGGCCGGCTTCCTCAATCGAGCTTCATTGTCAGTTTAGGCCAAAATCCCAATCTGGGCTAATTCAATGTGCTCTTTCGCACATACCCAAGAGTAAATTTGGGCGGACTAGATAAAGAAGATGGGTCTTTACAGCGAAATGGGCACGAATTGAGCATGCGGCACGGGATGTGCGAAGTGCCATTCATTGCTCTAAACGCCGTGTGCTTCTTTAGAAACGGTGTGTGCTAGTGCCATTTGGTTCAGTAGCGAGCGTTGCTGGAGCAATCGCGAAGATGCATGAGCTGATCCGCATAATCCAGAAAGAAAGAAAATGCCGGAAGTGGGGAAATTAAACTTGAAGTTTGAAAAAAGGCTTACTACAATCTGTTGTCTCCTACGGAAATGAGGATGGTTAGACACAACCAGCGGCTTGGTGTGTGACCAGGCTGGCCGGGGCTTCTTGTCAACGCATGGAGGTGTTGGAGATGCCTGAACGTAACTCGCGAACCAGTGCCTTCCCCATGCGCCGGCACGACTCCGCCCCCAGCAGGTAATTCTTCCTCTGGAAAGGTGTGCAGGCGAAACGGGGTTTATCTGGCACAGCGCAACAACGGCTGTGGCGCCCCGCCCGGTTTCGCACAGTACTCACACCTTTTTGAGGAAGGATCGTTATGAAGACCGTTCGGAGAAAGCGCCATTTGGCTTCGGCCAAGGCTGCGACCATTTCCCCGTTGACGACGTTTTCTTCCGATTTGCTTACGCCCGAAGAAGAACGCGAGCTGCTTACGAATTTCTGGGAATGCAAAAGCGAGTTGGTGCGCACTCTGATTCGCCATTTCCCGGAGCTTCGGCAGAACCGCCCGCCCCTCGAACCCTGGCCCATGGCCCAGTTCATTCGCGATTTCTGCGATGACAACTGCTGCCAGGTCGCCAATGTCCGCCGTTTGCACGATCGCTACGTCCATTACAAACATCGGCTGGCCTCGGCCAACATTCGTTTGGCCGCTCACGTGGCCAAACGCTTCCGCCATCACTCGCTGAGTTATTCGGATTTGTTGCAAGAAGCGGTGTGCGGCCTGATGCAGGCGATTGACCGATTCGACGTATCCCACGGCACCCGGCTTGCGACCTACGCCACCTGGTGGATTCGGCAAACGCTCCAGATCGCGGTGGCCAGGCAGAGCCACCTGGTCAGCCTGTCGCCGCACCACTTGCAGGAGCTGGGGCTCTTGCAGCAGGAATCGGAAGCCCTGGCCCACGGCGGCAAGCACCTTCCGAGCCCGCAAGAACTGGCCCATCGCACCGGTAGCAGCTTAGAACACCTCACCCATCTCCAGACTGCGACCCGAACTCCAGTATCCCTCAACGCCGTGCTTGATGACGACAGCGACTTCAAGCTCACCGAGGCGATGCCGGACAATCAAAGCCAGACCGTGCAGCAGAACACCGAACGCCAGGAAGCGCTAAACTTCCTGATGGAGAATCTGCGGCCCCGCGAACGCAAGGTCCTCGACCTTCGCTTCGGCCTCACCGGCAATGGCACGCACAGTCTGCGGCAGATCGGGCACTTGCTCCGCATCAGCAAAGAGCGCGTCCGCCAGATTCAGAACCGAGCGCTGGAAAAACTCCGCGCCTCGGCCGAACGAGTCGGCTGGGAAGCGAACTTGCTGCTGGAATAAAAAGAGGCACGTCTTGCGACGTGCCCCATGAAACGCCTGCCCTTTGGTACCCCCGAAGGGCAGGCGTTTTTGTTTCTGTTTACGAGCCGGAAGCGTAAGCGACGGATATGACAATCCGTCGCTTACGCTTCCGGCTCGTATTTAATCACTTCCGCGCCAGGCCGAAATCGCTTGGCAACTCGCGCCAGGCGCTGTGGATGTGATTTGCCTGGTTGCCTGCGGAGTCGGCCTGCTCGTTGAGGAATTCGATCACAAACTTCGGCCCCTGCACGCGGCAGGTGTGCTTTTCGCCTTCCTTGAGGCCGCCCTGATAGGCGAAGTGGATCTTGTCGAAGCCGCCGTCTTCAACCATCTTCAATTGCGCTTTCGCAATGTACTCCGGCATGCGGTCGCAGTAAGATTCGATCAACCGTTGCAGTATTTTCTTTTGCTCGGCCGTCATCTTGCTGGCCACAAGGCCGACCGGTTCGCCGACCTTTGCTGCGGTGTTGGCTTCGATCTCCGGAAAAGCCTTGGTCTGCAGTGCGGTCTTTTTCTGCTCTTCGCTGAGCGAATTCACCAGCTCTTTTGGTATATCATCCGCGGCCGCCAACGTGCGCTGGCCCTTCATCGGCCCGGCCTTGATCTCGGCCGGGTTGGCGCCGAAGAAGGCGGGCGTGGCCGATTGCACCTGGCCATTGACGATAGTGAAATTCAAAGACAGGTGGTGCCCTTCGATGCGCCAGCCCCACTTCCCGGTTTTGGCCGGCGTTCCGAAGATGGTGACGAAATACCAGCCGGTGTTGCGTACCATCTTGCCGTTCGGCTTTTCCAACTCGTTCAGAATCGCTTCCAGGCTCATGATCGTGAGCGCTTGCTTGTAGCCGGCTTCGCTGGTGCCGCTCCTGAGCAAAAGGAGGACGGCCTCTCGCTGCGTGTCGTTCATTTCTTCGAGGCGCAGACCGTTGCGCGTGGGCTTGCGCTGATCGTCTTGCCGGGGCACGAAGAACCAGTGCGTGCGCTCCGGGCTGTCGAAGGCATACGTGGCTTTGGCCTTCTGGTCCGCCGAGAGCGAATCGAGGAACTTATTGGCCGCGTCGGCCATGCGGTCAGCCGGCGGGGCTTGTTCCTGGGCGAGGTAGGCCATGCCGAACAGTACCGCAATGATCGAAGCCAGCAAGCACAGGCGAAGCGTCTTCATGGCGTGTCTCCCTGGGATGGCGAGTTGACTTGAAAGCCGTTGTATGAAAATTCGCCCCGGCAGGCTCGAAGACTCGCCTACCGGCTTGAAGAATTAGCGCACGTACAGAAATTCATTCGCATTGAACAGCGCGAGGCAGAAATCGCAAAGCCCATGCACGTACGCGGGGTCAAGCTTGGGTGGCGTTCCCGGTGGACAAGCAACAGCGGGCCCTGTGCGCCCTTGCGTATGAATTGCCTTGGTTTGCCGCTCGAGAAAACTGATGCCCCACTTCATTTCGAAGTCACGAGCCGGCCGGCCGAAGGCACGCAAGAATGCACGAGCAACCAGAGCATCGGATTCCGAGCCGACTTCGCGCAGCAAGCGCACGGCAAACCCCTGACTCTGCGCCTGGGCGAATGGACCGTTCATGAGGATCAGCGCCTGTGGGGCGAAGGTACTTGTAGGTCGCATAGCGCAGGAGTTGAGCGTGTCGGGCTGATCGAAGGCTTCGAGCATCGGCAGGCGCACATTGCGCTTGGCGAACAGATAAATGCTCCGGCGCTCAAAAGCATGCGGTTCCGGCGACGGTTTCCACAGTCCGTCGGGTTCGCCTTCGGTGAAGATCAGGTCGTACACTTCCTTCTCCAAAGGTACGCGCACCATGGGCCCGCCCATTTGCCGGTTCCAGTTTCCCGTCACGGCCAGCATCGCATCACGGAGCGTTTCGCCTTCGAGGCGATGGCGATTCATGTGCCAGAGAAGGTGGTTGTCGGGATCAATGGAATTCGGAATGCGGAATGCGGGATGCGGACTATCGTTCTTCGATTCCGAATTCCGCATTCCGAATTCCGAATTCTGCGAACTCTGTCGATACGTACTCGACAGAACGATGGCTCGGTGGATGGCTTTCGTAGACCAGCCGCTCCGAATGAATTCGGTCGCCAGCCAGTCGAGCAGTTCCGGATGCGTGGGCTGTTCGCCGCGGAGGCCAAAGTCGTTGGGCGTGCCGACGATGCCATGGCCAAAATGGTGCTGCCAGATGCGATTCACCCATACACGGGCGGTAAGCGGATGATCCGGGCGCGTGATCCATTCGGCCAAATCAAGCCGAGTGAGCCGAGCAGATGAGTTCTGGCTCGATTCGTTCCGCATGATGCGCGGAAAGCCAGGCTCGACAGCCGGGCCCTTGTTCTTTACGTCGCCGCGCTTGAGGATGTAGGTCGCGGCCGGCTTGTCATCGTCGGCCACCGCCCAGGCCTGGGCGGCCGGCGGCGGCAGATGCGCTTCGAGCGCGTGGATCTCGTCGCGCCATTCTTGCCGTTGCCATCGGTCATCCGCCGACAATGCCGCCAATACCTCATCCCAGGTGATTTTCAGCAAAATTTCTGCCTGTTCCGCAAGTTTCTTCTGTTCCGCAGTGCGCTTGGCAGCCGGCACCAACACGGCGTTCACGTACTTGGCGTCCAGCGCGGCGACCTTGGCATCGTTAATTTTCTTTCGGTACGGTTGTTCCAGCGCGAGGACCTTTTGTTGGAGCGGCGCTACCTTGGCCTTGATCGCGTCGGTTTGCTTTTTTTGGCGCTCCATTTCCGCTGCCGTAGCCAGATCGACGTCGCGATATTTGGTAGACGCGAAAAACGCCTGCAGCCGGTAGTAATCGGCTTGCGTGAGCGGGTCGAACTTGTGATCGTGGCATCGCGTGCACGCCATCGTCAGACCGAGGACAGCCGAGCTGAGGCCGTTGACCATTTCGGTCAGTACTTCCTGGCGGTTGAGCTCCGGATCGGTGTTGCCACTGGTCATGTGTACTGGGCCGCAGCGGTGCAAGCCCGTGGCGATCCAATCGTCGGCCACGGCCCGTGGTTCGCGGTCCTTTGCCAAAAAGTCGCCCGCAATTTGCTCGGTCACAAACTGGTTGTAGGGCTTGTCTTCGTTGAAGCTACGAATGACGTAATCGCGGTAGTGCCAGGCGTGCGGTCGCTCGCTGTCAGCCTCGTAGCCATTGGATTCGGCATAGCGCACCACGTCGAGCCAGTGCTGGGCCCAGCGTTCGCCGTAATGCGGGCTCGCGAGCAATCGGCCGACCAGGCGCTCATAAGCATCGGGCCGCGTGTCGGCGAGAAATGCTTCTTGTTCGGCCAGCGTAGGCGGCAAACCCGTGAGATCGAAGGTAACGCGACGCAGGAGCGTACGCTGGTCGGCTTCGGGTGATGGCGACAGGCCGGCCGCTTCGAGCTTGGCCAGGATGAAAGCATCGATGGGAGTGCGAACCCAGTTGCGTCGGTGAACGGCTGGAATCGCGGGTTGGATTGGCGGGCGAAAGGCCCAATGATCTTTTTCGGCTCGGGTGAACGGCCGCTCTTCGGGAAGGACTGGTTCCGCAGCGAGCGCAAACGAAGTAAGCAGGAGCAGCAGGGACATTGTTAAGGCACTGCGCATGCCGATTATTCCAGCCAAGAATCGCGAGTACAGGGGGGGATGAAGGTAGGTTATCAATCTTTGCGCGCGGGTGCAAGATTCGCCGACCAAGGGTCACGTTTTCAACGCGTTCATTTTATTCCGGAGACTGCGACTTGTCGTCTTTTAACACCGGAATTATGGCCCCGTGAACTGGGCAATGCCACGCTTCCACCCATTCGAGCAAGCCCCATGTTTGGATGCGCGCGCCGTACGGATACAACGGACTGCCGCAATGCGGGCACTCGGGCGCTTTGGATGCGCTAGCTTCGACGCGCGGATCGTCGGGCATAAATCGAACTTTTGCGGTAAGAGCTACGCAAGCATCCGTGGCTTGCGGTCATACCAGTCCGGCACGAGCATGGCGCCGGATACGAGAAGCGAGTTCTGAAGTTTTACAACTAATCTGCGATGTTACAAGGTATTGCAAAGGGTCAGGTCGCCCACGCGATGCGATTTGGCGCGTCGCGCCCGATCAGCTTCTAAAACTATAGATAAGGCAGAAATCCTGCCCGAAGAGGTAAATTCGCGGTATAAGGCAAAGCTCATTGCGGTGACGATAAAAATGTATTCCACGGATTCTCACCGACTCACCGCGATCTGCACCGTGTAACTTCCGCTCGGTGCAATTCGCCACGGACTGCCTTCGATACGCAGCATGAGCGAGCCTTCACCCGGTGGCACGGCTTCGTATTTCGCGCCGATGATGAATTCCTTACCGTTCGGGCCAAGCCGGCCGATCAAGGCGCCTGACGGAAAATGCGTGGGCCGCCCGCCGGGTCTGGAACCGTCGGCCGTGGTCAGATGCACACCTTTTTCGCTGGCGAGAGATAAAAGGTCGATCTGCCCAGTGGCGTTCACCGTGAGCATTTCTCCCGATAGTTCGATACCGGTGTCGAGCCATTTGCCGGTTCCCGCTCCAAACTTGGCAGCATCAATTGTCAGTGTCGCTTCGTTACTTCCGGAGAGGAAGCGAATCACACGCGCGTCAGTGAGCTTTACATCGACGCTGCCGAGATAGGGCGAATGAGCCTTTAATGTAGCCAACTCCAGCCGGCCGGCGAAAGTGAACTCCGCCGTGTGAATTACATCATGTCCCTTGACATTCAAATGCTCTTCTGGCAGGCGACGCTCCAATTCTTCCAGAATCCTGTTGGCACGGGCAGCCACTTCCGCGTTTTTACTGTTCGCGGCTTGCTTCACCGCCGGGTACGCAAGTTCCTGCAAGCGCAGCAACTCCGCGCTGGCAGCTTCGCGCTTGCGGTAGTCCTTGTCGGCCAGTTGGGCCATGGCGGCCTCGATCCGCTGCGGCACTCCTTCCGGGTAGCGCAGGCCGAGCTCGATTTTACGAATCTCGCCGGCGGGAACCGTGAGCTTGCCGTAGCGGGTGGTGAATTCGAGCGAATCGTGCAGCAGCGTCAACTTCATCACGCTGTCATCGGTAAAGCGTACTTCAACCGGTTGAGCGTGCGACAACGATGGTGCCCTAGGAGCGGCCGGTAGATCCTGGGTCGGCGGAGCTTGGGCAGAGAGGGAAGAGACAAGGAGAGGGATGAGAACGAGCGCGGCGAGACGAGTCAATCGCATGGCAAGCTCCTCATGGCAACCAATCATGGACCCCGCATGATTGTATTGCGATGGGAGCTTGCGGTTCAAGTACGTTCGCAGCAAAGTCGTCCACTCGCTCCGTGAGCGGACGCTCTACTCGCGGAGCGAGTCGAAGACAATTGCCTTATCCCTGCACCGGCATGCAGACTTGTTCCAACAACTTTTCGCATTTCTCCTGAATCAGATCGGCCAAGTTCGGCAGCGGTTGGCCGTCCGGCAGGGACTCGGTGATTGTCGCCAGCCAGCGCGGGAAGGCGTACAGCGCGGCGTAACCGTCGACGGTAACTGCCTCCATGCGGGCGTGGCGGCCACGGCGCTCGGCGTCTTGCCACAGCGTCTTGCTCTTGCCGGAGAGCAGCAAATCGTCTTCGGGCCGCAGCAGAATTAAGTGATCCATCACCGGCGGATCGACATCCATACCGGCGAGCTTTATCTCCAGGTCTTTTGGCTTGCCGGCCCCGCGGCCGAGGAACAGACCGATGCCAACTTTCCACGGCGCCCCGGCCTTGCTGGTCCAGTGCGCGAGCGACACCACGCCGTAGGTCGGGTGCTCGCCGAAGTTCCATTCAGGCAGCACGTGTTGCAAGCGCCACGGGCCCACCTTCACGCCGTGTTCGTGGCAGGTTTGCAAAAAGGAACCGAGGCCGGCTTGCAATTCGCGGGTCGCGCCGGTGAGCGCGCCTTCTGGTTCCAGCTTGCGGCGGGCCGAGCGAAGTTCTTGTTCCCATAGTTCGGAAAGGGCGGTGGTATCCTGCGGCCGCGCTCGCTCTACGGGCTTGGCCAATGGCGGCGTTGCCGGCGTGGTATGGGCAGGAGCTTCTACTGGCGGCTCTTGCGGAATCTTCGGGGGCGACGTCGAATCCACATTCACGACCGATTTGACCTGCACCGAATCCGGCAAGCGCGGCACCGGCGGAGCGTCGGTTTCCGGAAAATCGATATGCTCCGGCGCGTCGTCACCCAGACGGCTGTGCGGTTTGTGCCCAGCCGGCAGTGTTGCCGGGGTCGCATGGCTGGCCGCTGCCGGCTCGGCCGGCATCTCAGGCTTCGGCTGATCGGGTGCCTCGCTATCGCTTTCATACAGGATCGATTCCGGATCGGCGTTGGCCGGAAGGGCGCGCGTCCCCGTCGGCCGGATGACGCGATCTTCCTCGGAGCCGTAGACCACGTGGTCGAACAGGTGCCGCAGTTGTTGCAGCATGTCGCGCAGCGTGGGCTCCGTGCGGGCGATGCGGATGACTTGCTCATCGTTGAACGGATAAATGTCGGCGAGGTCAGCGGAGTCGTGCAGCTCTTGGAGTGCCGGCCGCAGGCGCATTTCCACGACCCGGCGCACCAGGTCCGGCGATGGTGACTCCAGTCGGACGGCCTTCACGGTACCGTGGTTCGGCACGTGCACGGGGTTGTTCAAACGGTCCTGAATGTAACCGTCGAGCGAAGGGACGAAGCGATTCCACAGTCCGCGCTCCGCAAAGATCAGAAAGCACAAGCCGTCGATCTGGTGCATCACTTGCACGATGCCGGCGAAAAAAGACTCGGCGATCTTGTGGGCGTCGTCACTACGGCGCGAGAGAAGCAGGTCTTCGAGCTGGTCGAATGCCACCACGACGGGAATCTTCATGTCGCGGAAGACAACCATTAGCACTTTGAGCAGTGCCAGCACCAGGTCCTGTCGTGTTGGCCGGACCTGAAACTCGAGCTCCGCGAAGCCAAAGGTCAGGAAGCTGGCAAGTTCGGTCTCGTCGTTGAGGAGCACGGCCTTGGCGAAGCCGAGGTAGATCGACCGGCGCATGAGCCCGGCGGTGTTGTGCGCTTCCGTTCGTTCGACGTAGTCGGTTAGGATGTCCGCGGCCCGCTCGGCTTCGATGCCGGCACCTTCCAAACATTTCTGCACCGGCACGGCCGGTCGCACGCCACCGTTGCGCCCGGCCAACGTGTCCATGAACCATTGCAGCCGCTCGGCCGCCGCCGACTGCCCCATACCAAGCTTCCGGGCAAAGCGGCTCAGACCGCCCGCTGGAAACAGGTCCAGCTTTTCGGCCGGACTCAGCTCGGTAAGCGCCTTGATGAGCAACCGGCGCACGAGTTCCTCGCCGATGTACTCCAACGGCCGCATGCCTTTCTGCTTGCCTCCGCCCAACAGGGTGTCGATAATCTGGAAAAGCAGGTATTCCAGAAAATCGGTGTCTTTCTGATACACCCCGGGAGTGACCAGCAGTTGCCAGGCGCCGTCGCTGCCGTGCTTGATGGAGTAAAGCAGGTGCGTCTTGCCGGCGCCTTTGTTGCCCAACACCGGCACGACTTCGGAATGCGTCATCGGGTCATAGCGGTAGAGATCGACGACATTCAACAGCAGATCGCGCTCAGCCGCGAATAACTCGGGCACGTGATAACGAGCGCAAACTTCGTCGTCGGGGTTACGGGCGAAGTAATTGCGAAAGGGATTGCCGGCGCGGCGCAGGGATTCGCGAGCGCGGTCATACGTGGATCGTTCGGCAACGGCGGTGGACATGAGGCTCTCTCCTTCAAATGCGGATTGCGGATTGCGGATTGCGGAATGATTCGGCTGCCGAGGCGGTGTACGCAGCGGTTGCTTCTAAATCGGATTCTTTATTCCGCAGGCTGGCGTAATAAGCGACGAAGTGGCCGATCAGTAGAGCATAAGGCGGTTCCGGCAGCTGGTAAAGCGGGCCGGTCCACGGATGCAGGTAAACCTGGTGCTGTTCGTGCAGCAGGCGCAGCCCATCGTGAAAGTTACCGATGCTCAGATCCGAACGCGCGCCCTTGATGTTGCGATACAGTTCCGGCAGGGGACAGTCGCCGGCGTTATTCGCGTGCCACTGCTCCAGCATCGGCGACACCTCGATCGTCCAACCGGCCGCCGAGGTCGCTGTGCAAGCAAGGGATGTATTTGGCCCGTTGTGGTGCGCCTCAATTGTTGCTGGCAAAATCTGCTGCACCGTGCTTTGCAGCGACTCCACGCTCGCCGCGAGGTTGCGCGTGGCCGTTTGCAGCTCCGCAATTTGTTTCTGTCTGTCTTCCAAAACGCGCACGAAGTCTTCGAGCACTTGGCGCGGGCTGGCTTGTGACAGCAGCCATTCACGGCCCTTGTCGGTAATGGCACAGATTTCGCGTGGCTGCTTGCCGCCGGTTTCGAGCGCCAAGACGCGCAGCAAGCCTTCGTCCTTGCAGCGCTGGGCGATTTGCCTGGCCGCAGCGCTCGGGGGGAAGAGACCCGACGCGGATTTCACGTTAAACAGCGGCAATCCCGCAGGTTCCGCGACCGCACGGGCCAGGGCATCAAACATCAGACGTGTGGACTTGCTCGCCAAATCTCCCTCCGTGGCCGGCGCGGCAAGAATAAATGCGAGATCGCTCTGTGAGCCCGACATTGTGTCCAAGAAAGGCGGTTCGTGCAAGAGCAGAAGTCAAAGGTCAAAGGTCAGAAGTCAGAGGTCAGACATTCTTGCGACGATGCGTCTTATGAGCCCTATCTCACTTCTGAACCCCGACTTCTGACCTCTGATTTCTGACCTCTTTGTTCCGTATAACATTCTCTTCCGGTAAAGAAGTGGAGTTGTTAAGTTAACCTGGGTGACGAGTCCCAGACGGAGAAAAGCAGTATGGCTTCGATTGAATTTGTGGATGTTCGCCGCGGCATGGTGGTCAAGCTCGACGATGGTCAACTCTATCAATGCCTCGACCGCGATTTGAATACCCCCGGCAATTGGCGAGCGATCCTTCAGTTGAAGTTGCGCAACCTGAAGACCGGTTCCATCGCCCTGCAGCGCGTACGGCCGCAAGACAAGGTGGAAGTGGCGTATCTCGACAAGCGCGAGTTCACGTATTCCTACAAAGACGGCACGGACTACGTGTTCATGGACAGCGAGACCTTCGAGCAGATCACGCTGCCGGCCGAGATTGTCGCCGATCAAATGAAGTATCTGAAAGAAAACGACGCCATCCAGATCACGATGTACGAGGGCAAGCCGATGGACATCGAACTGCCCGCCACGGTGAATCTCAAAGTCGTGGAGACTGAACCGGCCTTGAAGGGCGCCACGGCCGCTGCGCAGTATAAGCCGGCTACGCTTGAAACGGGCCTCAAAATCACTGTGCCGCCCTTCATCAACGGCGGCGAGGTCGTGCAGGTCGATACGCGCACCGGCGAATATCTCGGCCGGGCGAAGTAATTCAAAAACCTAACCCCCTTACCCCCCTTTCCTAAAGGGAAGAGGGAATTGTTTTCTCCCCCTTCCCTTCAGGGAAGGGGGTCGGGGGTTAGGTAAAGGCCAACCTGATTATGCTTGTCACCCTCAGTACCGATTTCGGTGCCGCGTCGCCCTATGTCGCGGCCATGAAGGGCGTCTTGCTCGGCGTCAACCGCGATGCGCGGTTGCTCGACCTCAGCCATTCGCTGCCGCCGCAAAACATCCGGCATGCGGCGTACTTCCTCGCCCAGGCCGTGCCGTATTTCCCGGACAACACGCTGCATGTTTGCGTAGTCGATCCCGGGGTTGGCACCGAGCGGGCGATCCTGTATGCCGAAGCAGGCTCGCAGCGGCTCCTGGCCCCCGATAATGGCTGCCTGACCGAAGTCCTCAAAGTGTTGGGTGGGCCCACGCAAATTCGCCGGCTTGCCGAAGAGAAGTTTTGGCGCCGGTCGATCAGCTCTACATTTCATGGCCGCGACATCTTCGCTCCAGTGGCAGGTCACCTGAGCCACGGCCTGAATCCGACAGAACTCGGCCCCGAGGTCACCGATATTGTGCAGCTTGAACTCCCGCAACCCCGGCAAGGTGAAAGCTGGCTCGAAGGCGAAGTGGCATTCGTGGATGACTTCGGCAATTTGATCTCGAATGTGCCGGTGGAAATGTTGCCGACGACGTTTCAAGTCACTGTTGGCGATCAGGAAATCCGGCACTTCGTGCGGAGCTATGCGGAAGCGAAGCCGGGGGAATTGATTTCGCTCATATCCAGCGATGGCCACCTCGAAGTCGCCCTCGTGAATGGCAATGCTTCGCAGCGCCTGCGCGCGGACAGCGGCACCGCCGTTACGATTCGCACGGAACCCGCGAAGCAACCGTTGCC